>Ga0207931_1000091_pt1 | contig 32449 bp, 27 predicted proteins | sample NGESurdeep092012_2_FD_184478 | JGI IMG/M metagenome (GOLD analysis project Ga0207931, IMG submission 184478) | Arctic peat soil microbial communities from Barrow, Alaska - NGEE Surface sample 415-1 deep-092012 (SPAdes) | ecosystem: Environmental > Terrestrial > Soil > Wetlands > Peat ...
AATTCTTCCATGACTTACGCCTCCACGAACGGAAGATTACTCTGTTGAAGTTTTACCTTTCCAGACAAACCATCCATAGGCAAGATTCCGCAGGTGATGAGTGAGTCGAATATGAGCAGAGTCGCATCAAGAGTCCTTTCAATCTCCTTCTGAATTCCAGCAGTCATCTCGACGGGTTGAATCAGCCGGGTAAAGCCCGGCTACTCATCCAAAAGCGACCGGTAAGTTTTCGGGGAAATATGTTCGCAAGACACCCTCCGGTGCGTATAACAGGTGGCTGTCCCATAGATATGCAACTCCTTCTCCAGTTCTTCGCAATGTGATATAGGCATTTTTTAAACTTGAATTGGTCGAGAGGAATTCTGCCTACTTTTAAATGGTATTTTATTAGGAGAGATTTGTTTACGAAGATGCCAACCAATATCTTGATTAATATTGCTATGCGCATAATATTTATACTATTACGCAGTTACCAAATTTTCTCACGCAAAGCACCTACATTCGCTCAGTAAGCACGAGGTTACTCTGGTCTCTCAGTTGATACCAACCTGTTTTTTTCGAGAATCCACTCCGATCAACCATTTTTCTCAAACCGTCCGGTTCCTGTAACCATTTCAGCTAACCCTGGCCAAGGCGTGGATGTTATGCTGCGATATGCAACTTGCTGCGAATGAACTGGCAGGCATCGCGGGCTTCGGCATCTATGTCATAACCAGCACCAAGATTGCGGAACACCTTAATATTGCGTCCTACTTCCCCACCAGGCATCACAAAGGGTTCCATGACTACAGCGCCCTGGTAATTCATCTTTTTCAGAGCTAAAGCCATTTCGTCCCATGGGATGTGCCCACGACCGCATCCCGGCGGAGTCCGATTGTTTTCGCCAACATGGACGTGGCCCAAGTATTTCCCTGCTTTGGAAATAGCACAGCCGATCGAATCTTCCTCAATGTTCATGTGAAACGTATCCAACAGAATCTTCAAATTGGGGCTGCCAACAGCCTGCACATATACCAGAGCTTCGTCACAGGTATTAAGGAGAAACTGCTCAAACCTGTTTACCACCTCAACATTGAACAGCACATGGTTGTCCTCGGCGGCTTTAACTGCTTCCTTCATACTGGTAATGCTTCGTTCTAGATAAGGATGCTTGTCCGTTTCTCCTGCGGGCATGGTCGCAGGCCAAGCACCATAAATAATGCCCGATAATATTCCACCACCCATTTCACCTATCGCTTTGGCCTGTTTTTTAAGGAACTCAATACCTCTTTTTCGAACTGTTTTATCTACCGAAGCAATGTCGTGCCCATGGCTTAGACCAATGCAGTATGTCAATGTGATGTTCCTTGAATCCGCATGGTCCTTGAGCTTTTTCCGATCATCCGGACTCATGTCTGCAATTACCCCGGCGTGAGTTTCCAATATATCAAATCCCAGGTCGGCTACTTTGTCAACAAAGGGGTTAAAATCTGCGCTCCATTCATGGGTCCAATAAGCGTAGTAAATTCCGATTTTATTCATACCGAATCTCCCTGTTCTAATTGCACTCGCACTACTGCTACACATATCATAGAAATGGAGAGCCTCCGTCTTGGGCGTTGCTTTGCAGAAGTGTAAAGAATCCGTAAACGGCCACAAGAAAGACAAACGGTAAAGTTCGCCAAGGCCGGAGAATTAATTCCGTCCACTATTCCTTCACACTTCCCAGTGTCAAACCAGAGATAAAGGTTCGCTGGGCCGCCCAGAAGGTTATGAAGATCGGCAATATAAAGATAACCGTTGCCGCAAGGACAAGATGCCATGATGTTGCGTGGTGAGATTGATAGTCCTGAATTCCAATTGAAAGTGTGTATAAGGAGGAATCATTTAAGTACAGCAGAGGGCGGACAAAATCTGACCACATGAAAGTGAAATTTAATACTGCGACGGTAGCAATTGCGGCGCCCGAAAGAGGAATGACCACATATCTCATCACCTGGAAGTCATTGGCGCCGTCCACCCGGGCAGCGTCTAAGAGCTCGCCGGGTAAACGGATGAAGAACTGCCGCAGAAGGAATATGCTAAATGCGTCTCCAAAAAATGAAGGAGCAATAAGAGGCAAAAAGGTCCCTGTCCAGCCCAGCTTGGCAAAAATCAGGTAGGTTGGGATCATAATCGCCGGGTAGGGCAGGAACATGGTCGCCAGGAGAATGCCCAGCAGGATGCCTTTTCCTCGAAATTTCATGCGGGATAAGGCATAAGCCGGCGTAATACTGCTCAAAACAACGCCGATGGTTGAACAAACACTGATAATGATGGTGTTTTTCAAGTAGACAAAAAACGGAATTGTTGTAACTGCTTGAATGTAATTGTCAACAGTTGCTGGATTCGGTATCCACTTGGGCGGCTGCAGAAAGATTTGATTAGGTGGCTTAAAAGAACTCAAAACCAGCCAAATCAGTGGGGCCGCAAAGGTAAATGAAATCAAGATCACAAGTATTCTGCTGCTCAAGTTTACGCGCTTTCCCATGAAAACCTCCTCAACAGCATTGTAATAAGAACAGCCGAAATGAGGAACAGCATCCAGGCCATCGCCGACGCACTGCCCATCTCTAGGCTCTTAAAAGCTTTCACATAAAGATACATGCCATAAAAGAGCATAGAGCCTTCCGGTGCTCCGTTCATCACCGGGCCTAGCGTCCCTGGAGAGGAGATGACATATGCCTGAGTGAAGTACTGAAGACCCCCTAAAAGGCCGATAATGAGGTTAAACATAGTTACAGGTTTGAGCATCGGTATGGTGATGTACCAAAGGAGCTGCAGACGAGAGGCTCCATCCAATTGAGCCGCCTCGTAAAGGGTATTGGGAATATCTTGCAACCCAGCCAAGTAGATCATGATGGAATAGCCGGAGCACCATATCATCAGTAAGATCAGACCCGGCTTACTCCAGTTGGGGTCATAGAACCAATTTGGGCCCCGAATGCCCACCAAGTGCAGAATGTTATTTAAAATCCCGTACTGTGGATTGAGCACCCAGGCAAAAGTCACAGCAGCAGCTACAGGCGGGATGGCTGACGGCAGATAGAAGAGGGCACGTAAAAACCCTATCCCCTTGAAGGTCTGGTTGAGTAAGATTGCGATCAGGATCGAGAAACCAAGACTCAACGGCACTCCAATGAAGGTCAAGAAAGCCGTATTCAACAAAGACTTCCAGAACAGGTTGTCATTGAAGAGCTTGCTGAAATTTGACAGGCCTACCCAGTGTGGAGGACTGAAAAAGTTATACTGGGTAAAGCTGTAATATAGTGTGGCTAGAATAGGGAAGAGGCTAAATACTACCAACCCGATCAGCCATGGAGTCAGGAACAGCCAGGGAAGGAAGTTTTTTTTATGCTTCATAATCGATTCCTTTGTTGCTTTTTGAAAGTTGTACATAACTCAAACTTGCGGGAAACCATGGGGGATCGAAATCACTGGCAGCAAAGTAAAGTGGAAACCTATTTATTTCGTTCGCCAGAGGTCGCTCGCCTCCGGACCCGCTTAAAAGTTGCCCTGGCTGAACAGAAAAAGCTATCCTTGTACAAAGTCACTGCCTTTCTCTGTATGGAGCCATCGTGCATCTCGTTTGGAGTAGGACTGAAAACAGGCCGGGAACCGCGCCAGAAACAAGTGTGGTTGATACCCAATCAGGGATTAGGAATAACTACCGCCTGACCCTGGGCTGGGAATAGGTGCAGGATTTGTCCCGAGAAGATATCCGGCTTCTCTTGGCGCTGACTTCCCATTCCAGTCCGGTGTTGCCCTGGAATGGGAAGTCAGCCAATTTTTAGCTCGGCTGGGAGATTGTATTCCTCGTAAGAATACCGGGCCAGGGAAGATCAACCCGGTTCGCGGCGTGCGGAATTTCCTCGACGTGATAGCAGTATGCACCATCCCGCAGTATTCCCGCGAACTCTCACTCTAGATCGCCTCCTTTCGACCAGATGATCTCTGGTAACAGAGTTATGCACAATTTTCAGTGTTACTTTACCTTATCCTTGAAAACAGCCATCAACTTGTCTTGCAGATCTTTCAGGCCTTGCTCTACACTGACCTTGCCGGAATAGATCAGCTCCTCTGTAGTGCTCAATTCAGCGAATTCTTCATCGGAGATGGGCGATGCGGTGATGACCGTAGGCTTCGCGGTCATCGCCAGGTCAATAAAAGACTTGAAATCGGCGGGGAGGTTGCCCTTGTAAGTATCATACAAATTCAGAGCCTTCAAGCTGCTGGGGATATTTCCCAGTGTGGGTGATAAGCAGAACATTGCCACATTCTCTGGTTGCATCATAAAGGCAAGGAATTTCCAGGCTTCTGCCTTGTTAGGCGCCGTAGAGGGCATTACGATGGTCGTGCCTCCCATTTCGAAATTGTCTTTCAGGTCAGGATGCGCGGCCGGATATGGGAAGGGAGCCACGCGAATGTCTACTTGTGGGCAGTTCTTCTTATAGCCCGCGATAGACCATTCGCCATCATAACTCATGGCCAACTGCCCCATGCAAATTGGATCTTGGGCGGTCCCATACCCACCCAAGCCGGCCTTGAAGGTCTTGATATTATCCGACCCATACTCGTCATACACCGATTTAGCAAAGTTGAAGACTTCTACCCACCTGGGGTCATCAAAGGCGGGAGATCCATCTTCGTGGTAGAAGGGAGCACCATAGCGAATGGTAATCGAGCCATCACCGCCAACATGAGTCCAGCCATAATCGGGAAGCCATCCGATTTGCTTGATTACCCCATTTTCAACAACGGTCATTTTTTCTGCATCAGTGAGGAGCTCTTCGATGGTCGTTGGTGGTTTACTCGGGTCTAAACCAGCGGCCTTAAACATGTCTGCGTTGTAGTAGAGCATGGAAAGGTCTGTACCAAACGGTAGACCATATACTTTGTCTTTCCAGGTGGTCGATTTCAACAGTCCCGGAAGGATGTCATTGGCATCGAAACCAGCCTGATTGAAATAGCCATCGAGGGGCTCCAATGCTCCTGAATAAGCCCAGGAGCCGACAAACTGCGGTCCCCATGTTTGGATAAGATCGGGAGCATTATTAGCCGTAATGGCGGCAAGGGCCTTATCTAGGGTCGCATCCCAAAGGAAGTTGATCGTAACATTGGGGTGTATTTTCGTGTAAGCGTCAGCGATAACCTGCATGGGTGCGCCTTCTGCCGCTTGGCTGTTCATGTGCCAAAAGTTGATCACGACTTTGGCGGTGGGAGTAGGTTGGCAGGCAGTCAGAATCATGGTTATGGCGATTAAGACACTGCCGAAATAAGTCAAACGCTTCATCATTTCATTCTCTCCTTTCTAAATCAGGAAGAACCGTTTACAACTTGATTGTTGTGGTTCATTGCAGCATCAGATCCTTTGGTTGTTTCACCTCCTTTCTCGAAAATGTAACCTCAATGCAAGAGTATCAGAATGATGGGTTTTTATTGCCCGATCATATCAATCGAGTATCAGGCCTCGTAGATACTTTATACTCTGGTCAACCCATTCCTTTTCTTTTTTAATTGTGTCCTCAAGGCTGGTTTCTGGAGGTGTCCAGATCTCCAGAACAACGTTGGGGTCATGACCAAATTGCTTTAGCGTTTCCAGAATCCAGAAGATGTCTAATTGCCCTTGCCCGGCTGGGCTGCCCTCGAGGATATATCCCAGCTGGTGACTCATCCTGCGTATGGAATAATCTTTTAGATGTAAATCGAAGGTTATCGGTCCCAAGGCATCGACGACAGTCTCGATCCCTTCTCCGATACCGAAATTGTTTGCCGTGTCCAAACATATTCCGACATGTTTGCTGCCGATGAGCTCAATCAGCTCTGCAAATTTTCTGGCTTTGAAACGCTCGGTGTTTTCTACCGCCAGACGGACCCCATACTTCTCCAGCCAGGGAACTACCCCCTGGATCGTCTGTACGATATTCTCTTCACTTGGACGGTAATTGCCCTTATCCACAACCACTCGTAGAACTTTGGCATGTATCCTTCCAGCCAGTTGTATGCCCTGCTCCAAGTGGTCGCCTTCAATACCGCGCATCCCAAATTCAATCTCAATACCCAACTGAATTGTGCGCTGGACAAACTGGTCCTGTTCTTCTCGTGATAGCAGCTCAAAGGGGATATTGTCTACCACTTGGATGACATGCACACCAAGTTGGACCGCCTGATCCAGCAGGTCGAAGACAGTCATCGGTCGCTCAGGAGGATAGCCAGGAATGCCAACAGCCCAATTGTAGGCGTACGAGCTTAATGCCAGTTTCATAATAATATGCCTTATTGGAATGCCCGGCTACTCGCCGGATGTAATCGCAACCACTTCTGCCATGACATTTTCTTTCTCAAAGATTTTCATCCAGTCTGGCGTGAAAATAATCTTCTTTCCACGCTCGATTGTCAGCTTGCAACCGTCGGAGAATTGATCGTCAATAAGACCGAATGCGATGCCGATGGCGATATTCATGTGGCCCATAATGAAGTCAAAGGCAGCCTCTTTTGGCACGCCTTTTCGAATGACCTCTTGCATCCCTTCCTGAATATTAACCATGCAGGTAGCCGAAAGGGTCTCGGCCAGGGCCGGTTCAAGCAGGGCCATTTGCTCAATAGTGAGGCGGTGAGCTTTCATGACAGGAGCGTACATACAGCGTGATATTTCCACGCCTCTTGTATAATCCTCTTCCTCTCCCTGGAGAAGCCCACATATAATATGGTGCCGAGCCTTGCGGCCTCCAAACAAATCCTTACGGGCTTCAGGGTCTGTTTCCTCGTTGAGGAACGGTGGGTGGCATGGATGAACAATGAAGTAAGAGAGATTTTTACGCTGGGGTAGTTTACCTGCGTAAGCGGCGCACACATCCAGACAAATCACCATTGAGCCCCTTTTCATCTGGGGCACGATCTCCGCAGCGATTTTGTCGATCAGGCGGTCGGGTACCGCAAGGATGACGACATCCGCTTTTTGTATCGCTTCCTCTTGGGAGGTGGTCTTCAGCCCAAGCTTCGTAAGAGCCTCGATCCCTTGTTTGCTAACCTCGAGGTACAGCATGGGGTAGTCGGATTTCATCAGGTTCTCAGTAAGGCGGTAACCAGCCTTTCCACCGGCACCGAACAAAGCGATAGTCGTCATATGAGTCTCCTTATCTAGATTGAATGATTGGATTTTCCATTTGATGGTATTGTTTCGATATGCGCAAGAGAATAGGGCCCGAGTTTTAGGTGGATCAATCCGGTCTCCGGCCGCCTCAGTTCATCGACCTGGGCACGGTACGCTTCCGGATTTGTGCAAGCCAGCTCAGCATTGTCTTGGGATAAATAACGAATGGATGCCTGTGATTTCAACCCGGTTAAGGCGACCGATATTTCCTCAGTAGTCAGATTAGCCAGGATAATGGAGAGGAGATCCCCATTCACGAATGCCAAACCTTCCAATGTCAGAGGATCGCTGGAAACGGTTTTAAGTACCTCCCCACCCGCATACTCACCTACATCAGCCAGCACATGGTAGAGGGGGAAGACCTTGCCTGGGAATAGGCTGGCTCGTTTCATTGCTCGTGTGTTCTTGGATGCTCCCATTGTACCTCCCGGGCCGGTCGTTTCATAATAACTAATGCTCTCAACCCCTCCTTGCGAGAGGTATTTAAGTGTGCCCAACGTCCAATCAGCTCCAAATAATGACATTTGGCGTACATCTGCCCAGGAAGGTAGACTTTCGTCTGACCAATCAGGCTCATCGCTGTAGGTAAGAGGCGCGGGGCGTGGTTTCAGGCTCACCGGCGTCACCGCTATAGGGATTCCCCCCATAAAGTGGTGGGCATTTTCCGCCATCTGAGCAAGAATTGGTAAAGTCTCAATTATCGAGGCATTGTCAGATGCGTGAACCTGCGGGGTGACTGGATAACATACGAGACTCAACAATTCAGCAGGTGGGTGCGAGCGGTTTAAATCAACAAAGTATTGGCTAGAACCCGCCCCAATTTTCGCCTGGCTATCGTATTCTGATAAATAGTCTCTGGCCAGAGTGATCCACTTTTCGCTCGTGGAGTTTTCCCCCAAGTGGAAGATTAACCATGACGAAACCTTCGGCTTTATTCTCTGTAGTTCCTTGATAAACGCCCGCAATTCTTGATCCGGGGATTGCCCAAGAAACAGGGCAATTTCAAGAAAAATCCCGAGCGAGAGGGCTTCTGAATGTGCACGCGCAAAAATTTTTGGATAGGCAGAATCCGATAGATTTAGGTCAACTCTCAGATGATGGAGATTGAGTTTCTTCAGGCGGGTTAGTTCCTCTTCCTGTAAAGGGCGACTGTGGGACGCCATTTGAAGCCCGATATCTGGCAAACGGAACCTGACGTCCTGGTAGACCTGGAATGAAATGCCGGCTGCGGGGGAAACCTGCGTGGGTATCTCGTTTATGATCCCCTTTAAACGAAGGGTGATCGTTTGTTTGAAGTTCTGACCAGGCGCCACCTCAAATGGAAAAGGTAAACTCAACGGCGTACAATAAGTTTTGAACGAAGCATCGCTCCAGTTCCGCTGATCTTCCATTTCGAAAATATCACCCTCAAAACGTACCTGGGCTGAAATGGTCGGAGTGACCTCATAGGAGATGGCACGCATGTTTAAGAATGGCTGGTGAGGTGAAATTGCTTCCGGAAAACGGCCGCGTTCCAGTTTGCCGTCCACTTTTTCAACGAGACAAGCTCTACCGGCGCACTCTTGAATCGGATGAAGCACACAAAAACCTATCCGATTGCTTATAAATCCAGAACGGGCCATCCCGTTCATGGAGTAGACCACCATCCCTTGCGGATCTCCCGTGATGGAGCCCTGCCAGAAGAAATTGATCTCCTTTCGCCAGCAGTTGACATCAAATGTAAGCTTGAAATGATCTTGTTCGGCTTCCAGGCAGATATTTGATATTTCCGGTGTGATGGTCCCCCAGGCCCCGTCGCGGACGGCAGCATAAATCCCACGCAGGATTTCTCGATTGCCAAAGCGTATATAGCGTAGAAAAGCCAGCTCTGGTTCAAACAACATGGAGAGAGGGCCTGCGCGTAAGATTAATGGTCGCTCTACTATAGAATTTTCTTCACGGTTGGCCATATTCATAACCTGTATGAAATAGAGTAAGGCTCAAGCCATGAATGCCTTTAGGTGCCATAATTTATCCCAATAGGATAACGTTCTTTCATTCAAACAAACTCCATCAAAAATCATCATCTTTATATGCGTAACCGTTTCACTCATCACGAGTTTAAATGACTTCCAGGTCATTCAGCCCGGGGAGTGCAGGAAATGGACTATGTGGTTCGGTCTGGTACCAGAATGCAGTCGATGCAATATCATCTTGGCGGGTGGCAAAGCGCATTTGTCCTTCCATGGTTGAGCGCCATCCCAAGTCCTGAATGGTCACTCGAATATCTTGCTGAAACCGAATTGGGTCCATGACATGCCAGCGGTACATACCAAAACGTTGCTGGCTCTGGTACAAACCATCTGGTTGGATTAATTGGGGTACTCCCTGGAAGGCACTTGAGAAAATACAGTATTGTCCTTGGGGTAGTTCGAACCCCCATGCACCACCGAAATAATCCTCCGTGCCTGTACCGCAAATGGTCGGCCATTCCTGATCCCCATCGAGATAGAATTTAATCTCACCCTCACCCCACCAGCCATTGTTGTGTACTCCCCATGCCAGATATGTACCAACATAGTGGCCCAATCCGCCCACCCCATCCAGGATTGTGTGCACCTGCATCGTCTTTACCGGGTTGCTTCGCCGCCATTGGGCGTGGAAATATGCATGGTCATCAGGCACCTCGGTTAAAGTGTAGCTAATCTGGTAAGTAAAACCACGGATAAGATCTGAGGAAAGGTTTTCAATGGTAATCCGCGCGTGTTGGCGGAATGGCATTTCCCAATAGCAGTTAAAACCGCCAGCTGGGTTGACAGCTAATGGGAATGAGTTGACATTACAACGTACACACCATCCGTTTGCGAAGAAATCACCAAAAGGAACCTCGACTGAAGGTGTGTCTTCATGGTCCCAATAAATACGTAATATCAACTGGCGCCAGGCATGAGGGTCAACGGTCATCCATATGTGCTGGATCACACCCGGCCCAGTAATATCGGCCAATACGGCACTGGTCTTACCTGCCACATGGATACTGGGAGAGATTTTCCAACCACGTCCCAACTCGCGAGAATAGATAGTGCACGTGCCCTCAGTTGCCATCCCACCTATACCTTTCCCGCCAGTAGGGTTTTCTGCACTTATCGAGCGGGTTACCGCATTTGAGAGCTGAGAAAGGTTGCCGAGACACATACCCATGCCATTAAATTGGATTTTCACGTATTCCTCCTCTTGAACCAATGAAGGTGATATTTTCAGAAGTACATTGCAGATTCAAGGTTAATGTTACTTCTCTAATGACGAACTCTATGAGTTACCACCATATAGGTGACATGCAACCTGCCAGGAAGCTTCCTGGCTAGGCGATGTTCGCAGAGGTGGGCGTTCTTTCCAACATACCTCCATTACATGGGGGCAACGCTCTGCATACAAACATCGTTCTCGGTTCTGTGATTGACTTGATTTGGCTTCCGGGGCAAATTGCAGGGTCTCCCGCCAGCGCTTATCGGGGTCTGGGGCTGGAATTGAGCTTATCAGTAACTGTGCGTACGGGTGCAGAGGTTGAGAAGTTACACGGATGGTTTCACCGCGTTCTACAATGCGCCCCTGGTAGAGGATGATAATTTCTCCGCCCAGATAACGAGCAGTTGATAAGTCGTGGGTGATAAAGAGAGAGGAAATGTTATAGCGTGCCTGGAATTCCATTAATATGTTCAAAACGGTCGCGCGCATACCTGCATCCACCATGGAGACTGGTTCATCTGCGATGATCAGCCGAGGGCGAATCAGGTGAATGCGCGCCAACATTACACGTTGGCGTTGCCCGCCGCTTAATTGATGTGGATACTTACCCAAAATCTCCTCCGGGCGCAGATCCACCGCCCTTAAGGATTCTTCAATTCTTGCTTTCGCCTCCGGCGGATTATTGACAAGCTTGAACTTGCGAATCGAGATCTTTAAGACTCGCTCGATCTTGTAGAAGGGATTGTAAGCACTATAAGGATCTTGAAATACAGCCTGGCATTCGCACCGGAATTGCCGTTGCCATCCCCCGTTGCGGGTAAAAATGCTCATTCCTTTATATGTAACCTCTCCCGATTTAGGTCTCGATAATCCTAGGATGATTCGGGCAATCGTTGATTTACCGCTGCCGCTTTCGCCTACCAAATTTACGATGGAAGCCGTTTCTGGCATTCGGAAAGATACGTCATCTACGGCGAATGTCGGTTTCCGCGTGCCAAATACTTGCGTAATATTTTGGACCGCTAGCAAATCACCCATTCGATCCCTCCTCTTTCCTAAAAAGATGACAAGAGACCCAATGAGCGGGACGTTGTTCTACCGAAGGAGGTACTTGCTGTCTGCATATCTCCATGACGGATGGACAGCGCGGGTGAAAACGACAGCCAGGAGGATAATTCCATGGGCCGGGTGCTTCCCCAGCCAGGCCTTCAACATGTTCTCCACTTTGGTTAGGAATTGAAGCAATCAGTTCTTGGGTGTATGGATGTAATGATGACTTAAAAACTTCGTTGATCGCGCCTATTTCTACAATTCGGCCAGCATACATTACTGCTAAGCGATCAGCAATTTGCGCCATCACCCCCATATCATGGCTGACCAGGATTATCGTAATGCCTAATTCCCTGCAAATCCTTGCCAATTCCTGCAGGATCAATCGTTGGGTAACAACGTCCAGGGCTGTGGTCGGTTCATCGGCAATAAGGATAACTGGGTGCATACTGATCGCCGTCGCGATGATCACGCGTTGGCGCATCCCACCGCTAAGTTCATGAGAATATAGGTCGAGAACATCTTGTTTTAAATGGACCATTTGTAATGCAAGCTGGACTTGCTCGTCGGCTTCTCTCTCTGCCATCCCGTGTTGTGTGAGCGTCTCAATCATTTGTTTACGAACACGCAATACGGGGTTCAAAGCGTTCATCGATCCTTGTGGGATGTAGGCCATTTTCCGCCAGCGGAATTGGCGAAGCGCGTCTCCTGTTAATTTAAGCAAATCCTGAGGCTTCCCATCCGCGGGGATAAATTCCACTTCGCCCGCTTGTAGCATTTGGGGAAGCTCTAATAGATTCAAAACCGCGACTACGAGAGTGCTCTTGCCACAACCAGACTCGCCGACCACTCCAAGAATCTCACCCTCCTCAACCTCCAGGTTGACATTACTTAATACCTGGATGATCGAGCTGCGTCCGGTCAAACCCACCGAAAGATCACGTACTCGCAGTATTGTTGTCATAGATCACTTCACATCGATCTTCGTCCGGAGGCGCGGGTTAAAGACCTCTTCCAGGCCCATATTGATTAGATTAAGACTGAGGAACAAAAGAATGAGAATACCTGCCGGTACCACCATTTGCCCGTACAAGCCAATTCCAATCACTCCCCTGGAAAGGCCGTGCCCGATCATAGCGCCAAGCGTAGATAAATTTTGTGCTCCCAAACCTATCAATTGGAGACCGGCTTCTGTAAACATTGCTCCAACAGTGCCCATTGCCAAGCTGAAGCCTACATAGGGGAGTAACCCGGGCAGAAGCTCGAAAAAAATGATCTCAAAAGTGTTCTCACCCGAAAGTTTAACGAGATCTATGTATGGGCGTTCGCGCAAGCTTAATACCTGTGCACGGATGACCCGCGCAGTGAATGGCCAACCAAACACACCCAAAAGCAGGGACATTTTGAACAAATCCCAATGTGTAATGTAAGTACCCATCATCAGGAATAAGGGTAAGACCGGGAAGACAAGCACCATATCCGTGAAAGTGCGTAAGATTGTATCTACATTCTTGCCAATGTAACCAGCAGTGAAGCCAACAATCACCCCCAAAAAGGTTGCTGTGACCCCGGCAAGCAGGCCGATTACCATCGAGGGCCAGATACTATTTAAGACCAGTGCAAATGCGTCTACACCACCAGCATCGGTACCGATTGGGTGCTTGATAGAAGGAGGCTCATAACGAGGATATGCCCCTATATCAAGGGCATTCTCATTGGGGAACATGGCCTTGCTAATCTCCGGTCCAGTAATGGCCAGGATTATTAAGAATGATAGAAGGGAAATACCTGAGATCAACTTTGCATTATTCATTAAACTCTCTTATCCTTGGATCCAAAAGCGGCAGGATCAGGTCGATAATCAAGCTGGCCGTTAATACTGCAAAGATGGAGAATAAAACAATTCCTTGCAGTACGTTATAGTCTCGGAAACCCAATGCCCTGATAAACAAATCCCCCAATCCGGGAACATGGAAGATTACTTCAATAATGTATGTTCCTGTGAGCGTTGTACCAAGCGTAATGGCTAAGGCTGCTAGTTGGGGCAACATGGCATTGCGAAATGCGTAATCCTTCAGGATTTCAAAAGGCAATAAGCCTCTGGCTTTCGCATATAACAAATAATCTTCTCCCAGAATCGAGATCATAAGTGACCGCATCGAAATCGCCCAGCCTGCCCCTAAAACAAGGACGAGGGAGAGCATCGGTAAGACCATGTGTAATAAAAGGCTGTGTATAAATTCCCAAGTAAATGCAGGCTGGAGTCCGTTATCGTATGGGCCATACGGAGGTAACCACTTTAATAGATATCCCACATATATTATTAATATAATGGCTAACAGATAGTTTGGAGTGGCTTGTAAGAGAACCGTTATCCCAGTCATAAGTGAGGTTAACTTGCGGCGGCGAAGCCAGCCCATAAACACCCCTACTATTGTTCCCAGTAACCAGGAAATCAACATCGCGCCGGTGAACAGGCCCAGGGTCCAGGGGAGCTGGTGAAAAATTAGGTCGCGCGCTGTATTCGGATACGCCATAAAGGATGGCCCAAAATCAAGTCCTCGAAAAATAACATTCCTAAGGAATAAAAGATATTGAATGTAAAGGGGACGATCCAGGCCAAAAAGCTGCCGGTAATATGCCACAATAAGTTGCGTGCCGACTTTTGCTCCTTCCATACGCGATAGGTTGCCCAAGAGGATTTCCACTGGGTCTCCGGGCATCAGGTGGAAGATAATAAAAGCGAGAGTGATAGATCCCAAAAGGGTTAGCACATACCAACCAAGCCTGCGCGATATATACTTTAGGAATCCTGATCGCCAGAATGGAGCAGAAAAGAAAGGAATTTTCCTATTTTCCGAGGAGGTAATTGACATTATCTTTTCACTTATTCATTTTGGGATCTTATCGAAAAATAATCGTGTTTTTTATAATACCTTCGCCAGAATTGACTTGGTGAAATAGGGCTTTTCGGGTAAAAAGGTATTGGAATAAAAATCAATTTTTTAACCTTAGGTTGCGTCCGGGACAGGCTGGGACACTCTCAGCCTATCCCGGACACGGGCTGTATTACGTTCTGAACCTAAGGTTGCGGTACGGATTTAATTGAACGTAACATTTGTTGGAAGTGTGTGCACCAATAGACATACATATCTTGATTCTGTAGACCAGTCCAATACTGGAGATTAATTGGCATGGCTGCCCCTTCAGACCATACCATTGAGAAGGGCATATCCCTGGCAACGATCGCATAGGCTTGCCTGTAGAGTGCTTGTATGGCTGGATCTTCGATGCTACCGGCTTGCATCTTCACTACCAGCGCATCCAGCTCGGGGTTATTGTAGCGGTATATATTGAGACCCTGCATTGCCACTCCATTACTTTTGCCGATAGGCATAGCATTGGAGGAAAGCAGGTCCGTATAAACTCCGATCGGATCGCTGGCGTCTGAGCAGAACCACTGGTAGGTGATATCGAAGTCACCCAGAGGACCCGCTGTAAGGAAGGAGCTCATCTCCAGGTCTCGGGGATCAATTTCAATTCCTACTGTCGCTGCTCCTTCTTTAAAAACTTGTGGGAACGCCGTCTCGAAGGTATAACCAAGAGCTGACGTGGTAACTGTAAAAACAAGAGGCTTTCCGGTTTTTGGATCTATGCGTTTTCCATCCACCAGTTTGTAGCCTGCATCGTCCAGGATCTGGGCGGCTTTCTGGGGATCGAAAACGCCAAGATCATACTGAGTTGCAGCTGCTGGATCGTAAAATTTTGGATCTGGTTGACCAGCGTAGGGCCAGAATATAACTGGTATTTGTCCTGGCACATCTGCCTGGTTGTTTATCTTCTGACGATCCAGTAGTAAGCTCAATGCATGGCGTACTGCGACATCGTCGAGTGGCGGTTTGGCCATGTTGAAGGCCATCCGTGGCGGACAAGGATTACCAGATTCAAAAGTGGATATGTTTGGATTCTGTGCCTCCGCTGATTTAACGTTGCTTAATGGCAGGTTGCCCAAATCATAGTTGCCATTCGCCCACTCTAGAGTAGAAAGGTCAAGGGCAGGTGCCTCAGTAAATACCAGGTACTTCATTGCTGGCATGGCATCCTTATTGTAGTAATCATCCCGTCTTTCCAAAATACAGACCTTCGTATCCGCGTTACAACTCTTGAGAATGAACGGCCCCGACCCTACGGCTGTGGGGTTCTTGAAGGTTGTAGGATCCTGCCCTTCCCAGATATGCTTGGCAATGGGATAGAAGTTGGAGAGGCAGATGGTTGCAATGAAGTTATTGTGGAAGCGGAAATCTGGCGCCGTCAGTTTGAAGAGGATCTGATTGTCCCCTACTGCCTCGTAGCTGGCTACCTCGGGGAAGAAAGATCCCCCTTCAATCCCCTTTCCTGCCCACTGCTTGAAGAAATCCAGGCTGAACAGCCAATCGTCCATGGTTAAGGGCGTCCCATCATTCCAGTTGGCCCCTGTCGTAATCGTCAGTGTAAATTCGGTCCCATCGGCATTGTATTGCCAGGATTGGGCCAGGTAGGGGTAGAGCTTGCCGTTAAAGGTAAGGAAAGGCATCTCCTCGATCGCGTTTTTGAAGCCGGTGCAACTGTTCGCCATGGCATCAACGAAGGTGTTGTACGCGTCCCAGACCTCCGAATTGTTAAACTGATGTCCGATAATAAACGTTTCATTACGAGGGAGACCGCCATAAACCGTCGGGACTGCTGCCGTCGGCTCGGTTGTTGGTGCGGTTGTCGGCGCTACCACCGTATCGGCAGGGCCAGCGTTCGTAGGCGCCAGTGTTGGGGGTTGTGGTCCGCAGCCAGCTAGCATCGAGACTAGAAAGACTGCCAAAGTGATTGAGACTAAAAATTTGGTGTGCATTCTTTTCGCTCCTTTTGAGAAAATGTTTGGATTATAATTGGGAATAGCGGTCCACATCATCATGTCATAGGCAGATATCCTTTTCTTAATAGAGTTTGATTACTTGCACACAGCGAGTCCAGCTCTAAAAACGAGTATGGTATCAGTCCAATTGACAGAACTGCTTGTCCTTGATCTCTCTTGGTCAGATAGACTTGCAGTTGATGTGGACCGCTTTTTAAAGTGACATCTTCCATAATGCGACCCCAAAGTCGCGAAATTTAATCCTTTATATTAATAACCGTATTTCAATCCTTAGGAAGGCAGTGCTATTTTGTTCATAACTTCTTCTTTACAAATCGTAAACTCAACTCCCGCTTGTCCTAAACGCGTAAACCACTCTGGCGATAGACCTGTATCAGTGAACAAGTGTGTGATTTTTTCATAACGCAAAAAGGATGTTAGGTCTTCTTTGCCAAACTTGGACGAATCCACTAACGCAAACAATTGCTGGGATGACTCGATAACCTTCCGCTTCAGTTGCGCCTCAGCCAAGTGAACCTCCGTCATGCCGCGCTCCAGGCTGAAACCACTACAGGAAAGAAATGCCTTTTGAATATGCAATTCCTCGATGATATGTTCGCTCAACAATCCCGTCACCGATGAAGATTCAGTATTTACGACACCCCCGACAAGTATGACAGTGTTGGAGCAGTTTTGCCCTAGCTCGCGTGCCACTTCAAAACCATTCGTCATAACACGCAAGCGTCGGCGCTTTGATAATGCTTTTGCTAAGTAGTAAGCCGTGCTGCTTGCATCCAGAAAAATCGAGTCATTATCATTAACCAAAATAGCTACTTCACGAGCAATCGCAAGTTTGGCAGTTGCATTATGTTCATTACGCCGTGAAAAAGAACTGTTTTGATATTGATCTTGCTGGTTCAGAACAGCTCCCCCATGCACTCGTATAAGCGATCCCTGCAGTTCAAGTGCATTGAGATCATTCCGAACGGTGCCTTCCGAGACCGCCAGAATTATAGCTGCCTCTCGAACGCGTAAACCTGGCGTATTTCGCATTAGTTCCAAAAGGGATTGACGGCGTTCATAAGTGGTCAAATCAGACACCTCTTATCGTAACTTGTTGAAGATTGTTGTATTCAGTAAATATATAATACGTAATTTGTTGTAATTTGTCAAGTTAATTTTTGAAAACGTTTATAAATGGTTACGTATTCGGTATAATATGTTGGGCTGGTCACTGATTTTTAGAGTGATCTATGCCCAGTCCCCTCTTTACACGAGCAACCAGAATGTCTACTTCCTGCATGGGCTCGCGAAAGCCGGCTTTGGTTACCTGAACCGCGATTGGACGGCAAACACACCGGAAGCGATGCCGGTCTTCAGCTGGCTCGTCTACCTGACGTTATCCTTGTGCACGAGGTCATGAAGGTCGATACCCATAGTAAAGGAAAACCGCTATGAAAAATATCCAATATCCCACTAACGATCTTCCCAAGATTGGGATCCGTCCGGTGATCGATGGCCGGAGGAAAGGTGTGCGCGAGTCACTGGAAGAAACCACTATGAGATTGGCAAAATCCACAGCCCAATTGCTCAGCGATCACTTGCGCCACTCCAATGGTCAGCCAGTCAAGTGTATCGTTGCCGATACCTGTATCGGTGGAGTGGCCGAAGCAGCTCAAACGGCCGCGAAATTTTCCCGCCAAGGGGTAAGTCTTTCGATTACCGTAACCCCCTGTTGGTGTTACGGATCCGAGACCATGGATATGGACCCTTTGATCCCCAAAGCTGTATGGGGTTTCAATGGTACCGAACGTCCAGGAGCAGTCTACCTGGCAGCTGTACTGGCTGCTCACGACCAGAAGGGATTACCTGCCTTCAGCATCTACGGCCACGATGTTCAGGATGCCGGGGATCGCGAGATTCCAAACGATGTGAAGGAAAAATTATTACGTTTCGCCCGCGCTGGTCTTACCGCGGCTCGGCTGCGCGGAAAGTCCTACCTTTCCCTGGGCGGGACATCCATGGGCATCGCAGGCTCGATCGTTGACCAGTCCTTCTTCGAAAACTACCTGGGAATGCGTGTGGAAGCGGTCGACATGACCGAGATCACCCGCCGCATCGAGGAAGGGATTTACGACCGTGAAGAGTTCTCTAAAGCCCTGGCTTGGACCAAGGCGAAGTGCAAGGAAGGGCGCGACTACAACCCGCCTGACAAACAGCGCAACCGGAATCAGAAAGACAAAGACTGGGAGACTGTAGTGAAGATGACAATGATTGCCCGCGACTTGATGATCGGAAACCCCCGCTTGGCAGAGTTGGGCTATGGAGAAGAGGCGTTAGGACACAATGCCATCTTGGGCGGATTCCAGGGCCAGCGCCACTGGACCGACCACTTCACGAACGGTGATTTCATGGAGGCTATACTCAACACCTCTTTCGATTGGAACGGCATCCGGGAAGCCTTCACATTCGCCACTGAGAACGACAGCCTGAACGGGGTCTCTATGCTCTTCGGGCACTTGCTGACCGGTACCGCCCAGATCTTCGCTGACGTCCGCACCTACTGGAGCCCGGAAGCCGTCCGACGGGTGACCGGTTACAAGCTTACTGGTGTGACAGAGAACGGTTTCATCCATTTGATCAACTCCGGAGCCGCCACTTTGGATGCCACCGGGCAACAGGAAGTCAATTGCAAGCCGGTTATGAAACCTTATTGGGAGATCACACCGGAAGAGGCAGAGAATTGCCTCCAAGCAACCACTTGGTATCCGGCAGTTACCGAATACTTCCGTGGCGGTGGATTCTCATCGAACTTCCTCACCCGCGGGGGCATGCCCGTGACCATGATCCGGCTCAACCTAGTTAAGGGGCTCGGACCAATATTGCAGCTTGCTGAAGGGTGGATGGCGGACTTACCGCCAAAGGTGCACCACCAGCTCGACGAGCGTACGAACCCGACCTGGCCCACCCACTGGTTTGTTCCTCGCCTGACGGGCAGTAGACCATTCAAGGATGTATATTCCGTCATGGTCAACTGGGGCGCCAACCATGGTGCCATCAGCTATGGCCACATCGGCGCTGACCTGATCACACTGGCTTCGATTTTGCGTATCCCGGTGAGCATGCACAATATACCGGAAGAGATGGTCTTCCGACCGAGTGCTTGGAGCGCTTTCGGAGCGATGGATCCTCAAGGAGCCGATTTCCGCGCCTGTGCCAACTTCAGTCCTTTATACGGCAAGTATTAAAAAGGGGGGTCAGTTCACTGTACACGTTACCAAAATCGACTATAGGGGCTGACAGGATTCCTGCCGCTTATCGAATGACTGTGTAGAGCTGATTGAAACTACAGATATCAGGCCGCGCATCATTTGCTTTGGTATCAGTGGAGACGAGAACGAGTTCAAGGAGTACCCCGAGCAGGTCGGGAAAACCAGCGGTGACGAATGGCGTATCTACGGAGGGCACTGTCTGTGGCTTGCTACGGAGAATCTGCCAAGATTGTAGTCACCGGATAACCCTCCTGTGGATTCTAAGAAATATCCCGGTTTTGTCCGTCTGATTCAACCGATGGAAGCCAGCACAGGCATCCAGTTGAAAATTGGTCTTGCCCTTGACACCGATTCTGCTGATGTTCCAGAAACTCGCCGGCTATGGAACCTCAACTTATGGTCCATGACACTGACGCCCTAGGCAATGAGTGTTATGGGAAGCGGGGAACCGGCTATTCTGCTTCTGCCTCCTCGTCAGACTTACGCAGAAAATCTCTCGCCAACCAATTTGATGACCTTCTAGGTCCTAGATTTTCTCTTGTGGCAGTCCAAGCAGGACTAGCATGCTGCTTTGGAACAACACGTCCAGACCTACCGAGAGACAAGCAAGAGCATTAGCTGCAAAGTCAAGTGGGCACAAGTCAGAGATCTGCGCCGAGCTAACCCGGATATCTATCGTAAGTTGAACGCCTCCGAGGGTAACTTAGGAACACTCGATCAATTCATTACGTTCTGCCGAATCATAGGCAGCATATACCAGACGCATGGTCTTGAGGTTATCTGCACTGTTCGTTTCGGCTAGACTGGCATTGCCCCCCTGAATAGCTTGCAGCAGATTGGCATGACAGGGGACAATGCTGGTCAGCCATGGGTGGGCACCCTGGCTCCAGGCATAAACCGGCGGCACATGGCGCTCGATGCGCGTGCCTTCAGCGGTGGTAAGGCGGACCCTGTGTTCAGTCAATAATTCCAGCGTTCCTGATGTGCCTTCGATTACCATCTGGGTGTGTGCATCATACATGTGGGTTGAATTGCTCAATTCGTTCAGCACGGTTACATCACCGCAACGCAGCATGATCGTTGCCACATCCTCGCCTGCGATATCTGAGCGTATGCGTTGAGTTCTACAGTAGATTTCCTGAGCTTCGCCAAAAAAGAAGCGTATTACATCCAGTGTATGGCTGCCAGTATCAGCAATCGTCAGGCGGCGTTCTACCTTCATGTAAGGCTGGTTGGTAAAATTGTCGTAATCATTCAATACAATTTTGGCGCGGAACGGCTCGCCGATAACACCGGAATCCAGAAGCCGTTTCATCGCCCGGAACCCGGCTTGCCATCGAGTGTTTTCATGCACAAGGAAGGGGATCCCGGCCTGGCTGCAGGTCTGAACCATGCGTTGACACGTGGCATAATCAGGTCCCATTGGTTTCTGACAAATGACGGGAACTTGATAGCGAGCGGCCAGGTTCACCAGGGGTTCGTGAGCAGGGATAGAGGCGACGATGTCAACAAAATCCGGTTTTTCTCTCTCGAAAACAGCCTCGGCCTCAGCATAGGCGTGCGGAATATGGAGACTTTCTGCAATGGCCTGGGCTTTGGTCAGGTCGCGGTCACAGACAGCCACCAGATCCACCTGATTTTTGAATTCCAACCAGGCCGGGATTTGGAAACTGGTTGACCACCAACCAGCACCTAACACAGCAAGTTTGAGATTTGACATGAAGGATATCCTTTCGGTGGACAGAATGATGCTTGAAGTTGAAACAGGCTTTCTGAGCCTTTGTAAAATGGAAAGGAATTGAACCTACCCGTAATACCGCCGATCACGCTGCACGGAACGGTTTCATCTGGCGTCGGCGCAGTTTTGGGACGCAAAACAAGAGTAGCAGCCAGTTTGTCGAGCACATTCTAACTGTAGTTACAATCCTGCATTAGCAAAAACAGGTCGTGCTGGAGTACCTGGCAGCAGATTAAAAAAGATTGCGGTGGGAAAACTGTGTCCTCGTTGCTATCTGCAATCTAAGATCGTTAGTTCGGCACATTGGCAAAACCAACTGAATAGTTAAGTGAAAAAAATGCCTTTTTTCTGTTCTGGTCTTTGGTTTACATTGAACCAGTCTTTAGAACGAATTTCTTCAAGACTTATTGCTGATATTTATCCAGAGCTGAAAGGTTTTTTCCCAAATCCAGGTAGGTTCATCCAAGTGCAGTGGCAGGCGTTCCCAACCAGTCTGAATTCGCTTAAGTGTGGCATCCCAGGGGCGTAACCCGCTCAAGGCATCTGCGGCTTCCACATTGCAGGCGCCGACGGCCACAGCGATGGTTATTGCTTCTTCGGGGCTCAAATTCCTCAGCAGAGCAGATAAAAAACCCGCAATAGTGGCATCTCCAGAGCCGGTAGTGCCCAATACATGAACGCGGAAGCATGGAGCCCAGAATTCTTTTTCTGCCCAGGCATTCAGGTCGGCCGGCCTAGCGCGCCCCATTTTTTCAAGGGTCTTTTGTCCGGCAGTACGCAGGTACAGGCCGCGCTCACCGAGCTTGATGCCTGCCAGACGAACACCCATGTCCAGCAATTCATCTCCTAAGTCATGTAGCAATGAGGCCGATACCTGATCCAATATATTCCCGCGCCGGGCCATGGCCTCGGAGTCGGCCCGCCGCAGCATGATAAGCAATTCTTCGATGCTCGGCAGAAAAATGTCCACATAAGGCAGAGTCGCTTTCAAAATGGCAGCCCAATCGGCCTTACCACCTTCAGCTGCCGGGTCGGGATAGCACATATCCAGCGAAGTAGTCGCCCCGGTCTGTTTAACACGGCGGAACAACTCGACCAACCCTTCTCCATTGCGTTCATACATCTTGCGCATGACCGGTGGATAGCCAAAGTGAAACAAGGCAGCCTTGTTCACCAATTCATAATCAATATCGTCTGCGCTGAAGGTATGGTTGGCGGCCGGGTTATGCAAGAGGATGCGATCCACGTCAGGAGGACTGAGGATCACTGAATAAGATGTGGAAACCTGCGCGCTAACCAGGATACCCCTCGACAGGCCGGAGCCGTGAGTTTCTATTAGATCGCAAACTATCTGCCCGAATGGATCGGCTCCCACTTTGCAAATCAACGACGTTGGGATTCCCAAATAATGCAAAGCCAGTCCGGTGTTGGAGACTGGCCCACCTGTGGATATCGCCGCAGAGCCGATTTCAAGCAGGTGCCCTGGTAGAAAGTAATCTTTAAAACTGCCGGTCGCCTGCGCCTCTATTTCCGGGATAATATCCAGGCAAATGTGACCAGCAACGATAGCACCTAACGCCATATCCATGAGAGTTCTACTTCACTTTATAGTAACGCCTGTAATCGTTGCAAAGCGGATAAAGCGGAGGCGCGTCTTCCTCGATAGCAGGAAAACGTCCAACCGGCTCGTAAAAACGATTGTCGCTGTGATCATCGTTGACCAGTGACACTTCGCCAATCAGGACACGCCCCTCACCCCAAAATTTATGATAACAACGTTGCTCGAATGAGATGCTCTCACCGGATTCTAGTTTGATGAGTTCGCCCGCCTTGACTACGCGCCATATGCCATCTATGGAAACATGCACATCGTTTTTCGTATCCAGATCCTCGTTCGGAGTGACATTGTAAAGCTGGATGAGAAGTTTACCGCCGCCGCGGTTGATGATGTCCTCCATTTTGCTCCAATGGAAATGCATCGGCGTTATCTGACCGTCCTCAACAATCATAATTTTCTCTGCATAGAGCTTGCCGGTCATCGTTTGCAAGTTTCGTGGATTGCCGCTGCGGAGGGTGAAAAGGAACAGCCCGAAGTGGCTGAAATCTCCCTTGCCGAAGTCGGTGATGTCCCAGCCCAGGTTATTTTCGACGATTTCGCTTACCTCCGGCCCTTTTTTCGCCCAATCGTCGGGTGTCCAATAGGCAAAGGGAGGCAGGTAAAATCCCCGCTTACGGATAAACTTGTCCGCCTTTTGTATAATGTCGTTAATTTCTGATCGCTTCATGATCAACTTCCACCGAAAAAAGAAAATTGGGTGCTTGAGGCAGTGGTGATGCCGCAGGTTTTTATGATACCATCTCTCACCGCTTTCTTAAGATGTATCAGCCCGTGGGCGTCCTGTCCGTTGCCGATAATCCCCGCCCCAATACCGGCGCCAATGGTGAAATTAGGTTGAAACATGATTTTCCTTTAATCGTGTCCTTTAAGGATTTACGGTGCGAAAACTACCTCTTGGATTTCTGACAAGATGAAGGGCACTCGGTTCAGGCTGAGTAGAAAAGTGTACCTCTACATGAAAAAAAGTTTCAGGCAGTCAGGAGCAGATAAGGCTCCTCCACTATTTGTTTGATGGCCTGCAGGAAGCGGGCGGCGGGGGCGCCGTCGGTCAGGCGGTGGTCGAAGACCAGGCTGAGGGTCCACATCTGGCGGATGGCGGCCTCGCCATGATAGGCCACGACCTTGGGGGCGATACGGCCTACGCCCAGGATGGCCGCTTCGGGCAGGTTGATGACGGGAGTGAAAGCGTCGATGTCGTACATGCCCAGGTTGGTGATGGTGAAGGTGCCGCCGGTCAGGTCGTCGGGCAGCGAGCGGCCGTTGCGCGCCCGCTCCAAAAGGGCACGGAAGTCGGCGCCAAACTGGCGCAGGCTCTTCTGGTCGGCGTCGCGGATGACCGGGACCAGCAGGCCGCGCTCGGTATCCACGGCCATGCCTAGGTGCACGTGGCTGAGAATCTCGATGGCGTCCAGCGCCAAACGGGCGTTCATGTACGGGAAGCGGCGCAGCGCGGCAGTCACGATCCTGGCCAGCAGGTCGTTGTAGCCAGGAGCGAAGCCCCAGTCCTGCTCGACCTTTTCCTTGATGCGCGTCCGGACGGCGATGAAATCGGTGGCATCGGCTTCGGTGACCAGGGTTACGCGGGCGGTTGTGTGCACGCTGGCGGCTACGCGCTCGGCGATGATGGCGCGCACGCCTTTCAAAGGAATTCGCTCTAGGATTTCAGATTGAGGATTTACGATTGATGATTGGGGTTGCGCGGCGCGGGCAATATCCTCCTTGCCGATGCGCCCAGCCGGGCCAGTCCCGACGACTGTGCGCAGGTCGACCCCGGTCTCGGCGGCCATGCGCTGGGCAACGGGTGTAGCCTTCGGAGCCTGGGTTAGGAAGGCGAGCACGTCGCGCTCGGCGACACGCGCACCGCCGTAGCCGGTCGGTGGCACCACGGCAAGGTCGACGTTCTTCTCAGCGGCCAGCTTGCGGGCGCGCGGGGAAGCAAAAAGGCCCTCACCCCCGGCCCTTCTCCCCGTGGGAAAGGGGAGGAAAGCCGCTCCAGTAGTAGCGGCCGCAGAGGAAGCCTTCTCTTCATCAGAGAGAGAGGGAAGAGATGAGGAAGTCCCCTTGACCTCGAACTTATCCTCCGGCTTGCCGATCACAGCCACCACGGTCAGCACCGGCAGCACTTGGCCTTCTTGGTAAGGGCCGATATGGATCATTCCGCGAGCATTGGCTTCGACCGGGAAGACAGCCTTGTCCGTCTCCACTTCCATAATGGGTTGGCCCTGGCTGACCCTGGCTCCATCTTCGACCAGCCACTTGACCAGGGTGACTTCCTCGACCGTCTGACCGAGCTTGGGTATGAAAAAATCTTCAGCCATCAGCTCACCACCTTCCGGCAGGCCGCCATGATCCGGCTGACATTGGGAATGGCACCGTCTTCCAGGATCTCGGCGCGTGGCACGGGCACGTTAGCGGAGGCGACGCGCACCATTGGCGCGTCCAGGTAGTCGAAGGCCTGCTCATTGACCTGCATCATGACCTCGTTGATGAAGCCGGTGTTTTCGTAGGCCTCGCTGACGCACACAAGGTGCCCGGTCTTCTTGACCGAGGCGGCCACGGTGTTGATGTCCAGCGGCTTGAGCGTGCGCAGGTCGATCACCTCCACTTCCAGGCCATCCTTAGCGAGGGCCTCGGCAGCTTCCAGGGAGCGGTAGACCATGCGCGAGTAGGTCACCAGGGTGACGTCCTTGCCAGGGCGCTTGATGTCCGCCACGCCGAATGGGATGATATATTCTTCTTCCGGTACAAAGCCTTTTTCTTTATAGAGCATCTTGTGCTCGATGAACATGACCGGGTTGTCATCGCGAATGGCCGCCTTGAGCAATCCCTTGGCGTCATAGGGGGTGGAGGGCATGACCACGTAGATTCCAGGGAAGTGCGTCCATAGCGATTCGAGGCTCTGCGAGTGGTGGGCGGCAATGGCACGCCCGGCTCCTCCCTCGGTACGGATCACCATCGGGACGCTGGTCTTGCCTCCAAACATGTAGCGATTCTTGGCACCCTGGTTGGCGATCTGGTCCATGGCCAGGGGGGTGAAGTCGACGTACATGATTTCGGCGATGGGGCGCATACCAGCCATAGCCGCCCCGACGGCCGCGCCGCCGATGGTGGCTTCTGAGATGGGCGTGTCAATCACGCGCCACTCGCCGAACTCCTTATATAGGTCGCGCGTGGCACCGTAGGCGCCGCCGTATAGGCCCACGTCCTCGCCCATGATGAATACCTTGGGGTCGCGCAGCATTTCCTCGCGGGCAGCCTCCACCAGCGCTTGGGCGTAGGTGATCTCGCGCTTGACCTCATCCCTGGCAATGGCGAGACGCAGGCGGCGGTCGGTCTCATAATCGGCCGGTGTAAACTTGGGCGGGGCGTAGACATCAGAGTCCATATCCTCGGCTTTGGGCTCCGGGGAGTTGTTGCCGAACTCCATGGCCTTTTCCAACTTGGCATCTACAGCGTTTTCGAGCGCCTCGAACTCCCCGTCGGTCAGCATCTTGACCACTTGCAGGTTGTCTTTCATCACCGTGATCGGGTCGCGCATCTTCCACTCGGCCTCCTCCTCGCGGGTACGGTAGGTGCGCGGGTCGGAGTGCGAGTGTCCGAACCAGCGGTAGGTTTTGGCCTCGATCAGGGTGGGGCCTTCGCCGTGGCGGGCGCGCTCGGCGGCCTTGGCCACTGCGCTGCGCACGGCCAGCACGTCCATGCCGTCCACCACTTCGCCCGGTATGCCGTAGGCGCAGGCTCGGCTGGCAACGTCCTGCAGCTTGGTTGCCTTGGACCACGGCACTGACATGGCGTACAGGTTGTTCTCGCAGACGAAGATGACAGGCAAGTTCCACATGGAGGCCATGTTCAAAGACTCGTGGAAATTTCCAGTGTTGGAGGCCCCGTCGCCGAAGAAGCATACCACCACCCGGTCGGTCTTCATCAGCTTTTGGACCAGCCCCGCTCCGACCGCCACAGGGATGTTGCCGCCGACAATACCGGTGGCACCCAGGTTGCCATGCTCCACGTCGGCGATGTGCATCGAACCACCCTTGCCCTTGCAATAGCCTCCGGACTTGCCCAGCACTTCGGCCATCATCTTATTGTAGTGCTCTTGCTTGGCTTCGGGTGTCTTGGCATGCGCGTCCCCGTGGGCGTGAGCGTGGCCATGACCGCGGTGGGTGCTGGTGATCAGGTCGCTGTCGCGCAGCGCCGCTACCGCCCCCACGGCGACGGCCTCCTCGCCGGCATACAGGTGCGAGGCGCCTTTGAGCACCGCCTTGCTGAGCAGGTTGGCGATGTTGTTTTCCAGGGCGCGGATCTCCATCACTTGGCGCAGGTAACCGACCAGCAGTTCTTTGGTGAGACCCTGTTCCTCGATCAAGGCGGAGACGGTCTCCATGTGGGATGGTTTGGTGGTGGTTTTGGCTTTGGTAGGCATGAATGGATACTCCTTAGATATGATGGTTGGATCTTTTATTTTAACCACAGAGAGCATGGAGCGTACGGAGAAACAGCACTGTGGGCTCTTGTGCCCCGACGTGAGAATCGATTTACACCTGGACCACGCGTGTCCCCAGGGTGCGCGCCTGCTCGACGAGCTCGGCTGGAGCCTGTGCATCCGTAATAATGACGTTGAGTTCCTCGGGGCGGGCGAACGAGGCCGGCCCAACGCGACCCCACTTGGTCGCATCGATCAGGGCGACCACCTGGCGGCACATCGCCACCACGGCTCGCTTTACCTCCGCCTCGCCGGGACTCACGTCGGTTAGACCCTCGGGGAAGCTCAGACCATGCGCACCGAAGAAGCCGGTCTTGATGTTGTACTTGCTCAGGACAACCAGGCCGTCCGTGCCCATCAGCGAGACGGTCTCGCGCTGCAGGGTCCCACCGGTCATGACCAGGCTGACACCGGGTGCATCAAGCATCGATTGGGCCACGACCAGGCTGTGGGTCAGGATGGTCAGGTCACGCTGTTGGCGCAGGGCGTGGGCCAACGCCAGGGCGGTGCTGGAGGCGTCCAGGAAGACGGCGTCGCCATTGGCGACGAATTCGGCGGCGGCGGCCCCGATGCGTTCCTTCTCATCGACCTGCTGCTGGCGGCGTAGGGTCAGCGAAAGTTCTGGGACGCGCGGGACCAGCACCGCGCCACCGTGTGTGCGCATGATCAGGTCCTGTGCAGCAAGCATCTGCAGGTCGGCGCGGATTGTGACCTCCGAGACTCCGAACATCTGGCTCAGCTCGGAAACGCTTGCGCGCACATTCTTGTTGAGCTGGGCGAGGATCTGCTGTCGCCGTTCGGTGGGGTAGAGATAGGCGGATTTTGCCATACCAAATGGTTTCTAGTGTTTGCGGGGTCTTTCGATTGCTTTCATTTTAGCATCATTTGAAAGCCAAGGCAAGATGGATTCAGAACCAAGAAAAATTCGGGTCACGGCATGGTCGTCCAGGGAATATAAAATTTTTGGAACAGGCCGGAAACCCGGCTAAGCGGGTCTATCCGCGAGGGTTACAAGTTGTATGACCCCTCTTTTACCATTGATCAGCCAGGTCGGGTCTTCGGCTTGGAGTGCCTGTGCCTGCCCGGGCTGCAGGCCGACTATGATCTCCCCCTTGAGCGTTCGCAGGGCAGTGAAGGGTGCCGGGAAATAGGCACACACAGCCTCCATGCGGGTCGTTGGCGGCCAGTGGCGGTCGTCCAGCAGGCGTCGGTAGTTGACGTCGCCTTTGACCAGCACAAGTCCTGCGGACGCCAGCTCCAGCCGCAGGTGCGCTGGCATTTGGCGGAACATAAAACAAGTCGTCCAGAACGGGTCGGTTGCGAACACCAACCGCCTGGCAGACAGGTCTTCGTCCAGGCGCTCACCCAGGGCTTGCAACCCTGGACCCGGCGCCTCCTTCAACAGGTCGACGGTGCGGCGCGCGTCCGCTGGCATGGCGTCCGAGACGAAAAAGGGTTGGCCCTTCAGGTGTAGGTGGATTTCCTTCGCCCAATTTAGACCCAGCAGGAAGTCCGCCAGGGCCAGGTCGAAGATCAGCTCGCTGCCCACGTTGTCGCATATAAAGTCGACTCGCCTGAGGCGGCCGGCAAGTAGGCCTCCCACTCGCTCGGTGTGGTCGATGAGGATCAAGTGGCGCTCCGCGACCGTCGCCAGCCCACTGCGGGCTTTAACCCGCACGGTGAAATTGCTCAGGTCGGCACGGTTGCCCCACAAGCTCGAGTGCAGCAAGGCTTCGAAGCGCACCTCGCCTTCCAGGGCGGAAAACTGCTCCCATGCGGGGGACAGACGCCGGATATCACCGTCCAACTGTCCCTGTTTCTGCTTCTCGAACGGATCATGCCCCAGTCTCTCCCCGGGTTGGAAGTAGCTCATAGCCTCCAGCAACCTGCGGTAGAAATAGGTCTCGGCGAAGTACCAGGGAATATCGAGCCAGGTTTTACCGGCATTGCGTGCCAGTTCACGGTTCCAGTCGGGGACATCCGGGGTATTCTCGACCAAGGGCCGAATCGCTCGGGAGGCAATTTCGTCGCGGAAGTCCTCCAGGGCAGCGACGACCGCGGGAGGATAGGTGTTGTCAGCCAGCACCTGGCGGATGATTTGCGGTTTGCGTTCCAAGATGGTTTTACGCGCAAAAGAGCTGGGGTCGGAGGTCATCAGGAAGGGGGGCAGGGATTGGTCAGACATGGCAAAACTTTCGGGGATCACAGTTGGTCACCATTTAAGAAGCAAGGAATCCCATAATCATCTGGGTCGAGATTTTATATGTCAGACTAAAGGTCTTATGGCACTCCTATGAGGCAACTTCCCCTACCCTGTTGGCGCGGTCTCTTTTTAGTAAACACACTTGGGTTCTCAAAAAAATCCATGACATGGGGTGAATTGTTTACTTTGAAGTAAAAATGAGGTCCCTGACCGCCTCGCGGTTAAGCTCATTGATCTTTCCAGCCTGCATCGCCAGCAATATTGACCGAGCGCTCATTTCCAATAATCCGACCTTCATCCATGTTTCTTTTATCCCTACCCCGGTCATCTTTTTATCACTTCTAACAACCGCCCATAGGCTTGATCCCATTCCTTCGATTCCCCTGGTAAGTATACTGAGGGTGGGAAAGATATGCGTACCAGATTCCGCGCGCATTCCAAAGACTCGATGTGCCCCAGCCCAATCCCCTGCATTAACACGTTACCTAGGGCAGTCGCTTCCACCGGTCCGGTGAGACAGGTACGCTGCGTGACATCCGCGGTGAATTGATTCAACAGGCGGTTCTGGGTTCCTCCGCCGATAATATGTATTCGCTCGAAGCGCGTAGTGGTGATCTCCTCTAATCGTTCCAGCACCCAACGATACTTTAGAGCGATGCTTTCCAACACGGAGCGGATGAGTTCACCTTTGTCCTGCGGAACTGATTGACCGGTGTTATTACAATACTGACGGATCTGATCAGGCATATCATCCGGATGTAGGAATCCGCCGAAGTCCGGATCGATGATGGATTGGAAGGGTCTGGCCTGCGAAGCCATGTGGGTGATCTCGTCATAAGAAAGTTCCTCACCCTGGCGCGCCCAAGTGCGGCGGCACTCCTGTAGAAGCCATAACCCCATAACGTTTTTAGACAATCGCCACTTTCCAAAGACACCGCCCTCATTTGTGAAGTTGTACTTGAGGGTCTGTTCAGTTACCACTGGTTGGTCGACCTCGACGCCTAGGATCGACCACGTGCCGGAGCTGATCCAGGCAAAGTTTTTTCCCTCTGCCGGAATGGCTACCACGGCCGAACCGGTGTCATGGCAAGCAGGAGCAACAACCGGAATCCGTCGTGTTCCGACCTCATTCGCCACACCGAGATCCAGGCTTCCGATCACCGTTCCCGGTTCAATCACCGGCCGGAAGAGATGTTCCGGGATACCCAACGCTCCGAGTACCGGGTAAGCCCAATCGCGCTTGTGCGGGTTGAAGCATTGCGTGGTAGTCGCGTTTGTGAACTCACAAATAATTTTCCCGGTTAACCAATAATTAAAAAGATCGGGTATGGTCAAAAGGGTTTGGGCTGTTTTAAGCAGCGGCGATTTTCTCACGACCATCGCTAGCAGCTGGTATAGAGTATTGACCTCCATGAACTGAATACCGGTGTTCTCGAAGATGCTTTCGCGTGTCATGCGCCGAAACGCTTCAGCATACATACCGTCGGTTCGCTTGTCACGGTAGTGAAATGGGTTGGCGAGCAGAGCACCCTTTTTATCCAGCAGGGCAAAGTCGATCCCCCAAGTGTCCACTCCGATTGCGTCCAACTGCTTACCGTATCTTGACACAGCGGTTGATATCCCGGACTTGATTTCCGACCAAATGTGGAGGACGTCCCAGTAAAGCCCATCGGAAAGACGCACCGGAATATTCGCAAAACGATGAGCTTCCACCAGCGACAAACGTTCTTCCTCCAGAGTTCCTATGATCACCCTGCCGTTTTCAGCGCCTAGGTCAACTGCCAGGTAGTTGTGCGTGCTCCCCATAATGCTCAGCCTCTTTTTGAATCAATCAAGGTGGAAAATCTCATCGAGCTTTAAGATCATCTCATCCGGGCGTCCGTTATCCGGCGAGTCAAAATAAGGGGCCACGAATATCTGCCGGCGCAAATTGATTTCTCTGACAGCCATTTTTGCCTGTGCCGCCTGGAAGCTTAGTTCAATTTCAAAATAACCAGAAAGCAAACCATCTCCATGGTCAAATATTGGATAATTGTGCCAGCCAGCCTGGCGGAAAGATACCAACCTTTCAGGCCAGATATTCTGGTTGTGTTTTTTGTACTCTTCTAATTTTTCTTTCTTAACTTTCAGCAAGAAGCCGATCCGTTCCATGGCACCTGCTCCATTTAATCTGTCACTTCGGCAGCCAACCATCTTCAGCCATCCGCTGAAGAGATCTTGCCGTAACCGGGCATATTTTCAGACGCACGATACCAACGAAGTCATGGGATGGGTTTGCATCCGTGATGCCTCAATGCTAAATGTTACGATAGGGGTTATGTTTCCTCAGACCGGAATGTTACTGTGAGATTTTCCAAAGTATTGCTGCTCTCGCATCGATCATGGTTCTCAGTTGAACTGGATTGAGCTGGCTATACAAGTTCATCAAACGAGCCTTGGTTTCGAACGGAATATCTTTGGCCACCAAGGCTCGCTGAAAAAGGAGAACATCTTAATCATATCTTTTGAAGAGCTTTTTGTCCATGTGTTCTTTCGAGACTAGTTTTAAAACCGAATGTACTCTCGCCATCGTCTTTGGCGGCGGGGACGCCGCCTGGAGCATCATGTTTGGTTAGGTTCAAAAAAATAATCGCCGCAGGCTTATTTCCTGTGGAGGTTTGCTTCACTGGGTAACTCCAATCTTTATTTCTTCCAAAACTGTGGTAAGTAAGGTTTATGGGTCTCAAGCATATCCTCGAGAACTGCCGGGATCTTATCCGCTTTTGGCCCAAGCGGATGAGCGAGCAAGGCTTGATAGGCTGCAT
>Ga0207931_1000092_pt1 | contig 32424 bp, 24 predicted proteins | sample NGESurdeep092012_2_FD_184478 | JGI IMG/M metagenome (GOLD analysis project Ga0207931, IMG submission 184478) | Arctic peat soil microbial communities from Barrow, Alaska - NGEE Surface sample 415-1 deep-092012 (SPAdes) | ecosystem: Environmental > Terrestrial > Soil > Wetlands > Peat ...
ATACCTCTGGCATTTATGTGCCTCAGTACACTAAGGCTCACCTCGTACTTCGCCACTGACCTGATCAGAGGCGTCAGTCGTCTTACGGTTTCTATGTTATGTGAGATGATGTCCGGTCGTGCGTCGATCACCCGGTCAATGTCGGAAATATTACCGCGGAAGTCGGGTATCAGTGTCTCTATTGTCACTTCCGGATTGACCTCTTTGATAGTGCGGATGGTGTCAGCCCAGTGCTGCGCTCCTCCGTCAGGAAGATCATCGCGGTCAACAGATGTGATGACGCAGTGTCTGAGACCCATTGTCCTGACAGCCATGGCTACCCTCTCCGGTTCACCATCGTCTGGTGGGAGAGGCTTGCCGCTGGTGGTGCCGCAGAATTTGCATGAACGGGTGCATATATCTCCGAGGATCATCAGGGTGGCAGTACCAGCATTCCAGCACTCCCCGATGTTCGGACAGTTACCGCTTGTACAGATCGTATTAAGCTGGTTATCTTCAACAAGGTGTTTTACCATGGTGTAACTCTCCCCGCTTGCCCGCTGCATCTTAAGCCATGATGGCAATCTCCTGCTTCCTGACATTCCCTTTCCTGCCCTGAATTAAAACAACAGACAAAGGTATATAATAAAAGACAAAATGTGAGGTCAAAAAATGATAACCGGAAACTATGAAAGTGTATCTTTGGATTATAACCAAATGGAATTCTGAAAATAATGGATATAGTTTATCTGAACGGGCATTTCGTTACCCGCGACAAGGCAATGATCAGTCCTGACGACCGCGGATTTGTCTTTGGCGACAGCGTGTATGAGGTAATGAGATGGTACGGCGGTTTCTTTTTTGATATGGATGGTCACATGAACCGGCTTCGTCGCAGCCTGCATGAGACAAGGATTGTATGGAACGACATTGACACTTTCCCGGATCTTGCTGAGGAGCTGGTAAATAAAAATGACCTTGGCAGTGACTGCTCTTTGGTTTATGTTCAGGTGACCCGCGGTGCGGCGCCCCGCAACCATGTTTTTCCTGACCCGGCTTTGTCACCGACCGTTTTTGCCTCTGTCCGGAGACAGAGTGTGGACACGCTTCTCTGGGAACGCGGGATAGCCATCGCTGTCGCTCCTGATCCGCGCTGGAACCGATGTGACATCAAATCAACGGCACTCCTTGCAAATATCATGTCATTACAGGAGGCACATGACAATGGTTTTATGGAGGTATGTTTTGTCCGCGACGGCTTTATCACTGAAGGTGCGCATTCAAACATCTTCCTTGTCAGAAATGATATAGTTTATACGCATCCTGAATCGAACTTTATTCTCTCAGGTATAACACGTAAAAACGTTATCTCCCTCGCTGCCGAGAATGGTATTGGTCTGGCCGAGGAAAGGGTAGCTGCCGATATAATTCCGTACATCCGTGAGGCCTTTATCACAAACACGTCAGGTGAGGTTATCCCCGTCATCAGGATAGGCGACCAGATACTTGGTGACGGCACTCCGGGTGACATTACAAGGAAGATTCACATGCTTTTCAGGGAGAAGGTGATGGCAGGTGATCCTGTGCATTAACCGTAGAGCAAAGAGTGTAGAGCGTAGAGACCCTCTGACTTCAGACATTAGACTTTCAGACCCCCTGTACTTATTGCCTACTGCCTAACGAATATTACCTTTGCACAAATTTTAAATCATAATGACAACCCCCCACCTCAGCGAACAGGAACAGGTACGCAGACAGTCGCTTGACGACATCAGAAAACTGGGCATTGATCCCTACCCTGCTGCAATGTTTCCGGTAAACGTTTCAGCCGCACAGATACTCGCCAACTTCAGGGATGAAGAGAACAACTACCCTGATGTGTGCCTTGCCGGCCGCATCATGAGCCGCCGTATTATGGGAAATGCATCTTTTGCAGAGCTGATGGACTCCTCAGGCCGGATACAGTTTTATGTCCGCCGTGACGACCTCTGTCCGGGTGAGGATAAGACATTATATAATGTACTCTTCAAGAGACTGCTTGATATTGGCGACATCATAGGCATAAAGGGATTTGTCTTCAGGACACAGATGGGGGAAATTACCGTGCATGTCAGGGAACTGACACTGTTGAGCAAATCGCTCCGGCCGCTTCCCATTGTCAAAGAGAAGGATGGCGTAATTTATGATGCCGTGACTGATCCTGAGATGCGTTATCGTCAGCGTTATATTGACCTTATAATCAATCCTGATGTCCGCGAGGTCTTCCGTAAACGCACACAGATTGTGAAGTCAATGCGGGAGCTCTTTGACGCACACGGTTTTCTTGAGGTAGAGACACCTGTCCTGCAGCCTATCCCCGGCGGTGCGGCAGCAAGACCTTTCATTACGCATCATAATGCTCTTGACATACCCCTTTACCTGCGCATTGCCAATGAACTTTACCTTAAAAGACTGATCGTAGGGGGTTATGACGGTGTCTATGAGTTTTCAAAAGACTTCCGCAATGAAGGTATGGACCGCACCCATAATCCCGAATTCACCGTGATGGAGATCTATGTTGCCTACAAGGACTATAACTGGATGATGAATTTCACCGAAGAGATAATGGAAAAGGTGGCGATGGATCTTCATGGCACTACTAAAGTGCCTCTGGGTGAATTTACTATTGATTTTGCCCGACCTTACAGGCGGGTCTCCATGACCGACGCAATAAAGGAATATGCCGGAATTGACATCACGGGAATTATCGAAGATGACCTGCGCAAAGAGTGTGACAAGCTCGGCATAGGGCACTCGCCGTCGATGGGAAAAGGGAAGCTGATAGACCTCATCTTCGGGGAAAAGTGCGAACATCACTTCGTTCAGCCTACCTTCATTATAGATTATCCTCAGGAGACCTCGCCCCTGACAAAAAAGCACAGAAGCAAAGAGGGACTCACAGAGCGGTTTGAGCTGATGGTGAACGGCAAGGAACTGGCCAATGCTTACTCAGAGCTGAATGACCCGATAGACCAGCTTGAGCGTTTCCAGGAGCAGCTTCGTCTTTCAGAAAAAGGAGATGATGAGGCGATGTTCATTGATATGGACTTTGTAAGGGCACTTGAACATGGTATGCCTCCTACTTCCGGCATGGGAATAGGCATTGACAGGCTGGCAATGTTCATGACCAACCAGCCCTCAATACAGGATGTGCTTTTCTTCCCGCAGATGAAGCCTGAGGTTTAGGCAATAGAGGTGCGAGCGTTAAGAAATGACCCGGTGGGTCATTTCAGCGAAGCAGCCAGTTTGCAGGGAGGGCAATAGGCAATAGGCAGTAGAGGGTAAAAAAAATGATCAATCGTAGAGAAAAGGAACTTGTCCAGTTGATGAAGCCGTTGAGTTCTCCGATTAAAATTCAGGAGTTTTTGGATTCCATTCCTTACAACGCAACCAAACGTACGCTTTCACCGTTAATGGTGATGACGGAGCGTATGGCCCACTGCATGGACGGCGGAATGTTTGCAGCAGCAGCTCTGAGGCGTCTGGGATACCCTCCCCTTATTGTAGATCTGGCCGCCGAAAATGATGATGACCATATCATTGCCGTTTTTCGGCAGGAGAAATGCTGGGGAGCCGTCGCCAAATCAAACACTACCGTCCTTCGTTTCCGCGAACCGGTGTACCGCTCACTGAGAGAGCTCGCAATGTCATATTTCGACCTGTACTACAATCTCAACTCACAAAAAACACTGAGAACATATTCCAGAACCATGGATCTGTCGAGGTTTGATTACCGCGACTGGGAAACAACGGAAGAGGACCTTGGTTTTATCGGAGATTATACTTTTACAGTAAGACACTATCCTCTGGTCACAAAAAAGCAGATCAGCTCTCTGAGCCATGTTCCGAAGTATTTATATGATGCCGGTTTCTCCGGGGCTGACATTGATGGCCTCTTTAAACCTCGTTAATCTAAAAAGTCGAGAGTCTGAGGGTCTGAGAGTCTGAGGGTCTGAGAGTCAGGGAAGGGCAAATGGCAATGATGGAAAAACGATAAAAAAAATCCCCTCGGAGGAGGGGATCGTTTTTATTAAAGGTTGTGTTTCTTCACGAAATCGTCTATCACTTCTTCCAGGTTGGGACTGCCAATTTCCTGGAGATCATACCATACCCTCGTATTCGGTTTTTTAATTTTGATAATACGGTTGAGATCTATAGGGGTACCTATCACAACAGAATCACAATCAGTGTTGTTTATCGTTGTCTCAAGGTCCTTCAACTGCTGGGCACCATAACCCATTGCCGGCAAAAGAGTGCCAATATTTGGGTATTTTTTGAAAGTCTCCGTGAGCTTGCCTACGGTGAAAGGTCTCGGGTCAACCAGCTCGGCAGCGCCAAACTTCCGTGCTGCGACCACGCCCGCACCTATCTTCATCTCACCGTGAGTGAGTGTGGGTCCGTCTTCGACAACAAGCACGCGCTTGCCTTTTATTACTGACGGGTCATCAACCTTTATAGGTGAGGCACCATCAATGACAATAGCTTTAGGCGCGACTTTTTCAATACTCTCGCGCACGGTCTGTATGTCCTCAGGAGCAGCACTGTCCATCTTGTTTATCACCACTACATCGGCAAGACGAAGGGTGACTTCACCGGGATAGTACCTCAGCTCATGTCCTGCACGGTGAGGATCAGTCACAGTGATCATCAGGTCCGGATTGTAGAACGGAAAGTCGTTATTACCGCCATCCCAAAGAATCACATCACAACCGGCCGGGTCTTTCTCGGCAGCACGCAGTATGGCTTCATAATCAACTCCGGCATAAATGACATTGCCGCGTACAACATGAGGTTCGTACTCTTCCATCTCCTCTACGGTGCACTTGTGCTTCTCGAGGTCAGAGATAACGGCAAAGCGCTGAACTTTCTGTTCGACGAGATTACCGTAAGGCATCGGGTGGCGTATCGCTACCACCTTCAGTCCTTTTTTCATGAGGAGCTCAATGACCCGTCTCGAAGTCTGGCTTTTTCCGCAACCGGTGCGTATGGCACCTACGGCAATAACCGGCTTGACACTTTTCACCATTGTTTCCTTCCACCCCAGAAGAATGAAGTTGGCCCCTGCAGCATTGACGATAGCACTTACTTCCATCACTTTCTGATAGGGCACATCGCTGTAAGCGAAGACACAATCAGTAACTTTAAGATCCTTTATCAGCTTTGGCAGATCATTCTCGGAATAGATCGGGATACCTGAAGGATAAAGCTTCCCTGCAAGCTCAGCAGGATATTTTCTGCCGTCAATATCAGGTATCTGGGCGGCCGTGAAAGCTACGACATTGTAAAGTTCATTATCACGGAAATAGGTATTGAAGTTGTGGAAATCCCTGCCGGCAGCTCCAATAATGATCACATTCCTTTTTAACATAAAACCTCCTCGTTTAATTATTATTTTTTTGAATTTTGTCTATCAATATTTGCATCATTATCCGGCAAATTTATAATTTGTAACTGAATTTGAATGTGATTTTAGTCAGTTTAATCCTTTCTTTACATAGCGCATAATATTTTGATAATATGTTAGTTAATAATTGTGAGGCTTTTGCTGATAAAAATTCCTCTTAATATTTTAAACCTCAGATTATTGGCAGAATATTTGTATTAACTTTTCGCGGATGAATGTCCTTGCCCATATATATCTCTCAGGGGACTCTGATAATATAATTATTGGGAATTATATCGGCGACTATGTAAAAGGGCGGGACTATCTGAAGTATCCCGAAAGCATCCGCAAGGGAATTATCCTGCATCGTCATATTGATGCCTTCACCGACAGCCATCCGGTGGTACACCGCAGCAAGCTGCACTTCTCCGACAAATACCGGAAGTACTCGGGTGTTATCGTAGACATCATCTACGATCATTATCTTACCAGGGAGTGGGATCTGTTCTCAAGACGTCCGCTTGAAAGTGTGACATATAACTTCTACAGGGCAATGGTAAATAATTTTGAGATCCTGCCCGAAAACGTCCGTGAGAAGATGCCATTCTTTATTATTGACAACTGGCTTGAAACATACCAGACACGGATTGGCATCAGGAGGGTCCTGAAAACACTGAGCTCGGTGACTTCCCTGCCTAAAGAGACCAGGTGGGCTATGAGGGTCTGGAAAAAACAATACTATTCCATTGAAGAGGACTTTATGGAGTTTTTTCCGCAGCTGATTAATTATGTCGAAACCGATTTCGGGATAGTATTGTCTCCCGGCATCAGCAGTCCTTTCTGATCAACCGAGGTATTCTGTCCTACCCGCGTCAAGCCTGATAAAGACGAACAGCAGGATGGTGAATCCCCATAAGGAGCTTCCCCCGTAACTGAAGAAAGGCAGCGGGATACCTATAACTGGCATAACGCCTATTGTCATCCCTATATTGACAAAGAAATGGACCAGGAAAAGTGCAAAGACACCGTATCCATATGCGCGGATAAAGATTGTCCGCTGTCTTTCGGCCAGCACCACCAGCCTTATCAACAGCCAGACAAACAGTCCGATAACAACGGTTGATCCGAGGAAACCCCACTCCTCACCTACTGTGCAGAATATGAAATCAGTGCTCTGTTCCGGAACAAACTTGAACTTTGTCTGCGTGCCGTTGAGGTAGCCCTTTCCGGTGAAGCCGCCTGATCCCACTGATATAAGTGACTGATTCAGGTTATAACCTTCCCCGTATGGATCTTCATCCAACCCCATCATGATATTTATCCTGTCCTGCTGATGCGGTTTAAGTATCTCATGGAAAGCATAGTCAACCGTGAAAAGGTATAGTATTCCGCAAAGGAGAAAAGCATAAATGACAGCAGGATTTTTCAGCTTATGGCGGTACGTATACCAGCCATATACTGCTCCGGCCAGCACTATGGCCAATACTATGATAAAACCAGTCTCGAGACCAAGGAGATAGTGCCCGGCCAGAAATGACACACCACCTGTGACAGCCATCACTCCCAGAGCCTTAAGGGTAGTCAGGTACCCTGAGACAATTGCCAGAACAATAAATGACACCACAATAATTCCCAGTGCCACAGGAACGGTCCCAAAGATGAGTGTGAGCAGGAACAGAACCACTGCGAGAATGGCCGAAATAAACACGTATATGCTCATACCTTCGCGGAAAAGGACAATGAAGAAGGCAAAATAGGTAACGACTGAGCCCATGTCAGGCTGAAGGGCTATAAGGATGACAGGCGCTATTATAATTGCTGTGGCGAGAGACATGATCTTGAATCCGTTTACCTGTCTCCGCGAGTTCAGAAATGACGCCAGGGCAAGTCCCGTTGCAAACTTGGCAAACTCGGAAGGCTGAATGCTGAAAGGTCCGATCTCAAACCAGGCTCTGGCGCCGTTTATCTCTTTACCTACTATCAGCACCAACAGAAGGAGCAGAATAAAGAAGCCGTAAATGAACCAGGCAAAGAAGAAATAGAGCTTGTTGTCGGTAACAATTACAAAGACCGCCAGCACTATTGCAGCAACGATCCACAGAAGCTGTTTACCATAACGCTGCGACAGGTCGAAAATGCTTGTATGATTCTCATTGTAAACAGCAGCATAGATATTCAGCCAGCCCATGATCATCATCACAGCCCAGAGCATCACCGTAACCCAGTCTATACGGCTCAGTATATTGCTATTCTTTTGCATCTGGCTTTATTACAAGATTAAGAACATAATCCTCAATATATTTTCTCTTTATCCTGCCGGTAAGATACTCTTCGATCATCAAGCTTGCTATAGGAGCGGCAAATGTCGACCCGAACCCTGCATTTTCAACGTAAACGGCAATAGCTATCTGAGGGTTATCCTTGGGTGCGAAGGCGACGAATATTGAATGGTCTTTGCCATGAGGATTCTGTGCCGTTCCGGTTTTCCCGCAAATTATGATACTGTCAAGCCTGGCACCGCGGGCAGTGGCACCTGGTCCGCCATTGACGGCCCATTCCATGCCCTCAATCAGGGGTTCAAAGTTTTGGGGTGAGATACCTGTAATATACTTCTGAGTATAAAGTGATGACGGAGCTCCTTTGTCTCCAATCTTTTTTACCACATGCGGAATAAAAAATGATCCTCTGTTGGCTATTACTGCAGCCATATTGGCCATCTGGAGCGGGGTTGCACCTATCTCACCCTGTCCTATTGCCAGTGATATGACTGTAAGGGCTTTCCACCGGTCCTTACCATAATACCTGTCGTAATAAGAGCGTGTAGGGATATTTCCTGCGAGCTCATTGGGAAGGTCAATACCGAGCTTATTGCCAAAACCGAAAGCAACAAGATAATCCCTCCAGTGGTCAAAGGCTTCTCCCAAAGCACTGTAATTCTTATTCTCAAGAATGTACCTGAAGGCATTGCAGAACCAGGCGTTACATGACATCATGACAGCATGCGGGAGGTCATTCGGCGAGCTGTGCGAATGGCATGCTACAGTGATTGATCCGGCATGATAGCCATTACTGCACCCGAACAGGGTCGAAGGTCGGATCACACCCTCCTGCAGCCCGATAAGGCCGTTCATAATCTTGAAGGTCGAGCCTGGAGGATAAGATGCCATCAATGCTCTGTCAAAGAGCGGCTTGACAGTGTCTGCCTGCAACCTGGCGAAATTGTCAGATCTGACCCTTCCGACAAGCAGCGAGGGATCATAGGAAGGTGAAGACACCAGTGCAAGTATCTCACCGGTGGATGGTTCAATCGCAACAATTGATCCCGTCTTGTTCCTCATCAGTTTTTCACCATACTGCTGTAGGTCAAGATCAATGGTGGACCAGAGATTTACACCAGGGATTGATGTAGTATCATACCTTCCGCCAGCATACGAACCCTTGACATTATTATGGACATCAACCAGCAGGATGTTTACTCCTTTCCTTCCCCTGAGTTGCTCTTCATATGATTTTTCAATTCCGCTGGTCCCGATATAGTCACCTGACCTGTAATATTTATCCCTGGAAATGAGCTTATCGTCAACCTCTCCCACATAACCCAGAAGGTGTGCTCCTACAGGACGGGTATATTTCCTCAGTGTCCTGGCCTGAACATAAAAACCCGGAAATTTATAGAGCTCTTCCTGCAGGGCACCGTATGTTTCAGACGAGATCATTTTCATGAAAACAGAAGGAGCACGCCTTGAATATTTGATCGCCGCTTTCATCCTGCCTCTGAAATCCCGCATGTTTATGCCCAGTATCTCATTGAATCTTGCCGTATCAAAGGAGCTTGTCTGAACCGGTATGACAAGAAGGTCATAAGCAGCCTGGTTGTATACGATAAGCTTCCCGTTACGGTCATAGATAAGTCCTCTGGCAGGATATTGCGTTATAGGCCGGAGTGCGTTGTTGGCGGCGGAGACGCGATACGTCTTGTCAACTATCTGGATATAGAAGAGCCGGATGATGAGGATGGCAGCCGCAACCAGAACAAGGGCTATTAGGATGTACTTCCTGTTTGCATAACGGTCTTTCATGACTGCCTGATCATCTTCGTGGTCTGATGATATCAAAAAGAACAATAAAGAATGTGGTCACCGCTGTGCTCAGCAACACCCTCAGTAAAGTGTGGAAAAAATTACTGAAGCTGAATACTTCGATAAAAAATAATGAGAGATGGTGAATAAATACGACGGTCACAGCGTAGATAAAGAACCAGCGCAGACCGCTTGTTTGTGATGAAGGAGACGTCTCCGGTTCAGAGGACTCAGCGGTGACATTGAGTGAGATCACCCACGGACGGGCGAAACCGGCCATGACGGTGGCAAAAGCGTGTACCCCCATGGTGCCAGAGAAAATGTCAATGACAAATCCTGTCATAAAAGAAAGAAGGAGAAGTATCCACGAAGGTATCGCCATCGGCAGGATGAGGATGAACATCACATAAACATACGGATTCACATAGCCGCTGAACTGTATATTATTGAATATAAGGAGCTGCAATACGATGAGTACTACAAAAGAAATAACATAATGAAGCGTCCTATTCATTAATGACCTCCTCTTCAACGGCTTCTCTCTCATGCCTTGTGAGGTTACCGATAAGATATACATCGGTAAGCTTTTTAAAATCAGCAGAGAGTAATACTTTCAGGGTCACAAAGTCACCACCTTTTTTAAGGTCGCCAGTGAGAGTACCTACCATCAGTCCCGGAGGAAAAATAGCCGAGTATCCGCTCGTGACAATAGTATCGCCCTCCGTAATGGCAACATGGTGAGGTATCTCCGAGAGCTGTGCATAACGGTAGTTTCTGCCATTCCAGGCCAGGGAGCCGAAATAATCATTCTGGGCAATGCTGGCACTGAGTTTAAAGTCAGTGTTAAGCAATGACATGGCAACGGAGTAATTTCGGGAGACGCCTACTATAACACCTACCACGCCTGTTGACGAGGCTACTCCCATCCCTGTCGTTACTCCATGACGCGAGCCCCGGTCCAGCGTGATGAAATTCTTCTGTTTATTTACCGAGTTATTGATGACTCTTGCACTCAGATAATTATACCTTATCCCTGAGGCTGAATCACTAACTGAAGTAAGACCAGGCTTCTGGACAGTCTCCAGCTTTTCGATGCGGTGCCTGAGTTGAAGGTTCTCTGCGATAAGCTCCTGATTGACTTGCCTGAGTCTGAAATATGAGTGGCCGTTCTCAATCCTTTTTGCCACGAAGCCTGAAATACTCCGGGCGGCACCATAAGCAACAGATTGATGATAATTATGAGAAGAGGATATCATGACTAAAGCCACCGCTTCCAGTATCAAAAATATAATCAGGGTTTTATACCTGAGCAGGAAGTTCAGCAGGCTTCTCATTCATGCGTCGGCTTATCTCATCAGGAAAGGATACTTTTCGACATTCTTCAGAGCAACACCTGTGCCTCTTACAACAGCGTGAAGCGGATCTTCGGAGACCCTGAACGGAATGTTTATCTTATCGGTCAGACGTTTGTCGAGGCCTCGCAGAAGGGCTCCGCCGCCGGCAAGGAATACTCCCCTGTTTACTATATCAGCATACAATTCGGGCGGAGTCTGCTCCAGAACCTGGAGTATTGAAGCTTCCACCTTGGTGAGTGACTTGTCAAGGCAATAGGCTATTTCCTGATATGATACAGGGATTTCAATTGGCAGTGATGTCATAAGGTTTGGCCCGCGCACCACAAAATCAGCAGGCGGATTCTCAATGTCAGGCAGAGCAGCGCCAACGGCAATCTTGATATCCTCAGCTGTCTTCTCACCGATCTTTATGTTATGCTGATGTCTCATATACGACTGGATGTCAGATGTGAAACCGTCACCGGCGACGCGTATGGACCTGTTGCACACTATACCTCCCAGGGCTATTACTGCAATCTCAGTAGTTCCTCCGCCGATGTCAACAACCATACAGCCCTCAGGGGCTTCTACATCGAGACCGATACCTATTGCGGCAGCCATTGGTTCATAGATAAGATAGACATCTCTTCCGCCGGCATGTTCCGAGGAGTCACGCACTGCTCTGATCTCAACCTCAGTGCTGCCGCAGGGGATACCAACCACCATCTTCAGTGAGGGAGAGAAAAATTTAGGGCCTGCATTGATCATCTTGATCATACCTCTTATCATCAGCTCCGCAGCGTTGAAGTCAGCTATGACACCGTCCCTGAGGGGCCTTATGACACGTATGTTCTCATGTGTTCTGCCCTGCATCTGGCGTGCTTTTTCACCTATGGCGATAAGTTTGCCAGTGTTGCGGTCAATGGCTACAATTGACGGCTCATCAACGACCAGCTTATCGTTGGCAATTATATTTGTGTTGGCTGTGCCAAGGTCTATTGCAACCTCCTGTGAAAGAAATGAAAATAAGCCCATAAATCTATTATGCTAATTCTGATTATACGTTAGTGTTTAAAATGTCTTATACCTGTAAAAACCATTGAAACATTGTTTTTATTGCAGTAATCTATAGAATCTTGATCGCGGACTGACCCGCCCGGCTGTATGATGGCAGTTATTCCTGCCTCGTGGGCAGTGGTTACCGAGTCGGCGAACGGGAAAAAAGCGTCTGAGGCCATCACAGCACCTTCAAGCGAAAATCCGAAAGCACGGGCTTTATCTATTGCCTGACGCAGTGAATCAATGCGTGAAGTCTGACCGATGCCACTGGCGCATAATTGCCTGCCTTTTACCAGCACGATGGCATTCGACCGGCTCTGTTTGACGACCCTGTTGGCGAAGACCATGTCTTCGTACTCTTCCTGGGTGGGATGTCTCTCTGTGACAGGCTTCATATCAGCCGGTTTCTCATTCACCCTGTCACGCTCCTGCCAAAGGACACCGCCGAGCAGCGATCTGAATGATGCAGCATCGGCATGAGACAGTTTGCGATGGAGTATAATCCTGTTCTTTTTCTGCTTAAGTATTTCAACTGCCTTACCGCTGAACGAAGGTGCAATTACCACCTCAAGAAAGATCTTGTCCATCTCAGTGGCGACAGCCTCATCGATATCCCTGTTGACAATGGCAACTCCACCGTAGGCAGAGACAGGATCACATGCAAGAGCAGCTTCCCAGGCCGTTTTCAGATCAGCACGCGAAGCAATACCGCATGCATTGTTATGCTTTATGATTGCGCAGGTGACCTCCTCAAACTCATCTATGAGGCTTATTGCCGCATCAATATCCAGCAGGTTATTGTATGAGATCTCCTTCCCGTGCAGCTGTTCATAGATGAGGCCAGGGTCACCGAAAAAGACACCTTTCTGGTGAGGATTCTCCCCATAACGCAGTTCATGTCCGGTCAGAATACTTTGTTTAAATGCAGACACGTCATTTCTCCGGTTAAACCACCTGAAGATGGCTGTGTCATAGTGCGACGTCAGGTTAAATGCCTCGAGAGCAAACCTGTAACGCTCTTCTTCCGTTATAACTCCTTCTCTGGCATCAAGGATCTGCATCAGTGCATCATACTGACTCCTTGAAGAGACAATGAGCACATCGGCATAATTCTTTGCTCCCGCCCTTATAAGTGAGATGCCTCCTATATCGATCTTTTCAATTATTTCCTGATCAGCAGCCCCAGAAGCGACAGTCTCTTCGAAAGGATAAAGGTCGACGATAACAAGATCAAATAGATGGATGTTATACTCAGCCACCTGCTTCATGTCAGTCTCATTGTTCCTTCGCGCCAGTATGCCTCCGAAAATACCGGGATGGAGTGTTTTTACCCTGCCCCCCAGTATAGAAGGATATGTAGTAATATCCTCTACCTTACCTGCACTAACACCTGACCTGGTAATAAAATCCCAGGATCCTCCCGTGGAAACGACAGATACCCCGAGGCTATCGAGCTTCTTCACTATAGCTTCAAGACCGTCTTTGCAATAAACTGAAATAAAGGCGCTCTTTATTCTTATGTCACTCATAATCAGTAATTCAGGTTATCGTTGACAAGGATTCTGCGATCGGATAAAAATAGATATTTTTTTTGATAAGCAATGTTACCTCAAATAATTGAATTGATGAATTATTGCGGAGATATTGATGTTTCATATTTGACTATCTTTGACCATTAAAATGACCGGGCCATGTGGTTAAAAATGTTTAAGGAAAGTTTTCTCTTTGCTGTCAACTCTGTATCAGTTAATAAATTACGCACATTCCTTTCTCTCTTTGGCATTACCATAGGGATTGTCTCAATCATTTCTGTATTTACAGTTTTTGACTGGATGGAAAACGGAATTAAAACAAGCATTGAGTCTCTCGGAGACAATACAATATATGTTGCAAAATGGCCGTGGACTCCTGACCCTGACATAAAATGGTGGGACATGATGAGATGGCCGGCTCCTTCGATAGATGACTATGAGGCGATACTCAAAAAATCACCTTCAGCTCAGGCGGTTTGTTTCACTGTGGGTTCAGGAGAGACGATCAAATACCGCAGCAACGCCGTCATTGACAGATATATTATGGCTGCGACACATGATTTTGAGAAGGTAAGATCATTTGAGATAGAAAAAGGCCGTTATTTCACCGAATCGGAGTCTGCTTCCGGAAAGCCTGTAACCATTTTAGGTATCGAAATGGCAAAGAAACTGTTTAATGATTTAAATCCCCTCGGTAAAGAGATTACGGTAGCCGGATACAAGGCCGAGGTCATCGGTGTATTTAAGAAAGAGGGCAAAGGGGGAATAAGTGACAGCGGCATGGATGAAACACTTCTGGTTCCAGTGAATTTCAGCCGTAAGTTCATCAACTTCCGTAACCCGTTTCTTGACTCAAATGTAATGATCAGAGGAAATGAGGGTGCGTCAGTAGAGCAGCTGAGTGATGAGATTACGATGATTTTGCGTTCAGCCCGGAAAATCAACCCCGGAGAGGTAAGCAATTTCTCAATCAATCAGGCCAGCCAGATCACCAAGACCCTTGAGCCTGTCTTTAAAGGCATAAATATTGCCGGATGGATCATAGGAGGATTCTCAATCCTGGTAGGCGGCTTCGGCATTGCCAATATCATGTTCGTATCTGTCAGGGAACGCACAAGCATAATCGGGATCCAGATGGCCCTGGGAGCAAAGAGAAGATACATTCTTCTCCAGTTCCTCATCGAATCAATGCTTCTTTCAATTGCCGGAGGCATCCTGGGACTTATCATCGTCTTTTTGGGAACCCTGTTGGTAAATTATTTCTATGGCCTGGATATGTTCCTGACGACAGGAAATATCGTCCTTGCAATAACAATCTCCGGTACCATTGGGATTATTGCAGGCTTCGCACCGGCATCAGCCGCAGCAAAAATGAATCCGGTTGAAGCAATAGGTTATACATTCTGACAGATCAAAAGGAGTAATCTTCCAATACTATCTGTTCCGGGCAACCCAGTTAGTCAGTTCAACAAACTGCTCAACGGAGAGCTGTTCAGCCCTCTGTGACAAAAGAGGCATTGTGCCCGCATCAGGACGGACCATCATCCTGACAGGATTGCGGATCATCTTGCGGCGCTGATTGAAACAGCGTTTGACCACACTGAAGAAGAGGTCCTCTTCACAATCCAGTCTCTCTCTGTTATTGCGATCAAGATGTATCACGGCTGATTTGACCTTGGGCGGCGGAGAAAATACATTCTCGTCAACGGTGAAAAGATATTCAATGTCATACCATGCCCTGAGAAGTACACTAAGGATACCATAAACACGGCTTCCGGGGGCAGAACAGATACGCTCAGCCACTTCTTTCTGAACCATACAGGTCACCTCCGCCACCCTGTCGCGGTTTTCAAGGATTTTAAAAAGTATCTGACTGGAAATATTATAGGGGAAATTACCTATGATGGCAATTCTTCTGCCCATGGGCTTCAGGTCAATCTGGAGAAAATCGTCTTTTATTATCTCGCCGATCCCGCTGATATTATCCCGGAGGTATTCGACTGACTCGGTATCTATTTCCACCACTTTCAGCACCGGGAAGTTCCTGATCACGAGAAACTGTGTCAGCACGCCCATGCCGGGCCCCACCTCAATAACAGCATCACAATTCTCAGCCTTCAGGGAGTCTACAATAGCAGCAGCAACCTTCTTATCCTTCAGGAAGTGCTGACCCAGGTACTTCTTGGCTCTTACTTTACCAACTCCCATGGAGGCACGAGGCTATCAGATTTAAAACCAGGAATATTTATTCGCTCTAGAAGATCCAATAACCCTTTGATCACATTAAAATAGAGCATGATAAAAAATGTCATGTTCATCAGCCATATCATCATCATATTGAACCACAGGGTATCAATCCGCCGGTTGCCAATCATTTTATAGGGAGCATAGAAATGAGCTCTCCCGATATGTGATCCCGGTTCCATGAACACCGGGTCAGATTTCTGGATAATACGGTCAGGGGTATCATACATCTTCTGCTGCACAGTGCGGTTCAGCAGCTGGTCAGCGAGAGCCTCATTATATGTTGCTTCCCGAAGCCTGACCAGCTCTTCCTTACCAATGGTCCGGGTAAGGCTGTCGGTTATATGATCCTTGACTGCAGTATAATGCAGATACTGCCTTCTTATAACCTTTTGAAGGGTGTCGAGGTAGTCACTCACAATATAAGCTGCATCTGAGGTGAAGGGTTCTTTGTCGATTACCCTCATTGCTGACGACGGATCAAGTCCTTCCTCCCTGCTCAGGATGTCGATATGGTATTTGAGTTTCGCAATGTTGCCGTCATAGGCATCCCTGTACTCAGGCTTGCCCCATGCCCAGACACATTGCCAGCTCTTTTTCTTAAGCTCAGGTACAAGGAAGGATGATTCCCAGTCATAACGGCTGATCATCATCTCTGTGTTGAAATATGGTTTCATGTACTTTCCTGAGCGAAACTGCTCTACTGCCATGGCCTCGTATGACCAGCGGCTTGCCATGATATCTCCGATTACAGGCACAAATATCTTCTTTGTCATCGACGTATGGAGGTCGTCAAATCTGATCATTGCACCTCCCAGCAACAGCTGGGGAACAAGTATAATTGGTATCAGTATATAGATGCTGATAGCTGTTTTCATACTTGCCGAAATATTGAGCCCGATCATATTCCCGAAGCATGATGTGGTAAAAAGTATAAGCCATTGTCTCCACATCATACCTTCCACCTGAAGAATCGACTGGGAGATGAGTACGTACATCAGTGTTTGTATTGCTGACAATCCGAAAAGAAAAGTAATCTTTGACACCAGGTAGCTGAGGCGACTTATATTGAGGTATTTTTCCCGTTCAAGTATCTTCCTGTCCCTGAAGATCTCCTCGGCACTGACAGTAAGGCCGAGGAAAAGAGCTACAACCACGCTCATAAAAAGAAAAACGGGATAACTCTTGTTATCTGAGAACAGATAGGTTCCGTCGCTCATGTATTTCGAAACATAGCCGAGAATAAATGCCAGGAGCGGCGGCTCCAGGAGGTTAATGGAAAGGTACTGTTTATCAGCAAATTTTCTGACCAGGTTCCTTTTCAGGTAAGTGCTCACCTGTTTTAGTTTTTCAGGCACTTTGAAGTTGCTGGAAGGCAAAGGTTTCATATCAGGTCTGCCAGTCAGGCCAGGCTCCATTTTCTGTTTGTACCTGTGATACCATTCCACCGGGGAAACTTGCCTTTCAGGTCCTCTGTTGCCATCGTTGTCCACTACCTTGGCTTCCACTATCTGGAGGATCTCATCCGTCTCCACATTGCCGCAGTTGGGACATTCACTTTCCGCAGCGTTAGCCTGGGAAGTCTCTGTCTTGAAATATACGAGCGCTTCTACGGGATCTCCGTCATAGATCATATATCCACCCTTGTCAAGCACCCACAGCCTGTCAAACATCTTGAGTATGTTCGATGAGGGCTGGTGTATAATGACGAAGATCAGTTTGCCTGCTACAGCCTGGTCTTTAAGCATCTCCATGACATTCTCGGAATCATGGGAAGAGAGTCCTGAGATGGGTTCATCGGCAAAGAGCACGGCTGGCTCACGCATCAGCTCAAGGCCTATGTTAAGACGCTTGCGTTGCCCGCCACTGACCTTTTTATTAAGGGGGTCACCCACAAGCAGGTCTTTGATCTCGAAAAGGTCAAGCTGTTTCAGAACGGAGATCACGACCGCGTTGAGTTTCTCCTCGTCGTAATCTCCGAAGGTGAGTCTGGCATTGAAATAAAGGTTCTGATAAACGGTGAGTTCTTCAATAAGAAGGTCATCCTGAGGCACATAACCAATGAGACCGGTAAGCTCTTCAGGCTCATTATGCAGATCATAACCGTTAATAAAAACGGAACCGTTTCCCGGTCTGATCTTGCCGTTCAATATATTAAGGAGAGTGCTTTTGCCTACCCCGCTGCCTCCCATTATGCCAATCAGATTACCTGACTTGACACTGAAGCTCATTGGCTGAATGCCAATGTCAGATCCCTTGAAGTGATATTCAATGTTATGGCCCTCAAAAATTATGTCCTCAACAAAATTGGCCCTAACGAACTTCCTGAATATAGTTGTATAATAAAGCGGGGCCATCCCATGCCCTCGGATATTGACGCCGGGTTCAAGGAGAAAAGGCCGCATCGGAACCACATTGCGCCCCTTGAAATGCAACTGAGACTTGCCATCGTACATAAACAGCACATGTTCGGTGCTTTCAATGAAGAGAACGTAGATGGTCCCCTTCAGCCCTCTTGAAACCTGATGATGCCACTCGTGGTAATTGGCAAACTTCAATGCAGCATCTCCTATATTTTCTTCTCCTTCAATGGCGAGAAAGCAGTCGGGGGTTATCTTGTCATAAAGCATCCCCAGCATGAATGATGAGGCATTGTTTTTCTCCTTCTGCGAGATATTGAATGTGCGCGCGACAATGTCGACTATTGAAGACTCCTGTTCAGAAACAGTGCCGTCTTCAGAAACGAACTCAAGAAGCTGCAGGAATACAATTATTCTCTCCTCCAGGAAGAGACCTTTTTTGATCTGCCTGCAAATGTTTGTAATCTGGAACGCTATGAGAGAATTCTCATCGGAGAGTTCGCCCTCTGCCACTACCCTGAGTTCTTTTTCATAGAAATGAAGATTATTTTCATAGAGTTTAAAATACTCTTCTTCCAGCTCCTGGTTGAGATATCTCCGCAGGTAACCACGAAGGATCTTTTTACCCCTGGCTGTAACTCCTACAGGATTCACAGTAGACAGAATGGCAAAAATATGTATCAGCGCATGTAATACTGATTCCCTCATAGTCTTAAAAAAAGACCGCAAATTTATCTTTGCGGTCTCCCAGGATTTATTTTTTTTATTTTACCAGCTCTGCCCTGACCGAGCCAACGGCACTTTTCAAGTCCTCAATATTCTGCATCGTCAGGCTTGTTCCCAGCTTTGCATATTCTTCTCTTATCGGTTGCAGGCTTGCAAGAAACTGCGATACAAGGGGATCATCAGCATGTGGTTTGGCTATATCCTCAAACTGCTCAAATGATTTCTTCTGCTCAAGAAGGACAGACTCAAAGCCTGAGAGGTGTCCGCCCGACTCAGAAACTGCCAGAGTGAGATACATGCCCTCAACCCATGCACCGCCTACCATAAGCAGAGCAAGGTTTGCCTGATCTGCGTCGACCATATATCCATAGGTGCGGTCAAAAACATCAGTCAGTATTTTTACCAGTGTGTCCCTGTTGTCAAAATTTGTTTTTATCTCATCATAGAGATACGGATCATAAATCTTGGCAAGATTCTGTTCGAGTGACATGTCGTGCAGAGCCGCAAGATAATCAATGACATCCTGCTGCATATTGTACAATGTTGTATAGCTCAGGTCTGCACCGTAGACACCTATATTTACCGACCTTTTGTAGCTTTCAACATAATTCCTGGCGTTGTCCGGAGAATTGGTCGCTCCAAGTATGTAGCCAAGATCCATATCTGTAAGCTTTTTGATAACCTCTGCCGAGGTCGGAAGCGGATAAACATTCTCTTCAATCTTATTCTCCAGCCCCTGCTCCTCAAGCTTGTTCAACTCTTTATTCTTTTTTGTCTCACCCCTGTTCTTGCAGGAGTATGAACCGGCAACTGCAAGGATCATTACAGCTACCAGTAATTTCATGAAAGTCTTTTTCATAAGCCAGTTTTTGGTACTTGTATTTGTTACGTAAAATTAAACCTTTTACACTTCCGAGAAAATTTTATTGCAAGAAAATTTCATTTCTGATCCTTCTTGCCTCATTTCATCACATAAACAGCCGGGCATCTGTTCTTGTTCATGGTCTTTTCTCTATCTTTACATCCCGGATCAACAACAGACACCTGATGTGGAATTTTGATGAGGAGATCAACCGGGAAAATACCAGTTGCATAAAATATGATTTGAGAGAAGAGGTCTTTGGAAGAGCTGATGTTATCCCCATGTGGGTGGCGGACATGGATTTTAAAACTCCCTCCTTCATCACTGACGCTCTTGCCAGCCGTCTGAAACATGAAATACTCGGTTATACATTCAGGTCTGATTCCTATTTTAACTCAATTATAAAGTGGATCTATGACCGCCACGGGTGGAAAATAAACCGTGAGTGGATTGAATTCAGTCCGGGCGTCGTTCCGGCACTGAACATGTGCACTCTTGCCTACACGAAAAAGGGCGAAGGAATAATAATTCAGCCTCCCGTTTACACTCCTTTTCACGCAGCAGCGAAGGATCATGGACGGAAGCTGTTATTCAATAAACTCCTGGACCAGGGAGGAAACTGGATGATGGACATTGACGGACTGAGTAAGCTTATTACTCCGGCAACGAAAATGATAATAATCTCCAACCCTCATAATCCTGTGGGAAGGGTATGGCAGTTGAATGAGCTGACTGAACTGGTTGATATCTGCTACGAAAAGGGAATTATCATCCTTTCTGATGAGATACACTCTGATCTGATCCTGCCAGGCTACCGACATATACCCCTGGCATCAATCTCGCAAAAGGCCGCTTCCGTCACAGTCACATGCATGGCACCAAGCAAAACCTTCAACCTGGCAGGACTTTCAACTTCATCCATGATAATATCCGATCCTGATCTCGGGGAGAAATACAGGAAAACACTCACAGGGTTGCACATGCATCTTGGAAACATTTTCGGCAACATTGCCTCGGAAGCTGCTTACACTTACGGACGCGCATGGCTGGATGAACTGATTGTTTATATTCAGGGCAACGTCGACCTTGTTATGAATTACTGCCGGGAGCATTTGCCGCAGATAAAGCCTGTGAAGCCTGAAGCCACATACATGATCTGGCTCGACTGCCGTTCCATGGATATGAGCGGCACGGAGCTGCAGCGTTTCTTCGTTGACAAGGCAGGTGTCGGTATGAATGAAGGGTCTTTATTCGGCCCGGGAGGCGAGGGCTTTATGCGGATGAACCTCGCCTGCCCAAGGACAATTGTAGAGAAAGCACTCAGGAAGATTGACAGCGCAATAAACGCATAAGATGAAGAGAGACAACAAATCAGGTGTCAAACTGACTCTCGAGGATGGAACCATTTACCGGGGATGGTCATTCGGAGCGCCTGTGGCTGCTGCCGGGGAGGTGGTCTTCAATACTGCCATGACAGGCTATCCCGAAAGCCTTACCGACCCTTCATACCGCGGGCAGGTGCTGTGCCTTACTTACCCGCTGGTTGGCAACTATGGAGCCCCGGGAAAGAAGGAACAGAATGACCTTTATCTCTTTTATGAATCATCCGGCGTGCATATATCAGCACTGATTGTTTCTGATTATTCCTTTGAATACAGCCACTGGAATGCCATTGAGAGCCTTGATGAATGGCTTTGCAAGAGCAACGTTCCGGGCATTTACGGAGTTGATACCAGGGCCCTGACTAAACGTATAAGGGAGAAGGGCACCATGCTTGGCAAGGTTGAACCGGAAGGAACTGCCACTGAATTTTATGACCCGAATAAAGTCAACCTGGTGGCTGAGGTCAGTACAACAACACGCCAGGTATACGGTGATGGGAAGTACCGCATTTTGCTGGTCGACTGCGGAGTGAAATTCAATATAATCCGTAACCTTCTGAAACGTGATACCACTATTATAAGAGTCCCTTGGGATTATGACTACAGTGCCGAGGAATATGACGGGCTTTTTCTTACTAACGGTCCAGGTGATCCCAAGATGTGCCGGACTGCCATTGACCATATAAGGCAGTCACTGGACGGCGACAAGCCTATCTTTGGTATCTGCCTCGGTAACCAGCTCATGGCCCTGGCGGCAGGAGCTGATACCTACAAGCTGCGTTACGGCCACCGCAGCCATAACCAGCCTGTACAGATGGTCGGTACTGAGAGGGCGTATATCACTTCGCAGAACCATGGTTTCGCTGTTAATAACAACACACTGCCTGCCGGCTGGGAGCCACTCTTCATCAACGTCAATGACAACACCAACGAGGGGATGAAGCATATTTCAAAACCCTTCTTCTCAACACAGTTCCATCCTGAAGCCTCCGGCGGTCCGACAGATACGGATTTTATGTTTGATTTATTTATTGATAATATTCAAAAGGCAATGCTTTACAAGCGATGATGGAAGAGATAAAAAAGGTTTTGCTGCTGGGCTCAGGGGCATTGAAAATAGGTGAGGCGGGAGAGTTTGACTACTCGGGGTCACAGGCCCTGAAGGCGCTCCGCGAGGAGGGCATATTTACAGTTCTTATCAATCCGAATATCGCTACCGTTCAGACCTCTGAAAAAATCGCTGATAAAATATACTTCCTCCCTGTAACACCAAAATTCGTTGAACGCGTCATAGCCCGGGAAAAACCTGACGGTATCCTGCTTTCCTTCGGCGGACAGACAGCTCTGAACTGCGGCACTACACTCTTCCGCGACGGGGTCTTCGGGAAATACGGTGTGAAGGTCCTTGGTACTCCCGTCAGCGCCATCATGGATACTGAAGACCGTGAGCTCTTCGTGAAGAAGCTTGATGAAATAGATATCAGGACCCCTCACAGCATTGCCGTCACCAATGTTGAAGACGCATTAAAAGCTTCAGAGAAACTCGGGTTTCCGATTATAATCAGGGCAGCATATGCACTGGGAGGACTGGGTAGCGGATTCTGCTCAGACACCGAAGAACTAAAAACATTGGCCGGGAGGGCGTTCACCTTCTCCGGACAGATACTGGTTGAAGAATCGCTGAAGGGCTGGAAAGAAGTTGAATATGAAGTCGTGCGCGACCGCTTCGACAACTGTATCACCGTGTGCAACATGGAGAACTTTGATCCGCTGGGAATTCATACAGGTGAAAGCATCGTCGTTGCGCCATCGCAGACACTCACGAACAGCGAATACCATAAGCTCAGGGAGCTATCTATCAGGATCATACGTCACATCGGTATAATCGGTGAATGCAATGTCCAGTATGCTCTTGACCCAAACTCTGAGGACTACAGGGTAATTGAGGTCAATGCACGGCTATCACGTTCCAGCGCACTGGCCTCTAAGGCTACCGGCTACCCTCTGGCTTTCGTGGCAGCAAAACTTGGACTGGGTTATGGCCTTCACCAACTGAAGAACTCGGTCACAAAAACCACTACTGCCTGCTTTGAACCTGCCCTCGATTATATAGTCTGCAAGATCCCCCGCTGGGACCTGAACAAGTTCCAGGGGGTGGCCCACGAGATTGGCAGCAGCATGAAAAGTGTGGGTGAGATAATGGCGATAGGCAGAACCTTCGAGGAGGCAATCCAGAAAGGACTGCGCATGATTGGTCTCGGCATGCACGGTTTCGTCAGCAACCGCAATCTAAGCTTCCAGAGTATCGAAAAAGAACTCTCCCAGCCTACTGATATGCGTATCTTCTCAATAGCCGAGGCAATGGAAAAAGGCTTTGACGTTGACCGTATTTATGAGCTCACCAGGATCGACAAATGGTTTCTGTACAAGCTGCAGAACATTGAGAACATAAAAAAGAAACTTGAAACATATAATTCTCTTGAAAATATCCCATCAGGGGAATTACTTCATGCCAAGATAAACGGTTTCAGCGACTTCCAGATAGCACGCCACGTGCTAAAGGCAGACAACAGGAAGATCAATGAAGCCATGCTAAGTGTCCGCCGTTACCGCAAGAGCAAGGGCATTGTTCCGTATGTCAAGCAGATAGATACGCTTGCCGCTGAATACCCTGCCGTGACCAACTATCTCTACATGACCTACAGCGGCATGGAACATGACGTCTGGTATGAGAATGACAAGCGTTCAGTGATAGTGCTCGGATCAGGCGCCTACCGGATAGGATCAAGCGTTGAATTTGACTGGTGCTCTGTCAACGCCATCACCACCATACGCAAAGAGGGACTGCGTGGTGTGATGATAAACTATAATCCCGAGACAGTCAGCACTGATTACGACATGTGCGACCGTCTCTATTTTGACGAGCTGTCGTTTGAACGGGTGATGGATATCATTGACCTGGAGACACCCCGCGGAGTGATACTGGCAATGGGGGGACAGATACCGAATAACCTGGCCATGAGACTTCACAGGCAGGGTGTTCCGATACTGGGAACCCCGCCTGAATCTATTGACAGGGCCGAGGACCGGCACAAATTCTCATCAATGTGCGACTCCCTGGGCGTTGACCAGCCTAGGTGGCAGGAACTGACGAGCTTTGAGGAAATTGATAAATTCATTGACGGTATCGGCTTCCCGGTGCTGATCCGTCCGTCATATGTCCTCTCCGGTGCGGCAATGAACGTGGTCTCAAACCGAAGTGAGCTCGTCCATTTTCTTGAGCTGGCCGCCAGCGTCTCAAAGGAACACCCGGTGGTGGTTTCCGAGTTCATTGAATATGCCAAGGAGATTGAGATTGATGCCGTGGCCACAGCAGGAGAGATTGTAGCTTACGCAATAAGCGAACATGTTGAGTATGCGGGTGTGCATTCAGGTGATGCAACAATAGTATTCCCGCCGCAGAAGATCTACTTTGAGACCGTCCGGCGTATCAAGCGTATCTCAAGACAGATAGCAAAAGAGCTTAATATCTCAGGCCCGTTCAATATACAATTCCTTGCACGGGAGAATGATATAAAGGTCATAGAGTGTAATCTCCGCGCCAGCCGGAGCTTTCCGTTTGTATCAAAGGTATTGAAAACCAATCTGATAGAGCTTGCAACAAAGGTCATGCTTGGTGTTCAGTGGGAGAAACCGCACAAGTCGGTCTTTGACCTTGACTATGTGGGCGTTAAAGCTTCGCAGTTCAGTTTCTCACGTCTCGCCAAGGCTGATCCGGTGCTGGGTGTTGACATGGCTTCAACGGGTGAGGTGGGATGTATAGGCGACAGCTTTTACGAAGCTTTGTTAAAGGCCATGTATTCTGTAGGTTACCGTATGCCTGAGAAAGCGGTGCTGATATCATCGGGTCCCGCAAAATCGAAGGCTGACCTGATAGAAGCTGCACGCCTTCTTCAAGGCCGGGATTATAAGATCTATGCCACCAGAGGGACACAGCAGTTCCTGACCAATGCCGGGATAGAGGCTGAGGTGGCCTTCTGGCCTGATGAAAAAGAGAGTCCCAACACCGTGGAACTGATAAAGACACGCGTTGTTGACCTGGTGATCAATATCCCCAAGGATCTGTCTCCTACGGAGCTGAACAACGACTATCAGATACGGCGGAGTGCCGTTGACTATAACATTCCGCTGATAACCAATGCCCGGCTGGCATCGGCGTTTATTCATGCCTTCTGCAGCATGACGGAGAGTGAGCTGGAAATAAAGGCGTGGGACGAGTATTAGCATGGGGCATGCTGGCGAACGTAGTGAGGCAGTCCCGCGAAGCGGGAGAGCATGGGGCAGGGGGCAGGGAGCGATGGAGCGATGGATCGATGGAGCGACTATGTGATGGAGCGTATTGAACAATAGTGCATCAGATTAAAACATTTAATATACCCCGTAGGGGTTAAAGTATTGTAGAATGATAGCAATCCGTAAAGCAACCCCCGACGATGCCGGATCAATAATAAGGTTCCAGCAGGCAATGGCCAAAGAGACAGAAGGAACGGAACTGAAGAGCGATATTGTCACAAAAGGTGTCATGGCTGTCTTTCACGACCCGGTGAAAGGCCAGTACTATGTAGTGGAGGATAATGACTGCGTGGTGGCATCACTGATGATCACATATGAGTGGAGCGACTGGCGAAACGCAAATGTGTGGTGGTTTCAGTCGGTTTATGTCATGCCTGACTACCGCAGGAAAGGCATCTTCAGGATGATGTTTGAATACGTAAAGAAAGCAGGTGTTGCAGACGGTATAGCAGGACTGCGTCTATATGTGGAAGCGGAGAACGTCCGTGCACAGAGTACATATGAGGCGATGGGAATGGACGGCAGGCATTATAAAACATATGAATGGATGAAATGATGTGGGAGCGACTTTGCGAGTGACCGCAAGACCGCAAGACAAAAATATATGTGGTGGCTGATAATACCTGTTGTATTTTATTCTGTCTGGATATTTGCATTATGGCTGATCCTGCATAGGAGGCGTGGCGAAGATCAACCTGTAACGATCGGCAAAGCACTGGTCACTGTGGTTGTGGCGGCCCGTAATGAAGAAAAAAAAATCACCGGTCTGCTTGAGAGCCTGGCAGAGCAGGACTACCCCAAAGATCTGCTTGAAATAATTATTGTGAATGATAACTCGACAGACAGAACGCCAATCGTGGTGAGTGAGTTCATTTCAGAACGCAGGCAGACCCACAACCTCAACATAAGATTAATTTACAATACATTCCGGGGGAAAAAAAGCGCTATCCGGTACGGTATTGAGAAGTCGGCCGGTGAGCTGATAATGACCACCGATGCTGATTGTTCTGTCGGAACGGGGTGGGTCTCTGCATTGGCATTATACTATTCAAAAACTGGCGCTGACATGATCCTTGGCGAGGTTTACCAGAGGCCAGGGAAAGGTTTCGCATCACATTTCGGCAGGTTTGAGTTCTCGGCGCTGCAGGCAATAACCGAAGCAGCGGTTGTTGCCGGTTGTCCGGTGATGTGCAATGCGGCCAACATGGCAATTAGAAGGGATGTTTACCTGAAGCATTCCGGAGCTTTGCATGATTATATCCCCTCGGGTGATGACATTTTCCTGTTGCATGCGGTGAAGCGCGGCGGTGGTACTGTCAGATATGCTGCTGATCGGGCGGCGGCGGTGGTGACCGCGGGTGCGGTCACGGCTGCGGCGCTGTTCCGCCAGCGTGCCCGATGGGCATCAAAAGCTTATTTCTACAGAGACGGAGCTACCCTCACCCTCGCCGCAGTCACGGCGGCGTGCAACGCCGCCGTCACCGCCGCCGCCCTGGCATCCGTTATATCAGCAAAGCACCTCCCCCTCCTTGCACTTATGTACGCAATCCGACTTGTGCCCGACTACCTCATCACTTATTATAACCTCAAAAAAAGAGAGGAGCCACCGCCCCTCCCGCTATTTTTGATATCTGAACTGATCTACCCCTTCTATTTCATTACCGTGGCAATGCTTTCACTGTTCCCGTCATCACAACGGTTCTACAATACCTGAACCCTCACGGGGTACACAAAATAGTTTAATCTGATGTTCTATTGTTCAAATGTTCGTTTGTTCATCAGTTCCCCTCTGCCAGCACCTTGATACGCACCAGCCTTATCTCCTCCTCCTCAAACTCTCCCGCCAGTTCCCTGATAGCCTCTTCCAGCGATCCCGTCTCAGCCTCTTCCATGAAATATGAATAAATATCCTGCTGACGGTCTTCATCAATGACCGTATTAATATAATACTCTATATTAAGCTTCGTCCCTGATCCAACTATAGCCTCTATCTCCGAAAGCAGATCATCATACTCTATCCCCTTTGCATCCGCAATATCCTCAAACGGCATCTTGCGGTCAATGCTCTGTATGATGTAGACCTTCAGTCCCGACTTGTTCACTACCGACTTCACCACCATGTCCTGCGGCCTGATGATCTCCTTCTCGGCCACATAGTTCTGTATCACCTCCACCACCTCCTTGCCGTAGCGCTGTGCCTTTCCGGCTCCGATGCCTGTTATGTTCTGCAGCTCCTCCAGCGTTACCGGATACTGTATCGCCATCTCCTCGAGAGAAGGATCCTGAAAGATATTGTATGGCGGCTGGCCCGCCTGCTTTGATATCTTCTTCCTCAGATCCTTCAGTATGCTCAGGAGCTCCTCATCTGCTGCCGCCGTGCGGGCACCGAAAGAAGCCTCCTCGTCCTCTGACTCGGTATAGTCATGGTCTTCATTCAGCAGGAAACTCTCCGGTTTCTCAAGGAACTGATGCCCCTTCGGCGTCAGCCCCAGAAGACCATAGTTTTCTATATCCTTGTTCAATAACTTGTTGATCAGCGCCTGTCTTATGACCATGTTCCAGAAACGCTCATCCTTCTCTTCATCTATGCCAAACGTCTCAAGCTTGTTATGCTTGTACGACTTGATCGCCGAATTAAGTGTCCCGGCAAGTATTTTAGCAATGTGATCAGCTTTATGCTTTTCTTTCACCGCAAGCACAGTCTCAAGCACGTTGACGACATATTCAGATCCCTCAAACTGAGTCTTGGGATGCAGACAGTTGTCACACGCCTCACAGTTATCCTGAGTATACTCCTCCCCGAAATAGTGCAGCAAAATCCTGCGACGGCATGTGGACGATTCGGCATATGATACTGTCTCGAGCAGCAGCTGCTTGCCTATCTCCTGCTCGGCAATGGGCTTGCCCTGCATGAACTTCTCAAGCTTGACAATGTCATCATAGCTGTAATATGCTATGCATCGCCCTTCACCGCCGTCACGGCCTGCCCGGCCTGTCTCCTGGTAATAACCCTCAAGGCTCTTGGGCATGTCATAGTGTATGACATACCTCACATCCGGTTTATCAATGCCCATTCCGAAGGCAATCGTGGCCACGATCACATCCGCCTCCTCCATAAGGAACTTGTCCTGGTTTGTAGTACGTGTGGCCGAATCCATCCCGGCATGATATGCCAGCGCCTTAATGTCATTCACCTTTAGCGTCTCAGCCAGTTCCTCCACTTTCTTACGGCTCAGACAGTAAATTATTCCTGATTTGCCTGGATTATTCTTTATGTATTTGATGATCTCCCTTGCAGCATCCTGCTTAGCCTTTACCTCATAGTAGAGGTTAGGCCTGTTAAATGACGATTTGAAAACCATGGCGTCACTGATGCCGAGGTTCTTCAGGATGTCATGCTGCACCTTGGGTGTTGCTGTTGCAGTGAGAGCAATGATGGGTGCCCGGATTATTGTATCTATTATAGGACGTATCCTGCGGTACTCGGGTCTGAAGTCGTGCCCCCACTCAGAGATACAGTGAGCTTCATCAACAGCATAGAATGAGATCTTTATATTCCTCAGAAAATCAATGTTCTCTTCCTTGGTGAGAGACTCGGGCGCCACGTACAGGAGCTTGGCATTACCCTGAAGCACATCCTGTTTTACTTTCGCGATGGCAGTCTTCGTAAGCGAAGAGTTAAGGAAATGCGCAACATCATCAGTGGTATTGAAATTACGCATCGCATCAACCTGGTTCTTCATTAAGGCGATAAGAGGAGAAATAACTATCGCAGTGCCTTCCATCATAACAGCAGGCAGCTGATAACAGAGCGACTTACCTCCTCCTGTCGGCATAAGGACAAAAGTATCGTAACCACTGACAACGCTCTTTATTATCTCCTCCTGATTGCCCTTGAAAGTATCGAAACCAAAGTAACGTTTCAGATAATCATGTATGGACCTATCATTAACCATATCAATTCCCCGCTTCCCCGTACTTTTAACACATTATATAAATAACAAGGTACAAACTCCCGATAAAATTTCTTTACCCTTCTATCAAATTTAATATTATTTATAACAAAAGTCAAATCTTTTTATCAAATGAAATTTTTATCATCCCGATGACATTAAGTATCGGGTATTGTTTGAAAGCGTAAGATTTAGCATCTTTACACGCTTTAAAATGCGGCATGACTGATGGCTGTCGGTAAGAGTAAAAAAGGTAACAAGGAGGGTGAGATGACTTTTCTTCAGCATCTTGAAGAGTTGAGATGGCATATCATCAGATCTATTGTTGCCGTTGCAGTGGGCGCTGTCGTTGCTTTTATTCTCAAAGACTTTATTTTCAACCATATCATTCTCGCTCCCAAAAGCCCTGATTTCATTACCAACAGGCTGCTCTGCCGCCTGGCTGATGTTGTCAATACACCGGCACTTTGCATTAACCAGGAGCCCCTTGATCTGATAAGTATAAAAATGTCAGGTCAGTTCACCACGCATATTAATATTTCTTTGATAGCAGGCGTCGTCTTAGCATTTCCTTATATCTTCTGGGAGTTCTGGTCTTTTTTCCGGCCGGCTTTGTATGATAAGGAACGTAAATATGCTCGCGGAGCTGTCACCGCAGCTTCATTGTTATTCCTTACAGGAATTCTGTTTGGCTATTATATTATTTCACCTCTCTCAATCAACTTCCTGGCAACTTACCGTGTCAGTGAAATTGTGCACAACCAGATAAACATAACCTCATATATAGGTTCTGTCACTTCTGTGGCACTCTCTGCCGGTGTCACCTTTGAACTTCCTATTGTCGTCTTCTTCCTTGCCAGGATCGGTGTTATAACTCCTGAATTCATGCGTAAGTACCGGAGGCATGCAATAGTAGTCGTTCTTATCATCGCAGCAATCATAACCCCTCCTGACGTCTTCAGCCAGACCCTTGTGTCGATACCGTTGATCTTGTTATATGAAGTGAGTATCTTTATTGCAGCAAGGGTGGTTAAAAAGCGTGAGCTGGATGACGCGGCCGCCGATGCCGAGGCTGATACTGCCGGAAAAAAATAAAAGCATGAAACTGTATACCAAAGACCTTATCAAGAAATATAAGACGCGGACTGTCGTGAATGAGGTCTCTGTTGAGGTCGAACAGGGGGAAATTGTCGGATTGCTTGGCCCCAACGGTGCAGGTAAAACTACCACGTTCTACATGATTGTGGGTCTTATTAGACCGAACCAGGGACAGATATTCCTTGATGATACCGATATCACCGGCTTACCAATGTACCGTCGCTCGCGCATGGGCATCGGATATCTGGCACAGGAGGCTTCGGTATTCAGGAAACTGAGCGTGGAAGATAACCTCAAGGCTGTAATGGAACTCTCTGATATGAGCAAAGAGGAGCGCCAAGAGCGCCTCGAATTACTTCTTGCGGAGTTCGGTCTCACCCGCATACGCAAGAGCCTGGGCACACAGCTATCCGGAGGTGAACGCCGCCGTACGGAAATAGCCCGCGCACTTTCCCTTAAACCTAATTTCATCCTCCTTGACGAACCCTTTGCCGGTGTTGACCCTATCGCTGTGGAAGATATACAGTCAATCGTGTCACACCTGAAAGACAAGAATATAGGTATCCTCATCACCGATCATAACGTGCACGAGACCTTATCAATCACTGACCGTGCCTATCTTCTCTTCGAGGGCAGGATACTCAAACAGGGCACCTCAACCCAGCTGGCTGAAGATGAGGAGTCAAGAAACCTTTACCTCGGTAAGAACTTCGAACTCAGGAGGTAATTTACAAAGCTTCTTTTGTAACTTCATATTATTTGCTAATTTTGCGCCGGATTTTGCGGATGTGTCGTAATTGGTAGCCGAGCAAGACTTAGGATCTTGTGCCTCAGGGCGTGGGGGTTCGAGTCCCTTCATCCGCACAAAAGATTATATATATGAATATTACCAGAGAAAACATTGACGCACTGAATGCAAATGTCAGGATCAATATCGTAAAAGCCGACTACGAAGAGAAAGTTGAAAATAAGCTTAAAGAATATAAAAGGAGCGCAAATATAAAGGGCTTCCGGCCCGGCCATGTGCCCTCCCAGATGATAAAAAAACTCTATGGCACATCTGTCCTCATCGATGAGATAAACAAGATTGTCTCCGAAAGTCTTTCGGATTTCATCAAGAACGAAAAGATAGACATCCTCGGCGACCCGATGCCTAAAAATGATGAACACTCTTTCGATCCCGCGAAATCTGATGAGTTCAATTTCACCTTCGAGCTTGGTCTTGCCCCTGAATTCGAACTTGCCCTCTCGAAAAAGCAGAAGCTTACACGCTACCAGATAGAACCTGATGCAAAAATGATAGCCGACTACGTCGACAACTATACACGCAGACACGGACAGTTCATTGTTGCGGAAAAATCGGAAGAAAAGGACCTGCTGAAAGGTACGATAGCTTCAGAAGACGGTACGATTACAAACGAAGACGCCACACTGTCAGTTGATATAGTCAAGGACGAAAATATAAAAAAGGAATTCATCGGCAAAAAGGCAGGCGATACCGTAACATTTGACATCCGTAAAGCTTTCCCGAACGACTATGAGATAGCCGGACTGTTACATAAACAGAAGGACGAGGTCAAGGATTTCAGCGGTATGTATATGATCACCGTCAGAGAGGTGTCAAGGTTTGTCCCTGCAGATAATGACAAGGCTCTGTGGGATAAAGTCTACGGCGAGAATGCAGTAAACTCACCTGAAGAATTCGAAGCAAAAGTGGTAGATGAAATCAAAGAGTATTTCGGCCGTGAGACCGACTATAAACTCAGGACGGATGCGCGTGATACAGTTCTGAAGAAAACACCGTTCGACCTGCCTGACGAGTTCCTTAAAAGATGGCTGTTAAAAGCGAACGAAAAAACCACTGCAGAGGAGATTGAGAAGGAATATGACCATTTCCGCGATGATCTGCGCTGGCAACTGATAAAAAACAAGATAGCCAGGGAGAACGACGTCAAGATTACCGATGAAGAGATCCTGGCTGAAGCAAAAGCCTTCACAAAAGCTCAGTTTACACAGTATGGTCTTTATTATGCTACCGATG
>Ga0207931_1000094_pt1 | contig 32300 bp, 29 predicted proteins | sample NGESurdeep092012_2_FD_184478 | JGI IMG/M metagenome (GOLD analysis project Ga0207931, IMG submission 184478) | Arctic peat soil microbial communities from Barrow, Alaska - NGEE Surface sample 415-1 deep-092012 (SPAdes) | ecosystem: Environmental > Terrestrial > Soil > Wetlands > Peat ...
TCACACCGCACTGAGGCGCCTCACTCCGGAACTCCTGGTGTCTGAGAGAGAATAACCTTGTAGTAGCGATTTCAGTCGCTGTTTTGGACGACTACAGGGTACTGCGTAAATATTTGAACCCACAGGGTACTGCGCAAAGATGGAAACCCATAATGCTGGGAATCCCTGTATTGTGATCGTTCAAAGTTCAGTTAGTTATGCAAGAAGCAGTAAATTGTCGTTTTTCCCCTGTTTTTTGGCTGCTTCAGTTCAGAAATTTATACAACAAGCAGTAAAATCGTCACCACCAAAGGACTAACTATGAAACAACTCATCCAAAAACTGACCGAAACCTTCTCCCCATCCGGCTATGAAGCCGCCATCTGTGCAGTTATCCGCAAGGAAATCAAGCCCCTCGCCGACGAAGTCCGCCTGGACGCGCTGGGCAACCTGATCGCCCGTAAAGGCTCCAAATCAAAAAGTGGTCTGAAAATCATGCTGGCCGGCCACATGGACGAGATCGGCCTGATGGCCACTCACATTGACGAGAGTGGTTTCATCCGCTTTACCGGTCTCGGCGGTATCCGCCTGACAGGCCTGACCGGCGGCCGCGTCCGATTCATGGACGGCACGCCCGGCGTCATCGGCTCAGACCGCCTCACCGACCTGACCAAAGCCCCCACGCTCGAGCAGTGTTTTATTGACGTGGGCGCTTCCAGCAAGAAGGATTGCCCGGTCAAGGTGGGCGATGTGTGCGCCTTCGAACGTCCATTCCTCGACCTGGAAAGTCGGATGATTGCCAAGTCCATGGACGACCGCATCGGCTGCGCGGTCATGATCGAAGCCATGCGTACCCTGAAGACTTCCCCTCACGAAATCTATTTCGTTTTTACCACGCAGGAGGAAGTGGGCTTGCGCGGAGCCACCACCTCGGCCTTCGGCGTGGACCCGGACCTCGGCCTGTCAGTGGATGTGACCGGCACCGGCGACACGCCTAAAGGTTCCAAGATGGAAGTCGCCCTGGGCAAAGGCCCGGCGATCAAGGTCAAGGATGGGGGCATGCTGGCTGACCCGCGCATCGTCAACTGGATGATCCGCACCGCAGAGAAGGCGAAAATCCCCTACCAGCGCGAAGTCCTGGAAGGCGGCACCACTGACGCACGCGCCATCCAGGTGGCACGCGCCGGGGTCCCGGCTGGCTGCCTCTCGGTCCCGACCCGTTACGTGCACAGCCCATCCGAAATGGTGGATACCGGCGACGTGCAAAATTCCGTCAAACTGCTGGTTGCCCTGTTAAGCGCTCCAGTGGATTTGTGAACCATCTTCAAACAAGCAAAATCGGCGCGCCTGTTCGGGTGCGCCGATTTTGCTTTCATGGGACTGTTATCCGGTATACGGATTAACTTTTCTCTTCTTCCTTCTTTTCCTTCTTCGGCATCCCCCACAGGAAGATGGCCACGCCGACGCCGATTCCGAACGCGCCCAGCGCACCCCAGCCTGTGAAGACAGTCATGGCAATGATCAGGCCGGCCAGCCCAAGGAAGACGGCAACCTGCCCCTGCCAGACTTGGATCTTCTTGAGCAGGTCAAGGGCAAGCCAGCCGATTCCCAGTCCAAGGATTGCCATGCCCACGAAACGGAAGAGCTGGCCAAGCAGAATGATTATGTCATAAACGATTGATGGCATTTGTTTCTCCTTTTCTGAGTGAAAGAGCGGTTACGCCCAAGCCCAGATGAGCCATAAGCCAATCATGATCAATCCAATTATAACCCGAAATACAGCCGCCCAGCCACAGCCAACCAGCATGCCTCTCATGGAAGCCAGGGCTTTCCTGGCATCTTTCAGGCGGATCCATTCGATCAGGAACAGTACGAGCAATGAGGCCAGGATTCCGCCAATGATTGGAATTGGGATGACAAAACTTCCTATGATGGCCGATGCCATTGCGATCAAAACAACCCACCAGGGAGCGCCTTCTTTGTGCGCCTGTGCTCCCATCAGCACGTTATCCAGGATGGATCCCGCCAGCATCAACACCGTGATGAGCGCGAACATGACCCAGCCGAGCACCCCAAACCCGGCTGAAATCCCGTATCCCAGCGCCGATACCCAGATGATCACCAACCCTGGCAGGATGGGGATGACCAGCAGTCCCACCGCCATCATCACGATGGCAATGCCCCTGGCGACCTGTTCAATCTCGATGTAGTAAGGACCAATTTGCATCTTTTGCTCCAGGCTGTTCTAAGGGCGGATAATTTCCACTCCGCCCATCCACGGGAGCAGGGCTTCCGGCACTTTCACGGACCCGTCAGCCTGCTGGTAATTTTCGAGCACCGCAATCAACGTGCGCGGCATGCCCAGACCCGAACCGTTCAGCGTGTGGACGAAGCGCGTCTTGCCACCGTTGGCGGGACGATACTTGATGTTCGCCCGCCGCGCCTGGAAATCGGTGTCGTTCGAAACCGAGGACACTTCCAGCCACTCCTGCAAGCCCGGCGCCCAGACCTCGATGTCATAAGTCATGGTCGCGCCGAAGCCAATATCGCCAGTGCAGAGCTGCTTAACCCGGTAGGTCAGGCCCAGCCCGGCGCAAGTCGCCTCGGCATGTTGCCGCATTTGCTCCAGCATGGCATCTGATTCTTCCGGCTTGCTGAAGATGTACATTTCAACCTTGTCAAACTGGTGCCCGCGCTTGATGCCGCGCACGTCGCGCCCGGCGCTCATTTTCTCGCGGCGGAAGCAGGGGGTGTAGGCTGTATATCGCAGTGGCAGTTGTTTCTCATCCAGGATTTCGTTCATGTGCAGGCCAGTCAGCGGAACCTCGGCGGTGGGGACCATCCACAGGTCTTCTTCGGCGTCGTGGTACAGGTTCTCGGCGAATTTGGGCAGTTGACCGGCCGCGTAGAGCGTGGCGGCTTTGACCATGAACGGGGTGTATTGCTCGGTATAACCCTGCCGGCTGTGCAGGTCGAGCATATAAGCAATTAATGCCCGTTGGAGGCGCGCTCCGAGTCCGGTCAGCACGTAGAAGCGTGAGCCGGTGATCTTGACGCCACGCTCGAAGTCCAGGATGCCCAGCGCCGGCCCGAGGTTCCAGTGGATTTTTGGTTCGAAATCGAATTCCGTGAGCTGGCCCACCGTCCGCAGGACGACATTCTCGCTCTCGTCCTTGCCGTAGGGCGTGCGGGCATCCGGGAGATTGGGGATGATGGCTGCTACAGACATGAGTTCTTCTTCGACCTTAGCCACTTCCCTGTCAATGGCAGCAATTTTATCGCCGACCGCGCGCATGGACTCGATCTTGGCCTGACGCGCGGCGGCATCTTTCACACCTGCACTTGCGTGCGGTGCAAGTGTTTGACTGATTTCTTTCGAAACGGCATTACGCTCGGCTTTCAGGGCCTCGACCTCCGTCAGGAGGACGCGTCGACGGGCGTCCAACTCCAGAATGCGTTCTACCAGCGTTGGGTCCATTTGCCGGTCCGATAATGCCTTGCGGACCAGGTCGGGTTGTTCGCGGATAAGATTGATGTCCAACATAAAGCACCTCCATGAAAAAGAATACGCCCCCTCGATTTGCAGGACGAAGGGGCGTATCGTGGTGCCACCTGCTTTTGTTCTCACATGCGCAGTAACGGGCGCTGCCCGGCTCTCTTACAGTTCTTTGTAGTAACGACTTTAGTCGCTTCAACAAAGAACTCCTGCGAGAACGACTGTCCGTAGGATGAATTGCCCCTTTGGGGATGCTTCGCGAACAATTCGTCCTACAAACACCGGAGGGGATTTCGCCGCTTTTCCGCCTGCCTCGCACCGGCCGGCAGGTCTCTGGACGGGGGGACGGGTACTGGTCTCCGGGTAAGTTGCTGAATGTTAGGCAGATTATACCAAAAACCAGGGGGGGGACACGCCGATCCGCCCCTAATCCTTTCCTTTGAATTCCTCCGCCGTGGCCTGACCGGGCTGGCTGATACCTTCGCGCTTGAATACCTTCCATGGCGTAAGGAACAAAATCTTGATATCCAACCAGAAGGACTGGTGGTCCACATACCACACGTCCAGGCGGAATTTTTTCTCCCAGTCCAGGGTATTGCGCCCGTGGATTTGCGCCCAGCCGGTGATACCGGGCAGCACGTCATGCCGGCGCATTTGCTCTGGGGTATAACGCTCCAGGTAACGCATCAGCAGCGGACGCGGTCCCACCAGGCTCATTTCGCCGCGTAACACGTTCCAGAGTTGGAGTAGGTCGTCCAGGCTGGAGGAGCGGAGAAAACGCCCGAAGGGGGTCAAACGCTCGGCGTCTGGCAGCATGTTCCCGTCTGGCCCGCATCGGTCCGTCATCGTCCGGAATTTATAGGTGATGAACGGTCGGCCCTTGTAACCGGGGCGCTGCTGAAGGAACAGGACGGGTGTGCCTAGGAAAATCCAGACCAACAGGCTGATGACCAGTAGAAGCGGCAGGATTACAACCAAGCCGAGCGTAGTTGTCAGGAGGTCGAAAATCCGTTTTGAGAGCGACATGTGACCATTCTACCAAAAGATTGTGGTATATTGTGGACAGAGGCACATTATGAACGAACGCATTCTGATCATTGAAGACGACCCGGCCATCCTGAAAGTGCTCCAGCGCGGGCTGGCCTATGAAGGTTACCTGGTGGACATTGCCACCGACGGCCGCACCGGCCTGAACCTGGCGCACGACCATCACCCCGACCTGGTCATCCTGGACTGGATGCTGCCCGGTATGGACGGGCTGGAGGTCTGCCGCCGCCTGCGGATGGGGGGCAGCCTGCCCATTTTGATGCTGACTGCCAAGGATACTATTCAGGACCGCGTGCAGGGTCTTGACGCCGGTGCGGACGATTATCTGGTCAAACCGTTCAACCTGGAGGAACTGCTTGCTCGCATGCGCGCCCTGCTGCGCCGCACCCAGACCGAGCGTAACCAGGTCTACCAGTTCGCCGACCTGACAATGGACAGCGTTTCCCGCCAGGTGACGCGCGGCAAACGTCTCATCCCGCTGACAGCCAAAGAGTATGAACTGCTCGAACTGTTCCTGCGCCACCCGCGTCAGGTATTGACGCGCGAGGTTATCTTCGACCGCGTCTGGGGCTATGACTTCGGCGGCGAGAGCAACGTGCTGGAAGTCTACATCCGCTACTTGAGGCAAAAACTCGAATCCGAAAATGAGCCGCGCTTGATCCATACCGTGCGCAGTGTGGGTTATGTCCTGCGCGAGAACCCGTAATGTCCCTGCGTTTACGCCTGACAATCTTATACTCAGCAATTACCGGGGGAATCCTGCTGATTTTCGGCATCCTGCTCTATTCCCTGGTCAACATCCTGCTGGTGACCCAGGTGGATACCACCCTGTTCCAAACCGCCAACGACCTGCTGCTCGGCTGGCGCGTTGGGACGGCGGGTGAACTCAGCCAGGAAACCCTGCCCAAACTCAACCTGACTTCTTTTGTTTACTATCAAATCTGGGATAACAACGGGCGATTGCACTCTTCTTCCCCTGGCCTCGGTCAGATCAACCAGCCGTTCGACCCGATTGGCTACCAGTTAAAACGCTCCATTTACCGTAATGCCCTCATCCAGAAAGTACACCTGCGCGTCCTGAACGTCCCGCTGGAGGCGGGAGGGCGTCCGATCGGGACCCTGCAAGTGGCTGCCAGCATGACTATGGTGGATACCACCCGTCAGTCTCTGGTGCAGACGATCATCGTCATTGCGGCGGCCGCCATACTCTTTGCCGCGGCGCTCTCCTGGTTCTTCATCGGCCAGGCGCTCTCGCCGCTGGTTGACATCACCGAGAGTGCCCTGCGCATCTCGGGTGCTGATGACCTGGCCCAACGCCTCCCTCAGCGCGGTCCTGAGAACGATGAAATGGGCCGTCTGGTGACCGCCTTCAACGATACCCTGGGGCGGCTGGAGCAGCTCTTCACTTCCCAGCAGCGCTTCCTGGCCGATGTAAGTCACGAACTGCGCACCCCTCTGACCGTCATCAAGGGCAACGTGGACTTAATGCGCCGCATGAAACAAGTGGATGAGGAATCCCTGGATAATATCGAGGACGAAGCCGACCGTCTCACCCGTCTCGTCGGAGACCTGCTGCTGGAGACGCAAGCTGAATCAGGGAAACTGCCTCTGCATTTCGTCCCGGTCGAAATGGATACGCTCCTGCTGGAAGTTTTCAAAGAAATGCGTATCCTGGCGCGTGAACGAGTACAGATAAAACTCCCCGAAATTGACCAGATCGTGATCAACGGCGACCGTGACCGTTTGAAGCAGGTGCTGATCAACCTGATCGCGAATGCCATCAAATATACGCCGCAAGGCGGCGAGGTGTATCTCAGTTTGGGAAAAGTCGGTGATAACGCCCGTCTGATCGTGCGCGATACCGGCCTGGGCATCCCCGCCGAAGACCTGCCGCACATCTTCGAACGCTTCTACCGCGCCGAAAAATCCCGCTCACGTTCCAAAGTTGGTGGATTTGGGCTGGGGCTTTCGATCGCCTATTGGATTGTCAACCATCACGGGGGACAGATTGAAGTCGATTCGGCGGAAGGCAAGGGCACCACCTTCTGCATCTACCTACCCATGCTGAATACGAAAGAAACCACAACTACGGATTAATCCCCAACCGGTCGTGAGCCTGCCTGCACAGGGTTTCTCCGCTCGTCCTCAGCCATTCCTGCAAGCGCAGACTCTCGCTTGCTCCGCTGGAAGCCTCGGTATAGATTCCGCTCCCCCAGTACGCATAACGCTGTGTTTCCGCCGCCCAGCTATCCTCTGACCAGCCGATCACGCCGATCCCGCCGTTGTAACCGGCCAATGCCAGGCGCGGGTCGCCGTAGGCCGTTTCCAGTGACCGCCTGAGATAGTCCAGACCGCGCAAGGCGTTCGTATCGGGGGCGTAAGGGTCATCGCTGGCGGTGAAGTGATAAGGCATCACCTGGAACAGTCCCATCGCCCCGGCGCTGGAACGGGCACGCGGGTCGCCACAGGACTCGATCTGCATCACGGTGGCGACCAGATTTGGGTCCAACCCTGCCGCAGAGGCCCAGACCTGGATCCTGCCCGCCCAGTATTGCACTTCTGGTGTGAAAACGGACGAGAGTGGCAGGAGCGGGGCGCTGGTTGGAATTTCCGCTGCCTGGTCCGGAATTTCCGCCGAGACGGGAGCTATCGTCGAGCCAAGCGAAAAAAACATCAGCAGGACGCCAATACAGACCACTGCCAGCGGCGGGAGCAGGTACCCAGGCAGACAGCCGCCTCCCAAGGAGACGGCTGTCTGTGAGGAAGAAGGGGCAGAGTGTCGGGAGGACATGGTTCCAGGAATAATCGACTAGGAATTACGCGGTGTATCTACGTACTCCGCTTCACGCACCGGCTTGCTCTGCATGGACAGGTTGTGATATGTCGGGTCGGTACGGGCGTAGTTCGATTCAGGCCGCGCCACCTTGCTCGCCGGTCGGAATGCAGAGACGGTGGATGGACGCGGGTGGGAGCTCAGCGAACTGGCTGGCTGGTCTACCGGCGAGCGCTGGGAGGAGTTGCGGGTTTCAGCCTGGCTGAACAACTTCCCCCCTTTGACCGAGAAGGTTCCGATGATCAGGACGCGGATGAGCAAGACCATGATGGCGACGAAGACCGGCACGACCTTGGTCAGTGTGGTGGTGCTGATGACCTCGCTGCTCAGGTTGGTGTGGCTGGCGATGGCGACCGCCACACCCCACCAGGTAAGGGTCGCGTTCATCGCGGCCGCCAGTACCCAGGCTCCGAACAGGTACCAGACTTCGGCAGGCTCCTCACGTCCCTGCTCCGGGGTAAACAGACGGGCGATACCGGCAAAGTCAATACCGCAGAAAGCCAGGGCGAGGATCGTCGCCCAGCGGATACCGGCAAATTTCAGATCACCCAGCACATCATTCAAAGCGAACTGAGTGGTGCTGTAGTTGAACATCTCGAACGCCAGTAATGCGCCGATGATGATGACTCCCCAGGCCATACCGCGTCGGACGGTAAGGCCCTTGAGCGTTGAGGTGAATCCTCGGTTGTTTCGATAACTTGTGTTCATGACGACCTCCTTTGTCGCAATAGAACATTTGTACTATATGTTTCTTACACAGTATAGAACATTTGTACTATTTTGTCAAGTACCTATTTTCAGAAAATAATGAGATTGTTACGTTTCTCCCCGGACCCTGAGACTGGAGTCACCATGGATAATTCCCCTCTCCAACAGCATTACAAGGAATTTAAACAGCAAATCCACTTCCACAATCACCGCTTTGATATCTGTCAAAGTCCTTGAGCATGGTCAAACCAATGGGTTGATTATTTAATGATGGACCCGTTTCCTCCAAGGGAACGAGTCCATCAAATGTCTTCCATGAACTTCTAATTTTTCCTAACTACTCAATAGGACAGCCTCGAATGGGCTTTTTCATCCAATTTTGTCTTATTGCGGTGGGATTGCTGGGCCCAACTTCGAAATGCCCACGGAAGGTCGATATCCCGGCGCATTACAGGCTCCACCTGACTGAACATCGGTCGGGACATTGATTGTTCCGGCATTATTGACCAACGTCAGATGGATGACCACACCTCCAGAGACAGGCGCTCCGCACCAGTTTCGCCAGATGAGGTTAAGCCACACTGTCCAACCCGGCCATAGGCCGACCTTCGCAGAGGCAGATTCCTGTGCCTGCTCCGTTGCGGCTGAAGCAGCATCGCCGGCACCCATGTCAAAATAGCCATAATCCGTATCGAGTGGCTTACCCCGTTGATCCATGAGCAGGACTTGTGGCCAGGCTTGTAAATAGCAAGGGGTGCCGCTGATGTTTGTCAACCCTGCACCGAGCAAGATACTTCCGGTTGCACCGTTCGACGCAAAGGAGGTCTTCAAATCAGCTGGATGGCAGAATGGCGAGTCAGGCGGTATGGTCGGGACGGGCGTCTCGGTCGGTTGGGCAGTCATCGTTGCCGCCATCTCGGTTCCTCCGGCGTACTTGTTCGCCATAATTGCCGTAATCGTGGCATCATTGGCCGGATAACCGCTCGTGACCGTTTCAGCCTCAGCAGTCAGCGCGAAAAGCTTGGGGTTCGTCGTTGCGGTTTCTATGGGCTGCCTGGGGACGATGGATGTGCAGGTCACCAGGATACAAGGTAAAATAAAGAACAGGATGCGTTTCACTCGAGCCTCCGACCAATTGTACGCTAATCTCTTGAACAATTATAGGTGGCTGATATGGACGATAAAGCCCTCCAACAGCATTACGAAGAGCTTAAACAGCAAATCCACTTCCACAATCACCGCTATCACGTGCTGGACGCGCCGGTCATCAGCGACGCCGAGTACGATAAACTGGTAGTTGAACTGCGCCAGATCGAAACCGACCATCCGGACTGGGTCACGCCCGATTCGCCCAGTCAGCGCGCCGGGGCCGAGCCTTCGGCAAAGTTTAAGAAAGTGCGCCACCCGCGCCCGATCCTATCGCTGGCGAATGCCTTCGGCGTAGAGGATGCGCGTGCCTGGTACGAGCGCGTCTGCAAACTGGATGACCGGGTGGAGAAAGCCAGTTTCGTCGTCGAGCCGAAGATTGACGGGTTGAGCGTGGTCCTGCACTACCGGGATGGAATCTTCGTCCAGGGTGCCACGCGCGGCGACGGGGAAGTAGGCGAGGATGTCACCGCCAACCTGCGGACGGTGAGAGCGATTCCATTGAAAATTCCGGTGCAGACGACGAACGATAGACCGTTAACCGTTGACCATGGAGATCCTGCGCAACCGTTACTGCTTGGCAGCCAAAAACCATCGTCTATCGTCCATGGTCTACCGTCGTATCTGGTTGTTCGCGGCGAGGTCTTCATACCCGTAAAAGATTTCGATAAATTGAATAAGCGGCTGGAAGAAAATGGCGAAAAAACGTACTTGAATCCGCGCAACACCGCCGCTGGATCCCTGCGCCAGTTGGACCCGGCGATTACAGCTGCACGTCCTCTAACGCTTCTGGTTTATCAAATTGTCCATTGGGAAAATAACACTCCATCTCCTCAGGAACCTCGCTCTCAGTGGGAACTACTCGAGTATCTCAAGGCGCTCGGCTTCCCGGTCACGGGTGTGGCGCAGCGATTTAAAAATATTGAATCCGCCATCGCCTACACCGTCACGTGGGACAAACGGCGTGACGAACTATCCTACGAAGCCGACGGCATGGTCATCAAAATTGACGACCTGAATCTGGCCGCCGAACTGGGCTTTGTAGGCAAGGATCCGCGCGGGGCAATTGCCTTTAAGTTCCCGGCGCGTGAGGTGAGCACGAAACTGCTTGGGATCGAGGTCGAGGTCGGCCGCACCGGTGTGCTGACGCCCAAAGCCGTCCTGAAACCAGTGGAAATTAACGGCGTCATTGTCAAGAATGCCACCCTGCACAACTTCGACTACATCGCCGAGAAGGACATCCGTCCCGGCGACCGGGTGTTGGTCAAACGCGCCGGGGAGGTCATCCCGTACGTTATCGGCCCACTCGTGGACCTGCGTAGTGGTGCCGAAAAACCCTACGCGCCGCCGAGCAACTGTCCTGCCTGCGGACAGCCAGTGGAACATATCGTGGGTGAGGTGGCCTGGTACTGTGTCAACGCTGCCTGCCCTGCCCAACTGGTGCGAAATGTGGAGCACTTCGTCTCGCGCGGCGCGATGGACATCACCGGGTTGGGTATCAAAATCGTCGAAAAGCTCATCGAGGCCGGCCTGGTCAAAGATGTTTCCGACATTTACACACTAAAGCGGGAAGATATCCTCGAAGCTGTTACCAAGAAAAACCGGAAAACCGAGGCGGCGCCGCCCGGTAAAATAGCAGACAATCTACTCGCCGCGATAGAAACATCCAGGCGACAACCCTTGAACCGGCTTATCACAGCGCTTGGGATCCATGGCGTCGGCGAAGTATCCGCGGCTGATTTGTCCCGCCATTTCCCCTCGCTGGATCTGCTGGCGGTGGCTTCCGGGGACCAGTTGCAGCGGGTGGACGGCGTTGGCCCCAACATTGCCGAGGCGATCGTGGACTGGTTCACCCGTGAGCGCAATCAGAAGGTATTGGAGAAGTTGAAGGCGGCTGGGGTTTGGCCGCAAGCGTCCGCGGTCAACGGTCCATCGTCAACCGGCACTTTTACCGGATTGACATTCGTCGTCACCGGCACGCTGTCCGGATTCAGCCGCGAGGGCGTCAAGGAATTCATCGAGCAGCATGGCGGCAAGGTGACCGACTCGGTTAGCAGGAACACAAGTTACCTCGTGGTGGGCGAAGCGCCAGGGTCGAAGTTACAGAAGGCCCAGGCGTTGGGGGTGAAGGTCATTGGGGAAGAAGTATTGAGGCAGATGTGCGCAGCATAAAAAAAGAAGGGGCACATCATCTATAAGCATAATTGCACCTATGACCATGTGGAAGCGGCCGGAGGACTGCCAGCGGTGAAAGAATAAAGTAACCTGGCTTTACAAGGAGGGCAAAATACTCTTGCCAATGTTCGGTGACTTCCAGTGGATTTTCTGTGGTGGGGACAGAATTTTAATCTCTGCCACCGGAAATTATTGCTGTGGTCTGGTCCGGTCAGAAGCCACTGGTGTCGGTGGTAAAGTCTCTGTTGATACGGTACAATTCATCCATCATTTCCTAATCACTACTCCCTAACCCATGCCCTCCGATACTCAAGTCATCTACTCCATGATGCGCGTCGGGCGCATCCATCCCCCCAACAAACAAGTCCTGCGCGATATCTCGCTTGGCTTCTATTACGGCGCCAAGATCGGCGTGCTCGGCCTGAACGGCGCGGGCAAGTCCACCCTGCTGCGCATCCTGGCTGGTGTGGACAAAGACTACGTCGGCGAGATCGCCATCAGCAAGGGCTACAGCACCGGCCTGCTCGAGCAGGAGCCGCACCTCGACGAAAGCAAGACCGTCATTGAGGTCGTACGCGAGGCGGTCCAGCCCATCATGGAGTTGCTTGCCCGCTACGACAATGTCAATGCTTCATTCTCCGCACCAGATGCCGATTTCGATGCCCTGATCGCCGAACAGGCCAAACTCCAGGACGCCCTCGATAAAGTGGACGCCTGGAACCTCGATTCGCACCTGGAACTTGCCATGGACGCCCTGCGCTGTCCACCTGCGGAAACACCCATCAAGGTGCTCTCCGGCGGGGAACGCCGCCGCGTCGCCCTGACCCGCCTGCTGTTGACCGAACCCGACATTCTGCTGCTCGACGAGCCCACCAACCACTTGGACGCCGAGTCCGTCGCCTGGTTGGAACACCACCTGCGAGACTACAAAGGGACGGTCATCGCCGTGACCCATGACCGCTACTTCCTCGACAACGTGGCCGGTTGGATCCTGGAATTGGACCGCGGCTACGGCATCCCCTGGAAGGGCAACTACTCGTCCTGGCTGGAGCAGAAGAAGGAAGTCCTGCGTCAGGAGGAAAAAACCGAGTCCAGGCGCCAGAAGACGCTCGAACGCGAACTGGAGTGGGTGCGTATGTCCCCGAAGGCGCGCCAGGCCAAAGGTCAAGCCCGCCTGACGGCCTACGAAAAGCTCCTGTCGCAGGAAGCCGAAAAATACCGCGGTGAACAGGAGATCTACATCCCGCCCGGTCCGCGCCTGGGCGACATCGTCTTCGAATTCGACAATGTCACCAAAGGTTATGGCGACCGGCTCCTGCTGGAGAACTTCAGCGCCAAAATTTTGCCCGGCTCCATCGTCGGCGTCATCGGCCCGAACGGGGCCGGGAAAACCACCCTGCTGAGAATGATCACCGGTGAGGAACAGCCCGACAGCGGCTCCATCCGGGTGGGCGAGACCGTCAAACTGGCCTACGCCGATCAGATGCGTCCGCTTGATAACGACAAGAACGTCTGGGAAGAGATCAGCAACGGCGAGGACGAACTCACTCTCGGCACGCGCAAGATGAACTCGCGTGCTTATGTGGCCTCGTTCAATTTCGCGGGCAGCGACCAGCAGAAGAAGGTGGCTACGCTCTCCGGCGGGGAACGCAACCGCGTCCATCTCGCCAAGACGCTCAAGGAGGGCGCCAACGTACTCCTGCTCGACGAACCCACCAACGACCTGGACGTGAACACATTGCGGGCGCTGGAGGAAGCGCTGGAGAACTTCGCCGGGTGCGCCATCGTGGTCAGCCACGACCGCTGGTTCCTGGACCGCACCTGCACCCACATCCTGGCCTTCGAAGGCGACAGCCAGGCGCGCCTGTTCCTGGGAAACTGGAGCGATTACGAAGCCCACATGCAGGAAACCTACGGCAAAGACCTCCAGCCGCACCGGGTCAAGTACCGCACGCTGAAGCGGTAAAACAGGTTGCCCGGCACTTGAAAAGTGCCGTGTTCAGAAAACGCAAAACGACCCGGGTACTTGTGCCGGGTCGTTTCGGGAGGAGAGAAGAGAATGCACGTTCGCAAATTTCTTCCAAAACAGGATAACATAATGACATTAACAACCCATGAATTGATCGTGTGAACTTAGTGGTTTTTTTCTCATACTTTAACTTCGGAATATCCATACCGAAACAGTAGCAGATACAAATAATCCGGTAAAGACAAGTTTCCAATTATTAGCAAGAAGCAGTATACTATTTGTAATGATTGAAAGCGCGCTCACCCATCTCGAATGTCCCGAATGCAGGCGCAAATTCAATGCCGACCAGGTGCAGAATTTCTGCGAAGACTGCCGCTCGCCGCTGTTGGCCCGCTATGATTTAACCAGAGTGGCCGCCAGTGTGACCCGCACACAGATCGCCGCCCGTCCGCGCGGACTGTGGCGCTGGGCAGAACTCCTGCCCGTCCGCAAAGAGAAATTCCGCCTGACGCTGGGCGAGGGCGACACCCCGCTCCTGCCCGCCCCGCGCCTGGGCAAAACATTAAAAATAAACCACCTTTTCATCAAAGACGAATCCCCCAACCCGACCGGTTCTTTCAAAGCCCGCGGGCTGTGCGTGGCCGTCGCCCGGGCGCTGGAACTGGGCCGCAGGGAATTCGTCATCTCCACGGCGGGGAATGCCGGGGGCGCCCTGGCCTTTTATGCCGCCCGCGGGGGTGCCGAGGCACACATTTTCATGCCAAAAGACGCCCCGCACACCAACCAGGAAGAAGTCCGGGCTGCGGGTGCGGACCTGCGGCTGGTGGATGGTCTCATCAGCGACGCGGCCCGTACGGCAGCGGAAGAAACCAAAGGCAAACGCTGGTTCGACGTCTCGACCTTCAAGGAGCCTTACCGCGTCGAGGGCAAAAAAACGATGGGACTGGAACTGGCTGAATCCTATGGCTGGGAACTGCCGGATGTGGTGCTCTATCCCACCGGCGGCGGGACGGGGCTGGTAGGCATGTGGAAGGCCTTCGCCGAACTGGAGGTCCTGGGCTGGATCGGTCCTAAACGCCCGCGCATGGTGACGGTCCAGGCCGACGGTTGTGCGCCGGTGGTGCGCGCCTTCCAGAGCGGCGCTGAACGGACCGAGACCTGGCAAAACGCTCGCACCCTGGCGGCCGGGTTACGCGTCCCGAATGTCTTCGCCGACCGGCTGATCCTGCGAGCCCTGCGCGAGAGCGGCGGGACAGCGCTGGCCGTCAGCGACGCTGAAATCCTGGAAGCACAGCGTGAAATGGCGCAGATCGAAGGTCTGCTGGCATGCCCGGAGGGAGCAGCGACACTGGCAGGTCTGCGTCATCTGGTCAAGAATGGTTGGGTCCAACCGGACGAAACGGTTGTATTATTTAACACAGGAACTGGTTTGAAGTATATTTAGGGATACCTATGGCAGACGAAGAAACCAAGTCAACTCTGGAATTTCTCTACAATGTTAGCCGCGAACTGGCCTCGGCGCTGGAACTGCGCACAGTGTTACAGAGTATCCTGTTCCAGTCGCTCAAATATGTGGGCGGTGAACGCGCCAGTATTGTGGTCCTGGACGATAACGGCACAGCCGTTGGCTCGGCCATTGTTTACGGGCATACAATCCATGACCATACCACCCAGCAGTTGCGTGAGACCGTTGAACGCGGCCTGGCCGGGTGGGTCGTCCGCAACCGGCAGCCGGCCTGGGTGCCGGATACCAGCCGCGACGAGCGCTGGCTTCGCCGCCCCGATGATGCGCCTGACCAATCCGGGGCAAAAGCCGCCCTGTGCGTACCGTTGATGGCGCACGAGCACCTGGTGGGCGTGCTGACGCTGGTCAACCCTAAACCGGGGGCATATAACAAAGAACATTTCAGCCTGATGCAGGCCATCGCCGACCAGTCCGGGATTGCAGTTCTGAACGCTCGTCTTTACGCCGAGAGCCAGCGCCAGGCGCGCGTCATGACCGCCCTGGTAACCAGCGCGGCTGCCATCAATGCCAGCCTGCGCATGGACGAGGTGCTCCAGCGCATCTTGAATGAGACCATCCAGGCTTTGCAAGTGGAGACGGTCGCACTGGCACTTGTCGAGGCCAACTGGGACCTGGTCTTCCACGCCGCCACGGGAGAGCATATGGATGGGATCGTGGGGAAGCGCGTCCAGGCTGGGCAAGGCGTTATCGGGTGGGTGGCACACGAGGGCGAAGGGGTGGTCATCCCAGCCGTGCGCGATGACGAGCGTTTCGTACCCAGCGAGCAGTTTGCCTGTCTCGATGCACACGCCATGGCCGTTGCCCCGATCCATGCCCAGGGACGCGTCATCGGCATCCTGCAAGCCATTAATCCCATCTCCGGTGCATTCGACCCGGATGCCCTGCTGGTACTGACGGGTATCGGCAACCTGGCCGGTTCGACCATCCAGCACGCCCAGTTGTTCGAGCGGTTGCAGGCAGCCCACAAGCGTTATCGCGAGCTATTTGACGACAGTGTGGACCCCATCCTGGTCACCAGCTGGGACGGAAAAGTCCACGAGGCCAACCGCCAGGCGGCGGTCATCACCGAATATGCCTCCAGTCAGTTGCAGGGTATGATGATTGACCAACTGTATGATGTGACGCACGGCGATAAAACAGCCAGCATGGAAAAGCTCAAAAGCGGAAAGATTATCAGTTACGAGGCCATACTGAAGAGCAAGAGCGGAAGGAAGATCCCTATCCAGGTTAATGTGCGAAAAGTAGTATTTGAGGAAGCCGAATCCCTGCAATGGCTGATGCGCGATATCAGCGAACGCAAAGACCTGGATTCCCTGCGCGAAGATCTGGCTTCCATGATCTACCACGACCTGCGTTCGCCACTGGCAAACATCGTCTCAAGCCTGGACGTACTTTCGACCCTGTTCCCCAACCCGGAAGACGAGACGATCCAGTCAGTGACAACCATCGCCCGCCGTTCCACTGACCGCATCCAGCGGCTGGTCAGTTCCCTGCTCGACATAAACCGCCTGGAAGCAGGCCAGACCATCGTTTCGCAACAAGCCGTGACACCCGCCATACTGGCCGAGGACGCAATAGATACCGTCCGCCCGATGGCGGAGAGCCGGCACCAGATGCTGAAAGGCCATTTACCCGAGAAATTAACGCCTGTCTGGGTGGACGTAGATATGATCCGCCGCGTGCTCATCAACCTGATGGAGAACGCCTCGAAATTTACCCCGCCAGAAGGCAAAATCGATCTGGGCGGCAAGCAGGAAGGCGAGTGGGTGCAATTATGGGTGCAGGATAATGGTTCCGGCATCCCATTCACCGAACAGGAACATATCTTCGAAAAATACACCCGACTCAATGGGCAGGATAATTCCAGCGGCATGGGAGTGGGGCTGGCCTTTTGCCGGTTGGCGGTCAATGGTCATGGCGGCAAGATCTGGGTCGAGAGCGAAGTTGGCAAAGGGTCCAAATTTATCCTGACCCTGCCGGTTGCCAAAGAAAAATAGCACTTTCAGGAGAAAGCATGAAGGCCATTGCCACTGATATTTATATTGATGACCAATACCCGGGTGCGACACTCGGAGTGATTTATCTGCCCCACGGGCTGATCCAGATTGATGCACCGCCCTCACCGGAGGACGGGCGCGCTTGGCGCGCCGCCCTGCTGAACCTGGGAGGCGGCTCCGAACGTCTGCTTGTCAACCTCGATGCACACCCGGACCGGACATTGGGTGCGCGGGCAATGGACTGCACCATCGTCGCCCAGGAAAAGACCGCCCACGTCTTCCGCACTCGCCCAACGACCTTTAAGGCCCAAGGCGAGGAAACTGGCGCGGATTGGGAAAGCATCCCCGGCCTGGGAAATATCCGCTGGGTGCCGCCGGAGATCACCTTCAGCCACCAGATGACCATCCACTGGGGCGAATCGCCTGTTCTTCTGGAGCACCATCCCGGCCCGACCGCTGGAGCCACGTGGGTTATCCTGCCGGAAGCCAAAGTGGTTTTTATCGGCGACGCGGTGCTCAAAAACCAGCCGCCCTTCCTGGCCGGAGCAGATTTGCCCGTCTGGCTGGATACGCTGAAACTCCTGCTTTCCCCCGCCTATCGGAACTGGCTGGTGGTCAGTGGACGCGGCGGAGTGGTGACCGCCGACGTGATCCGGGCGCAGAAAAATTATCTTGACCAGGTTTTTAATAAAGTCGAAAAGATGGCCAGGAAAAAATCTGCACCGGAGGCGGTTGAAAATCTCATCAAACCTTTGTTGCATCCGTTCAAAATCCCCACCAGTCAACTACAGAAATATACCCGGCGCCTGCGCTATGGCTTGCACCATTATTACATCCGGCATTACCGTTCATCCGGCAGCGGAAGCAGCGAGGAGTAAGAATCCTGACCCAGAGGGATGCTCCGCATGTCTGAGTTATACCAGTCGATCTTTGAAGTGACCCGGGGACGCATTGTTGAATCCATCCATTTTGGGGCGGCGGCTGTGGTTGACTCAGGCGGCCGTTTGCTTGCCTGGCTCGGTGACCCGAAAGCATTAACATTCCTGCGCTCCAGCGCCAAGCCCTTCCAGGCGCTCCCGTTCATCGAGCGCGGCGGCGACCAGACCTTTCACCTGACGTCCAAAGAAGTGGCCCTCATTTGCGGGTCCCACGATGGCACCGACGAGCACGTTGAGGTGGTCAAAGGCATCCAGGCCAAAGTGGGCGTACAGGAAAGCGACCTGTTGTGCGGCTCGCATCCGCTGTCGCATGTGCCCACCGTCGAAGCGATGCGGGCTCGCGGCGAAGTCCCCACCCCGAACCGGCACAACTGTTCCGGCAAGCATACCGGGATGCTGGCCGCCGCCCGAATGCGCGGCCTGCCGATCACGGATTACGTCAATCCCGAACACCCGGTCCAGAAGACCATCCTGGAAACGCTGGCAGAGATGTGCAGCGTCCCGGTGGAGCAGGTCGAAGTGGGCATTGACGGTTGTTCAGTTCCCAATTTTGCCGTCCCGCTCTACAATGCTGCCCTGGGCTTCGCCCGCCTGTGCGACCCGCGCGGTCTCCTGGTGGAACGCCTCACAGCCTGCCGCCGCATCACCCAGTCCATGATGGCAAACCCGCTTATGGTCGGCGGCCCGGGCCGGTTCGACACGCGCCTGATGGAAGTCTGCTCGGGGCGCATTGTGTCGAAGGGTGGAGCAGAAGGGTACATGCTCCTGGGTATTATGGGCGGTGTGCTGGGCGCCGAATCGCCGGGCGTTGGCATCGCCTTCAAAATCTCTGACGGCGATCTTGCGATACGGAAGGCGAATGGCGAAACCTACAACCGTGTCCGCCCGGCGGTTGCGCTGGAAATCCTGCGCCAGATGGGTTACATTAGCGAAAAGGAACTCGAAACGCTGGCAGCCGATTTTGGCCCTGTCAAGCCGGTGACCAACTGGCGCAAACTGGTGGTCGGAGAGGCTCGTCCGGCCTTCACCTTGCAAAGAACCACACAGCCCACATGACCGATCTCGGAACACTTGCCCGGCAGGTGCACCAGCGCCTGCTTGATTTCTACGGGCAGCCCACCTGGCGCGACCCTTTGCCGCCGGTGGATGAACTCGTCTCTACCATCCTCTCCCAGAATACCAATGATGCCAACCGGGACCGGGCCTTCGAATCACTCCATAAGCGTTTCCCCACCTGGGAACAGGTGCGCGACGCAGATCCCGGGACCGTGACCGCCGCCATCCGCCCGGCGGGGCTTGCCAACCAGAAAGGGCCGCGCATCCAGAAGGTCCTGCAAGGAATTTCCGCCGAACGCGGTTCGCTTGACTTGCATTTCCTGAAAGACCTGCCGCTGGATGAAGCGCGTGCCTGGTTGATGAAGTTCAAGGGCGTTGGCCCAAAGACGGCAGCCATTGTCCTGCTCTTTTCGCTTGGACGTCCGGCCTTCCCCGTGGACACGCACATTTACCGGGTGACGGGGCGCATTGGCCTGCGCCCGGAAAAGATGACGGTGGAGGAAGCCCACACCCACCTGGAGAAACTTCTCCTGCCGGAAACATATTATGCTGCCCACCTGAACATCATCCGCTTGGGGCGCGAAATCTGCGCAGCCCGCAAACCTGCCTGTCTGCGCTGTCCGTTGCGGGAACTTTGCAAATATGCAAAGTCACCGGAAAATCAATCAAATTTATAATAGGACAATAGACCTCTTGCAAAAGTGGGTTGTAGTGGCGACTGCCCTGGCACCGCCCGCCAGGGCAGGTGCAGTCGCTTTTTGCCACGAAACCAACGACTGAAGTTGTTACTAAAGGATGTTTTGTGAGTTATGCAATATATCTAATATCTTTTCAGGAAAGGAGGTGATGGCAATGCTGTACAGCATCCATGAACATGGCCAGGGATTGGTGGAGTACGATTGGTGGAGTACGCTTTCCTATTAGTTTTGATCGCTTTCATCGTCATTGCAGTTCTACTCATCCTCGGCCCGACCATTGGCAATGTTTTCAGCAATTTGAATAGTAAGTTGGTAACCTGCTGAAAGACAATCTCCCGCCAAAACAGCGGGAGATTGGTTTACACCCCAAGAAGCTCAAGCAGTCCATCCGGATAGACCGGCGGCTTCCCCGGCCCGAATTCGTCCAGCCGTTTCCAGACAACTTTAAAAGGCTGGCCCAACTCATCCCCCTGGAAGTCTTCTTTTTCATACAAGCTGACATCGGACAGGCGGCCATCGTAAACGAGAACGATTTCGTGCCCGCGCAGCCTCCCGTGGGTATAAATATTCTCAAGTGTGCCCAGATAGCACACTGTGGTCAAGCCGGTGCCAATCTCCTCGCGGAATTCCCGCTCGATGGTCTCCTCACCGTGCTCCCCAAACTCGATTGTTCCACCGAGCGGGCGGTAATAGAGGCGGTCCTTCTCACGGAATTCGGCCACCAGGATGCGTCCCCTGTCGCGGCAAACGCAGATGGCGATCGGGCGGATTTTCTCTTCGCGCAGATAGTGCAAGGTTTTTTCTGAAAATTCGGTCAAAGTCTTCCTCTTAAGAAAAAGAACGAGTTACTCTTAACCTTGAAAAGTCAAATATGTTCTGCTGGTCAGCCACTCATCGCTGATCTCAGCAAGCACAGCCGAAACCAGACGCAAGCAGGAAGCCGGGTTGATTATAGTCTTGCTTGCATGGACCACGGCCCGCTCCACGTTACCGTGACGGGCAGGACTTTGCCGCGCAGGTCTTGATCGCTCTCCACAAAGACCAGCTTATTGGTCGGCGTGCGGCCGCGCCAGCGTCCTTTGACCTTGTCTTCGAACAGCACTTCGGCCTTTTGACCTAGATAACGGGCGTTGATCTCACCGCCGATTTTCTCCTGCAAATCTTCCAGCAGGCGGAAGCGGCGCATCTTCTCTTCTTCCGGCACATCATCGGGATACAGGCGTTCCGCCACCGTGCCGGGCCGCGGCGAGTAGCGCGCCAGGTGCGCCACATCCAGGCGTAGGTCTTCAAGGAGATGGGTGGTTTCCATGAACTGCGCCTCGGTCTCACCGGGGAAGCCAACGATAATATCGGTGGCGATCGAACAGCCGGGGATGCGTTCGCGGATTTTCGCCACGATCCGGCGGTAGTCAGCCTGGGTGTAGCCGCGGCGCATGTTCTTCAGGATTTCGTCATCGCCTGCTTGGATGGGGATTTCAATATGCGGCATCACTTTGGGCAGTTCCGCCACGGTATCCATGAGTTCTTCGCCAAAATAATTCGGGTGGGAGGTAAGGAAGCGGATACGTTCCAGACCTTCGACCCGCTCCAGCCTCCGCAGCAGCGCGGCCAGGTTCGGGCCCTCGGGCTGGTCTTTCCCGTAGCGGTCCACGATCTGACCGAGCATGGTGATCTCTTTCACGCCTTGCGCAGCGAGGGAATGGGCTTCGGCTGCAATCTCATCCGCAGGGCGCGAGCGTTCGGCCCCGCGCCGGGATGGGATGATGCAGAACGTGCAGGCGTGCGAACAGCCCAGCACCACAGGCAGATGCACAGAGACGGTCTTGCCGCGCTCATGCTCCGGTAGGGCTAGATCGCCGTCCATGACCGCGTACCGCTCCCCGGTCTCACCTCTCTCGAGCGCCCGCCTCTCGCCCTGGGTTAAAAACGAGATCAGCGGACCCGGGTCCGAGGGCGGGGAGAATACATCTACGAAAGGAAACCTGAGGCGCAATTTCTCGTTATCCCGGATGCCCACCAGGCAGCCCATCAGGTTCACCACCAGGTTGGGATTTTTGGTTTTCAGGGGTCGCAGTGAGCTCAAACGGCCGGTTGCCTTATCCTCGGCGGACTGGCGCACAACACAGGTGTTTAGAACGATCACATCGGCCTCTTCGGCCTTACCGGTAAATTCGTAGCCCAGGCGTTCAAGGGCCGACCCCAGGCGCTGCGAGTCGGCCACGTTCATCTGGCAGCCTTCGGTCCAAACGTGGTATTTTTTCATCGGGCGTGAATTATACCAAGTTTATCTGTTATCTTGGTCACCTCGAAATCTCCATAACGTTAGGGGGTGGGGTTAATACTTACATGAGGGGAACAACTTGCGACCCGTGATCCAGTTGCCTCGCAGCGCCCTCAAGTTATGGTAAAATCTTCCCGCCCGGAGGGATGGCCGAGTGGTTTAAGGCAACTGACTTGAAATCAGTCGTGGCCGCAAGGTCACCGGGGGTTCGAATCCCTCTCCCTCCGCCTAACCATCTTCCGGGGCTTGACAACTGCATAAGGGGAGGTGCCAGAGTGGCCGATTGGGCTCGCCTGCTAAGTGAGTGCTGGGGTTAAAACTCAGCCGCGGGTTCGAATCCCGCCCTCCCCGCCAAAGAAAAACGCGTCCGCAAGGAGGCGTTTTTCGCGTCAGCCGCGGGTCCCCGAAAGGGGAGAATCTTCGAATCCCAAACTCCCCATCCAAAAACCGTGACCTGATGGGCGAGGGTCTTCGCGTAGCATATCATACCCGAAGGGTACCTTGTGGGTAGGGTCTGTGTTGCCTTCTCACGCCATTTCTTAAGGAAAGCGCGGATTGACAATTAGCACATTTGTGCTATAATAAATATGCGGCAAGGGGCGTCCGTTGGGAATCCTTGCCGCCTTTTCTTAGTACCTTAAAATCTGAATATTCCAGCGGAACGTCCCGGCGTTTTTGCGGGAGATGAATTGTTCCAGGAACAATCCCAAATCAATCCATCCTGTCCCCCACAGGTGGAATCTATCTCGATGGAAATGGGGATTCCGGAGGAAAATAATTGTTCCTCTTATTTCCCCTCAACAGTGCGCGTTTTCCGGGGCGGCGTTCATCCGTCTTCCGTCGTCTGCGCGGCAGGCGGCTCACAAACCGAGGCGGCGTCCAGCCGCCATTCGCGAAGCACCCCCGCGGGGCGGTTGCTTCGACGACAGTCTCCCGTCGTCCGTCTTCCGTCTCCCGCTTTTTCCGGCATAGTCCCGGCGTTTTTCCGAGAGAGAGGGTCATTGTTGCTCTTTTTTCAAGAAAACGAGTGCCCATTTTCCGGTGAAATCGCCCCCATATGGGTTCTTTAATATGAAGAACCCCTTCCCGGACAGGCACATCGTCCCCGCCGAAGGTACCCGCCGAAGGTCCCCGCAGGGTGAAGGGGGTTCGATCCTGTTCGTTTTGTCCCACCCCTTCTACCTCCCCCAAACCCGGGCGAAGCATCTTGTCCCCCTATTTCTGACTGCTTGTCCCGCCTGTCCTGACGGTTTTGGTCAGGGTGTTCTTGACGGGGTCAAATGGGGGGACCGCTCCCCCCCGGTTTTTGGAGCCCAGGATAGGTGTCGATGAGAGTCGTCAATAAGATGTACCCATAATCCCTTCCGGTTCTCTCAGTCGTTCCTGGTCGTTTTGACAAAATTCTACGCGGCGGGCGGATCTACCACCCACACGCCACTAGCCGAGGCAGCATAACATCGTCCCCGAAGGGGAAGTTGCCATTTGCGGAGCACCCCCGCGGGGCGGCTGGTTCGGCGAGATAACTCGCCGAACATGGTTGCATCGAAGAGGCGCCCATGCTCAAGGTCCTCTTTCTCCCTGGTGTTACCTGGTGCCCTTTGTGTTTAAAGCTCTTTCTTTTCCCTTACTCCATCTTTGCAGCGCCCGGGACGATTACCGCCAGCGCCTGCTCGTTCTCCCACAGCCCGTGGATGTTGCACAGCGCCAGGGCGTGGAACGTGCCCGGTTTGGAGGCTTTCAGGGTGACCACCAGTTGCGGCTCCGTGTAGACCGGGCCTTGGTTCGGGCCTGTAACCGCCTCTCCGTGGGCGGTGAAGGCAAAGTGTCCCACCTGGTGCGGGAACTTCTCGCCTTCCGGATGGAAGTACAGGTCCACCCAATCTATGTGGTGTTCGGTGGTGTTCGGGTGCGGAATCTCCTTCCCGATGCTGACCTTCACCTGGAACGGCACGCCTGCCGTCACCTGCGCCGGGGCTTCGATGACCGGCATGTGCTTTTCTTTTTTCCAGTCGTCTTTCTGGATGAACATGCTGCCCTCCTTGGGGGATTTGTAGGGGTTTGCATCCATTATACAGCCAGAGTCCGGTCCCGTAAAAGCAGAACAGATGTTATTGTCGAAATCATACATTCTTCTATTACAAACACACCTCAAATGGGCTACAATTAGTTCGTAATAGTACAATCCCCAAGCCTAAAAGGTGATCCATGATTGAAGTCATTGCTGTTCCAAGCCAGCCGCAGAACGCGGCTTTACCTGCCAAAAAAGGCCCGCGCGGCGAGGTGTTCATCTATGCCACCTGGTGCAAAGGCTGCCGCATTTGCGTCGAATTCTGCCCTCCCAAGATCCTCGCCATGGATGCGGATGAAAACCACCCGCGTATTGTGGCTCCGGAGAAGTGCACCGCCTGCCATTTCTGCGATACCCACTGCCCTGACCTGGCGATCGTGGTCAGGAAGCTGGAGTAGTAACGACTTTAGTCGTTACTACAACTAGGAGGTCCTTTTGGCTGTCAAATTGATGCAAGGGAACGACGCCATCGGCTGGGGAGCCATTGCCGCCGGTTGTCGTTTTTATGCGGGCTACCCCATCACCCCGTCCACAGAAGTGGCCGAGATCCTGTCGCGCGAACTGCCCAAAGTGGGCGGAAAATTCATCCAGATGGAAGACGAGATCGCCAGCATGGCTGCCATCATCGGGGCGCGTGTCGGCGGGCTCAAGTCCATGACCGCCACCAGCGGCCCGGGGTTTTCGCTGATGCAGGAGAACATTGGCTACGCGGCCATGACCGAGATCCCGTGCGTGGTCGTGAACGTGCAGCGTCTCGGACCCTCCACCGGCCAGCCCACCGCGGCCTCCCAGGGCGACGTGATGCAGGCCCGCTGGGGCACGCACGGCGATCATCCCATCATTGCCCTCAGCCCGATCTCCGTCCGGACGTCTTTTGACCTGACGGTGAAAGCCTTCGACCTGTCCGAGAAATACCGCACCCCGGTTATTTTGCTCACTGATGAGATCATCGGTCACATGCGGGAACCGGTCGAACTGCCCGATTTCAAGACCATCAAGATTTTCGAACACCAGGTGACCGAGTCACCGGGGACCTACAAGGCCTTCCGCAACACCCCGGACGGGGTCCCGCCGATGGCACCTTTTGGCGTTGGCTACCGTTACCACATCACCGGCCTGTTCCATGATGAGAACGGATTCCCCACCCAGCGCCTGGACGAGATCGACCCCTGGCTGGAACGCGTCAATACCAAACTGGAACACCACATCGACGACATCACTCTCGTCGAAGAAGATTATCAGGCCGGCGCGAAGATCGCCTTGCTGTCCTACGGCGCTTCGGCCCGCACAGCGCGCCATGCTCTGAAGCTGGCCCGCGCCCAGGGTAAAAAAGTGGATATGCTGACCCTGTTCACCATCTGGCCTTTCCCCGAGAAACAAGTGGAAGCCCTGGGCGAACGCGTTGAGCGGATCATCGTCCCGGAGATGAACCTGGGACAACTGGCCTATGAAGTCGAGCGCATGGTTGGGCGCAAGAAGGTCAAACGGGTTGGCCGCGCCAACGGCGAGATGGTCACGCCGCAGATGGTGCTGGATGCGATGGAGAGCTAAATCATGGACGAAACCATTCTGAAAGCATACACCCAGGAATCCGAAGAAGCGCTCCTCCCCCAGGCGGACTGGTTCGAAAGCAGCGAGACGCTTCAGAAACTCAGCAAGAAGAAGAAATTCCCCACCATCTGGTGCTCCGGCTGCGGCATCGGTATTGTGATGGGCGCTCTCATCCGCGCCATTGACCACCTTGGCCTGGATAACGACAATGTAGCGCTGGTGGCTGGCATCGGCTGTACGGCGCGTATGCCGGGCTACCTGGATTTCAATACCCTGCACACCACCCACGGGCGCGCCTTGGCCTTTGCCACCGGCCTGAAGATTGCCCGCCCCGATATGAAAGTCATCGCCATCATGGGCGATGGCGATGCACTGGCCATCGGCGGAAACCACTTCATCCACGCCGCCCGGCGCAACCTGGGCATCACCGCCCTGGTGGTCAATAACGCCATCTACGGCATGACCGGCGGCCAATACAGCCCGACCACCCCACTGGGCGGACGCGCCACCACTGCTCCCTATGGCAACATCGAGCCGCCCTTCCCAATCTGCGACCTGGCCATCGCCGCCGGCGCCACCTACGTGGCCCGCTCCACCGTCTACCACGCAGTCGAGCTGGACAAATACCTGGGCGAGGCCATTGCGAAGGACGGGTTCAGCGTGATCGAGGCAGTCTCCTACTGCCATACCACCTTCGGCCGCCTGAACAAGCTCGGCAGCGCCACCGACATGATGCGCGCCCTGAAAGACAACAGTATCCCCAAATCCGCTCTCGAAAGGCTCACACCGGAAGAACAGGCTGCCAATACCAAGATCGTACGGGGCAAATTCATCGACATCGAGCGCCCGCAATATACGGAGGTTTATGCCAATTTAATTACCCGCGTCCAGGGAGGTGAGAAATGACCGAGAAAACGGCTGACCCCGCAAAGTCCGGCGGGGTCATCGAACGGACCGAGGTCCGGCTGGCTGGCGAAGGCGGGCAGGGTATGATCCTGGCTGGCATCATCCTGGCCGAAGCGGCCACCATCTACGGAGGCCAGAACGCAGTCCAGTCGCAGAGTTATGGACCGGAAGCGCGCGGCGGCGCAAGCAAGTCCGAGGTCATCATCTCATCCGGTGAGATCGACCACCCCGAGGTCCTGCAACCAGACGTGGTGGTGGCATTGAGCCAGGAGGCGTTCAGGAAATTTGCCTCCACCGTTAAGCCAACCGGCCTGCTCATCGTAGACGCAGACAAAGTGGATTCCAGCAGCGCTCCCAAGGCCATCCGCCTGCCCATCACGAAAATGGCGTTTGAGACGACCGGCCGGATCATTACGGCCAATACCGTTGCCTTGGGCGTGCTGGTCGGGCTGACGGGAATGGTTTCGCGGCAGGATCTGGAAAAAGCCATCATCGCCCGCGCCCCGCGTGGGACCGAGGAGATGAACCACAAGGCGCTCGAAGCTGGTTTCGCGGCTGCCGAGAAGGTAAAGATTAACCTGGAAGACACAAAGATGTAAAAAAACGCAAAGAGCCGGACAATTCGTCCGGCTTAAATTTTTCGTACTCTTCCTGTTCTTTCCCGGATAAATTCCTCTTCCGGCTGAACGACAGTTTTTTTACTCGTCTTCCTGTGGTTTATTACCCAGAACGTCATCAATGCGTGCCAAGACTTCGGGGCTGAGTTTTTCCACTGCATCGAGGGCTTCCATGTTCTCGCGGACCTGTTCCACGCGGCTAGCACCGGTGATGACTGTGCTCACATGAGGGTTCTTCAGGCACCAAGCCAGAGCCATTTGCGCCATGTTGATACCCAGGTCAGCGGCGATGGGAGCCAGATTCCTGACCTTGCTGATGCGTTCGGGGTCTGTCAGGGCGGGTTTGAGCCATTCGTAATCTTTCAGGTTGGCGCGACTGTCGGCAGGAACACCGTCATTGTATTTTCCGGTCAGGAGACCGGAAGCAAGGGGACTCCAGGTAGTCGTACCCAGCCCGATATCCTGGTAGAGACGGGTGTACTCGGTCTCGACCTTCTGGCGGTTGAACATGTTGTACTGCGGCTGCTCCATAACCGGTTTGTGCAGGTGATGTTTGTCCGCAATCTGCCAGGCTTCCATGATTTCCGCCGCGCTCCACTCTGAGGTGCCCCAGTAAACGGCTTTGCCGCGCGAGACGATGTCATGCATAGCCCAGACGGTCTCTTCGATGGGCGTTTTCGGGTCCGGGCGGTGGCAGAAGACCAGGTCCACGTAATCGAGTTGCAGGCGTTTGAGTGAGCCATCCATTGCATCCAAAAGACGCTTACGGTTGAGCGTATTCTTCTCATTGGGTCCATCGTGCAAACCCCAGAAGAATTTCGTGGAAACAAGATAACTGCCGCGCCGCCAGGCCAGTTTCTTGAGTACATTGCCCATCACGGTCTCGGACTGGCCGCGGGCATAAACTTCTGCGTTGTCAAAAAAATTGACGCCCGCCCCGTAGGCGGCAGTCATGCACTCGCAGGCCAGGTCTTCACCCATCTGGTTGCCAAAGGTGACCCACGAGCCAAAAGAGAGTTCGCTGATTTTCAGGCCGGAACGACCTAAATGACGATATTTCATAAGATCTCCATTATCGGTTATTCGTAATTCGTGAAAGGTTATTCGTGAATTGGTGTGTCGGTTTCAGGAGCATCGCTGGTGTAAAGAGCTTGAAGTTCATGAACAGCGAAATTTGTGCCAGGTTTCAAGACTCTCAAGATTCTTGATGCTCAATGCCTCTGCTCCCTGATCATCGAATTACCACTTCCGAATTACGAATACCGATTTACGACTTACGTATTACTTCTCTTCGCCCGGTCCTATGCCCAGCGGCTTCCACTTGGACTCATCCTTGAGCCGGTGCTGGATGCCATGCCGGTCGTGGACTTCGTCGAAGCCTTCGGACTTGATGAACATTTTCTCGCCATCCAGCAAGGCGGTCAGGCCTTCCTGTCCCGGTTCGGGGCGTTTGAGACCCTTGTACCTGGCAGCCATGTCCGGGGTGTAATCGGTCGGTTCTTCATAGGTGGTAATGTAGCCTTCAAAGTTGCGCAGAATGATTTTGTGATCTGACATCGAAAGCAGGTAGTTGGGCATGACCGGGATCTTGCCGCCGCCTCCGGGCGCGTCAACGATGTACTGCGGCACGGCGTAACCGGATGTATGTCCGCGCAGGCCCTCCAAAATCTCGATTCCCTTGGCCACTGGCGTGCGGAAGTGCCCGGCGCCATGCACCAGGTCGCACTGGTAGAGATAGTATGGGCGGACGCGAATGCGCACCAGGTCCTGTACCAATTTGCGCTGGATGTGGACATTATCATTGACGCCCGCCAAAAGCACGGACTGGTTTCCGAGCGGGATGCCAGCCCGGGTCAGCTTATCGCAGGCCTCGGCCAGTTCTTTGGTGATTTCGTTCGAATGGTTGACATGGATATTCAACCAAAGCGGGTGGAATTTCTGCAGCATATCGCACAGATCGTCGGTGATGCGCTGCGGCATGAAGACCGGAACGCGCGAGCCGATGCGGACAATCTCAATATGCGGGATTTCGCGCAGACGGGTGAGAATCTCCTCGAGGATTTTTGGTGCAAGGACGAGCGGGTCGCCACCCGAAAGCAGCACGTCCCGGACCTGGGGCGTATTTTTCAGGTATTCTATTTGCATGTCAAACTCATGACGCGAGAACTGCGCCGTCGGGTCGCCAACGATGCGGGCGCGCGTGCAATAGCGGCAGTACGAGGCGCACTGCGTGGTAACCAGCATCAGCACCCGGTCCGGGTAACGATGGACCAGGCCCGGCACAGGCGAGTGCTTATCCTCAGCCAGTGAGTCTTCCATTTCCGCTGTGAAAGAAACCATTTCACAGTCGGTGGGGATAACTTGTTTGCGAATGGGATCGTCAGGGTCGTTTGGATCAATCAGGGAAATGAAATAAGGTGTCACGTCCACGCGGAAGAGATGCGCCGCACTGAGCGCCTTACGCTCGGACTCGGTCAGGGGAATGACCTTTTCGATTTCTTCCGCCGAATTCAGGCGGTGGCTCAACTGCCAGCGCCAGTCGTTCCACTTTTCATCAGGGATATCGGCAAAGACCGGGGCACGCTTGGAAACGAAGGGTAAAACTGTCATTTTTCCTCCGGTAAATTGTGAGAGAAACGGGTAAGGGGTAGGAACACGTCAAAAAAACCGCGGTCCCATGCCCCGTGCGAGAACCGGGACTGCTTCGCTAGAACCGGGACTACCACGCAGGTTGGGGGTCCATTCTACTGCGCACGGCGGGTCGTGGTCGGGGCGAAAAAATCCAGCATAATAATGGCTGACATATCCCATGCAGATATTGTAAGAGTAAACAGGGGCGAGGTCAATATAAAAACACATGAGTCAATGGTGAGAAATTGGAGTTTTAAGATACAATGAGTAGCATAAAGTGCAATAAAAAAACAATAAGGAAAAACATTCATGGAACTCGCCATTATTGGGTTGGGAAAAATGGGCGGAAATATGGCCCAGCGTCTGCTTGAGGGCGGCCATCACGTGGTTGGCGTCAACCGTTCCCCGAAGGTAACCCGCCAACTGGCTGGGTGATGGTTCCATTGGGGGCGGCAACCGAGGCAGTGGTCAACGAACTGGCTGGCCTGCTCGCACCCGGCGATACCATCATTGACGGAGGCAACACATTCTACAAGGACGATATCCGCCGCGCCGAGGCGCTCGAAACAAAGGGCATCCACCACGTGGACGCCGGTACCAGCGGTGGCGTCTGGGGGTTGGCAGAAGGCTACAGCCTGATGGTCGGCGGTAATGAGGAAGTGATCGAGCGACTGCGTCCAATTTTTAAAACACTGGCCCCCAGTACGGACAAAGGTTGGGGACGCGTCGGGCCGGTGGGAGCAGGACACTTCGTCAAGATGATCCATAACGGCATTGAGTACGGCCTGATGCAGGCCTACGCCGAGGGTTTTGAGATCATGCACGCCAAGCAGGAGTTCGGCCTGGACCTGGAACAGATCTCGCAAATTTGGCGATACGGCAGCGTAGTGCGCTCCTGGCTGCTCGACCTGACCGCTGACGCGCTGGCAAAAGACCAGAACTTGGGCCACATCGAAGGCTGGGTGGCCGACAGCGGCCGAGGCGATCGACCTGGCTGTGCCCGCACCGGTCATCACCCTGGCGCTCCAGCAACGCTTCATCAGCCGCCAGGATGAGAGTTACGCCGCCAAGTTACTGGCCGCCATGCGCAACGAGTTTGGCGGTCACGCCATCAAGACGGAATAGGGGCAGATATCATCCCGGTAGGGAGCGGTGTCTACCCAATTTCAAGGAAGGCTCTATGGAAAGTATTCCCACCACCATTATCATTTTCGGCGCCTCTGGCGACCTGACCTCGCGCAAGCTAATCCCGGCGCTCTACAACAGTTTCAAGAAGTCGCGCCTGTCGGAGCGTGTGAAAGTGGTCGGATTTGCGCGCCGTCCCTACACTAATGAAACCTTCCGCACCGCTCTGCGGGATGGGGTAGCCAAGTTCAGCGCGGAGAGTTTCGACGCCACCATCTGGGGAAAATTCGCCGGCAGGCTGCACTACTTCCAGGGCGATCTCGACGTCACAGATGATTTCCCGAAACTGGAAACAACCCTGCAAGCGCTGGAAGGCGGTCCATCCAACCGGTTGTATTATCTTGCCACCGCGCCGGAGCATTACGCCATCGTAGTCCGCGAACTGGGCGCGGTGGGAATGGCGAAACAGGACCCGGGTTCGGATGTGTGGAGGAGGATCATCATCGAGAAGCCATTCGGCCGTGACCTGGCGTCTGCCCTGGAACTCAACCGCGCCGTCCACTCTTTCTTCGACGAGAGCCAGGTCTATCGCATTGACCATTATCTCGGCAAAGAGACGGCGCAGAATATCCTGTTCTTCCGTTTCGCCAACACCATTTTCGAACCGGTCTGGAACCGCCGCTACGTCGATAACGTGCAGGTGACCGTGGCAGAGACAGTGGACGTGGGTCACCGCGCCGGCTATTACGACACCGCCGGGGTGATGAGGGATATGTTCCAGTGCCACCTGCTGCAACTGCTGGCGCTGGTGGCGATGGAGGCGCCCAGTTCGTTCAGCGCCGATGCGGTCCGCAACGAGAAGGCCAAGGTGTTCGAGAGTATCCGCCCGGTCGCGCTGGCCGATACGGTGCGCGGACAGTATGCCGGTTATCGGGAGGCGGTTGGTGTCGCCCCCGGTTCGCAGACGCCCACCTTCGCGGCGCTCAAACTTAATATTGATAACTGGCGCTGGCAGGGCGTGCCGTTCTACTTGCGCTCCGGCAAGGCACTGAGGCGCAAGACCTCCGAGATCATCATCGAGTTCCAGCGTCCGCCGCACCTGATGTTCAGACTGCCCGAAGGCCGGGATTTCACCCCTAACATCCTCTCGCTCTGCATCCAGCCCGACGAAGGCATCCATCTGCGCTTCGAAGCCAAACTCCCCGATTCCGACCAGGAGATGCGCTCGGTGGATATGGATTTTCACTATGGTTCCTTGTTCACCGGCTCCCTACCGGAGGCTTACGAGCGGCTGTTGCTTGAAGCACTCGCTGGAGACGCTTCGCTCTTCACCCGCAGCGACGGCATCGAGGCCTCCTGGAAAATGGTGGACCCGATCATCCAGGGCTGGGAAGCACATAACGACCCGCCACTCGCCGTCTATCCGGTTGGCAGTTGGGGGCCCGGCGAGGCGGACCAGTTGCTCGCCCGTGACGGTCACCGCTGGCGATTGGGCTGCACAGACGAGAAAGATGTACCTCCTGCCGCCCCGTGCTAGAACCGGGACTACCACGC
>Ga0207931_1000096_pt1 | contig 32152 bp, 30 predicted proteins | sample NGESurdeep092012_2_FD_184478 | JGI IMG/M metagenome (GOLD analysis project Ga0207931, IMG submission 184478) | Arctic peat soil microbial communities from Barrow, Alaska - NGEE Surface sample 415-1 deep-092012 (SPAdes) | ecosystem: Environmental > Terrestrial > Soil > Wetlands > Peat ...
CCCCTCGACTCCCTCCTCCTCGGTGAAGATCGCCAGCAGATTGGTGTAGAAGATCCAGATATCAAGGGCCGCAACGGTTGCCAGCACCATCCAACCCGCCCTGCGGGCGTACGAAGACCCACCGCCGGCGAGCAGCGCGCCGATCACCGCCACCACGACGCCGCTGACCGCGACGGCGCCGCTGTTCCGGTCACACAACTCCGGGGACAGCGATCCCATCACCAGCGCCGCGACGACGGACAGCACCCCCACCACGCTGACCCCGATGCCCCACCGGGCCAGCCGCACTCCGCCCGCCCGGCGGCCCTCCCGCAGCAACGACTCGGCGGGATACCGCCGCGCGATCCGGGTGATCAGCAGCACAGCGAACACGGGGATGACGATCGCCCCGACGATCTGCAGCAGGTCGGCGACCGAAACGACGTCGACCGCCACGCAGGTCGGGTCGGTCTCGACCGGCGCGAAGGTCATGGGGGATTGTCGCAAAGAGCGCGGCGTGCCCCCATGCGCGCCGCGCTGACGGGCGCTGCCGGTAGCGTCCGTGTCGTCGCCGGTTCGATATCCCGGCCAGACCGGTGCAGGGAGAAGGAGCTCGCGGTGCTCGTCGTGCATGGCCTGTACTCCCCGGACCGTGGCGCCGGGCTGTGGGCCGAGGACCCGGCACGGCCGGTGAAGAGCACCGCGGCGACCCAGCGGGCCAGGTCGCATCCGTTCGCCGCGCCGCTGCCCGGCGCGGGCGCCACCGCCGAGGCGCTGCTGCTGCTCCCGTCGCTGCCGAGCGCTCCGCTGGATTCGCCGGAGCTGCTGCGCACCCCGCCGCGTCCGGCGCCGCGCGGCGCGCCCGCCCTGTTGCCGTGGCGGGTGCCCGTGCTGTGGCTGGACGCCGGGCAGGCCGTTCGGCTGCTCGGCGACACCGGAGGTGGGGACGTCCGGTTCGGCCGATCCGTCGAGTACCTTGCGGCGGTCGTCGCGTTCGCCTCCGATCTGGTCGACCGGGGCCGCGTGCTGCCGACCGTCGACCTGCTCGAGACCGGCGCCGTCGCCCGCTGGCGCCCGATCGTCCAGGGCCCTGACCTGCTGGCCCTGCACCGGTTGGCCGCCGCGATGCCACCGGTCTGCCGGGCCGAGGCCCAGGGTTCATCGGACCGCGACGGGCGCGATCCGCATACTCTGGTCTCCGCCGCGGTGGACGCCTTCGTCGACGCCGTCGTGCGATCCCGGCTCGCCGGTGCGCGGCCGACGGATGAGCTCGGTGCCGCCCGGCCGGTCAGTCCCGCCGAACAGCCGCTCGATCTGCGACCGCCCCGCCGAGGCCGGGCGCGGCGGACCGTCGTCGAGGCGTGGTTGGCCGGCCTGACCTCGTGGGACGGCGTCGTCGACGGGCCCGATGACGCGGTGGACGAGCTGGCTGCCGCGTTGGCTCCGTGGGATGAGGTCGGTCCGGCCAGCGGAACGGCCAGGTTGACCCTTCGCTTGCAGGCCCCGGGGCCGGATGGGCCGACGAACGACGGGGAAGTCGCGGACGACCACGGTGTCGAGCAGTCCCGCGGAGCGGACGACCAGCGTGGCGACGACCGTGACACCCAGGATCGGGCCTGGCGGCTGGAGTTCTTCCTGCAGTCCACCGAGGATCCGAGCCTGCTGGTGCCCGCCGAGCAGGTCTGGGAGGGCGGCGGCAGCCTCGGCCGCTGGCTGGATCGGCCGGAGGAGCTGCTGCTGACCGAGCTGGGCCGGGCCGGGCGGATCTACCCGGACCTGAACACGGCGCTGCACCAGGCCCGGCCGTCGCACTGGGAGCTCGACGCGGTTGGTGCGCACGGCTTTCTGGCCGACGTCGCGCCGCAGCTGGATGCCGCCGGGATCGGGCTGCTGCTGCCCGCGTGGTGGAGCCGGCGTCACCGGTTGTCGCTGCGGTTGTCGGCGGGCACGCCGATCGAGGGTGTCGTGGAGGGGGCGGCGAGGTTCGGCCGCGCCCAGCTGGTCGATTTCCGGTGGCAGATCGCGATCGGCGACGAGGTGCTCAGCGAGGACGAACTGCGCGCTCTCGCGGAGGCGAAGAGCCCGCTGGTACGGGTCAGGGGCCAATGGCTGGCGGCCGATCCCGAGCAGTTGCGCCGCGGGCTGGACTTCCTGCAGCGCAAGGGATCCGGCCGGATGACCGCTGGCCAGGTGCTCGATCTGGCCGCCCGGCAGGACATCGGTCTTGACACCCCCGTCCCGGTCGAGGAGGTCTCCGCTGAGGGCTGGCTGGGCGCGTTGCTGTCCGGCGCGGCAGAGGACGTGATCACCGACATCGAGCCGTCACCCGACTTCCTGGCAGTGCTGCGGCCTTACCAGCAAAGGGGTTTCGCGTACCTGTCGTTCATGTCCCGGTTGGGCCTTGGCACCTGCCTGGCCGACGACATGGGCCTGGGCAAGACCATCCAGCTGCTCGCGTTGCTCAGCCGTGAGCGCTCCGACGATCCCGACGGCGGGCCGACGCTGCTCGTCTGTCCGATGTCGGTGGTCGGCAACTGGCAGCACGAGATCGCAACCTTCGCCCCGGCATTGCGGGTGTACGTCCATCACGGGGCGGATCGCTTGCGCGGCAACGATTTCGATGCTCGCCGTGACGAGGTCGACCTGGTGGTCACCACCTACGCCGTGGCCACCAGGGACTCCGGCGTGCTGGCCGACCGCAGCTGGCGGCGGGTGGTGCTGGACGAGGCGCAGACCGTGAAGAACAGCGCGTCGCGGCAGGCCGCGGCCGTCCGGCGCATTCCCGCGGAGCACCGGATCGCGTTGACCGGGACTCCGGTGGAGAACCGGCTGGCCGAGCTCTGGGCGGTGATGGACTTCGTCAATCCCGGTTTGCTCGGCTCGATGGAATCCTTTCGTACCCGCTTCGCCATCCCGGTCGAGCGATACGGCAAGACCGAGCCGGCGCACACCCTGCGTGCGATCACCCGGCCGTACCTGTTGCGGCGGGTGAAGACCGACCCGAACGTCATCGACGACCTGCCGGACAAGATCGAGGTCAAGCAGTACTGCGCGCTGACCGTCGAGCAGGTCTCGCTCTACCAGGCGGTCGTGGACGAGATGATGGTGAAGATCGAGGAATCCGAAGGGATCACCCGACGCGGCAACGTGTTGGCCGCGATGGCCAAACTGAAGCAGATCTGCAACCACCCCGCCCAGTTCCTGCACGATCGCACGCCGCTGGGCACCCGCTCGGGAAAGGTGACCCGGCTGCTGGAAATCCTCGCCGAAATCCATCAGGCGGGGGAGAAGGTGCTGTGCTTCACCCAGTACACCGAATTCGCCGGCATGTTGCAGCCGCTGCTGACCGACACCTTCGGGCGGGAGGTGCTGTATCTGCACGGCGGCACACCGAAGAAGCGCCGGGACGACATGGTGGCCCGCTTCCAGGCTTCCGAGGGGGACACTGCCACCGCCGCAACGACAGCGGCCGCCCCGGCGATCTTCCTGTTGTCCCTGCGCGCAGGCGGCACCGGCCTGAATCTGACCGCGGCCAACCACGTCATCCACCTCGATCGCTGGTGGAACCCGGCGGTGGAGAACCAGGCCACCGACCGCGCCTTCCGCATCGGTCAGCACCGCACGGTCGAGGTGCACAAGCTGATCTGCACCGGCACGCTCGAGGAACGCATCGACGAGATGATCGAGACCAAGAAGGCGCTGGCCGAGTCCGTGGTCGGTGACGGCGAGGGATGGCTGACCGAGCTGTCGACCAGCCAGTTGCGCGAGGTGTTCGCGCTGACCGCGCAGGCCACCGAGGAGTGATCGACTGATGATTGTTTCTTCCGATGACTGAGCGGTTCTGGGGTCCGTCGAAACCGCGGGCCGTTGACGGTGGCATCAAGGCGCGCAGCAAACGCGGCGCGATCTCGCAGACCTGGTGGTCGGGCCGGTTCATCCAGGTCCTGGAGGACATGGGGCTGGGCGGCCGGTTGCAGCGCGGCCGTCGGTATGCCAGGGCCGGGCAGGTCATCGAGATGACGGTGGCGCCCGGACTGGTGTCCGCCCAGGTGCAGGGCAGCCGGGCACGGCCGTACCGGGTGCGGATCTCCATCGCCGCCTTCGACAAGGCCGAGTGGGCGCGGCTGGAACAGGCACTGGCCGATCAGGCCTGGTACGCCGCCCAACTGCTGGCCGGGTCGATGCCCGAGGATCTGGAGGAGGTGTTCGGGCAAGCCGGGCTGCCGCTGTTCCCCGCCACCGGCAAGGACATGTCGATGGACTGCTCCTGCCCGGACTGGGGCGTGCCGTGCAAGCATGTGGCCGCCGTCTGCTACCTGCTGGCCGAGTCGTTCGACGAGGACCCGTTCCGGATCCTGGCCTGGCGTGGGCGCGAACGAGAGGATCTGCTGGACAACCTGCGCGCGCTGCGATCGTCGACGCCGGCGAGAGGCCCCGCGCCGCGCACCAGGGTCGCCCCCCTCGCCGATTGTCTGGACGCCTACTTCGAGCCGGCCGCGCCGATTCCGCGGTACGAGCCGGCGCAGCTCGCGGCGGATGCCGTGCTCCGGCAGCTGCCCGAGGTGCCGCTGGACGTCCGCGGCACCGCGTTGGTCGACCTGCTGCGGCCGGCGTACCTGCGGATGGCGGGCGGTGATGGACCAGAATGACGCGTGAAACGCGCCACGGCCCGACCGCTTCGCTTCGCTTCGATCCGTGACCGGGAAGGGGGGACGGTGAATGGTCCGGACAATCTCGCACCGAGAGCTGAGGAGCAGCTGCAGCGCGGTGCTGCGCGATGTCGCCCAGGGCGAGACGATCCAGATCACCAGCCACGGCGAGGTGGTGGCGATCCTCGTCCCGCCGGGTACGGATCCACCGTCCACGCTGCGAATCCGTCGCGCGAGGATCCCCGGCGGGTTTGCCCAGCTGGCACGGGTCGAGTTGGACGATCCGGTCCAGAAGTCGCTCGATGAACTCAGGGGTGACCGGTGATCGCCACCGTCGAGATGCCGGCGGCGGAGCTCAGACGGTCAGCTCGGCCGCCGACAACTCCGACCCGGCCAGGACGGTGATCGGTTGCGGTCCACGTTTCAGGCTGGGCCGGACGGCGAGCAGCAGGCCCACGGTCACCGTCACCGCGACGAACATCACAGCCGCCATCGCCACCGGTGATCCCTCGGGGAACAGCCCGGTGATGGGTGCAACGGCAGCGCCCACACCGAACTGCATCGCACCCAGGAGCGCCGCGGCGCTGCCGGCCCGGTGCGCGTTGGCCTCCAGCGCGATGACCGGCACGGCTGGCAGCAGGATCCCGGTGACCAACAAGGTGAGCAACAGCGTGGCGATCAGCGGCCAGAGGCCGAGGCCGAGGAGCGCCACCGTCAGCATCGAGCCGGCTGTGGCCAGACCTGCGAACACGCCGACGGTCAGGATGCGCTCCGGCGCCCACCGGCCGATCAGCGCGCCGTTGATCTGTGTCCCGGCGGTGATGCACACGGCGCCGGAGGCGAAGATCAGCGCGAACTGCTGGGCGGACAGCCCGTACCCTTCCTGGAATACGAAGGTCGCGGACGACACGTAGGTGAACAGCGCCGCCATCGAGAAACCGCTCAGCAGGGCCAACGCCATGAAGATCGGGTCGGTGATCAGCGAGCCGTAGGACTTGAGCGCCGGGCCGACCCCGCCGGAGCGCCGCCGCTGCACGGGCAGTGATTCCGGCAGCAGGAAGATCGCCAGCAGCAGCAGGACCACCCCGAAGCCGGCCAACGCCACGAACATGATGCGCCAGGAACCGAGCAGCAGGAACTGCGCGCCGATGATCGGCGCGATGCTGGGCGCGACGCCGACCACCAGCATCAACCGCGCCAGCACCTTCCCGACCTGCACGCCGTGGTAGCGGTCTCGCACGATGGCCATCGAGAGCACCATCCCGGCCGAAGCAGCAAGGCCCTCCACGAAACGCAGTGCGGTCAGCACCTCGACCGACTGGACGAAAACGATGCCGAGCGACGCGGCGATGTACAACGCCAGGCCGCCGATCAACGGCGCACGCCTGCCCAGGGCGTCGGAGATCGATCCGATGAGCAACTGCCCAAGGGCGAGCCCGGCCAGGGTCGCGGTGATCGTGAGCTGAACCGCCGCCGGCCGGGTACCCATGTCGGCGGTGATCTGCGGGAACGCCGCCAGGTACATGTCGATGGTGAACGGACCGATCGCGGTGAGTGCGCCGAGCAGCAGCACAAAGCCGGCGCGGATTCGGTTCGAATCGAAAGGCGCTGCGGCTGAAGCGTTCACGGTCGCCGTGGCGTGCTCGCCGTCGAGGTGGGCACGTACGGGGGCGTCGGGAATGATCATGGGGGACGGGCCTTCCGGTGTCGTCAGCCGGACAGCCAACAAGGGTGCGGACGCCTGTCGTGGCGCTGCGGTTGTCCGGAATTCACGGTGATCGGCCACACTGCCAACACCGTTCGCAACGTCGGGGTGCATCGCGGGCATTCCCTGGACCAGGGGTGATTCGGCCAGTTCCTAGGTGCCTGATCGGTCGAACAGCACCAGCGCCTAACGGAGAGTGGTGGCGCGCCGGGTCCGTCGGGGGCGGGCCATCACCACATTCATCACTGAGCCGACCTTGTGGCGGCAAGACAGGACGGCCCGACGCAGACAACGCGACGGATCCATGCCCTGGGCCAGGCTTGCCAGGAATCCGGCGGCCAGCGCGTCACCTGCCCGACGATGGGCGGGTTGGCAGCAGTCTTGCCCTTTGTGGACAACTCTCAGCCGGTCGGTCCGATGGCCCACACTCTCTGGAATGCGAACACCGAAGGAGGCACGATGGTCGGTATGGCCGAACCAGCAACGACGGAGCGGGCAATCGGCTGGCCCGCGCACGTCGACGGCGAGTGGACCGTCGACATGCTGGAGACCCTGCCGGACGACGGGCTGCGGTACGAACTCATCGACGGGACGTTGATCGTGAGCCCGTCTCCGGTCCCCCGTCACCAGCGGGCGATTGTTCGGTTGGTGCTGCTGCTGAGCGCCGCCTGCCCGCCCGACCACGAGGTGTTCGTGGCACCACTGGACTGGCAACCGGACCGCCGTACCTCGCTGGAGCCCGACCTGTTGGTGGTGCGCAAGGACCGGATCGGTCCGAAGAACATCACCGAGACCCCCAGCCTGGTGATCGAGGTGCTCTCGCCCGGGTCGGCCCGGATCGACCGCCTGCTGAAGTCCTCCCGGTACGCCGAGGGCGGCATCGCGCAGCACTGGATCGTCGACCCCCGCGCACCGTCGGTGGAGGTCTACGACCTGGCCGACGGCGAGTACCGGATGACCGCGCAGGGGCGTGACGACGAGGTCGTCACGGTGGTCGCGCCCCTCGCGCTGTCGGTGGTGCCTCGGGACCTGGTCTCGGACTGACGGCGCCCCGGCCGGCTGTCAGTCCTGGGTGGCGCCTGCCGTCAGCCGATCGACCACATGCTCGGGCGCGGGCGCGTGCCGCAGGTACTGGCGGTTGAAGACGCCGGTGCCGTGCGCGATCGAGCGCAGGTCGATGGCGTACCGGGTCAGCTCGACCTCGGGGACCTCGGCCAGCACCGAGGATCGGCCCGTGCCCGCGGGTTCGGTGCCGCGGACCCGGCCGCGGCGGGACGCCAGGTCCGCGAGCACAGCTCCGACGAATTCGTCGTCAACGGTGATCGTCACCGAATCCATCGGCTCCAGCAATTGCACGCCCGCCGCCTGCGAGGCCTGCTTGAGTGCCAACGACCCGGCCATCTGGAACGCGGCATCCGAGGAGTCCACGCTGTGCGCCTTCCCGCCGATCAGGGTCACCCGCAGATCGACCATCGGATGCCCGTGGACTCCGCGGTCCAGCTGGTTGCGCACCCCCTTTTCCACACTGGGGATGAACTGCCGGGGCACCGCGCCGCCGACCACCTTGTCGACGAACTCGAACCCGCCGCCCTCGGGAAGGGGTTCGACCTCGATCTGGGCGACCGCGTACTGCCCGTGCCCGCCGGACTGCTTGACGTGCCGGCCAAGCCCACCTGCCGAGGACTTGACCGTCTCGCGTACCGCGACCCGGACGGGCTCGACGGCCACCTCGATGCCGGCGCGACTGCGCAGCCGGTCCAGCAGCACTTCGAGCTGCTGCTCGCCCATCGTCCAGATCACCATCTGCTCGGTCGCCGGGTTGACCTCCACCCTGACGGTCGGGTCCTCGGCCTGCAGCCGAGCAAGGCCCTGCACCAGTTTGTCCTCCTCGCTGGAGGATCGCGCCGAAATCGCCACGGGGAGAAGAGGTTCCGGCATCACCCAGGGCGCCAGTACGGACGGGTCGGCCGGGTCGGACAGGGTGTCACCGGTCTCGGCGTGCGCGAGCCTGGCGACGGCCACGATGTCGCCGGCGACTGCCTGGCCGAGCCCGGTCAGCGTCGAGCCGACGGGACGGGAAATGGTCCCTGCCCGCTCGTCCAGGTCGTGCTCGGCGTGCCAGTCCTCGTCCTCCGGGTGTCCGGAGAACCGGGCGAAGTGACCGCTGACGTGCACCGGCACATCCGGCCGCAACACCCCGGAGAACACCCGGACCAGGGACACCCGACCCACGTAGGGATCGGTGGTGGTCTTGACCACCTCGGCGACCAGCGGCTCCTTGGCGCTGCCCGTCAACGGGTCTCTGGTCGCTCCGACCGGGGTGTACACGATGGGCAGCACGTGCTCGACCGGGCTCGGGAAGCCGCGGCAGATGATCTCCAGCAATTCCGGGATGCCCAGCCCGGTGGTGGGCACACAGGGCAGCACGGGGTGGAAGGCGCCGCGGGCGACGGCGGTCTCCAGGTCGTCGACGACTGTGTCGAAGCTCACCTGTTCGCCTGCCAGGTAGCGGTCCAACAGGCTGTCGTCCTCGGACTCGGTGATCACCGCCTCGATGAGCGCCTCGCGCCGCGCGGAGATCAGCGCGAGCTCGTCATCGTCGGCCGGACGCGACTGCCGGGTGCCGGAACCGGAGTCGAACACCTGCTGGGACAGCAGACCGATGAGTGCGGACGGCCCGCCGCCGCCGGCTGCGGAGACGGGGACCGGGACGTACAGCGTGTGCACGCCCTCCCCGAACACCAGCTGGCTGTTCTCCACGGCCGCGTCGAAATCGCCTCGTGGCTGGTCGATGTGGGTGATGATCACGGCCCGAGGCATGCCGACATCCGCACATTCCTGCCACAGGATCCGGGTGGCGCCGTCGATCGCCGAGCCGCTGGCGGACGTGTCGGATGCCGAGATGACGAACAAAGCGGCGTCCGCGCCCCGCAGCCCCGCGCGCAGTTCACCGACGAAGTCGGCATGCCCGGGGGTGTCGACGAAGTTGATCCGCACTCCAGGGATGCCCGGTGGCAGCAGGTCGGCATCCTGGACCAGGGCGCTGGCCACCGAGAGCGACACCGACCGCTGCAGTCTCTTCTCGACGTCCTCGAAATCGCAGACAGTGCTGCCGTTCTCGATGCTTCCCGGGCGGCTGATGGCACCGGTCGCGGCCAGTACGGCCTCCACGAGCATCGTCTTGCCGGCCCCACCAGGACCGACCAGAACGACATTGCGCACTTGCACCCCGGATGGGTCTCCGCCGGCCTGACGAGCGTCCTCAGTCATGCGGCCGGCTCGCGCGGATCGGGTCGTGCATCGTGATCGTCACGTTCTTCTCGTCCACCCTCAGATCGCCCAACGGAACTGCCCTGGCGGCGGTTGCCGCCCGCTGCCGAGCGCGACCCGAGTCCAACCAGAATCACGTCGGCGGGTCCGATTTCGGCTATGCAGGCAGTCTGGTGACGCCGGGCTCACCGCGCAACAGGGCACCAGGGGCGACCGGGTCCGGAGCATCGGGACGAACGGTGACCCCGGTCACGAACTGACCCGTCACCGGTAGCAACTGCTGAGCCAACCGGAGGGCGGCGGTGTCGTCGAGGTCCGGCACCGCGTACTTCTGCTGACCGGCCGCGGTCGTGGCGATCAACGAGGTCAGCTTGTTCCGTCGCTGGAACCAGGATCGGCGAAGGGTGATGCCGACGACGCCGCCCTCGTCCAACACGGCGCGCCGACGCACCAGCGACCCCAGCTGGGTGACCAGGTGACCGTCGACCACCGCGTGCCCGAGGTTGCGGAATCGGTCGCGAGCGAGCAGGGCGGCGAGCGGCAGGGCGAACAGGGACGTAAGCACGACCCAGGCCGGCAGCGGTCCGAACCACCACCAGGCGGTCAGCGCCACGTTGATGGCCGCTGTCACCGTGAGGGCGCGGGTGTAGCGCCGCCGGCGGGCCGCCTTCCCGCGCGGGAGGAGCTGGGCCTGTCCCGGCGAGGGCGTTCGCAGCACCGTCGCTTCGACGTCCACGGCGACGTGCTGGGGAGCGGGAGGTAACAGCACCTCGCCACCGCGAGTCGCGCCCCGCCCCGCCCGCAGTCCCGTCGCGATCGCGCTGAGCCGGGCACCGCCGACGGCGCGCAGCAGCAGCGGCTCGGTCCGCTCGGTGCCGCGCAGCCGCCGCTCCTCGATGCTGGTGGCTCGGGTGGTCAGCAGGCCGCGAGTGACGTGCAGCGTGCCGCCCTGGTGCCGGCTGAGTCGGAACCCCCAGAAGGTGAGCAGGTAGCCGGCCACCGACAGCGCAGTGACCAGCAGCACCACCCCGACGCCCACCTGCAGCACATCCAGCCAGATCGGCGTGGTCTCCAGGTGATCCAGCGTGCTGCTGACCACGCCGATATCCGCCGGGTTGACCTGAGCCTCGTTGAGCACCCGCCAGGTCAGGCCGATCACGGCGAGCCCGGTGACCACCCCGGACAGGGTGGCCGGCGCGAACCAGATCCAGCGCGGGTCGAGCCGGACGATCTCCGTTTCGACAGGAGTAGTCACCGGAGTAGTCACAGTGTCGGATTTCGCAGGGCCGGTGGGGACGGCCCCCGCGACGGGGGTCGCGAGCGCACCCGCCGACAACGATGGCAGCTCGGGTTGGGTCCGCGCGCGGTGCAGCAGTTCGGCGCGCAGTGTCATCGCGAAATTCGCGGGCAGTCCATCCAGGTCGACGGATTCGTGGCGATGCCCGGACGAGCCGGTGCCGATCTGCACCTTCACCAGCCGCAGCATCCGCTGCAGGGGGTGGGCGCTGGTGTCGACGGTGCGAATCCGATCGCGCGGCACGGTGACGTGCTTACGGGACAGCATCCCTTTTCGCACCTCGATGACGGTGGGGGTGATTCGGTACCGGGTGGTGAGGTACCGCACGATGCCCAGCGCGATGACCGCGGCGGTTCCGATCAGTCCCCATGGCGGTCCGGATTCGCCGGCCCGGCCGGCGAAGATCAACGCGATCAGCAGCGGGATGAAGCGGATGAGTTCGCGGAGCGGCTCGACCAGCAGCATGCCGGCGGCGAGCCGGCGCCACGGGGTCTCGTCGTCCGCGGCGGCAGCCGCCTCCCGGGGCTCCGGTTCCGCATCCTGAGGATGTGTTGCGGTGGTCGGGGTGTCGGCCGGTTCCCCGATCATGTTGCGTCATCCCGGACGGCCTGCGCGGCGGCGGTGACCGCCGCGGTCAGCGTGATTCCGACCTCGTCGTCCAGCCCGTCGATCACCAGCGGACCAGCCGCGGACGCGGTCGTCACGGTGACCTTGGTCAGGTGGAAGATCCGTCCGATCGGGCCGCGCTCGGTGTCGACGGTCTGCACCCGGGACAGCGGCGCGACCCGCGCCTCCTGCGTCCACCACCCGGTCCGGGTGTAGACGGCGTCGTCGGTGAGCTCCCAGCGGTGCACCCGGTACCGCCAGCGCGGCATCACCACCAGGTGCGCGGCGGCGAGGATCACAGTGACCGCGAGCAGCTGGGCGTGCCACGGCGGGACCGGCCAGTCGAGGACCCAGGAGATCACCTGCACCGCGATCAGGACGATCCAGCCGGCCAGTGCGCGGACGAACCAGTAGTGGACGGCTCGCGGTGAGACCAGGCGCGCCGGAGGGCGCAGGGCGGGACTGACGGACTGCGACGTCGACATGCCTCCATCGTCCACGGCCGGGCGCGCGTTGCGATGTGGCAGCCGTCGTGGCCGGTGTCGTGACAGATGTCATGCCCCGCCGGTCGGGCCCCCGCGTGTCCGGTCCCGTCCCGGAGGTGCGCTGCGGCAGGGATCCGTGTGCCCGGATCGTCCAGATCGGGGGAGTTCGAAGCCAGGGCGATGGGGAACAGTCATTCATGGGCGCGAACGTCGGACCCGGGTAGCTTCGCGCCCATCAGGCCTGGCCGGTCAAGAAGCGGCTGGTCAGGCCGCCCCCGGCAGGACCCTGCGCCCCCGACCTCCTCGGTCAACTCGCGCACCTGCGCCTCCTGCTGCGGACTGAATCGGTCGCAGCATCACTCGTTAGATGGGCTGGAGCAATGGACCTGCACGACGTCGACTACGTGCTGTCGACCACCCGCGCGGTACGCAAGCGGCTGGATCTCGATCGGCCCGTCGGTCCCCGGATCATCGCCGATTGCCTGCGGCTCGCACTGCAGGCGCCGACCGGCGGGAACCGGCAGAACTGGCGGTTCGTGGTCGTCACCGATCCGGAGCTCCGTAGCGAGGTCGCCGAGTACTACCGGCGCGGTGCACTGCCATACCTGCGGTCCGGTCTGGACGCCGCGCGGACCGATCAGCAACGACGCGTGTCGTCCTCCGCGTTGTTCCTGGCCGAGAACATGGACAAGGTGCCGGTGCTGGTGCTCCCCTGCGTGATCGGCCGTCCGGCCGAGGGGGAGAGCCAGGCGGGGTTCTACGGGAACATCCTGCCGGCGGTGTGGAGCTTCGCGCTGGCGCTGCGCTCGCGCGGTCTCGGCTCGGCGTGGACCACCCTGCACCTGACCTACGAGCGCGAGGTCGGCGAACTCCTGGGCATTCCGGAGAGGGTCACCCAGGTCGCCCTGCTGCCCGTTGCCTATACCAAGGGACTGGAATTCAAGCCCGCCGATAGGCAGCCGGTCGAGCAGGTCACGTCGTGGAACCGCTACGGGCGCAACGAGTTTCCTGGCTGAGGTGGCCGGTGGGTGGGCGGGTGAGTGGCAGTTTCGCTGATTGCCGACGATGACATCGACCCCGTTCGGCTCCAGTTGCAGCTGCCGGTAGCGATCCCGCGGTCGGGCCGGAGTACACGCTGCGCGGCCGAACGCGGCCGCTGACGAAACGACGACAAAATCGCGCGCCGCACCGGCGCGCCTCCGTGTCGGGCCGTGACCCTCGACCTACCTTCAATCCCAGCAGCACTTGACATAACTATAACCGTCCGGTTGAGGTTGAGAGTTCGACACGCCGGGCGGGCTGCGAAATGAAGTCGAAGCACCCGAGCACAGCACCGTCCCGCAGTACCCCGACAGAGCAGAAAGGCTCAGGCGAATGACGCCACCGCACAACTACCTCGCCGTGATCAAGGTCGTCGGCATCGGCGGCGGCGGGGTGAACGCCATCAACCGGATGATCGAGGTCGGCCTGCGTGGGGTCGAGTTCATCGCGATCAACACCGACGCGCAGGCCCTGCTGATGAGTGACGCCGACGTCAAGCTGGACGTCGGTCGTGAGATGACAAGGGGACTCGGCGCCGGCGCCAACCCCGATGTCGGCCGCAAGGCCGCCGAGGATCATCGCGAGGAGATCGAGGAGGTGCTCAAGGGTGCCGACATGGTCTTCGTCACCGCTGGGGAAGGCGGTGGAACGGGAACCGGCGGCGCTCCCGTCGTCGCCTCCATCGCCCGGAAGCTCGGCGCGCTGACCATCGGCGTGGTCACCCGGCCGTTCCAGTTCGAGGGCAGGCGCCGCGGCGGCCAGGCCGAGAACGGCATCAAGGAACTGCGCAACGAGTGCGACACCCTCATCGTCATCCCCAACGACCGGCTGCTGCAGCTCGGCGACATGGGCGTCTCGTTGATGGATGCGTTCCGGTCGGCCGACGAGGTGCTGCTCAACGGTGTGCAGGGCATCACCGACCTGATCACCACTCCTGGGCTGATCAACGTCGACTTCGCCGACGTGAAGTCGGTGATGGCCGGCGCCGGCACCGCCTTGATGGGCATCGGATCGGCGCGCGGCGAGGGTCGTGCCGTGCAGGCCGCCCAGAAGGCGATCAATTCGCCACTGCTGGAGGCGTCGATGGACGGCGCGCACGGCGTGCTGCTGTCGATCGCGGGCGGATCCGACCTGGGCCTTTTCGAGATCAACGAGGCGGCCTCGCTGGTGCAGGAGGCGGCGCACGAGGATGCCAACATCATCTTCGGCACGGTCATCGACGATTCGCTCGGTGACGAGGTACGGGTGACGGTCATCGCCGCGGGCTTCGACTCGACGCCGTCGGTGCTGCCGCCCACCATCGACCAGCGGGCTGCCAGGGCCACGGCCGCCGCCGGCGGGTTCAACGGAGCCGCCGGTGGTGGCTTCAACGGTGGGTTCAACGGTGCCCAGCCGGCGGCCCGTCCGCAGCAGCCAGCACAGCCGCAGTACACCTCGGCGCCTCCGCCGGCGGCCCGGCCCCCGGCACCCGCCTACGCGGCACCGGGGGCACCCGCCGGTCACTACCCGCCGCAGGCGAACGTGCCCTCCCAGCACCAGTCCGTGCGTCCGGGAACGCGTCCGGCCACCGTCGATGACGACGATGTCGACGTTCCGTCGTTCATGAGGCGCTGACCACTGGGTGACCCCTGGTGAGGTGTTTCATGGAGCCATGACGCCTGAGCCGGTCTCGACCCGCGGGTCGGCCGGCTCAGGCGTTTCGGTGTCCGGGAGGGGCGCGGGCGCGCCCAGGTGGATCCGACGGATTGTCACCACTCGGCACGGCGGAGTGTCGGCTGCACCCTACGACTCGTTCAACCTCGGTGTCGGCGTAGGGGACTCACCCGCAGGCGTGGCGGCCAACCGGGCTCGACTGGCCCGTGCAGCCGGCGTGCCGCCGGAGTCGGTGGTGTGGATGCGGCAGGTGCACGGCACCGCGGTGACGAGGGTGGACGGCGTGTTGCGGTCGGCGGACGGGTCGGCGGCAACCACCGGTGCCGCAACGGCCGAGCGACCGGAGACGGGGCGACCGGAGATGGGGCTACCGGAGATGGGGCTACCGGAGACTGACGGGATCGTCACCAGCACTGCAGGCCTGGCTCTCTGCGTGCTGGTCGCCGATTGCGTGCCGATCCTGGCCGGGGACCCGGTCGCCGGGGTGATCGCCGCCGTGCACGCCGGGCGTCGCGGCGCGGCGGGCGGTATCGCGCCGCGGATGGTCGCGGCGATGGTCGACGCCGGTGCATCCGCGTCGTCGATCGAGGTGCTGCTCGGCCCGGCCATCTGCGGTCGGTGCTACGAGGTGCCGGCCGGGATGCGCGACGAGGTCGAGGCCGCGCTGCCGGGATCGGCCTGCCGGACCGACCGCGGCACGCCGGGCCTCGACCTGCGTGCCGGGCTGGCCCGTCAGTTGCGGGCGGCAGGGGTGGCGGGCGTGGCCATCGACCCGCGGTGCACCTACACGGATCCGGAGCTGTTCAGCCACCGCAGGGGGGCGCCGACCGGCCGGTTCGCCGGGCTCATCTGGATGCAGCGCACCGATGACCGAACCGAGGAATGAACCGAGGAACGAACACCGCCGGAACCGCCTGTCCGGCCCGGTGTGTCGTGCCGCGATCGTTCTGATCACGGGGATAGCCTGACGCGCAAGGCGAGGAGATCGGTTCGCACGGCATGCCGCAAGCGGCACCAGCGCGGGTCCCGTTCACCGTGTAGGGCAACGGAAGGATCAGACCAAAATGGGATCATGGCGCAAGGTGGGGGCCTTCCTGGGGCTCGTGCCGGACGAGTCCCACCGGGACGAGTACGTGGACGACTACCACGACTCGGACACCGGTGATTACCCGGGCGAATACCCGTCTGACTACCCCGCGCGCGACTACCCGGCCGACGGGTACGCACCCGTTGGGTACGACCGCGGTCAGGACGCACCGTATCCCGCCGCCCATTCCCGCCGCCCCGTCGGACCCGCCTACGAGGACGCCCCGATGACCCAGGGAGCACTGGCCATGCAGTCACGCCCGGACATGCGTCGTGAACCGGAGATCCCCGGCGCCATTCGTCCCGTGACGATCAAGCTCAACGGCTTCGCCGAGGCACGCGTGATCGGCGAGAAGTACCGCGAGGGCAAGCCCGTCATCCTGGACATGACCGAGATGGACGATTCCGACGCGCGTCGCCTTGTCGATTTCGCGGCGGGTCTCGCCTTCGCCCTGCGTGGTTCGATCGACAAGGTCACCACCAAGGTGTTCATGCTGCTGCCGCCGGACACTGACGTCGCCGACCTGTCCGAACCCGGCGCTCCGGCCGCGTTCACCGGCGGTTTCTCCCAGGACACCCGCGATCGTCAGGCCTATGCCGGTGCGCGTTCCGGCCGCTGACGCTGCTGTCGGGCCCCTTCCGCATCCGGTACAAGTAATGGTGTGAACATTCTCTGGCAGGTGCTCTACCTGATCCTCTGGCTGTTCAGGCTCGCGCTGTTGGGTCGGATCGTCATCGAGTTCGTGCGAGTCTTCGCGCGGTCGTGGCGGCCTGCCGGCGCGCCGGCCGTTGCCATGGAGGTGCTCTACGCCAGCACCGACCCGCCGGTGAAGCTGTTCCGGAAGATCATTCCGACGGTTCGTTTGGGCGGGGTAGGGTTCGACCTCAGCATTGTGGTGCTCCTGATCGCGGTCTACATCCTGATGGAGGTCGTCATGCGATTGGCGATTTCCAGTTCGCTCTAGCATCCTCCTAGCGCGATCTACCATCTTGTTGTTCGGGATCCGACGCGTTCTTCGTCGCGCCCCGCTGTTGACCGAGCCACCAAGGAGTTGTCATGCCGCTCACGCCAGCCGATGTCCACAACGTCGCCTTCAAGAAACCCTCTATCGGCAAGCGGGGGTACGACGAGGACGAAGTAGATGCCTTCCTTGATGTCGTCGAGGCCGAACTCGCTCGACTCATCGAGGAGAACAACGACCTCACCTCGCGGCTGTCCAGAAACGAGGCGGGCGGTACTCCCGCGGCCAGGCCGGCCCCGGTTGCCGAAGCGGCGCCCGCGGCAGCCCCGGCGGCTGCGGCGACAGCTGTCGCCGCCGCCGATGGACATGTCCAGGCGGCGCGTCTGCTGGGCCTGGCCCAGGAGACCGCCGACCGGCTGACCGCCGAGGCCAAGACGGAGTCGGACCGGGTGCTGGCCGACGCCCAGAGCCAGTCGGATGCGTTGATCACCGACGCCACCACCAGGGCCGAGGCGGCCGAACGGGACAGCCGGATCCGCGCCGATGCGCTGGACAAGGAAGCACAGTCCAAGTACGACGAGGTCATCGGCAGGCTGGCCGACGAGCGGATCACCCTGGAGAAGAAGATCGAGGACCTGCGCGTCTACGAGCGGGAATACCGCGGCCGGCTGAAGAGTTGGATCTCCGAGCAGCTGGCTCAGCTCGACGGGCAGGCGCCCAAGGAGCCGGCGGGATCGATCGTGAACAACAGCGAGTGACGCGCATCCGTGGGCGGGTTATCCGCTCGCCCGCGGGCATACCCTGAAGGCACAGCAGTACGGCGACGACCCGGCCATCACCGGCGAGCTATTCGGAAGAACGGCATCACCGCACCGCACTATTTCCACTGCACTATTTCCACCGCGGCGGGTGCTCACTAGAACCGAACGGGTCCGGCCCGTCACAGCCGGAACGATGAGTGGCCCGAACCCCCGCTGTACGGAGCGAGGATTCAGGCAAGCGGGGTGGTACCGCGGGATGTGACCGACACCGGTCACGCCTCGTCCCTGCAGGCGATGGACAGCCTGGACGAGGAGTACCCGAGATGAACGACACACCGACCGCGCAGCTCGCGGCTGACCCGTCCGCAACGCCGGGCGCTGACGAGACGGGATATCCCAGGGCCGGCGACACGCAGGTCGTCGCGCATCCCGACCTGCCCGCGCTGGAACACGACGTGCTGGCGTACTGGGCCAAGGACGGGACCTTCGAGGCCTCTGTCGAGCAACGGGCTGCGGGCGACAACGGGTCCAACGAGTTCGTCTTCTACGACGGTCCGCCGTTTGCGAACGGCCTGCCGCACTACGGGCACCTGCTGACCGGTTACGTCAAGGACGTCGTCCCGCGGTACCAGACCATGCGCGGCCGCCGGGTGGAGCGCCGGTTCGGCTGGGACACCCACGGCCTGCCCGCCGAGGTCGAGGCCGAGCGGCAGCTCGGCATCAAGCACAAGTCCGAGATCGAGTCGATGGGCGTCGAGCAGTTCAACGACGCCTGCCGGTCATCCGTGCTGCGGTACACGCATGAATGGCAGGAGTACGTCACCAGGCAGGCCCGCTGGGTGGACTTCGAGCACGACTACAAGACCCTGGACCTGGACTACATGGAGTCCGTCATGTGGGCCTTCAAGTCCTTGTGGGACAAGGGGTTGATCTACGAGGGCTACCGGGTGCTGTGGTACTGCACGCGGTGCGAGACGCCGCTGTCGGCCACCGAGACGAAGATGGACGACACCTACCGGTCGCGCCAGGATCCGGCGGTCACGGTGTCACTGCGACTGCAGTCCGCCGACCCGCTGCTGGACGGGGTGAACGCCCTGGTCTGGACGACCACGCCGTGGACGCTGCCGTCCAACCTGGCGGCCGCGGTCAATCCGGATGTCGAGTACGTCGTGGTCCGGTCCTCCGGACCGGACGCCGGCCGGTACCTGCTGGCACGGGCTCGGTTGGCGGCGTACAGCCGCGAGCTGGGGGAGTCGCCGGAGGTGCTCGCGACGTACACCGGCGCGCAGCTGGTCGGCACCCGTTACGTCCCGCCCTTCGACTTCTTCGTCGGGGACAAGGGCGGTTCTGACGGGTCGGACCCTGCAAGCAGGTCCTCCCGGAACAACGCCTTCCAGATCCTCCCGGCGGACTACGTGACCACCGAGGACGGCACCGGCGTGGTGCACATCGCGCCGGCCTTCGGTGAGGAGGACAAGGCCGTCACCGACGCCGCCGGGATCGAGGTCGTCAACCCGGTCGACTCGCAGGGCAAGTTCACCTCGCAGGTCCCGCCGTACGAGGGCTACCACGTGTTCGACGCCAACATCCCGATCATGGCCGACCTCAAGGAGGCCGGGCTGCTCCTGCGCCGGGACAGCTACGAGCACCCCTACCCGCACTGCTGGCGGTGCGAGACGCCGCTGATCCAGCGTGCCGTTTCGTCCTGGTTCGTCGCGGTGACGCAGTTCCGGGACCGGATGGTCGAGCTGAACCAGCAGATCACCTGGGTGCCGGCGCACATCAAGGACGGGCAGTTCGGCAAATGGCTGGAAGGCGCCCGCGACTGGTCGATCTCCCGCAACCGTTTCTGGGGTTCGCCGATCCCGGTGTGGACGTCGGACGATCCTGCGTACCCGCGGGTGGACGTCTACGGTTCGCTGGACGAGCTCGAGCGGGACTTCGGTGTCCGCCCGACCGACACCCACCGGCCGTTCATCGACGAGCTGACCCGACCGAACCCTGACGACCCCACCGGCAGGTCGACCATGCGCCGGGTGCCCGAGGTGCTGGACTGCTGGTTCGAATCCGGCTCGATGCCCTTCGCCCAGGTGCACTACCCGTTCCAGAATTCCGAGTGGTTCGAGCAGCACTACCCGGGCGACTTCATCGTCGAGTACAACGGCCAGACGCGCGGCTGGTTCTACACGATGCACGTGCTGGCCACCGCGCTGTTCGACCGGCCCGCATTCGTGACCTGCATGGCGCACGGCATCGTGCTAGGTGACGACGGGCAGAAGATGTCCAAGTCGCGGCGGAACTATCCCGATGTCGGGCAGGTGTTCGAGCGGGACGGTTCCGACGCGATGCGCTGGTTCCTGATGTCCTCGGCGATCCTGCGCGGGGCGGACCTGGTGGTCACCGAACCGGGGATCCGGGAAGGTGTCCGGCAGGCGGTGCTGCCGCTGTGGAACGCGTGGTACTTCCTGGCGTTATACGCCGGTGCGTCGGGTCGGACCGGCCGCGTCCGCACCGATTCACCGGATGTGCTGGACCGGTACGCGCTGGCCAAGACGGCGGAGTTGGTCAGGGACGTCACCGCGGCGATGGACGTCTACGACCTGGCCGGTGCCTGTGCTGCCGTTCGCTCCTACCTCGAGGTGCTGACGAACTGGTACATCCGCCGCTCCCGGCAACGGTTCTGGGACGGCGACGCCGATGCGATCGACACGCTGCACACCGTGCTCGAGGTGGTCAGCCGGGTGGCCGCGCCGCTCCTGCCGCTGACCACCGAGGTGATCTGGCGTGGGCTGACCGGAGGCCGGTCGGTGCATCTTGCCGATTGGCCGAGCCTGGCCGACGCCACCGAGGTGGTCCCGGACGACGATCTGGTCGCGGCGATGGACGAGATCCGGGAGATCGCGTCCGTCGCGCTGTCCGTGCGCAAGGCGGCCGGTCTGCGGGTGCGGCAGCCGCTGGCCGCCCTCGCGGTCGCGACCCGCGGCGCTGCCCGGCTGCGGCCGTTCGTGTCGCTGGTCGCGGACGAGGTCAACGTGCGGTTGGTGGATCTGACCGAGATGGCCGAGCACGACGAGCGGGTGTCCCGGCGGCTGGCGGTCAATGCCAGGGCCGCCGGGCCGCGGCTGGGCCGGGACGTGCAGAAGGTGATCAAGGCGTCCAAGGCGGGCGACTGGTCGGTCGACGACGACGGCGTGGTGATCTGCGGCGGTGTGGTGCTAGAACCGGCCGAGTACTCGCTGGAGCTGGTGGCCACCGGGTCCTCCTCGGACGCCGTCGGACTGCTGCGCTCCGGCGGGTTCGTGTCGCTTGACACCGCGTTGGACGACGAGCTGCTCGCCCAGGGCGCGGTGAACGACCTGCTCCGGCTGGTGCAGCAGGCGCGCAAGGACGCCGGGCTGAATGTCTCGGACCGGATCGCGCTCACCCTCGAGGTGCCGGACGAGCTGTGGTCCGCGGTGCAGGCCCGGCTGGATCAGGTGCAGGTAGAGACCCTGGCCACCTCGGTGTTCCGCGGCGTGACCGGCCCGGACGCGCCGGGCGTCGCCGGCGGATCGGTCGGGGCCGGCGTGTCGGCGCGGGTGGCGGTGGTCCTGGCGAGGTGATCCGGGGCCGCCGCCGGTCCGGTGAGCCGGATTGTGCTCCCGACCTCCCGTCAGGTGGTTTGCGGTGAGGTTCAGTGGTGGGAGGTGGTTACCTCCGCCGGCTGTCCTGGCTACCGGTCGGACAACACCGGCCGACGCGCCGCACGCATCCGGCGGTCCGCCAGGAATGCCCGCACGCCGAGGACCAGGATGATCGTGCCGATCGTGACGGCCGTGACGATCAGCACCGCGTGCACCAGCAGGAAGGATGTCGGGCTCGACTGGCCGACGTCACCGGACCAGGCCCGTTGGTCATTCCAGATCGCCATCGCGAACCGGGGCCAGATCACCCAGTTGAAGGCGCCGGCGAGCACCAAGAACACAGACCAGTTGCGGGAGAGGATCACCCCATCAGTATCGCGGCAGGGCCCCGGCGACCGGCCGGAAGCGGCGATAGCCATCGCTATCGTTAGCGGTTCTGCTTTCGCCGACCGGTCATCATCAGGACCGCGGCAATGATCATCATCGAGACGAGAATGAAGATGATCGCGACCAGCAGGATTTCATTCAACACTTGATCAAACATGACGATCACCTTCCAAGGTTCGACAAGCAAACCCAGCCGTGGCCCTGCAAGCTGTTCGCGGGATTGGCGTGCGGGACCGGTTCTTTGGGTTCACAGCGGGGTGCGGTCGGGAGCGGCAGCCGGTTGGGCACGGTGCAAGAAGCCGCGCTGCGGGTGTGGTGCCGGCAGGCTGTTCCCGACGCCGATCGGTTGCGGCCAAGCGGGCCCACACGGTCGGGCGACATGAGGATTACTCCGACCCGGCGGACACTGCGGGCCGGCATGTTGATGGGCCAAGCGGTGTGATCATGGCAGGTCAGGCACGATCGTCGTGATCCATGCGGCGATGGTGTCGACCCGGGCCGTCGTTTCACCGCTGGTGTGGGGGCAGTCCGGGCCGGTGCTTTCGGTGGAGACGAGCAGCGGTGCAGCACCGAGGGGCGTGGTGAAGTAGGGCGCGCCGGAGTCGTACAGGCAGGCGCTCGTGTCGGCTGCCGGGTAGGAGCCCACCACGGTGATCGTCGTGGCGTTCACGGCCTGGGCTTTTACCTGGCCGATGGACAGCCGGGCGCTGGGTGTCGGGATGATGCTGGATGTCGCTCCCCAGCCGGCGATGGTCAGTACGTCGCCGGCCGCGGGCCGGGTTGTGCTGAGGCCGAGCGGGGTGACGTTGACGACCGGTGCGGACAGTCGCGCCAGAGCGATGTCGGTCGTGTTCGACTGCTGCACTTCGACGATGTCCCGCTCCTCGCCCCGTGCTTGGGACAGCAGGGCGACAAGGTCGACCCACTGATCGGGGCGCGCGCGCTCGTCTCCCGCAACCGTGTTCAGGGTCGCGGTCGTGGGATAGGGCACCGGTCCGCTGACCGGGACGTGGTTGACGTCGTGGAAGCAGTGTCCGGCGGTGATGATCCAGATCGGGGAGATCAGTGCGGCGGAGCAGGCGCTGTTGTAGAAGGTGCCGTTCGGCCGTGGGATGTGGGTCATGGTCAGCCTCACCGCGAACGGGTACTGACCAGGTGAGACGAGCGTGCCGTCGGCGACGGCCGCCGCGGGAGTTGCGGCCAGGACAGCGGCGGCGAGCACGGCCGCGATGGCCAGCGCGACGCGCGTGAGGGTGCCGGTGACGCGAACGGACACGGGCGGCCTCCGTGTTGGTGACGAGCCGGGACATGATCTTGCGGCGGCCGATTTCGCGGCGACCGCGCTCGACGCTGGAATCCCCCTTTGGCCCGGGCCGCCGCAGACGTGGGCACATCGAACGATCTGCGGATTCGAGTGATGTCACATTTCGGGCATTGGTTTACGGTACCGCTACACCGATCAATGTCAATAAGTGTGCCCGTCGGGCCGAGGGACTTCGCTCCGTCACCCCGTATTCGCCGAGCACCGTTGAACGGCTCCCCTGAAATCATGAATTCGAGCGCACCCTGCACACGCAAGTGATGACCATCGACCTCGCCGGCCGCTCCGGCGCAGCGGAATCGAATCGCCGACCTCGTCCAGCATGAAAGTCGTTCGTGTTCATGAGGTCCCAGATTGGACCTGGATATGAGGCCGGGTTCGCCCGACGGTTGTGGCAATCGAAAGGACATTCCTCCCCGGGGGCGACGGCCGAGCCTGAACTTACACCTGGGGCCCTTCGGTATCCAGATGGTTCACTCTCCCGGATGGCTCCCGTCAGAGAACGGTCGATTCTGGTTCTGACGCGCCACGACTGAGGCAGCGCAGATTACCACCGGCACGGCAGCGCCGAACGCCGGCGCTCGGAGCGCCGAACGCCGGCGCTCGGAGCGTTGAATCGAGAGCAACCGGCCGAACATGAAATCAGGAAACGTCGCGACATCGCGAGAACCGCGGCAAGAATGTGAGTCCGCGAGTCCTGCCTGCCAGGACCGGCGAACTGGGTTCAGCCTCCCACCACGGCTGGCGCGCTGTCATGGCGAGAGGGAGCTATTCAGTAGGAACGCCCGATCGTGCGCGCGGCGCTCACCCGCGCGGAACTGATCGTCGAAGTCGGCGGACTGCGCGGCGATCCGCGCGACCTCCTGTATTTCCTCGCGCCGGTGACCGGCGGCGTCGATCACTTCGCGACGGATCGACCAGACCGTTTGATCGGCCTCGACGTGGTAGTGGGCGTCCCAGGGTGACGTTCGCGGACCGGGTGGGCCGGCGCTCTGCTGACCCCGCAGATACCAGCGCACCAGGAGATAGACCAGGTACCCGGCGAGCGCGAGAACCACGATGACCAGGAGCGTGTCGACGGCGCGCACCGCTCACCCCTGCGGCGTCGTCGAGGGCTGCGCGGCGCCGATGGCGAACGCACCGCCCGGCGCGTAAGTGGTGATGCCGGCCGGCAGGTGGTCCAAGAGGTCCATCTGGCCGCAGACCGGGCAGGCGTTGTAGCCCTCCTGCTTCTTGGCGTTCGTCTGCGCGTCGATCGCCGCCTGCTGCAGGCCGGCCTGCGCCTTCGTCACCCCGGCGAAGGCGCCCTGCGCGTCGTTGATGGCCTGCTGCACGTTGTCCGGCAAGGAGATCTTGCTCAGCGCGAACTGGATGTTGGTCAGCACCGGAACACCCAGAATGTTCTGCACGTCCGCGGCGAATCCGCTGTTGACCGCCTGCTGGACCTGGGCGATCGTCTGATTTCCCTTTCCGTCGGTCGGCACCACCACCTCGGTGGAATTCTGCGCCAACGTGCACGAGGCCACCAGATCGGCGCACGTGACGTTCCCGATTTCCTGCCGGAGCACGTTCTGCACGAGGTTGCCGAGAGTGGCTGCCAGGAAGGCGTTCCAGCCCTCGTCGCCGTCCCAGGCATGCAGCGATTTGTCGCCCCCGGGGAAGGTTCGGGTACCGAACTTGTTGTCGAAGTCCTCCAGGATCGCCGGTTCTGTGCTGAGCTGGAAATAGAAGGTTCCCTCGACTCCGACCAGCACCCCGTCCTTGGTCGGCACGTTGATCACCTCATTGCTGTCGGCATTCTGCGCGGCGCTGACCTTGAAATACCGCTGGGATGCCGGATACGGATGATCGATGCTCCACAGGCCGGTGTAGGTGAGTTCGGAATTGGGCTGGATCACCTGCCGGAAGGAATTGTCGTCCAGGAATCCGCCATTCCTGACGACGATCACCTCGCCACCGGCCGCTTTGCTCCACCCGGTGGCGAAACCCAGCGCGCTGGCGGCGCCGATGACGAGGCCGACGACGATGATCAACCCGATCCCGATCGCGGCGGGTCCCAGCCGCCGCAGTCGCTGGTGCTGTTGAGGTGGCGTTGGCGTGGTGGCGTTGATCTCGTCGTCCGGGCCGATCATGGCGTTCCTCCGAGGTCGTGCCGCGCCTTCGACCAGGCATCGGTGCTGGTGGTGGGCGGCCTTCGCCCTTTTGGTACCCGTTACCCGAGATTCCAAGCCGGACCGCATCGGGAAGCCCATTGAACCACCCGCACGGAGGTTCAACGGGTGGCGAACACCCGGATCTCGCAGTCGGCACTGACCCCACGGGCTAGTCGCGCATCCAGGGTGATCAACGGCGCGTCAACCAGTTCGGCCACCGCAACGTACGCGGCGTCGTAGCTGCTCAGCTGGTCGGGAATGCCCATACCCGGCGCGACAGCGGCGCGTAAGGCCACAACTCGACGTGCGCATCGACCATTGCCCGGTGGGCCGCTGTCGCTCGATCGACATGCAGCAGGCGGGCGCGCACCTGCCGCCGCAGTGCGTTGGCGACCTCGAGAGGCAAGAGCTCCGGCGCCGTCAGGACATGCCCGGCGAGCTGGCCTGCTACCCACCGGCCGGCGGCACCCTGGTCGACCAACAGGGCCACCACCGCGGATGCGTCCACGACGAGGGTTCCACGTCCGACCGGGGCGGCCAGTCGGCTCAACGGCGATCCGCATCGACGGCGTCGAGAATGTCCGCCACCGGGATTTCGGTTGTGGCCGTGTGCGGTCGGACCCGGTCGATCAGTTCATCAACGGTCATTCTGCTTGCGGCGTCGGTCAGCTCGGCCAGCAGATATTCCTGCAGCGACCGGCCGGAACCTGCTGCTCGCGCAGCCAGGATGTTTCGCACGTGTTCGGGCACATTGCGAATGGTGATCGCGACGGTCATGCAGCTATTCTAGCTGCATCGCCAGCGCTCTGCAGCTGGCGATCCAAAGAACCCGATCAGGACAAATGATCGGCAAGCGAGGCCAGGGTCTCCGAGCAGCCCGCGTCGATCCGCGCGGTGGCCACCGGGTCCCCGCGGGTGACGCCGCGGTTGACGATCACCACCGGGATGCCTCGGCGTGCGGCGTGCCGGGCGAATCGCAGCCCGGACATCACGGTCAGCGACGAACCGGCGACCAGCAGCGCCTCCGCCGCATCGACGGCCCGGTAGCAACGGTCGACGCGATCACGGGGGACGTTCTCGCCGAAGAACACCACGTGCGGTTTGAGCGCACCGGGGCAGCGCCGGCACCCGGCCAGCGCGAAACCGTCGGTCTCCTCGAGTTCCACATCGCCGTCGGGCGCGGTCTCGGCCGAACCGGGATGCCCGAAGTACGGGTTCAACGCGGTCAATCGCTCGTGCAACTCGCGGCGCGAGCTGATGCTGCGGCAACCCAGGCAGATCACCTCGTCGACGCGGCCGTGCAGGTCGATCACCGCGCGACTGCCCGCCTGGCGGTGCAACCCGTCCACGTTCTGGGTGATGAGATCGGTGACGACGCCGGACCGTTCCATGGTGGCCATCGCCAGGTGCCCGCGGTTCGGCTGCGCGAGACCCATGCGCTGCCAACCGATGTGACTGCGCGCCCAGTAGCGCTGTTGGGCCCGCCTCCCCGACACGAACTCGTCGTAGGTCATCGGTGAGCGGGGCGGGCTGCCAGGTCCCCGGTAGTCCGGGATGCCGGAATCGGTGCTGAGCCCGGCGCCGGTGAGAGCGACGACCCGCCGACCGGTCAGCAGCGCGGCGGCCTGCTCGGCGTCGGCCAGCGGCGCGCTGACCGCTGCCCCGACCCGCGGGGTCGGGGCGATCATCTTCGGCTCCGTGATGGCGGAGATCACACCGGCGGTCACCCCACGACGGTACCGGTCGATCTGGGCTTCCCGACCGCGTCGCCCTGGGTCCTGGCAGCGGCCGTCAGCACCGGCCGCCAGGATGTGCATCAGCCCTCCTCGGGTACGTGCTCGTCGGTGTCCGGAGCCTTCACGCCCCCGTCCGGTGCCCTGCGGTGCTGACCCAGCGCCAGCAGCGGGAACAGCAGCACCGACAGCATCCCGGCGCCGACCAGCGCGGCCGCGGTGCCGGCGGACAGATCCCCCGAGCTGACGCCGATCTCGGTGACCGCGACGATGATCGGCAGCGCGGTCGCGCCGAACAGCACGATCGCCCGACGGTCGGCCCCGGCGGAACCCGGTGGAGCGGTCAACGTCGAGGGCAGTCCGCGGACGATCAGGAACAGCACCAGGAACACCGGAACCATGGCCAGCGTGCCGGGGTTGCTGAGCAGCGCGTCGAGGTCGAACGTGACGCCGGTGTTGATGAAGAAGACCGGCACCAGGAAGCCGAAACCGACTGCCTCCAGCTTCGATTCGACGGCCTGCGCATCGGCGGGTTTCGCGTCGGCCAACAGCAGCTTGGTCAGCACGCCGGCAGCAAACGCGCCGAGCAGCATGTCCAGGTCGAGGACCAGGCTCAGGCCGACCAGCGCGGTGACCAGCAGGATGGCCAGTCGGACGGCGAACTGCCCACTGGTGTGCAGCGTCGCCGTGATCAACGCGTGCATCCGCGGGTGGGCGCCCTTTCCGGCCAAGTAGATCGCGATCCCGGTGACGAGTACGAACCCGAGCAACACGATCGAGGCGACGCCGGGTCGACGGCCGGACAGGAACAGCGAGATGGCGATGAGCGGGCCGAACTCGCCGACTGCGCCGACCGCGATGATCGCGGTGCCGAACGGGGTGCGCATCTCTCCGGCGTCCCGCAGCACCGGCATCAGCGTGCCGAGTGCGGTGCTGGTCAACGCGACGCCGATGAACACACCCGCCGCGGCGGACGGCGCCAGCAGCACGCCGAGCCCAACACCGACGGCCAGCGAGATGAACCAGCCCAGCACCGACCGCTTGATCGGTCGCCCGCGGATCCGTCCGAAATCGATCTCGTTGCCGGCCAGGAAGAACAGCATCGCCAGTCCGAACTGCGCCAGCGACGACACGAACTCCGTCGGTTGCACCCAGCCGAGAACGGAAGGGCCGACCAGCAATCCCAGCACGATCTCGAACACCACGATCGGGATCTTCACGATCGGCGCCAGCACGGACGCCAAGAGCGGGGCGAGCGCGGCCATCAGCGGGATCAAGATCAACGACGTGATGTGGATGGTGCTCATCGCGCGGCCTCCGGCGTCGGCGGGTGCGGGGCCGCGGCGTGCCGTGGCTGGTCCTCGCGGGTGATCATGTCACCGGCGGCATCGGTGGGGGACCGTCCTCCGGCCCGCGCCGTCAGCTCAGGACGCGGATCGGCGCACCCTCCAACCACGCCCGGACATCCTCGACCGCGCCGCCGTACGCGACCCGATAGGCGCGTTTGCCGACGAATCCGACGTGCGGGCTCAGCACGGTGCGCGGGGTGTGGCACAGCGGGTGGTCGGCGGGCAGCGGTTCGACATCGAAGACATCCAGCGCGGCGCCGGCGATCGTGCCGGCCTGCAGCGAGTCGACGAGCGCCTGCTGATCGACGATCGGCCCGCGGGAGGTGTTCACCAGGAATCCTTCGGGTCCGAGCAGGTCGAGCTGACGGGCGCCGACCAACCCGCGGCTGGATTCGTTCATCGTCACGTGCACCGTGACGATGTCGCTGCGCTCGAACAGTTCGTCGAAGCCCGCGTACTCGGCGCCGTGGTCGGCCGCGCCGTCGGCCGTGAGATGGCGGCTCCACGCCAGCACGTTCATCCCGAAGGCATTGGCGATGGCGGTGACCTGCCGGCCCAGCCTGCCCAACCCCACGACGCCGAGGGTGCCGCCCGCCAGACCTGTCGGAAGGTGCTGCTGCCACTGGCCGGCCCTGGTCCGGCGGTCCTCGCCGGGGATGTCCCTCGTCACCGCCAGGATCAGTGCCCAGGTCAACTCGACCGTCGAGCTGCCGACCAGCTCCGTCCCGCACACTCTGATGCCCATCTCGGCCGCGGCCGGCATGTCGATGGCCGCGTTCCTCATCCCGGTGGTGACCAGCAGCCGAAGGTCCGGCAGCCGCGCCAGCAGGCCGCGGGGAAAAGGGGTCCGCTCCCGCATGGCAACCACCACGTCGTATCCCGCGAGCCGCTCGACGATCTCGTCCTGGTCCTGCACATGGTCGGAGAACGACTGCACCGCAACGTGATTGCCGAGCGAGGCCCAATCGGCGGAAGCAATGGCAACGCGTTGATAGTCGTCGAGAACGGCGACCCGTGAGGGACGGGGGTGATCGGCGTGCGTGCGCGCTCCCTGTCCCACGCTGCCTGTCACGCCAGTCGGGCGGGGAACCCGCCGGTCGCGATGGGGGACCATCGAGTGGGAGTGACCCGGATCAGACACTTGCCCTGCTTGACCATCGCCGCGCGGTACTCGTCCCAGTCGGGGTGCTCGCCGGAGATCGCCCGGAAGTAGTCCACCAGTGCCTCCAACCCTGCTGGCAGGTCGAGAACCTCTGCGTCGCCGTCGATCTGGACCCAGGCATCGCCGAACTTGTCGGAGAGCACCAGCACGGAGGCAGAGCCGGAGCGCCGCACGTTGGTGGTCTTCGCGCGTTCCGGGTAGCTGGAGATGACGATCCGGCCGTCGGCGTCCACACCGCCGGTGACCGGTGACGATTGCGGCGAACCGTCGGATCTGCCGGTGATCAGCACCATGTTGTGCCGTGGCCGGATGAAATCGAGCAATGCGTCGCGATCGACGGCGGTCGTGGTGGCGATGGTTCGTGCCAATTTCGGGTCCTTCCTCGGGGTGGCGGTCTGTGCCCATCGAAGCAGCCCGATCACCGCACTGTGCGGGGTCTGGTGATCAGGCAAGCAGGTAGGAAATCTCCGTCTCGAGCATCTCCGGTTCCTGGTGCCAATGCCCGTACACCTCCCAGCGCGGTCCGGCGCGCTGCATACCCCGCTCGCGGACCCGGGCCAGCAGCCGGTCGTGCGACTGACCGAGCAGGTCGTAGGGCCCGCGATGCACCGTCCTCGCCACCAGCCCGGCCGGCAGCCGAGAGCGGATGATCGGCGGGTCGAACCCGGCCGGCTGGTCGAGCTCGACCCCGATCTCGACATGCGGAAGATCATCGAGATACAGCATCACATTGCGGCCCTTGCGCCCGGGACCCGCCCAGTCCATACCGGCGTGGACCTGGTCCAGCAGGGTCTTCCACACGCGGGGAAACTCGGCCCAGGTCGTGGCGGCGGGGATCACCGCGGTCGGGCGGCTCGGCACGGTGACGATCGAGATCGTGCTGGACACGGCTACCTCGAATGCTGTTGAGGGGTAAGGGCTACTGGCGCCAGGCGAGAGTCGCCCGGTTCAGCGCCTCGACTTCGTCCGGTGTCAGGCGGAACGACAGGGCGCGGGCGTTGGCGAGCGCCTGCGCACCGTTCTTCGCGCCGGGAATGGGCAGCACAGAGTCGTTCTCGATCAGCCACCGGAGTGCGACCTGGGCCGGACCCATGCCCCGGCTCGTGCCGATCTCCCGCAACAGGTTCACCACCGCGGTCATCGAGTCCCGCCCCTTGCGGCGGAAATACGGCATGAAGCGTCGAAAACCCTTGGGCCGCTGACCGTCGAGGTACTTGCCGGTGAGCGCGCCGCTGGCCAACGGCTGGTAGGCAATCAGTGTCACGCCCAGCTCCCGGCAGGCGTCCAGCACGCCGTTGGTCTCGGGCCGACGGTGCAGCAACGAGTACTGCACCTGATTGGATGCCAGCGGGATACCCCGTTCGACAAGCGCCGCGTGCGCGATCAGCATCTGCTCGGCCGAGTAGTTGCTCACTCCCACCGCGGTGACCTTGCCCGCCGCGACGGCATCGGCCATCAACCCCATCAGCCGGCGGATGTCCACCCGCCGACTCGGGTAGTGGTGCTGGTACAGGTCCACCGTCGGGCGTCCGAGCCTGGCGAGGGTCCCGGCGAGCGCGCGCGGCAGGTCCTCGGCGGTCGACCGCATTCCCGGGGGAAACTTGCTGGCGATCAGCGCCGCCGTGCCGTCGGCCAGCACGCCGAGCCGGCGCTCGGATGCGCCGTTGCTGTACATCGCCGCCGTGTCGAACAGGGTCACACCCGCCGTGAGGCTGGTCGCGAACGCCTCCTGTTCCGCCGCCGGTCCGTGGGCGCCGCCGTAGGCAAGGGTGGCCGGACTGATCCGGCTCCATCCCCTGGGATCGCCCCAGGTCATCGTGCCCACCCCGAGCCGGGGTACCTGCAGGTCGCTGCGGCCCAGCGGTTGAGAATCGCTCACCGGCCACCTCCTCGTCCCCGGTTGGCTCGTCGGGCTTGTCGGGATTGGCCCGTGCGTGCTCCACGGTTCCACCCCCGGCCGCCGACCACAATGCCGAGCCGTGCCCGGTCCGCCCAGCCTCCGGTGGTCATCGGCTCCGGGCGAAAACCTTGGCCAACAACGTGCCGTGCCCCGTGGGTGCGACCCGGGGAAGCATGTCGGGCACCCTGGCGGTCCAACCGATCAGCACCCGCGGCCGCCGGAGTTCGACGCCGCGCAGGATCGCCGCGGCCGCGGTGCTGGGCGGAATGGTCAGTATCCGGTTGGCTCTGGCCCGTCCCCTGGCCGCCTCCGATTCGGAGACCCCGGACCCGTACCTGGCGGTAATCGCGATGCGGGTGGCGATCCCGCCCGGATGGACACAGGTGACGCCCACGTTGTCGGGCGCGAGTTCGGACCGCAGCGCCTCGGTGAAGCCGCGAACCGCGAATTTGCTGGCGCAGTAGGCGGTTTGGCCCGGCGGCGCGACGATCCCGAAGATGCTCGACAGGTGGTCAGATGGGAACCGGGGTGCGATCGGAGCACCGGCAGCAGGTGGTGGGTCAGGGTGACGACGGCCCGGAAGTTGATGTCAACCACCCAGCCGAACTCCTCCAGAGTCAGTTGGTCGAAGCGCCCGCCCATCACCACCCCGGCGTTGTTGATCAGCAGCGTCGCCTGCGGGTGGGTCCCGGCCAGTTGCCGGCCGGCCCGCGCAGTGGCGTGTTGGTCGGCGAGGTCCGCCACGACGGTGTCGATCTCGACGGGTGGGTAGCGCGCGCGGATCGCTGCTGCCACGCCGGGGAGCCGGTCGGTGTCGCGGTCGAGCAGCACCAAGTGACTGCCGCGTGCCGCCAGGCCGTGCGCCAGGGCTTCGCCGATGCCGCTGGCTGCACCCGTGACGATGGCCGTGCCACCGCCGAAAACATGGCCCTTCATGAAACATGGCCCTTCATGAAACATGGCCCTTCATGAAACATGGCCCTTCATGAAACATGGCCCTTCATGAAACATGGCCCTTCATGAAACATGG
>Ga0207931_1000097_pt1 | contig 32025 bp, 32 predicted proteins | sample NGESurdeep092012_2_FD_184478 | JGI IMG/M metagenome (GOLD analysis project Ga0207931, IMG submission 184478) | Arctic peat soil microbial communities from Barrow, Alaska - NGEE Surface sample 415-1 deep-092012 (SPAdes) | ecosystem: Environmental > Terrestrial > Soil > Wetlands > Peat ...
GATCCACATCCACCGCGATCCGCCGATCGGCTGGCGGGCGAACAGATCTCGCCACCATCCGGTCGCCGACAGGAAGATGACGAGGACGACCGCACCGACGATGAGCCCGAAGGTCAGATGGAAGAACACGCTCCCGACGCTGCTCAGCAGGTCGGCCTTCACCTCATCGGGGGCGATTTTCGTGGCCACCCAGCCGGCCCCGAGGTAGATCGCCAAGTACACCAGCACGACGAGCAGCAGCCGCCAGAAGCCGCCGCGGTCAAGGAATCCGCGGAGCCCGCTCTCGTTCCGGACGTCAATCACAGCCAGCTCCCACCGTTATCGGAAATACGAAATCGTGACGCGAAATCTCAGCCGCGACGACGGAGCGTCCCCGCACAGACCGACCAGTCGGGGTCTCGGCGTACCCTGACCCGCCTGCGCGGTGGCAGCACGCCATCGTGGAAGTGTCCAGAGACAAAATAATCGTAAACTCGAACAACAGCAAAGCGAACCGCCGCTCGGCCCGGCCCGCCTCGACTTCCAAGGCTCGCCCGAGAGTCGAGGGTCGGGTCCGCCGTCCAGAACCAGATCCACAGTGGGACGCGGGGTCGTCAGGCTCGGTCAGATCGGTTACATCGTCAAGGGTGCGGCGTTCGCGATCGTGGGCGGATTGTTCGGCTGGGCCGGGATCACCTACGACCCGGAGAAAGCAGGAGGCCTGGACGACGCGCTGCGCACCGTGAACCGGGCGCCCTTCGGAGCCGGCCTGCTCACGCTGATGGCGCTCGGCCTGGCCTGCTTCGGCATCTACCGCTTTGCCTGGGCCAGGCACCCGAAGGTCTCCATCGACACCGACAAACCGCCGCAAATCTGACGCTGCGCGACGCCGGAACGGTGGGCGCTCACCAGGCATGACAAGCTAGGCGGGTAGATCAACTCACTCGGGATCCCGGCGACGGCGCGCGACTCCGGGTGACGACCCAGGGAGCGTCGCATGGCCCACCACGAAGCGTCACGCACCGACGAACCGGTGAGGCCGAAGAAGATCCCGAAGAAGGCCTACGAGGCGGAGCTGCGGCGGCTGCAAACCGAGCTGGTCACCATGCAGCAGTGGGTCAAGGAGTCCGGCACCCGGGTTGTGGCGATCTTCGAGGGCCGAGACGCGGCCGGCAAGGGTTCGGCGATCAAACGCATGACCGAGTACCTCAATCCCCGCAACGCGCGCATCGTCGCGCTGCCGGCGCCGACCGAGCGCGAGCGATCCCAGTGGTACTTCCAGCGGTACATCGAGCACCTCCCTGCTGCCGGCGAGATCGTGCTGATGGACCGGTCCTGGTACAACCGGGCCGGCGTCGAGCGGGTGATGGGTTTTTGCACGAGCGATGAGTACCGCCGGTTCCTGCACCAGGCGCCGATCTTCGAGCGGCTGCTGGTCGAGGACGGCGTCCTGCTGCGCAAGTACTGGTTCTCGGTCTCGGACATCGAGCAGGAGAAACGGTTCAAGTCCCGGCTGACCGATCCGATGCGGCGGTGGAAGCTCTCCCCGATGGACGTGCAGTCCATCAGCAAGTGGGAGGAGTACTCCCGGGCCAAGGACGAGATGTTCGTGCACACCGACATTCCCGAGGCACCGTGGGTCACCGTGGAGAGCGAGGACAAGAAGCGGTCGCGGATCAACGTCATCGCGCACCTGTTGTCCACGATTCCCTACGAGCACCGCGACCCACCCCCGGTGACGATCCCGGAACGCCCACAGGCCCGCTTCTACCAGCGCCCGCCCCGCGAGGAGTTCCGCTATGTGCCCGACCACGCGGCGTCGCTGGTCAAGCCCGGCGCCTGACCCTGTGCGCCCTCTTTCCGGCGCGGATCAACTTCCTCGGCGCGGACAAACTTGCCGGTTATGGGACGCACGCGCACCGAGTAAACGATGTCATCCGCGCGACCGCACTCGGTCGCTTGCTCGCGCAGTAAACGGCGCGGCCGCCACTGAGCCTCGACTCCCCCGGCGCGGATAATCGTGCCGGTTATGGGACGCACGAGCACCGAGTGAACGATTTCATGCGCGTCGACGATGTTGATCCGCGCCGTCAAGGGGCGAGCTCGGCGCGGATGCGCAGGACGCGCTCGGCGACGTCCGCTCGGATCGCCGGCTCGTCCAGGGTGGTGAGGCGCCGGTCCGCCAGCACCCGACGTCCGGCGATGAACACGTCGGTGACATCCGCGCCGGTGGCGGCGAACGCAAGGAACGAGCGGGGATCGATCAGCGGGGTCGCGGCCGGGCCGCGGGTGTCGAGCACGATCAGATCGGCCGGTTCGCCGATCGCCAGCCGCCCGGACAGCCCCTCGCCCAGCGCGGCGGCCCCGCCGCTGGTAGCCATCGCCAGCGCATCGGCTCCGGACTGCACGCCCGGGTCGTGCCGCACGCCCCGCTGCAGCAGCGTCCCGATCTTGATCTCCTCGAACAGGTCGGCGGTGTTGTTGGAGGCCACCGAGTCGGTTCCCAGCCCAAGCGCGACGCCCGCGGCCCGGTAGTCCGCGACCGGGGCGACCCCGGCGCCGAGTTTGAGGTTCGAAATCGGGTTGTGCGACACCGTGATCCCGGCGGATGCCAGCAGTGCCGCGTCGCCCGGTTGGCAGTGCACGGCGTGCGCGACGTGCGTCCGCACCGTCAGCAGCCCGAGCCGCCCGGCCAGCGCGATGGGGGAAACGCCGTGCCGGGCCAGCGATTCGTCGACCTCGGCGCGCGTTTCCGACAGATGAATGTGCACGCCCAACCCGTTCTTCGCCGCGCGGCGGGCGACGTCACCGATCAGCTCGGGTCCGCAGCTGTACGGCGCGTGCGGGCCGTAGCCGACCCGCACCAGGGGTTCGCCGGCGAACTCCGCTGCCAGTTCCGGGGTGCCGGCCAGCACCTCCGCGCCGGTTTCCTGGCGGGCCATCGGATAGGCCACCGGGTGATAGCCGAAGACGGCGGGCGCCGCGCAGACCCGCATCCCGGCGCCGCACACGTCGGCAAGCAGCGCTGCGTCCCACAGGTGCATGTCGACGAACCCGATCGTCCCGCTGCGGATCATCTCGCACATCGCCAGGGCCAATCCGGCGCGGATGTCGTCGTAGGTCATCCGCAGCTCGAACGCCCTGATGGCGCCGAGCCAGTCCATCAGCGGAACGTCGTCGCTGTGTCCGCGCAGCAACGTCATCGCCGCGTGGGTGTGCGCGTTGACCAGCCCGGGTGCGACGATCCGACCGCGGGCGTCGACGTCGCCTGCACCGGCCGGTCCGCGCACCCGCCCCAGGTAGCTGATCAACCCCGACGACGGGGAGAAGGCCATCTCGCTCGCCTCGAGGACGGCGCCGGGATGGGGCACCACCCGCGCACCGACGATCCGCGTCTCCGAGCTCATCCGGTTGACGGCCAGACCCTTGCGGCCCCCGGACGACAACCGGGAATCACAGCGCCGAGTAGGTCAGCCACTGGTCCCAGGGCAACGCCCAGATGTAGATCTCGCCGTCCTCCGGGCCGAGTTGCACGGTGGTGCCGGTGATCTGGACGGGGTCGCCCCAGATCGCGCTGTGGAAATACGCGTCGGCGTCGGCCAGCGAGAGGTTGACACAGCCGTGCGTGACGTTGGAGGTGCCCTGTGCGTCGGTGCTGGCCGGGTTGGCGTGAATGAATTCGCCGTTGTTGCTGATCCGCACGGCCCATTTCTCCGGAATGTTGGAGTAGCCGTAACGCGGGTTGCTCATCAGCTTGGTCTCGTTGAATTCGTTGACCACGTGGATGCCGGACCGGGTGATCAGGTTCGGGTCGCCGGTGTCCTCGCCCCGGCCGTACGACGCCGGGTAGGAGGCGACCGGGACGCCGTCCTGCTGGACGACCAACTCGTGCGAGTTGACGTCGGCGATGACGACCTGGTTGCGCCCGATGGTGAAGTCGGTCGTCAGATCGGACGAACCGTAGGCATTCGCACCGAGCTTCAGCCCGTACAGCTCGGCCTCCACGTGCACCTGGGTGCCGGCCGGCCAGTACTCCTTGGTCCGGTAATCCAACGCCCAGCGGCCGTCGTCATGCTGGACCCAGCCCCAGGCGCCCTCCACCGCTGGCACCGTGGTGATGGTGACGGCCTTCTGTGCCGCCACCCGATCCTCGGGTTCGACCCCGAAGCTCACGCTGATCGGCGCGGCCACCCCCACCACGGCGCCATCGGCCGGGTTGATGGTGTTCCGCACCTGCGCGTCCTCGCCGACCGTGGTGTAGGTGCCGGTGATCGGGATCTGCTTGCCGTCGGTGCCGGTCGCCGTGCCGGTCACCGTGTACACCTTGCCGAACCCGAGCACCTCGCCCAGCGTCCAGCTCGTCTTGTCGGCGGAGACCGTGCCGAGCACGACCTTGCCGTCCGGGTTGGTCAGGCTCAGGTCGTCGATGGTGCCCTTGGCGACCGTGATCGTGATCGGGCCCGAAGGCGACAGGCCCGCAGCGCCCAGCGCCGGCGTCCCGGCAACCGACGCCACCGGAGGAACCGTCTTGGTCGTGGTCGCGGTGCTGGACGACGCCGCCGAACCGTCCGGGACCCCGGCGGTGGAGGTGACCGTGGTGTCGGCCGTGGTCAGGGTGCCACCACTGCACCCGGTGACGGCCGCGAGCAGGGCCAGAATGCCGAGAATGACCGCGAACATGTGACGTCGCGACCGGAGTCGTTGCCGCATGATGCGTCGCGCCATCATCGTGGTCTACCGCCCTATCCCTGAGGTTTCCGCGGACAGGAGCAGGCCGTGCCACGGCAGCCGATCCGATGCCCGGCCAGGGCGCCAGGATATCCCGACCCCGGGTGCGGACCCGGTGAGCTCAACCGGCGTGTGTGCGGGGTCTGTCCGTGGAATCCGGGCGGTGCGAGGCGAATCGCCTGGACCAGCGGGCGCTAGCGGAACAGCCGCCGCAGGACGACCAATGCGAACAGGACGCCGACGGCGATCAGCGAGTACTTCACCTTGGGCTCGGCCAGCGTGGAGGCCAGCGTCTGCCTGCCCTGTTCGACCACTCGCTTCGGGTTGGCCCGGGTGGTGAGTTCGTCCACCGCTACCGCCAATGCGTCGCGCGCGCGCTCGATCTCGGCCTGGATGGTTTCCGCGTCGCGGGCCACCGCACCTCCCGTGGTCCGGGGCCGCTCCGGATGGGGCCCGCGGGTCACTACCCTAGCCGCACCCGGGCCGCACCGAGGCACAGCGGGGGCATCGACACTGCCCGCCAGGCGTCCCCGGGTTGGCCGCCGCGGGAACGGCGACCGTCGGGCAGGTCACCTACCCTTGCCCCCATGGACAGCTCACCCCCCGTTGCCGGCGACGTCGCGCCACCTTTCATCCTGCCCGATGCGGATGGAAAGCCTGTTTCGCTGGTCGACTTCGCCGGAAAGCCCGTCATCGTGTACTTCTATCCCGCGGCGATGACGCCCGGCTGCACCACGGAGGCCTGCGATTTCAGCAGCGCCCGCGGCTCGCTGGACACGGCGGGGTACACCGTGATCGGCATCTCCCCCGACCCGCCGGCCAAGCTCGCGAAATTCCGGGACAAGGAAAGCCTGTCGATCGTACTGCTCTCCGATGCCGACCGATCGGTGCTGGCCGCGTACGGCGCATTCGGCGAGAAGAAGCAGTACGGCCGGACCATGCAGGGCGTCATCCGATCCACCTTCGTCATCGATGCCGACGGCAAGATCGAACACGCCTGGCGGAACGTGAAAGCGACCGGCCATGTTGCCCGGGTGCTGAGGGAGGTGGGCCTGGCCGGCTGACCGGCGCCTGGCCTCCCGCCGCCCGGCCGTTGAGTCAACGCGGCGGGGCTATGCTTCGCGCTGCATCCGTCCGCAAAGCCCGATGACGTTCGGCCGACCCGGCGAGTGCGGCGGGGCCGTAGCCCAATTGGCAGAGGCACACGGTTTAGGTCCGTGCCAGTGTGGGTTCGAGTCCCACCGGCCCCACCGGGGAACCCGCTGATCGTCGGGCGCCGAGATTCTGCGCAACACGCGGGTCGGTGATCCCGCGTGATCGCGTCAGCACAAAGGACGATGGACCGCAAGGCCCAACCGGGTCGTCACCGCGGCACGCCGAGCAGAACCCACACGATCACGCACCAAAGGGGCGCACATGACCGGACCGGACACTTCTTCGTCGACACCGGAAAGCGCCAGCGAATCCGCAGGCGACCTCGGCACGGAATCTTCGACCCGGAACGGGGGCGTCAGCACAGTGGCAACAGTGAATCCCAAGACAACAGTGGACTCAGAATCGGCCTATTCGGACGACGTGGCCAGCAGCCCATACGGTGCCGCCGGGTCGACCACGAAGTCCAACGGCTCGCAGTGGACCGGCAGCCCGTACGAGCCGCTGCCGTCCAGCGATGCGGACTCCGGCCTGACCTCGGCGTTCGGTTACTCGGACAGTACGTATGCCTCGGCGGAGCCGACGGTGTACCAGCCCGCCGGTGCCGACACCGCCGACACCGCAAGCTCGGCCACCCAGGCACCCGCCGCCGGCAGGCGGACCAAGGCACGGACCCGGGCCGCGGTGATCAGCGCCGTCCTCGGCGCACTGCTGGTGGCCGGCGGCCTGTACCTGGTGGGTGAATTCGGGTTCCGGATCTTCGACGCGGTATTGAAAACCCAAACCCAACCGGAGACCTGGGACATCGTCTGGGCGTCGACCGGCGCCGGACTGCTGTTCGCGGCGGTGCTGCTCAACGGCTGGTCGCCGTGGGCGACGCTGCTCCCGGGAATCGCCCTGACGGGCGCGGGCATCTGGTCGATGGTGTCCTTCGACGGCGCCGACCGGGTGGCGACCACGGTCGACAACCTGTACGCCCGACCGGAAATGGTCGTCTGGGGTGTCACCGGCTGGACGTTGATCATCGGTCTGCTGCTGTTGGGATCGAGCGGCGCGGTGATCATCGCAAGGGCGGCGGGTCGGCGTCGCGGCCGCCCCCGCGGCTGACATCGCTGCTGCACAGAGTCTTTTCCCGACGCGGTCTTTTCCCGACGCGCGGCGTCCCCAACCGGGGCGCCGCGCGTCGGTGTTCGCGGCTTGCCTGCCGGTCCGCAACGGCCGCGCGACAGGCGACGGGCCCGCTGATCTGAGCTACCGCCGATCGTCGAGCACCTGCCGCAACCGCGGCAGCATCAGCCTTATTGCCCGCCCCCGGTGCGAGAGGCCGTCCTTCTCCTGCGGGCTGAGCTCGGCCGAGCTTCGGCCGTCACCGTCGGTCGCCTCAGATTCGGCCGGAACGAATACCGGGTCGTAGCCGAACCCGTTGGCGCCCGCGGGATCCTGCCGGATCCGGCCGCGCCACTCGCCCCGCACGACGCTCGGTGACTGGCCGGGCGCTGCGAGCGCCAGGGCGCAGACGAAGGCCGCACCGCGGCGTCCCACCGGCACATCGGCGATCTGCGCCAGCAGCAACGCGTTGTTCGCGGCGTCGTCGCCATGACGCCCGGACCATCGGGCTGACAGCACCCCGGGCATCCCGTTGAGCGCGTCAACTTCGAGGCCCGAATCGTCGGCCAGGGCGATCTCCCCGGTGACTCTGGCTGCCTGTTCCGCCTTGGCGATCGCGTTGTCCTCGAAGGTCGCTCCGGTCTCGGGTTCCTCGGCGAACTCCGGGACATCGGCCAACCCGAGAACCTGCACGTCGTCGCCGAGCATCCGCTGCAACTCGGCCAGCTTCTTGCGGTTCCTGGTGGCCAGCAGTACCCGGCTCACGTGGCCGTCCCACCGGCGCGGACCCTGCCCGGGCTGCTCGCCCTGCTGGACCCGCCGCCCTGCCGCGACTTCGACGTGGACCGCGACGACCCGCCCGACGACCCGGCGCCGTCGGTCTCGGTGACCGGCCTGGGCGGCAACGCCACGGCGAGCGCCTCGCGCTGCAGCACTGCCAGCTCGGCGATCCCGGCAAGGGCCGAATCGAGCATGGCATCCAGAGTGCGCCGAGCGAACGTGGCGCCCTCGGCGGTGCCCTGCACCTCCACCAGCGTGCCGACGTCGGTGGCCACCACGTTCATGTCCACCTCGGCCCTGGCGTCCTCCTCGTAGGGCAGGTCCAGCCGCACGCGGCCACCGACGACTCCGACCGATACGGCGGCGATCTGGCAGGACAGCGGCTGCGGATCGGCCAGCAGCCCGCGGTCGCGGAGGTAGGCCACCGCGTCGGCGAGCGCGACGTACGCGCCGGTGATCGCCGCGGTCCGGGTGCCGCCGTCGGCCTGCAGCACGTCGCAGTCCACCGCAATGGTGTTCTCTCCGAGCGCGGCCAGGTCGACACAGGCCCGGAGCGACCGGCCGATCAGCCGGGAGATCTCGTGCGTCCGGCCACCGACCCGGCCCTTCACCGACTCCCGGTCGTTGCGCTCGTGGGTGGCCGACGGCAGCATCGCGTACTCGGCGGTCAACCAGCCAAGCCCCGATCCTCTGCGCCACGGCGGGACGCCGTGCGTCACCGACGCCGCGCAGAGCACCTTCGTGCCGCCGAATTCGGTCAGCACGGATCCTGCCGGGTAGGTCTGGAAGCCCCGGGTGAAACTCACCGGGCGCAGTTCGTCGTCGGCTCTGCCGTCAGCTCGCACCATGCCTTGCAGGCTAGTGTCACCGGCCCGGTGATCCGGCAGTCAGGTGGTGCCCGTCAGGGTGACACCGCCAGGCTGAGCTCGGAGACCACGCTGATCTCAGGACCCAGGAAGCGCTGGCCCAGCCGGGCGAAGGGCTCGGGATCGCCGGTCGCCAGGAACTCGTGCGGCCCCGGCGGTGTGCTGCCACCGGACAGTAGATCGGCCTCGGTCAGCCGGCGGTAAACGTCCTTGGCGGTCTCCTCGGCGCTGGACACCAGAGTGACCTTGTCCCCCATCACCAGCGACAGCGCCCCGGTGAGCAGCGGGTAGTGCGTGCAGCCGAGCACCAGGGTGTCCAGGTCGACCCGCTGCAGCGGCGCCAGGTACGCCTGCGCCAGGCCAACCACCTGGCGGCCCGAGGTGATGCCGCGTTCCACGAAGTCGACGAATGACGGGCAGGCCACCGCGTGCACGTGCACACCGGCGGCCGCGTCGAAGGCGTCCTGGTACGCGCCGGAGGCGATGGTCGCGGAGGTGCCGATCACGCCGATCTCGCCGGTGCGGGTCACCGCGACGGCCCGCCGCACGGCCGGCCGGATGACCTCGACGACGGGCACGTCGTAGCGCTCGCGGGCGTCCGCCAGACACGCGGCAGATGCCGTGTTGCAGGCGATGACCAGCATCTTCACGCCGCTGTCGACGAGCCGGTCGCCGATGGCCAGCGCATGCCGCCGGACCTCGGCGATCGGCAGCGGCCCGTACGGACCGTTGGCCGTGTCCCCGACGTAGCGCACCTGCTCGCCGGGCAGCTGGTCGATGATCGCCCTGGCCACCGTGAGGCCGCCCACGCCGGAATCGAAGATGCCGATCGGTGCGGTATTCGGAACAGCGTTCGACACAGCATTCGAGATAGCGTTGTTCGAAACGGCATTGCCAGGCCCGGCGTTCACCCGCTTGACGCTACCGGGGAGCGCCGGTCAGGAGCTGATCGCCGGGCCGGTGGCGCCGGCGGGCCGCCGGCCGCCGTCCGCTCTGCTCACCATGAACGCGGCCAGCAGGCCGCCGAGCGCGCCGAACAGGTGCGCCTGCCAGGAAACGGTGACCACACCGGTGATGTCCGCCGCGGCGACCCGGACGATCCCGGTCCAGAACAACCCGCCGTACAGCGCGAGCAGCACCACGCCGAGCGCGATGTGCTGCCATGACCGGGTGAACACCCCGCGCGCGATCAGGAACGCCAACCAGCCGAAGACGATCCCGGACGCGCCAAGGGTCACCGAGTTCGCCGGCGCGACCAGCCACACACCCAGTCCGGACACCAGCCAGACCACCGCGGTGACCGCGATGAACTGGCGGACGCCGCCCAGCATGATCAGCACCCCGAAGATGATCAACGGGACCAGGTTGGAGAACAGGTGCCCCCACGAGGCGTGCACCAGCGGCGCGGTCAGGACGTTCCAGAGGTCGGACAGGCTACGCGGCTCGACGCCGAAGGAATCCAGCCGGTAGCCGGTGGCCCAGTTGATGGTTTGCACGATGATCATCAGCGCGGCCAGCGCGCCGACCGTGATCAACGCCGGCTTGATCCGTTGCGGCAGCAACGCCGAACCGGACTTCTTCGCCGGTGGTGTGCTCTGACCCGGAATCGGGCCGGACCCGAATGCGCCCGCCGGGTTGTAGGACCGCGACGGGTCGAAGGGCTGCGAGGACGGCATCGACGAGCTCATGAAATCCAGGCTACCGACGTCGAGATCAGAGGGAATCGGGGTGAACCCCTAGGTGGCAGGGGGGCCATGTCCGCTTGGCCCCGCCCGCTGGCCACTCTTGCGAAATCGTCAGCAGCGGAACCTGTCCTCACTCGCTGCCAGGTCGCCGTCCGCTGCAGTCTGCGGCCGCCAGGACCGCCGTCACGCCGTCACGCCCAGAGCTGACCCTCGAGGCCGTGCGCGGCCTCGGCATCGTCACCGGCCTCGTAGACCCCGGTGGACAGGTACTTCCAGCCACCGTCGCAGACCACGAACGCGATGTCGGCCCGCGCGTCGGCGCCGCCGTCCTTGACGATCCTGGCGGCGATACCGAGCGCCGCATGCAGGATCGCGCCGGTCGAGATGCCGGCGAAAATGCCCTCCACCTCGAGCAGTTCGCGGGTGCGGCGCACGGCGTCCTCGGGGCCAACGGAGAACCGGGAAGTCAGCACCTTCGGGTCGTACAGTTCCGGCACGAACCCCTCGTCGAGGTTACGCAGCCCGTAGACGAGCTCGCCGTACCGCGGCTCGGCGGCGACGATCGAGATGTCCGGCACCTTCTCCCGCAGGTACCGGCCCACACCCATCAGGGTGCCTGTGGTGCCGAGCCCGGCCACGAAATGGGTGATGGTCGGCAGGTCCGCCAGCAGCTCGGGGCCGGTGGTCGCGTAGTGCGCCAGCGCATTCCCTGGGTTGCCGTACTGATACAGCATCACCCAGTCCGGATGGTCGGCGGCGAGTTCCTTGGCCAGCGCCACGGCAGCGTTCGAGCCACCCGCCGCCGGGGAGGAGATGATCTGCGCGCCGTAGGCCCGCAGCAGCAGCCGGCGTTCCTCCGACGTGTTCTCCGGCATCACGCAGATCAGCCGGTAGCCCTTCACCCGGCAGACCATCGCCAGCGAGATCCCGGTGTTGCCGCTGGTCGGTTCGATCACGGTGCAGCCCGGCCGCAGTTGGCCGGACGCCTCGGCCTGCGCCACCATCGCCAGAGCGGGCCGGTCCTTGATGGATCCGGTGGGGTTCCGGTCCTCGAGCTTGGCCCACAACCGCACACCGGGAGAGTGCGACAGCCGCGGCAGCCCCACCAGCGGGGTGCCGCCCACCGCGTCGATCAGGCTGTCGTACCGGGCCATCGCCGCAACGTCCCGATCAGCGGGCCGAGCTGGCGGTTGGCGATCCGCCGGCGACGGCGGGCAGGATCGTCACCTCGTCGCCCTCGGCCACGGTCGTTTCCAGCCCGCCGGTGAACCGGACGTCCTCGTCATTGACGTAGATGTTGACGAAGCGGTGCAGCGCGCCGTTCTTCACCAGCCGGTCGCCGAGCCCGGAGTAGCGGCTGTCCAGGTCGGTGATGACCTCGGCGAGCGTCGTTCCCTCCGCGCGGACGGTCTTCTCCCCCTTGGTCACCGGCCGAAGGATGGTGGGGACGGACACCGAGACGCTCATCAATTCTCCTTGTGCTGTTCGGAATGCGATCCGAGGACCGGATGCTGTGTCGTGATCGGGAGATCGGCTGGGTGATGCGGCTCGTCGAAGCTCGAATAGGTCAGGACTGCACCAGGTCGGTCACGCCGACCGGTTGGCTGGCGGATTCGCCCGTACTGATGGGTGCAACGTCGGGACCTGCAGGAATGATTTCCACGACTTCCTCGCTGACCACCCCGTCAATGATCCGGAACGACCGGAATTCGTGCGAATCGGGTTCACGGGTGGACACCAGCACGTAGTGCGCCTGCGGTTCGCCGGCGTAGGAGATGTCCGTGCGGCTCGGGTAGGCCTCGGTGGCGGTGTGCGAGTGATAGACCACCACGACCTCTTCGTCGGCGGCGTCGAGCTGCTTGTACAGCCGCAGTTGCTCACCGGAGTCGAACCGGTAGAAGGTGGGCGAGCGCTCGGCGTTCGTCATCGTCACCAGCCGGGTCGGGCGGTCGGAGCCTGCTGGCCCGGCGATGATCCCGCACGCCTCGTCGGGGTGGTCGGTGCGGGCGTGGGCGACGATGGCCTCGACCATCCCGGCCGGAATCCTGAGCACGCCGCCCAGCGTAACGATGCGGGGCGGGCAACTCCGAATCAGCGACCCGAACGAGGCGGCGACCCGGGCTCGGCGCATTCCCGTCAGTCCATCGCGTCAGTCCATCAGGGCAGTGACCAGCGAATCCTGCACCGCCGACAGCCAGCGGTAGGTGGCGTACATGGCTGCCTCCGCGCTTTCCGGGTCGTCGATGCCGGGCGGCGGAACGTCGTCCTCGGTGATCTCCAGCCGCACCCCGAGGGCCAGCCGGACGTCGTTCAGCGCGGTGATCCACGCCGTCGCCGTCGCGTCGTCCAAACGGACCTGCCCGCCGCCCCTTGGCAGGGAATCGAGCAAGGTCACCGCGGCGGCGTCCTTGACCGCGATGACCTCCGGCTCGTGCAGGACCCGAAGACCGGCGGACAGTTCGGCGTCATCAGTGCTGAAGTCGGGGAGCAGCCGGGCAACGGCGGGGTCCGTCGGCGGCGTCGACGGGCCGACGGTCATCCCGGTCAGCTCGGCCAGCGGGTCGAGCGGTGTCTCTGACCGACGCCCGGCCAGCAGCTGCCGCACCTGATCGACCAGGTCGGCGATCAGGGAGGCCTCGGACGCCTCGAACACGGCCGTGTAGCGGCCCAGGCGCCGGCGGAAGGGGCGCACCGTCAGCTGTCTCGTGCCATCGTCGCCCACAGCCCCGCGCCCTGAAGCTTGGCGACATCGGCTTCCATCTTCTCCCGCGGACCGGACGACACGGTGGCCCTGCCCTTCTGGTGCACGTCGAGCATCAGGGCGTGCGCCTTCGGGCGGGGATGGCCCAGCAGTTTCTGGAAGACCAAGGTGACGTAGGACATCAGGTTGACCGGGTCGTTCCAGACGATCGTCACCCACGGCACGTCACTGGTGACGACGGGCTCGGTGACCTCGACCTGTTCGGGCGCGGGGGCACTGGTGGCGCCGGCGGCACACATCGCCGCTGCCTGCGCCACTGTGATCGTTACTGTGATCGCCGCTGTCATAGCGGCAGCCATCGATAACCGGACACAGCACCATTTTGGCACGGACGATGCAGTACCGGGCAGGAGTGTTCCGGGGGTACGGCGGCGCTCACAGCGGGTGCGCGCCGTCGGTGCCCGCACCCCACTCGTTCACCGTGGCGGCCGTCCTGGCCAGGTTGTCGGCGTCCTCGGACGGCGACGAACAGACATTTCCGCCGCTCAGCGCGCACCAACGGTATGGCGAGTACAGGTCCTGATAGGACGGCACCCAGGCCACGTCGCTGGTCGTCCAGGCGCCGGCCGCGTCCTGGCTGAACTGCACCCTGACCAACAACCCGTCCCGCGTGCCGGTGACCTCCGAGCCCTGCGCGGCGATGTTGTTGCCAAGACCGTAGATCGCCCACTTCCCGTCGATCTTCTCCATCGGCTGCACCACGTGCACGTGGTGGCCGTACACCAGGTCGATGTCGGGATCGGCCAGCAGGACCTTCGCGGCGTTCTTCTGTTCGGCGTTGGGGGTTGACTGGTATTCCTCGCCGGCGTGCATGGCGACCACCACCAGATCGGCGCCGGCGGCCTTGGCGGCCTTGGCCTTCGCCTTGATCAGATCCGTGTCGATCCGAAATGTCTGCCACGGATAGTCCGGTTCGAAGCCGTTCCAGTCGTAGGCAACGGAGATCAACCCCACCCGTGCCGCGGGGGTGTTGATGATCACCGGGTTCTTGCTGTCCTGCTCGGTGCGATAGGAGCCGTCGTGCACCAACCCCGCGGCGTCGAGGTCGTCCAGGGTGCGGTTCAGGCCTTCGGTGCCCTGATCCAGCGTGTGGTTACTGGCCGTGGTGCAGGCGTCGTAGCCGGTCTGCACGATGGCCGGCAGCACCTGCGGCGGCACCGAGAACGCCGGATAATTGGAGAACGGGCCGTCCTCGGGCGCGAGCGGGGTCTCCATGTGGCAGATGCCGATGTCGGCGCCCTGGATGTAGGGCTGCTGGGCCGCCAGCATCGGGAAGAAGTCCATCGCTCCCCCGCCGTCCGCGCGTGCCTGCTGGATGATCTCGGGGTGCAGCAGCACGTCCCCCGTCATTGCCAGGGTCACGCACTTCACCCCGGGGCAGGCCGGCGAGCCGGTGTACGGACCGCTCGGTCCGGCGACCAGCTGGCCCGGCGCGGGCGTCGGGGTAGGGGGCGGCTGCGCTGGGGCCGCCGGAGCCGGCGCCGCGCTGGCCGGCGCGCCACCGCTGGCCGCTGACGGAGGTGCAGAAATCGGGGTTGGAGCCGCCGACGACAGTGGCGCGGCTGTGCTCGGCGGTGGGGCGGCGGGCGCGCTCGACGACGTAGGCGAAGGCCCTGACGACGAGGCCGACTGCGAGGTCGTGTCGGAGCCCAAGCTACCGGTGCCGCACGCGGCCAGCGCCAGCGCCATCGCCAACCCGATCCCGGCCACCGCCGGCATCCGCGGTCCGTGGATGTTCCCGGTCGTCGCCCGTCGGCTGTCCTTCGTCGGTGACCTGATGACGCCTCCCGGAATCGGCGGCCGCGCTGCCCGTTGCAGCCGTTCCGGCAAGGCTAGCGGCGCGTCCTCGCTCTGTCGGGCGGCTCGCCGGTACGGCACCCAATACCGGCTCGCCGGTACGGCACACGCCATAAGCTCGCCCGATGACAGGACCCCGTGCTGCCGCATCCGCGCCGTCCGCCGGCGAGCCGCAGACAGGTTCGACCGCGCTGTTCACCGACCACTACGAGCTGACGATGCTGGAGGCGGCGTTGGCCGACGGGACCGCGGACCGGGCGTGTTCGTTCGAGGTTTTCGCCAGGCGACTGCCGCCAGGGCGGCGGTACGGGGTCGTCGCCGGCACCTGCCGGCTGGTCGACGCGGTCACCCGCTTCCGCTTCGGCGAGGCCGAGATCGCCCGCCTGGAGCCCGTCCTCGACCGCCGCACGATCGACTACCTGGCCGACTACGCCTTCGACGGCGACATCGAGGGGTACCGGGAGGGGGAGCTGTACTTCCCCGGTTCGCCGGTGCTGACCGTCACCGGAACCTTCGGCGCGGCGGTGATCCTGGAGACGCTGGCCCTGTCCATCCTCAACCACGACAGCGCGATCGCGTCCGCGGCGGCGCGGATGGTGTCCGTCGCCGGGGACCGCGCGTTGATCGAGATGGGCTCGCGGCGCACCCATGAGGAGTCGGCGGTCGCCGCCGCCCGGGCCGCCTACGTGGCCGGGTTCTCCGCGACCTCCAACCTGGAGGCCGGCCGCCGTTACGGCATTCCGACCGGAGGCACCGCGGCGCACTCCTTCACGTTGCTGCACGACACCGAGGCCGCCGCGTTCGCCTCGCAGATCGCCACTCTCGGCGTCGAGACCACCCTGCTGGTCGACACCTACGACATCACCGCCGGCATCGCCACCGCGATCGAGGTGGCCCGCACGAACCTGGGTGCCGTACGCATCGACTCGGGCGATCTGGGCGTGCTCGCCAAGGCTGCCCGCAAACAGCTGGACGAACTCGGCGCCACCCGGACCAGGATCGTACTGTCCGGCGACCTGGACGAATTCGCGATCGCCGCGCTGGCGGCGGACCCGGTGGACGTCTATGGGGTGGGCACCGCGCTGGTGACGGGGTCCGGCGCGCCGACGGCGGGCATGGTCTACAAACTCGTCGAGGTCGACGGGCGCTCGGTGGAGAAACGCAGCGAGCACAAGTCCTCGCACGGCGGCCGGAAGTCGGCGTTGCGCCGGCACCGATCCAGCGGCACCGCGGACGAGGAGGTCGTGTTCCGGGTGACCAAGCCGCCCGCGGCCGAACCCGGCGACCGGACCCTTCCGGTGCCGTTCGTGCGCGCCGGACGCCCGGTCGACGACCCGCCCACTCTGCAGGACTCCCGAGAGCACCTCCGGGCCGCAATGGTCGGCCTGCCGTGGGAAGGGCTCAAACTGTCGAAGGGCGACCCGGCGCTGCCGACGGTGCTGGTCCCCGGCTGAGCGGTTCGCCGGCTGAGCAGGTGTCCGGCTGGACAGTATCGGCGCATTCGCAATTGCTCGACAACCCTGACCTCCGAGATCGACCAGAAAGAGGCATTCGGTGAGCGATCCGATCACCGCACCGCCCGAGGCTCCCGGGCGCGACCATGCACTGGTCGTCGTCGACATGCAGCACGACTTCGGCGACCCGACGGGCTCGCTGTACGTCCGCGGCGCCGAGCAGATCATCGCGCCCATCGCCCAGCTGATCAGGGACGCGACCGCGGCCGGGCGGACGGTCGTCTACACCCAGGACTGGCACCCGCGGATCACTCCGCACTTCGCCGAGCACGGCGGGCTCTGGCCGGCGCACACCGTCATGGACAGCAAGGGCGCGGAGTTGCTGCCGGACATCCCGGTACACGGACCGGTGGTGCGCAAGGGTTCCGGCCCCGAGGACGGCTACTCCGGGTTCTCCGTCCTGCACCTACCGACCGGGTCGACCCGCGAGACCGAGCTGTCCGCGATCCTGGACGAGAACGGGATCATGGCGATCACCATCGTCGGGTTGGCCGGGGACTGGTGCGTCAAGTCCACCGCCATCGACGGGGTGCGGCTGGGCTACCGGGTCACCGTCCCGCTGTCGCTCACCCGGTTCGTCGAACTCCACCCCGGCGACACCGAGGCAGCCGTCACCGCCATGCGGGAGGAGGGCGTCGAGATCCTGCCGTGATCACCACGCCGTGATCGGCCGGGCGGTGGTCAGCCGGGCGCCCCAGCTGGCACGGGGCCGCCGGACGGGGATCACTTACCGGCGAACGGACCGGGAATCTCCCCTGAGCCCCGCGGGATCAATTGCACCGGCACCACGATGTCATTGACAGCTGCCTGGCCGTCGGCCAGCCGGGCGAAGACCTTCTCGGCGGCGAGCCGCCCGATCGCCCTCGGGTCCTGCTCGATCACCGTCAACGGCGGGTCCACCGCCTCGGCCAGGTCCAGGTCGTCGAATCCGACGAAAGCGACTCTGTGCTGGAGATTGCGCCGGCGCAGCAGTGCCACCACCCCGACCGCGATCAGGTTGTTGCCGGCGAACACTGCGGTCGGCGGATCGGCCATGTCGAGCATCGCGGACAGCGCCTGCGCGCCGTGCTCGCTGTCGGCCTCGCCGCGCCATTGGATCGCGGCGTCGGCAGGCAACCCGGCCTCCCGCAGCGCGCGCAGGTACCCACGGGAGCGCTCGTCGGCGGTGTACAACGACGGCCGGTCGCCGAGGAAGGCGATCCGGTGATGGCCGTGGGTGATCAGATGAGCGGTGGCATCGTGCGCGCCCTTGCTGTTGGCCACCCGTACCGTCGACGCCTCGATCCGGCGGGGCGGGCGGTCGACGAACACGATGGGCAGCCCGCGATCCAGCTCCGGCTGCAGGAAACGGTGGTCGCGACGGCAGGACATGATCACCAGCGCGTCGACGGCCCTGGCCAGCAGCCGGTAGATGAGCTGCTCCTCGCGATCCGGGTCGGCGTTGGTGCTGACCGCCAGCACGAGGCTGCCCTGCGGACTGGCGACCATTTCGACGGCCCGGTTCAGCGCCGAGGCGAAGGGGTTGCCGATGTCCTCCAGGACCAGCCCGATCGATGCCGATCGGCCATCCGCGCGGCGCAGCGCATGGGCCGCGTCGTTCCGCCGGTAGCCGAGCTTGCGTGCGGCCGCCAGCACCCGCTCCCTGGTCGCCGGCGAAGCGCCCACCTCGTCGTTGATGACGCGGGATACCGACTTCAGGCTGACCCCCGACGCCTGGGCGACGTCGTTCATCGTCGGCCGGCGGAGTCGATCACCCATTCAGCGCCCCATTTCTTGCCGTAGTACCGCGGCGTACGCCGCCTGTTGGGAAGCGGAACACCGACCGCTGTCGGCATCCGTCACCGCCAAGTACTCAACCGTAGCCATGGTGAGAATGTCATCTGTTGGACCGACATGGTGACACTGCGCGCCCGTGTCGGCCGCACACCCTGTGCCGGGCCCGGTCACCTGCCGATGTCGCGGGCACGAGCACGGGCGCTGGTGCACAATCTCGCCATGGCATCCGCGCCCGCCGACATCCATGCCCTGGCCGACGAGGCACTGACTGCGGAACCGGTGCACCGACGCGAGCTGTTCGGCCTGCGGCTGGACCGCTGGTGGGACGACCTGCACGACGGGTTGATCGCCGTGTACGAGCCCGATCAGGTCCGAGCGCTGGAGGAACGGCTGATCCGGGCGGCCGCTGTCGCGTTCGCCGAGCGTGACGGCGAACTCGCGCGATTGGACATGGAGCGCACGCTGGACCCCGGTTGGTTCCTGGACGAGCACATGCTCGGCTACGCCACCTACGCCGAGCGGTTCGCCGGGAATCTCGCCGGCATCGAGAACAGGATCGGTTACCTGACCGAACTCGGCGTCAGTTATCTGCACCTGATGCCGCTGCTGCAGCCTCGGGCAGGGGGACGGCGGGTACGCGGTGGCCGACTATCGAGCGGTGCGGGCGGACCTCGGCACCTTCGACGACCTGCGGCACCTGGCTGCGACGTTGCGCCGCAACGGGATCAGCCTGGTGATGGACCTGGTGCTCAATCATGTCGCCGCCGAGCATGCCTGGGCGCAGGCCGCCCGAGACGGCGACCAACACTACCGCGACTACTTCTACATTTTCGGCGACCGCAGCGAGCCCGACCGCTATGAGGCGACCCTGCCCGAGGTGTTCCCGGATTTCGCGCCGGGGAGCTTCAGCCATTCGCCGGAATTGAACGGATGGGTATGGACGACGTTCAACACCTGGCAGTGGGACACCAACTGGAGCAACCCTGACGTCTTCGCCGAGTACGCCGACATCATCCTGTTCCTGGCCAACGCCGGGGTCCAGGTGCTGCGGCTGGACGCGATCGCCTTCGTGTGGAAGCGGATGGGCACCAACTGCCAGAACCAGCCCGAGGTCCACGCGATCACCCAAGCCCTCCGCGCAGTGGCCCGGATCGCCTGCCCCGCAGTACTTTTCAAGGCCGAGGCGATCGTCGCGCCGCAGGACCTGGTGCACTACCTGGGTCAGGGAACGCACCACGGCAAGGTCAGCGACATCGCGTACCACAACAGCCTGATGGTGCAGATCTGGTCGATGCTGGCCACCAGGGACGTCACGCTGACCGCGCACGCACTCCGGTCCATCCCGCCGGTGCCCTCGAGCACCACCTGGGTGACCTACATCCGCTGCCATGACGACATCGGTTGGGCCATCGATTCCGAAGATGCGGCAGCCGTCGGGCTGAACGGCCACTGGCACCAGTCGTTCCTGTCCGATTACTACTCGGGCATCTTCCCGGGATCACCCGCAAGGGGGCTGGTCTTCCAGGCCAACCCGGAGACCGGCGACCGCCGGATCAGTGGCAGCGCAGCGAGTCTCGCGGGCCTCGAGACGGCGGCGTCGGCCCAGGACGTCGACCGGGCGGTCGGCCGGTTGTTCCTCGGCCACGCCCTGATCATGGGGTGGGGCGGCATCCCGGTGATCTGGATGGGCGACGAACTCGCCACCGTCAACGACCCGCACTGGGCGGAGGAACCGGGCCACGCCGGCGACAATCGCTGGGCGCACCGCCCGCGGATGGACTGGCAGGTCGCCGAGCAGCGGCATGACCTCGGCACCGCGGCGGGCCGGGTCTTCGCCGGGCTCCGCCACCTGATCACGGTGCGCTCGTCGCTGCCGCACCTGGAGGCGTCGGTAGCCGCGGAGGTCCCCGAGGTGGCCGATCCCGGCATTCTGCCGGTGCTCCGGCGGCACCCGCTCGGCCCGCTGCTGGAGCTGTTCAACGTCACCGAAGCGTGGCGGCCGTTCCCGGGTTGGCGGCTGGCCGAACTGGGGCTCATCGGCGGAGTCGACGCGCTCACCGGCGACCGCATCTACCCGGGCGGCGACGGGAACATCTGGCTGCACCCGTACGGCGTGCGGTGGATCACCGGCAGGTCCTGACCCGGCCGATGATCATCCGGTGCCGACGGCGAGATCCACATCGGGAAGCGCACCGGAATCCGCGGCAGCCGCAGCACCTGCCAGCCGGTCGCCGGGTAGCGGGACAGCAATGAGATCCCGTAGGCGGCCGTGCCCGGCAACTCCGTCCCGGTCGCCGCCATCCAGGTGGCGCCGGTGCGCCGGACAGCGCCGCGACGAACCGGTGCGACACCGCCCCCATCGCCGCGGCCGCAACCGCCGTCAGGTCGGCCAGCTGTGAGCGCTCCTGCAACCTGTCCACTTCCTGCAGGGCGAGCACGTCGGCGTCAAGGGTCCGCGCAGCGTCGGCCAGCCTGGTCAGATCGACCAGCCCGTCCGCCGGGGACCGCCCGTGCAGGATGTTGAATGTCGCCAGCCGCATGAACACCGAAAGTACCCACCATGACTCGATCACCCCAGCGGACTGACCCAGCCGATCAACCCGCGTCCGATGCGGACCGGCTTCGCGGCGCGCTGAAGAAGTCCGCCTCAGCACTCAAGGCCGACGGCGTGCCGTTCGCTCTCGCCGGTAGCTGCGACCCTGTGGGTGCACGGCGCGCCGGAGCGCACCCACGACGTGGACCTGGTGGTGGACCGCCGACAACCCTTTCGCCGCAGCCTTTCTCGTGCTGGCCGAGCGGCTGGGAATCATCGACCAGGGCGCCGCCGAGGTCAGTACCGACTCATCCGGCGGCTCGCCGCAAGCGGAATTGGCGCTTCCCGCGGTGAAACCGGTCCGCGCGCTCAGCGCGGGGCGGCGGCGATGGCGGTCACCGTGCCCGCGGCGATCTCGGTGAACCCGGCGTCCCGGACTGCCAGCAGCCGCTCGCCGGCCCAGCCGCGTCGCTCGTCCGCGACCGCGTTCAGGAGGCCGGCCCAGTGCGCGGGGGCGGACCGGCGAACCACGGCCGGGCAACCGTCCTCCGCCCACCGGCGGAGCGCCGGCTGATCCGCGTCGGCCAGCAACGCGGCCGCGATCATGCCCGCGTGCCCGGCCTGCGCCATCGCCTTGCCCAGCGTCATCACCGGCTCGGTCGGGGTCCAGACCTGCAACAGTCCGTTGGCGGCAGCACCCGAATCGGGCTCGGCTTCGGGTTCGGGATCGACCGGCACGTCGGTGCCGCCCACCTGCAACCGGGAGATCCGCGGGTCGAGCTGGCTGACCGGGCCGGGCAGCAGTACCCGCACCTGGGTGCCGGCGACCTCGACGGTGACGCCCGGCAGGTCCTGCGCGGCCACCCAGTGCGCGCCCCTGGCCCGGCGGGTCACCTTGCGGACATGACCCACGCAGTACTCGCGGACCGCGTCGAACCATTCCCCTCCCGGCTGACTGCGCGGGTCAAGGCAGATCGACGCCGTCCCGGTGACGGCGGCCCGCATGGCCCGGTGCCAGGAAGGCGGGTGCTGACGTTCCATCCGCAGCACCAGCTGCATCGCACGGATGTCGGCGACAGCCTCCTCGCGGTCGCGTTCGACCTCCTGCGAGCTCAACGCCAGCCAGTGCGCGTACCGCTCCCGCAGCGGGGCCAGCGCCGACCCGAGCTCTGGTTGGAATCCAGAACTGGCCGTCATTGCACTCCCCTTGCCCGTCCGTCACCTGCCGCTGCCCTCGGCGCGCGCCTCGGCACCGCGCCCGATCACCCCCGCCCGATCACCCCCGCCCGATCACCCCCGCCCGATCACCTTTGCCGAGCCCGTTCGGTCAGTCCAGTGGCACCCGGCGCAGCGTGCCGTCCGCGGCATCGGCCGCCTCGATCTCGTCACGGGAGATACCCAGGATGAACAGCACGGGGTCGAGGAACGGCTGATTGAGCGTGGTGTCGGCGTGCTCGGCGACCACCGGTTTGGCGTTGAAGGCAATCCCGAGGCCCGCGGTGGAAAGCATGTCGATGTCGTTGGCGCCGTCCCCGACCGCGACCGTCTGGTTCAGCCCCACGCCCGCTTCGGCGGCGAACCGGGCCAGCGCCTTCGCCTTGCCGGCCCGGTCGACGATGTCGCCGACGACCTCCCCCGTCAGCCGCCCGTCGATCACCTCCAGGGTGTTCGCGGCGGCGAAGTCCAGCTCGAGTTCGTCGACCAGATGCCGGGTGACCTGGGTGAACCCGCCGGACACGATGCCGCAGCGGTAGCCGAGGCGTTTGAGCGTCCGCACCGTTGTCCGGGCGCCGGGGGTCAGCACCAGCGACGCACCGACCTCGTCCAGCACCGACGCGTCCAACCCCTTCAGCATGGCCACCCTCGCCCGCAGCGATTGCGCGAAGTCGAGCTCGCCGCGCATCGCGGCGCTGGTGATTTCCTCGACGGCCGCTCTGCTGCCGGTGTGTTCGGCCAGCATCTCGATCACCTCGCCGGTGATCAGCGTGGAGTCGACGTCGAACACGATCAGCCGCTTGGCCCGTCGGGCGATGCCGACCCGCTCGACCGCGATGTCCACGCCGGTCTCTGTGCCGACCTCCACCACGGCCGCCCGCAGCTGCTCGTCATCCGGTGCGCGCACGGATAGTTCGAGACCGGTGACCGGGTAGTCGGCGATCCGCTTGATCGCCTCGATGTTGACGTCGATCGTGCCGAATCGCCGGGCCAGCGCGCCGATGGCGCTGGCCTGCAGGGGTCGGCCCAGCACCACGACCGCGTGGGTGGGAAACCGGCGCCGGTCGTCGCCGGGTTGATCGATCCCCACCCGCACTGTCATCCGCACCGAGGCCATGGCGTGCTCGACGTCCTCTTGCAGGCTCTCCGGGTCGTCCTGAATGCCAACCAGCACGCCGAGGGTCAGCTGACCGCGGATGACGGCCTGATCGATGTCCAGCACCTCCACCCGATGGGCGGCGAGCGCAGAGAACAACACACCCGTCACGCCTGGTCGGTCGGGACCGGTGACGGTGATCAGCACAGATGACATGAACGCCCTTGGTTCGGTGGTGCCGGGCGGATCAGCCGCGGATCAGCCTCCGAAGGGAGCCGTCCCCGGGCCCGAACCTTCCGTCTCCGGGATCTTCAGATGCGCGCTCGCCTCGGCCTCCGCCAGCGGCTTCCATCCCCGCGCGGGATGCGCCTCGCTACGCATGCGGTCGACCATGTACGGGTGGTGCAACTCGAACGCGGGCCGCTCGGACCGGATCCGCGGCAAGGACAGGAAGTTGTGCCGCGGTGGCGGTGAACTGGTCGCCCACTCCAGCGAGTTCCCGTAGCCCCACGGGTCGTCCGCTGTGGTGATCTCGCCGTACCGGTAGGACCGGATGATGTTCCAGATGAACGGCAGCGTCGAAGCACCCAGCACAAACGCACCGATCGTGGAGATCGTGTTGAACGTGGTGAAACCATCCGTCGGCAGGTAGTCCGGGTAGCGCCGCGGCATCCCGATGTTGCCCAGCCAGTGCTGGATCAGGAACGTGGTGTGGAACCCGATGAAGGTGGTCCAGAAGTGCAGCTGGCCGAGTTTCTCGTCCAGGAACCGCCCGGTCATCTTCGGGAACCAGAAGTAGATGCCGGCGAAGGTGGCGAACACGATCGTGCCGAAGAGCACGTAGTGGAAGTGCGCCACCACGAAGTACGAGTCCGACACGTGGAAGTCCAGCGGCGGGGCGGCCAGGATGACGCCGGTCAGTCCGCCGAACAGGAACGTGACCAGGAACCCGGCCGCGAACAGCATGGGTGTCTGGAAGCTGACCTGGCCCTTCCACATGGTGCCGATCCAGTTGAAGAACTTCAGGCCGGTCGGGATGGCGATCAGGAACGTCATGAAGCTGAAGAAGGGCAGCAACACGGCACCGGTGGCGAACATGTGGTGCGCCCACACCGCGATGGACAACGCTGCAATGGCCAGCAGCGCGTAGATCATGCCGCGGTAGCCGAACAGCGGCTTGCGCGAGAACACCGGGATGACCTCGGAGATGATCCCGAAGAAAGGCAAGGCGATGATGTACACCTCTGGATGCCCGAAGAACCAGAAGAGATGCTGGTAGAGGATGGCTCCGCCGTTGGCGGGGTCGAAGACGTGCGAACCGAAATGTCGGTCCGAGGCCAGTCCGAGCAGCGCCGCCGTCAGCACCGGGAACGCCACCAGGATCAGGATCGACGTCACCAGGATCGCCCAGGTGAAGATCGGCAGCCGCCACATCGTCATGCCAGGGGCGCGCATGCAGATCACCGTCGTGATCATGTTCACGCCGCCGAGGATGGTGCCGAGGCCGGACACGGCCACACCCATGATCCACAGGTCGCCGCCGACGCCCGGGGTGTTCACCGACAGGGACAGCGGGGTGTAGGCGGTCCAGCCGAATGCGGCCGCGCCGCCGGGGGTGAAGAAGCCCGCACTGGCGATGATCGCGCCGAAGAAGTACAGCCAGTAGGAGAACGCGTTCAGCCGCGGGAAGGCCACGTCCGGCGCGCCGATCTGCAGCGGCAGCACGAAGTTCGCGAACCCGAACACCACGGCGGTGGCATAGAACAGCAGCATGATCGTGCCGTGCATGGTGAACAGCTGGTTGTACTGCTCGGGTGAGAGGAACTGCATCCCCGGGCGGGCGAGTTCGGCGCGCATGAACAGCGCCATCAGGCCGCCGATCATGAACCAGGTGAACGAGGTCGTGATGTACATGACACCGAGGACCTTCGGGTCCGTGGTGTGCAGGTAGCCCAGGAACTTCGAGCCACGCGCCGGTCGCTGGACCGGGTACGGCCGGGTCACCACGGGGCGAGGAGCGACGGCGGTCAAAGTTGGCCTCCAGGATGTCGGCGCACTGACTGGCCCCGGAGGTGCCCGGAACGATTGCAGCTTAGTCGCAGGGTGGCGGGTGCACCCCGCGAGGGCACGCAGTTCTCTGCAGAGAGATCGCCGAGCGGCTCTTCGGGGACGCCCCACAACGCCAAGACACCCCCGCTCCCATGGTCGGGAACGGGGGTGCTCGTTGCTCGAGTGGAGCTGAGGGGACTCGAACCCCTGACCCCAACACTGCCAGTGTTGTGCGCTACCAGCTGCGCCACAGCCCCAAGCTGCCGGGACAGGTTACCAACTCCCCGCAGCGCCTCCTAATCGAACGTACGCCGCTGGGTCGTCACTGCCGGGCCGGCACCGACCGGGCCCTCACTGCTGGGCGAGCAGCGTGGTCAGCCAATCCGGCGGCTGGATGTCCACCGGCTTGCCGTTCTGCACCACGGTCGGTGTGCCGACCCGGCCGCCGGTCGCCGTGCTCAACGTCGCGGTCGACGACTTGTCAGCTGCGGTCGCGGCCGCGATATTCTGACCGGAGGTGATGCACTGCGCCGCGGCATCGGACGCGCCCTTCGACGTGGCAAGGTCGGCCAGCTGCTGATCGCTGAGGTCGGAGGTGCCGCCCTCGGTGGGCTGAGTGCCCGAGGCGAACAGCGCGGAGTGGAAGCCCAGGTACGTCCCGGCCTGCGAGCCGTCCTCCTGCGCCACGCAGAGCATCGCCGCGGCAGCTCTGGTCGAGTAGGTCTGCGAGAACGAGCGCGGGTCGAGGAAGGTCAGCATGTGCACGTTGACGGTGAGCTTGCCCTCGTCGACGGCCTGGTTGATCTGCTGACCGAACTGCGCTTCGAACTCCGCGCAGACCGGGCACAGCGCGTCCTCGTACAGGTCGATGACCTTCGGGGACGTACCTGCTGCCGTCGGGTTGGACACCGTCACCACGCCGCCGGCCTCGGTGGCCACGGACTTGGTGGACGCCCCGTAGCCCGCGTTCTGAACCGCCGTCGCCTTCTGGTTCATCACGATGCCGATGATGATGATCGCCGCGATCACCACGATCGCGACCGCGCCGATGATCAGCTGGGTGCGGTTGTTGGTGTTCGATGTGCGGGCCTGCGCCACCGACTTCCGGGAGATCGACTGCTGCTTGCCCTTAGGCGGTTTCGAGGCAGCTGACTTGGAGGAGTTGCCGCCGGTTGACCCCTTGTTCTGGGGGCCGGTCGGTTTGCGCCCGCTGCTGCCCTGCGCCACTGTGCTGTCCTCCTCGCCGTGGGCACACCCGTGCCCGGCCCCCGTTCCCGGCGAGCCATTCCACCGGGTCACATCCACTATGCCGTCAATCGACAGCTATTCGACCGATTCGCCCTCCGCCGTGCCCGCCACCGACTCTGCGCGCAGGCGGACGAAGCGATCGATCGACAGCGGGGTATCGGGCCGCCAGATCAGGTAGCCGGCGAGCGTCAGAAACCCGATGTCGCGCAGGATCTCCAGCGTGTAGGTGGTTGCTCCCGGCGCCACTGTGCCACCGCCGCCGAAGCATCCGCAGTCGATCGACAGGCCGCGAACTGCGGCGGAAATCACGCCGCCGATGAACACCAGCAGCAGCGCCGCCGACAGTACGGCGGCCAGTCGGGTGGCAAATCCGAGGACCAGCAGCACCCCGAGAGAGATCTCCAGGTACGGCAGCATGGCGGCCACCGTGCTGACGAGTGACTCCGGAAGCAGCTCGTACGAGCGCACCGCGACGATGGTTTCCCGCGGATCGGACGCCTTCTCGAAGCCCGAGAGCAGCCAGACGGCGGCCAAACCCAGTCGCGCCACCAGGCCGACGACGTCCCAGGCGAGGACTCGCCGCGAGCCGGCTTGCGTCACAGCCACCCGATCAGCCTAGTCATGGCCACGCAGACCGGCTCAGGCCGACGTCGAGGTCTGCACCAGCAGATCGACCACCGCGGCAATGGACGGCGACGACTGACCCGACGACGAGTCCGTCTGGGCCGGCACCTGGATCAGGACGCGGCTGCCGAGCGGAACGCCGACCAGATTCGCGAACGGTCCGCCGGCCGCGACGGGCAGCTCCTGCGGCCCTTGACCACTGCTGCCCCCGGTGGCACCGCTCGGCCACGTCGACCCCGCCGATTCCCCGGTCCAGGTGACGGCTACGTACTGGGACAGCACGCTCCCGTTCGTGATCGGTGCTCCCGTGCCAGTGGCCAGCACGGTGACGGTCGGAGCGGTAGGCTCCGCCGTCCCCGCCGGAATCGTGATGGTCGGTGCGACTCCGAGCGCGCCGGCGACCTGCGGGCCGGTGGCGGGAGCAGGTTGCGGGGTCGCGTCCGTCTGGCCGCCCGTTGTCGGGCCGATCGCCTGGACGATGTCGACGACGAACACGATCGTGTCCGTTCCGCCGATGCCGGCGCCCGAGCTGCCTGCGGAGCCGTAGCCGTCCGCGGGCGGCAGGCTCAGCAGCACCCGGCTGCCGACCGGCACTCCGACCAGGGCGACGTCCCAACCGGGCACGACCTTGCCCACGCCGATCTGGAACGCGGCGGTGGATCCCTTGTCGTAGGAGTTGTCGAAGACCTTGCCGTTCCAGATCTGGCCCAGGTAGTTGGTGATCAGCCAGTCGTTGCTCGCGGTCACCGGCCCGGTGCCTTCCGACAGGATCGTGCGCTGCAGGCTGGGCACCGCCGGGGTGGACGGGAACGTCAGGGTCGGCTTCTCGCCGAACGCGCCGCTGGCCGTGGGCAACAGCGAGGCATCGACCGGAGCGGCGACCGCGGTGGCCGCAGGCACCGACGGCCCGAGGGTGGCGGCCTCGCTGGAGCTCGCGGTTTCCGTGCCCGACGAATCGCCGGTCGACGAGCTCGAGCTGCTCGACGAGCAGGCGACCGCGGCGAGCATCGGCAGGACGATCAAGGGCACGGCAACAAGCGCGGCGCGCAAACGCATCGGGGCATCCTCATCAGTGGCTGGTAACGGGCCCGGCGGCGGTGCTGTGCTACTTCACCTGCTGCTCGCACCTACTGCTCGCACCTGCGAACGGATTATCGCGGGCCGCGACAATCGACAGAACGCAACCCTACGCAGTACCGCTGTCCGATTCGTGTGAACAGGCCGTGCGGCAGGACTGGCAACCCTGTGCGCGCCACGAAGGACAGGACAAGGACAGTGGGTGAACGCCGGCCATCGCGGGGGTGCGCTGCTGGTCAGGACGATGTCAGGACAGTGACTGTCCGGTCGAGTGGGTGCGCCCCTGGAGTCAGCGGGCGGTCCGCGCGTCCTAACCTGTGCTCGTGGCCCCCAACACCCGAGTCTTCGTCGCGCAGCTCGACGGGCTGCCGGTGTTCGGCCCGAGTGGCGAGTCGATCGGCAAGGTGCGTGACATCGTGGTCGCGCTGCGGCTGGACCGCAAACCACCCAGGGCGCTCGGCCTGGTCGTCGAGTTGCCGACCCGCCGACCGATCTTCGTGCCGATGCTGCGGGTCAGCAGCCTGGAGTCGCACGCGGTCGCGCTCGCCACCGGCTCGGTGAGCATGCGCCGGTTCGAGCAGCGCACCCTGGAGCTGCGGCTCATCGGCCAGCTGCTCGGCACCCAGGTTCAGCTGGCCACCACCGCGAGCGCGGCCACCGTCGTCGACGCGGCGATGGAACGGACCCGTACCCGTGACTGGGTGGTCTCCCGGCTGGCCGTGCGGGAGCGGACCCGGCGGATCGGCCGCCGGGCGCCGGTGCAGGTGGTGGCCTGGACGGACGTCCGCGGTATGGATCCGGCCCAGCTCACCGGCCATTCAATCCGCGGCGCCCAGCAGGTGCTCGCCTCCTTCGAGGGGCTGCGCGCCGCCGACGCGGCCGGCATCCTGCGTGAACTTGACACCGAGCTGCGCTACGAGGTGGCCGACATGCTCGACGACGACCGGCTTGCGGACGTCCTGCAGGAATTGCCGGAGGACGACCAGAAGGAACTGCTGGCCCACCTGGACGAGGCTCGCGCCGCGGACATCCTGGAGGCCATGGACCCGGACGACGCCGCAGACCTGCTGGCCGAGCTGCCCGTCGGCATCCAGGAACGCCTGCTCGGCCTGATGGAACCGGAGGAATCCGGACCGGTCCGGCGGCTGCTCCAGTACTCGTCGGACACGGCCGGCGGCCTGATGACGCCCGAGCCGGTGGTGTTGAGCCCCGACGCGACGATCGCCGAGGCACTGGCCCGGATCCGCTCCCCCGACCTCACCCCGGCCCTGGCGTCGATGGTGTTCGTCTGCCGGCCACCGCAGGCAACCCCGACCGGCCGCTACGTCGGCTGCGTGCACACCCAGCGGCTGCTGCGTGAACCACCGTTCGAGCTCGTCGCCGGTGCCATCGACGCAGAGATGTCCCAACTGTCGCCGGACGCCGCGCTGACCGACGTCACCCGGTTCTTCGCGTCGTACAACCTGGTCTGCGCCCCGGTCGTCGACGACGAGGAGCACCTGCTCGGCGCGGTCACCGTCGACGACGTACTCGATCACCTGCTACCCGACAACTGGCGGGAGGAGGGTCTGACCGACGACGCCGCAGGCCAGGACGATGCCGAGGTCGGCAATCACCCCGGCCGGCACAGCCAGGCCGGCGGCCGACGGGCGATCCTGCGATCGATGACGACCAAGGACAGCGAGCCTCCGGCAGCCGGCCCCCGGGGAGCAGCCGGAGCGCGCCGTGGCTGACGCGCCCACCCGGCGCCGGCTGGACCAACCCAAGAGCGGCCGCCGGTTCAGCCTCGACGTCGACCCGGAGACCTTCGGCCGGCTGTCGGAGAACCTCGCCCGATTCATCGGCACCGGGACGTTCCTGTTCTGGCAGACCCTGGTGGTGATCATCTGGATCATCCTCAACCTTTTCGCGGTCAGCTACCGGTGGGACCCATACCCGTTCATCCTGCTGAACCTGGCCTTCTCGACCCAGGCGGCCTACGCGGCGCCGCTGATCCTGCTGGCGCAGAACCGGCAGGACGACCGGGACCGCATCACCGTGGACGAGGACCGGAACCGGGCCGCCCAGACCAAGGCCGACACCGAGTTCCTGGCCCGGGAGTTGGCCGCGCTGCGGATCGCCATCGGCGAGGTCGCGACCCGCGACTACCTCCGCGGCGAGCTGGACCGGTTGCGGATGGACCTCGATGAGACCTCCACCGATCCGTCGGCTCGCGGCAAGCCGGCCAAACGCTTGTCGGACAAGAGCAAGGCATCGGGCAAGACGACGGGCGGCAAGAGCAGCGGTGCGGGCGCCGGCGCCCGCACCAACGAGAAGGCCGAACCGAAAACCGAGCCCAAGTCGGGACCCAAGTCCGCAACGGAGACCGAGCCAGAGACCGAGGGCATCCCGAACCCGGAACAAGGTTGAGCCCTGATCACAGCGGACAGCACGAAAGGCCCCGCCGGTGTCGGCGGGGCCTTCTTCGTGCGACCCACGATGCGTGGAGGTGGCGGGAATTGAACCCGCGTCCAGCGTTGCTTCGTGAGGGCTTCTCCGGGCGCAGTCCGCTATGTCCCTACTCGGCCCCACCAGTCTCGCGAACACGCTGGTGCGACGGGCCCAGTCGCTGTGAGTTGTCCCTCAAGATCCCGCGACCGGATCTCTCGGTGATCCCCCTAGCTGACGCCAGGATCCGGGGCGGAGGAACCCCCGGTCTGACGGACTCCTTACTCGCTCAGGCGGCGAGGGCGAAGTCAGCGCGATCGTTGTCGGCGCTTGATTTTTTTGCAACGGATGGTTAACGAGATCATCGTTGCCTTCCTCGGCCCGCTTCACCTCACTCGACATCCACTGTCGAGACCGATCACCCCCGGGTAACAACTGGCACCACTCGTGCCGTGGGGAGAACAGCGCCTTCATCATACGTGTTCCCGGTGCGGCCCGGTTGGCGCTCGGCGGCTCGACCCCTGACCTGGCCATTCACGGCGGCAGGCACCGCGTCGTGAGGTACCGCCGCGGTTGGCGCGTCAGCCCATGCCCTTGGCGCGCCGGCCCGCATACCTGGCCAGCTCCCGGTCCGCGTCCCGCTTGGCCATGTCCTGCCGCTTGTCATAGGACTTCTTGCCCCGCCCGAGGCCCAGCTCGACCTTCACCCGGCCATCCTTGAAGTACATCGACAGCGGGATCAGCGCGAGGCCACCCTCCTTGAGCTTTCCGGCCAGCCGGTCCAGCTCCATCCGGTGCACCAGCAGCTTGCGGACCCGCCGCGGGGCGTGGTTGGTCCAGGTGCCCTCGGCGTACTCCGCGATGTGCACGTTGCGGAGCCACAGCTCGTCGTCGGTGATGGTGGCGAACCCGTCCACCAACGACGCCCGGCCGGAGCGCAACGACTTGACCTCGGTCCCGGTCAGCGCGATGCCGGCCTCGATGGTGTCCAGAATCGTGTAGTCGTGACGAGCCTTGCGGTTGGAGGCGATGATCTTCCGCCCGCCGGGTCGGTTACTGGAGTCGATCTTGTTCGTGGCCATGGCCCGTTCAGGGTAATCGCCGCGGCGAGAGGATATCCCGATCGCCCTTCCGCTCCGCCGGATGAAGCGCCCCGCTACAACCTGACGTACAGGCGCAGCGTGACGTACGCGGACACCGCGGCGAGCCCGGCGCCGATAGCAATCAGGATCGGCGACACCCACACCAGTGTGGCGCCGTCGATGTCCGGCAGGATCCCGGACCGGATCACCGGGCCGAGCGCCTTGTCCACGAACAGGAACTTCGCGCCGATCAATCCGAGAATGGCCAGACCCGCCCCGATGATCCCTGCCGTCACCGCCTCGATCATGAACGGCAGCTGTGTTCGCCATCGCGAGGCGCCGACCAGCCGCATGATCGAGGTCTCCGTGCGCCGGGTGTAAGCCGCGATCTGGACCATGTTCGAGATCAGCAGCAGCGCGGCCAGCGCCTGGATCAGCGCGATGATGATGGTGGCGTTCCGGATGCCGTTCAGCAGGCTGAACAGCCGGTCCAGGAAGGCGCTCTGGTCGGCCACCGACTGCACCCCGG
>Ga0207931_1000100_pt1 | contig 31601 bp, 26 predicted proteins | sample NGESurdeep092012_2_FD_184478 | JGI IMG/M metagenome (GOLD analysis project Ga0207931, IMG submission 184478) | Arctic peat soil microbial communities from Barrow, Alaska - NGEE Surface sample 415-1 deep-092012 (SPAdes) | ecosystem: Environmental > Terrestrial > Soil > Wetlands > Peat ...
CGCTGGCCGAGTCGTACAAGGTGGCCGCGCTGGACGCGGTGAACAAGATGCGGGCCATCGCCAAGGTCACCCAGACCGGCACGTACCGCCCCGCCCCCGAGTAGGCGGCAGGACCTGCGACCGCCCCCATCGACCGTGAGCCGAGCCGGTCACCCCGGCCCGCCCCGTCAGCGGACGCATCCTCGCGCCAGCGAGCAGTCTCACCCGTCGAAAATCCGGCATTGCGTGCCGCAGTTGGACATTCGGCCGGGCGGCACCCCACGAATCGAAAGCCGCCGCCGCGAGCAGCTACCGTTTCGGACGGAGTCCCACGGATCTCGGCCTGCCACCCGAGTGGCTCCCGCTGCCCCGCCGGATCCGCACCGTCGAAAGGAAGTCGTTCGTGTCGACGTTCAACGTGCTGGTGGTGTGCACGGCCAACCACTGCCGGTCGCCGATCGCCGAGCAACTGCTCACGGCCGCCGTCGCTGAGCAGTTCGGTGACGACAACTCCTGGAACATCAGCTCCGCGGGCACTGACGTCGACCGGATCCGCCCGCTGCACATATTCGCCGACGAGGTATTGCGCGAGCGCGGGGTGCTGGTCCCCGGTCATCGGGCGGTCCAGGTCACCCGGGAACAGATCCTGGAGGCGGACTTGATCCTTGCGGCCGCACGCCAGCACCGCGCGGCGGTGGTCACGATGGCCCCTCCAGCCCTGGGCCGGACCTTCACGATCAGGCAGTTCGCCAGGCTCGTCGACCAGATCGAGCCGATCACCGCCGCCGACTCGGTGGAGTTGGGCCTGCAACTCGTCGAGGACGCCAAGTTGGCTCGGGGCATGATGCAGCCCGTCCCGGTCGAGCAGGACGATGTGGCCGACCCGATGGGACGTCCGCTCACCGTGTTCCGCGAGTGTGCGGATCAGCTCGACGACGCGGTCCGGCGAATCCTGCGGCCGTTGCATCTGTCGGCATCGATCAACGGCTGACCGCGATCCCACGCCCCCTTTGGGCGAAGTCTCGCGAACGCGGCAACCGAGCCCCGCTCGGCCGCGGACCCCGCAGGCGCGGCTTGCGACACCCGGATGTCCGAATGGTCACCGACGCCACGATTCCCGATTCCTGGGCGGCGGTCGGTGCCAGGTCCGTGCACGTCAGTGCCGGGTCAATTCTGGACCGGGGAACACGGTTGGTAGGGATCGACGGAAACCTCCCACGGCCTGACCCCGGGGGTCAGCATCAGGCCCGGGGTCACCTCGGCCGACGGGTCGCCGCCGGACGGTGCCAGGACCGTGAAGGTCACCACGGTGGAACTACCCGGGTTCATCGCGATCGTCGCCGTGCCGACCTCCCGCAGGTGGTCCTGACCACGGCTGATGCCAATGTCCTCGCCGTCCTGGGTCGCCCCGACCACGCCGCCGCCGAGCGGGGCGAAGGCCAGCACGTTCGTCTTCAATGTGTACGGCTGACCGTCCGGAATCGCCCCGGTGACATAGGAGGGCAGCCCGGACGACGGGGCGTCGTAATGCAACGTCACCGCGACGTCCAGCTCGCGTCGGCCGTCGGCGCGGCACTGGCCCTGCGTCACCTTGACCTCGTTGCTGAGGTAATAGCCGAGTTTCGCCCCGGTGCCGTCGTTGAGGAACACCCCGATGCTCGGGGATTCGGGGTTCTCGTCGAGGCCGCCGGCCAGGTTCGTCTGAGCGAGGTCGGCCTGCTCCGTCGCGTTCGTGCTGTACATCAGGATCCGGCGCTCGGCCGCGGCCTGGCGCAGCCCGTCGAGAACGACGACGCTATCGCCCCTTCCGGACATGACCTCGGAGAATGCCATGCCCGTTCCGCGGGCCAGGAAATCGTCCCGGGCGCTCTGGTCCTTCTCGTCGAACTGCTTGTACGCGGTGGACAGCAAAGTGGGCACCACGTTGTCGGTGGTGATGGTGAAGCCCTGGCCGATGTCGATGGGGGCGGTGCCCTTGAGGGCGTAGGACAGCGCGACCGGGTCAATGGACATCACGCCGTCCACGGTCGTACCGGTACGCAGCCGGTACATCTCGGCAAACAGCGGCGCGGCGGTGGCGAAATCGGGGGTGAAATTGACGTCCTGCGGGTATTGAGCCATCAACTCGCTGTAGAGATGCTTCTGGTTCTCGGTGAGTTCGGCCACCGGCGGATCGAAGAATCCCAGAGTCCGCCAGCCCGCGCCCTGCTGCAAAATGGTGACCTTTCCCTGGTCCGCTTGGATCAGCGCGAAGGAGCCGAAGATTCCGCCGGTGGCGCGCGGCTCGGCCAGGTTCTGGAAAACCATCAGATAGGTCCTCGGCCCGTCCGCACCGAGCATCGGCGGCACCAGGCGCGCGATTCGTGCACCCGGCCCGGTGATGTCCGCGGCCGCATCCAGCTTGCCGGACAGGCTGTCCACCGCATCGCCGACCGGTCCGATGACGTTCGATCGGTCGATCGCGGCCAGCCGTTCTCCGGCCTGATTCACCGCCGCGTCGGCGTTCTGCAGCAACGGGGAGATCCGCTGCAGCGGTTCCACGTCGATGGTGCCGCCCTTGGGGGCAAATTCGCTGGGCTGCAGGGTGGTCGCGATCTGCACCAGCGACGGCATCACGTTCTGTGCCAGCGAATCCACCGTCAGGGTGACCTGACGAATGGCGTCGAGATTGGTCCCGACGAACGGAATCACCGTCGCGACGCGATAGAACGGGTCGTTGACCGCGGAAACGGCACTGTCGGTTTCCGCCTGGAGTTCGTCGACGGTCTCCGAGGTCGCGGCCGGGTCGGCCTTGGTGATGTCGCGGACCTCGTCCTGCAGGGTGCTCACCGCCGCCGATGCATTCTGCAGATGGGAGTAGGCCTGATAGGTACGAAACGTCACCCACAGAATTCCCAGAACCACTGCACCGGCGCCGAGCAGCACGGCCCGGGTCGTCCTCCTCCGGCGCTTCGTGCGCGCCCGCGCCGCTCGCTCGGCGCGCTCTTCGGCACTGATCGTTCGCGGCTCGCGATAGCTGACCTTGGGCGGTGGCGGTACGTAGGTGGACAACTGGAAGCGGTGGTCGTCGCTCACCCGGCGCGAGGATGGCGGCGCTGAGCGCAGACCGCGGGTGAGAGGTCGGCTCGGCGGCGCAACATCCTCCGCGGTTGATTCCGCCGGTCGATCGGCGTCCTGATGCTCCGGACGCGGCGCGGGTCCCTCCCCCTCGGCGTCCGTCATCCGACGCCTCCTTCCACGTTCACTGAGCGTGACGCTACCTTAAGGCAGCGTGGTATTCGTGTGAACGAATCCCCCCGATTTCCATCCTATTTCACCAGACGCGACCGTCTGCGATCAGCCAGCAATCGCCCACCCGTTTGGCACGTCGGACAGTATTGAAAGGAACGGTCCGCGAAGGACACCTCGGCGATGGCGTCACCGCAGACCGGGCAGGGCAGACCGGTCCGGGCGTGCACCCGCAGCCCGGTCCGCTTCTCCCCCTTCAGCCGCGCCGCCTCCGCTCCGACCGACCGCGCAACGGCGCCGTCGAGAACCTCCGACATGGCCAGCGCCAGCCGATCGAGCTCGTCGGGTCCCAGCGACCGGGCAGTTGCGAACGGGGACAGCTTGGCCATGTGCAGAATCTCATCGGAGTAGGCGTTGCCGATCCCGGCGAGCACCGTCTGGTCCGTGATCACCGTCTTGATCCGGCCGGGGCGGGACGCGAGCGCGGCGGCCAACCCGTCCCGATCCAGCTCCAACGCATCGGGACCGAGCCGGGCGACACCGGGGACCGCCTGCGGGTCGACCACAAGGGCGGCGGCGACGGACTTCTTCGTCCCGGCCTCGGTGATGTCGAAGCCACCGCCCTGCTCCAAGCGGATCCGCATGGCGATCGGCCCGCCCATCTTGACCGGCGTGACCGACAGCGAGTCGGACCACCGCAACCAGCCTGCCCTGGCCAGGTGGAACAGCAGGTGCAGGTCCTGCTGGGGGCCCGCCCCCTCCGGGCCGGCTGCCGTGACGACGTCCAGGAACTTGCCGTGCCGCCCGACGCCGGTGACCACCCTGCCGACCAGCGCGGACGTCGGGGGGTCGTACGTGGTCATCACGTTCAACGAGGCGACGGTGACGGCGGCGATGTGCTGGCCGGTCGCATGATCGGTCAGGAAGGCCGCCAATGCGGCGACCTCGGGCAGTTCCGGCATCCGACCAGTGTGCCCTGCCGACCGGCCTGCCCGAAATGTGGACATTGGTGATCGGGGGCGGAGCGCCGGGCGGCGGTGCGCGCGGTGTCACACACTTGTCGGTATGAGTCAGCAGCCTGCCAGGGCCGACGTCACCCTCCCTATCACCCTCCTTCCTCTATCGCTGATGATCACTCAGTGGTCCTCTTTGCGGATTTCTCGGCTGGCCGCGCGATGACCGCGGGGCGCCGACAACCACGTGTCGCCGTGATCGGCGCGGGATCATGGGGGACCACCGTCGCCTCGATCGTGGCGCGCACATCGCCGACGCAGATCTGGGCCCGGTCCTCCGAGGTGGCCGAGGAGATCACCACCCAGCACCGGAACAACCGCTACCTGCTCGACTTCCCACTGACCGAATCGCTCACCGCGACCGACGACCTGGCCGCGGCCGTGGAGCCCGCGGACATCATCATCATGGCGGTGCCCTCCCACGGGTTCCGCTCGGTGCTCACCGAACTCGCGCCGCACCTTCGGCCCTGGACGCCGGTGGTCAGCCTGGTGAAGGGCCTGGAACAGGTCACCCACTTGCGGATGACCGAGATCGTGGACGAAGTACTGCCCGGTCACCCCGCGGGTGTGCTGGCCGGCCCGAACATCGCCCGCGAGGTGGTGGCCGGGTATGCGGCCGCCGCCGTGATCGCGATGCCCGACCTGCACCTGGCCGCGCAACTCGGAGAACTGTTCCGCACCACCCGTTTTCGCATATATTCCTCGTCCGATGTGGTCGGCGTGGAGATTGCCGGTGCGTTGAAGAATGTGTTCGCCATCGCGGTCGGCATGGGTGACGGGGTGGGCAGCGGTGACAACACCAGGGCGATGGTGATCACCCGGTCATTGCGGGAGATGAGCAAACTCGGCGAGAAGCTGGGTGGCGATCGGGACACCTTCGCCGGCTTGGCCGGGATGGGTGACCTGGTGGTGACCTGCACCAGCCCGCACAGTCGCAACCGGCACGTCGGGGAGGAACTGGGTCGCGGGGTGCCGATCGGACAAGTGCTGGCCGGGATGAAGCAGGTTGCCGAGGGCGTCAAGACCGCGTCGGCGGTGATGAAACTGGCCGCCGGGGCGGGTGTGACGATGCCGATCGCGCGCGAGGTCGACGCGGTCGTCAATCACGGCTGCAGCCCGGTCGACGCCTACCGCGGCCTGCTGGCCATCGCACCTGGTCACGAGGTGCACGGCGACAGCTGGTAACCAGGCGGTCGACGAAGCGCTGGGCGACCGGCGGTGCGGTTGTGGCGGCGGTGCGGCGGGGACCGCTGGGAGCGGCGTGATCTCCACGGCCGGTGCGGTAGCTGCGGCCTCCTACGACACCGCCGTCCGCAATTGCTCCGGGAAATCCTCATCCATTCAGCTGCCGAGGACGGTATGAACGTCGGTGACCGCAGTCGGCCACCCGTGTCCGCCCAGGCCCTCTCGGCGGTGGGCGGCGCGGTCCTACGGAAGCAACAGACTCGATCACCCAGGCCACGAACCTTCCAAAGATCACGCGGCCGCGGTCCTGCGATACCAGCGCCATCGATCACAATGATTTCGACCTGCGATTTCGACCTGCGATTTCGACCTGCGAAATCAACCAGCGAGTTCGATCAGCACTCGATAGCACCGATCGGACCCACCCGCGAGGGACCTGGCTCCGAACCTTGTTCACGAGTGCGAGTCGCGAAGATGACAGTGAAGCAAACAGAGAAGCAGACAGCGCCGGAGAGGATGCACCCCATGGCATTGCTCAGCCCGACCCGTCCGCGCTCGATTCCGCGGCCATCGGCCGGTGTCTGGCCCGGATTGTTCGACGTTCCCAGAGTCCCGGTTCACACCGCCATTGCGCGCCGGCTGGCCAGGGCCGCGTTCTCCTCGCTGCCGATCACGTTGTCCCTCCCGGACGGCCGGCGATGGGGAACCGGAGGCCCCCGGCTGGACATCGTTCGGCCGGAGGCGTTCTTCGCCAGGCTCGGGGCCGACGGTTTGATCGGGTTCGGAGAGGCATGGATGACGGGCGACCTGACCGCTGGTGGTTGGACGGTCCCGACGCCGTTCGACCGGGCGCCGCGGTCGATCGGTGCCCGGGTGGCGACCGAAGATCCCGAGAACATCAACGCAGCCACCGACGAGCTCGCCGCGGTACTGACGATCATGGCGCAGCGGATGTCGGTGCTGGTACCGCGATCGATGCAAAGACTCCGGCATGCCTGGCAGACCCGGCCGCCGAGCACCGAGGAGAACACGCCGACCGGTGCCAGGGAGAACATCCACCGGCACTACGACCTGTCCAACGACCTGTTCGAGCTGTTCCTGGACCCGACCCTCACCTATTCCGCTGCCTGGTTCGAACCGGGTGACGACCTGCAGACCGCGCAGTTGCGCAAGATCGACGGGATCCTGGATCTGGCCAGGGTGGGGCCGGGCATGCGGGTGCTGGAGATCGGCTCCGGGTGGGGCGGGCTGGCCATCAGGGCGGCGGCGGAGCGCGGCGCGCATGTCACCACCCTCACCCTGTCCGAACAGCAGAAGGAACTCGCGGACAAGCGGATCGCGGCCGCGGGTCTGTCCCACCGGATCGATGTCCTGCTGGAGGATTACCGGCACCACGCCAACCGGGAGCCGGGAGCGTACGACGCCATCGTCAGCGTGGAGATGATCGAGGCCGTCGGCGAACGGTACTGGCCGGACTACTTCACCGCGGTCGACCGGATGCTGGCCGAGGGCGGCCGGATGAGCCTGCAGTCGATCACCATGGCGCACGAGCGGTTGCTCGCCACCCGGAACGGCTACACCTGGGTCCACAAGTACGTCTTTCCCGGTGGCATGCTGCCCTCGATGACCGCGATCGACCAGGTGGTCAAGTCCCGCACGCCGCTGCGGATCCAGGAGACCCGCCGGCTCGGCCCTTCCTACGTGCCCACCCTGCGGCAGTGGCGCCACCGGTTCAACGAGAAGCTCAGCGAGGTTCGCGCGCTCGGATTCGACGAGACCTTCATCCGGATGTGGAACTTCTACCTGGCGTATTCGGAGGCGGGGTTCGCGGCGGAGTACCTGGACGACTGGCAGATCGGGCTGGGTCGCGGCTGACGCAGCGGACGATCAACGGCGGACGATCAGCGCCACGACGGGCCCGCGTGGGGCGCAGCATCGCCAGATGGCCACGCCGTGCCGCCGGCCGCTACCGCCCTGACTGCATTCACCAGTTCGTTCGGCGGACCGCCTTTGAGCAGGTAGCCGACGGCGCCCGCCTGCATCGCCTCGCGCAGGCTGCCCCGGGTCAGCGAGCCCGTCAGCATGACCACCCGCACTGACGGGTGGCAGGCGAGCAGGTCCCGGGTCGCTTCCATCCCCGACTTCGCCGGCATCCGGACATCCATCAGCACCACGTGCGGCAGCACAGAGGACGCCGTGTTCGGAACCTGTGTCCCGTCCTCGCATTCACCGACGACCTGGATGTCGTCGGCGCCATTGAATACGCCGAGCACCCCGGCCCGGACAAGGGGGTGGTCGTCGACGATCAGGACGCGGATCACGTCCGGCTCACCGGGAGAAGGAGTCATCAGTGCAACGATGGCGGGCCGCCGCCGTCTTGGCGACCCCCACTTTGTGGTGTCCTTCCGTGACCGCCAGTGACGCCGACGCGGCCGGCCCGCGGCCCAGCAATCCACCGGGACCTCCCACGCAACTGAAACATCCTGTTGCCCTTCATATTTGACCCCCCGAGAGCACGCGGGAACAGCCGCGCACGGGGCCTGTCCTTGCCGGTGGTCATAGGGGAAACTCTGGGGTCGGTCGATTCCGGGTGGGCCGCCCGTCGATCCCGCCGCGCTCGCGTACGGCTACGCGGTGATCGACAGCACGACCGCAATGCCCACGGTCGCGCCCATCAGCAGCAGCTCGCCGGCCGCCAGCCGGAGCAGTGGCCGCAAACACCCGGTGCGCACCGCCGGGACGGTCCGCCGGCGATGCCAGTAACCCACGCTCGCGAGCAGAACCAGCGCCACCGTTTTCGCGACGATGAGCTGGCCGCGGTCGGTGCCCAGCAGTGCGGCCCAACCGTCGAGCATCACCGCAATTGCCAGGACGCCCGAAACTCCCACCGCGAGCGCACATACCAGCGCGGCCGCGCTGAATCTCGGTACTGCGACACGCACGTCGTCGGGAAACCCCCGCAAGTGCGCCACCAGTGTCAGCAAGCCGCCGATCCAGATCGCCGCACCGACCAGGTGCAACCCCAGCGCGACCATTGCCACTCCGGGCGACGGGTGGTATCCGGCGTGACCGGTCAGTGCGCTGGGTAGCAGGCCGCGGCGCTGATGACCAGCGGCACTCATGGCGGCGCTGCCGGACAACCGCGCTCCGAACAGCGCCACCGCCAGCGCCACCCAGAGGGTGGCACATTCGGCCAGCACCCGGTCGGTCCCGGACACCGCGACCACGGCGTCGGCGTGGCCGAGCAGGTCGCCGAGTCCTGTCCCGATCACATCAGACAAGGTGAAGGCGATCCAGGCGAGAGTGCTCCCCGCCCAGAGCCACGCCCACCGGACGGTGATCGCCGCCAGGTGCGCCCTGGCTGGCTCGGTCACGCGGGAAAGCGACACGGCACGCAGGAAGATCAGTCCGACGACCGCAACTCCGGCCATCTCGTGGACGAATTGCGTCACCGGCAGGCCCATGGCGGTCAACGCACCGATCGGGCAATCCCAACGGCGCAAGGGTGGTAGCGGGTGCCGGTCCACCATCGGGCGATGACAATGGCCGCGAGCCCGGCGAGGAAGAGGGCCGCCAGCACGGCTACGGTGCCGGCGAAGTGACCGGCCGGTAGGAACGCGACAGGGACGCGTTCAGGAATCGGAACCGTCAGACGGGCTTCTTGACCTTCATCACCGGCCACGGCCGGCCGTTGACCAGGATGACATCGCCCCACAATCCGGAATGGCTGCGGTCGTCGTACAACTGGGAGCCGTTCGCGGCGAACATCATGTCCGACAAGGTGATCGCGACGTCGTACTCGCCCTGCGGGAGCAGCGCGCGTTCCATCGGATCGTGCAGCTGATATTGCGAGGCGAGCCCGGAATAGCCGTTCTGCGCCGTGTGGTGCACGCCGTGGTCGTGATACCAGAGTGTCCGCGCACTCTGGAAATTCGGGTACTGATAGCTCTTCTTCTGCCCGGCGCGGTCACGTCGCCGGCGTAGCCGTCATCTTGTGGCAACGACGCGGACCCGTGCAGGTGGGCGAAGACCGGCGCGGTGGGCAACCCCCGAACACCCCAATCCGCAGGACCGCGGTCGCGGGTCGCGGGTGTTCACAACGCCGAATCCCAGCGTGCGTCGACGCGTCGTCCTGTGAAACCCCCGATGAAAGGGGTGCGTGGGCCCCCAAAATAGGGGATCGGTGAACCCCTATCCCTGAAATTGGGGGTCTGATATCCCCCCTTTCGGGCTTCCCGTGGACGGCGCCGTTGACGAACCTTGCGGTGACGTCCGGGCAAACCGGACAAGCCCAGCGGCCGGCGATCAAGGGAATGATCATGGACACAGCACACGTCGCAGTAACGCCGACGCATCGGCATCGGCGCCCGAGGTCGGGGGGCCCGACCACGCGAAAGATCTCACTGGTCATTGCGGGTGCGCTGGTTGCCGGCGTCATCGCCCTCGATGTCGGCAGCGCCACCGCGGCGCCACCGGACTTCCCCAACAACATCGTGGTATTCCCCGATCGTGATTTCGTCACCTTCGAGGGTTTCCAGGACCACATCGGCGAGACGGCGACGGTGGAGGTGACCAGGGCCGGGGTCGGAATCATCGGTTCGGCACAGGCGGTCGTGGCCGAGGGTGACGTCGCCTTCGAGATCAATCACCCGGGCGGCGCCTGCTGGGGTGCCGGCACCAACCTCAAAGTCACGCCCGACATCCAAGGTGGGGACGTGGTGGCGATCCGGTTCGGCGCTACCCAGGCCGGCGACACCACGGTCGCCGACGCGGGCGTCACCGAGGTTCAGTACGTTCAGGGGTCAACGACGCTGAAGGTGGTGGGACACCTCGGCCCAGGCGTGAACCCGGACCAGCTGGAGCAACGGATCGTCAACCCGGCGCTACGCACCACCGCCGTCAACCGTCGCGACGTGCGGGCCGTGCCCGGCCCGCTCGCCACCGCTCCCCGAGGTGGGTATTCGTCGGCTCTCGCGACCACCGGGTCGACCTTCACCGCGACGTACCAGTTCGACGATCCGGCGGTAGCCGCAATCGCGGCCACCGGCGGTGGCCAACGGCTCATGGCCTGGCAGGTCCAGGACGCTGACGCCAACCGGCAGGGCCTGACCATCTCCGAATTCGGGGAGCTTGGCGGACCGGGAATGGGCGGCTGCCCGAACGGTCCACTGACGTCCGGGCCTCCTGGACCGACCGGCGTGAGCGCCACCGTCGTCAACGGCGGGATCAAGCTGAATTGGACACCCGCGGTGGCCGTCCCCGGCACCCCGGCCATCACCGGCTATCGGGTGACCGCCGTGTCGCAGACCGTCTCCGGCAACGAGCAGGCCGAGATCGGCAAGCGGATCACCGGTCAGGCCGCCAAGACCACCACCATCACCGGCCTGTCGTCGTCCGACAGCTATGAGTTCGAGATCGTGTCGGTGAGCAGTTCCGGACTGACATTCCCGGCCGTGACTGCCATCCCCGTGACCGACGTTCAGCCCCCCACCGTCACTGCGACGCCCGCTGCCGGGACCTACGCCGTGCCGCAAACCGTCACCCTGACGTCCAACGAGGCCAACACCGATATTTACTACACCACCGATAACGCCCTCGACCTGCTCGACGGTGACTCCGTCTCCGTCGACGCCGTGCACTACACCGGGCCGGTTTCGATCGCGAACAGCAGCACCCTGCGGTGGGTGGCGTTCGACGTCGCCGGCAACCTCTCGGCCGATCAGGCCGACTACTCCATCACGAACACCCCCGTCCCGGCCGCTCCGGTGCTCGGTGCTCCGACCCTCGGCAACTCGTCGGTCACCGTGGCGTGGACCACGAATGATCCGTCGGTCACCGAATTCACGGTGCAAGCATTCGACTCGACACACGCGCGGTTCGGCGACCCGCAGACGGTCACCGCGTCGCCGGTCACCATCAGCGGACTGGTGCCGGGTGACAGCTACACCGTCGAGGTGTCTGCCACCAACGCGAACGGGACCAGCGCCGCAGCGGTCCTGGGACCGTTCGCGGCGCAGGGCGCCGTCAACGCCAACGCAGGGCCGGACCAGCAGGTGCGGCGCAACACCACCGTCACGCTCAACGGGGGCGCCTCGACTCAGGCGACCGGTGTCACCTACCTGTGGGAGCAGGTGCTCACCGGTGCGACCGATCCCGACAAGGTCACCCTGAACGCGGCCAGCACTCTGACGCCGAGCTTCAGCTACCCGCTGTACAAGTACCCGATGACGAACAACCCGTTGACCTTCAAGCTGACCGTCAGCGACGGCACCACCAGCAAGACCGACACGGTTCTCGTCGCGGCGATCCCGGACAAGCCGACCATCGCCACGGCGAAGTGGAAGAGCGGCGATTTCCGGATCACCGGATCGAACACAACGGTAGGCGCCACGATCACCGTGCGGGCGTTCAACAACCCAAGCCAGGTGCTTGGCACGTTCATCGTCACCGCTGCGGTGCCGCCGGCCACGGGTGGTGTCTACGACCTCCGGATCCGTACCGGCGCTGGGGCCACCACCAACCCGGGCAGGATCTACGTCGATTCGAGCTTCGGCGGAACCGTCGGTCCCTTCACGGTCACGACCTGACAGATCTGGTGCACCGCTCGTTGAGTTCACACCAAAGGGCCCGTCGCTGCCAGCGACGGGCCCTTTGGTGTTTTTCGAATTCGTGCATACCAAGGAGAGTCGGACAGAACCTCCTATTTCGGTCTGCGCTGTCACCGCAGAGCAATGTTGCCTGCGGAATGATTCACCCATTTGGGTGCTACTTGGCAAGCTAGAGTGACCGTAAGTAGTCTTGTGCGTGGTTTTCGCTACAGGGGGCCACAGTGAGTCAGTCAGCCGACGCTTCAGGGGACACCGAGACCACGGTCCTCGTCGTCGATGACCATCGGTCATTTGCCGAACTGCTGGCGGCCGCCCTGGACAACGTTCCGGGAATGACCTGCGTGGGAACCGCGAGTTCGGCGGCCGAGGGGATCGGACGAGCCGCGGACCTGCGGCCGACGATCGTGGTGATGGATATCCAGATGCCGGGACAGGACGGCTTGGCCGCCACCCGGCGCATCCGTGAAGTTGCTCCCGACTCGGTGATCGCAGTGGTCACCGCGCACAGTGATCCCGAATGGATCTCGCGCGCAGCGCAGGCGGGTGCATCGGCGTTCATTCCCAAGGACGGATCGCTCAAGGAAATGATCGACATCCTCCGGCGGATCGGGCCGGGGCAGATGCTGGTGGCGTCCTCGACGTTCAAGGGTCCGCCGACGCGCTCGGCCGTCCCGCCCACCCAGGACGTCCCGGCGTTGACCCAGCGCGAACTCGACGTGCTGCGTTACCTGGGAAAGGGCCTGCCGGCCAAGGGCATTGCCCATGTCCTCGGCATCACCCTGCACACCTGCCGCGGTTATTTGAAATCATTGCACAACAAACTCGGGGTGCGCTCGCAACTGGAAGCGGTCATCAAGGCCCAGAACCTCGGCTTGATCGGCGCTCCGGATGAGTGACGGCGACCTGCGACGGGCAGACCGGGTCGGCGTCCGCCGCGAGCTGACCCTGATCTACGGCGTTGCCGCCGTCGCGCTGATCGTGGTGTCCATCGGCGCTCTGCTGGCCAGCCGTTCGGTGGCGCGCGCACAAGCGCTGCGCGATGCCGAACGGATGACCGTTCGGCTGGCCGACCTGGTGGTGGGCCCGAACCTGGAGGGCGCCCTCAATGGTGATGCCGAGCAGCGGGCGGAGTTGGATCGGGATATCGCGAACCGGATGGCCGATGGGTACCTGACCGAGATCACCGTCTGGGACAAGGACGGCTTGGTCCTGTACTCGGACGAAGCCGACGAGATCGGGGAGCAGGTCGAGACACCGCCCGAGGTCACCGCCGCCATCGCTCGCGACGAGATCAGCTCGGCGTTCGAGGATTCCCCCGAGGCCGCCGCAGAAGCCCGGGCCAACGGTGGCGCGGGATATGTGGAGGTGTACGTCCCTTTCGACGTGCCCGGTCAGGAGCAATTGGCATTCGAGGCGTACTACGACTACGCCCGGGTCGACGAGACCGCGACAACCTTGTTCTGGTACCTGATCCCGCTCGTGCTGGTGCCGCTGGTGGTCCTGCAGTGCATTCAGGTGCCCATCGTCGGTTCGCTGGCACGCCGGGTTCGCCGCCACGAAGCCGAGCAGTCCCGGCTGCTGGAGCTGACGGTGTCCGTCTCGGAGAGGGAGCGCATCCGCATCGCGGCCGATCTGCACGACGGGCCGATTCAGGATCTCGCCGGGGCGGGGTATGCGCTCGAGTCGATTGAGCCGTCCGTGCCTGAGCGGCAGGCCCCCCTGCTGCAGGCCATCCAGGACACCGTGCGCCGGGCCATCGAATCGCTGCGCTGGTTGATGGTCGACCTGTATCCGCCGGACCTTTCAGCCAGCCAGCTCCCTGGGACGATCGCCAGGCTCGCAGAGCCGCTGCGCCAGGGCGGGATCGACGTACACCTCACCGCCGAACCGCTCCCCAACGAACTGTCCGAGGATGTGCTGAGCACGCTCTACCGGGTTGCGAGGGAAGCGCTCGCCAACGTCTCCGAACATGCCTTGGCCGACCAGGTGCAGATCGATCTGGGGGTCGGCGGGACGTCGGGTCCCGACGACCAGCAGACCGTCCACCTGGTGATCGTGGACAACGGCATCGGTCTCGACCCCGAAGACGTCGACCGGCGGGCCGAGGGTCACCTCGGACTGCGACTGCTCAAGGATCGGGTGGAGAACTCCGGCGGAACCTGGAGCTTGACGGCAGGGCCGGACGGCGGCGGAACCGCCGTCAGCGCCGTCCTCCCGCTCACCGGGCGGGCGGATCGACGCACCGCGCGCGCACCGGACTCCGGCTCAACGGCGCGGCCACCCAGCGGCGCGCCAACAAGCCGACGATGACCTGCACATGATGACCGTGGCGCGGGCCACCACGGTCAGCACCCGCCCCGAACAGCAGGATCTTCAGCCCGTCAAGGCTGAAGGTCGGTGAGGCGAAGGCCTGACCCGAGGCCAGCTTCGTGGTGGCCAGGCACAGCAGCAGTCCGAGCTGACGGATCGTCAGGTTGGCCGAATTCGGCAAACCCCGGACTATGGGGCCCCGTCCGTTCGATGCGGCCCGGCGCCATCCCCACCAACAGCGGCCCGGCCGCGGCTCCCGAGGGCTTGATACCGCCGGGCAGCGGAATAGTGAGCAGCCTGAGGAGCAGTCCAAGAGTCAGCCCGATGCCAAGACTCAGCGCGTCGATCTGGCTGACCTGCCGCTCGGAGTGCCCAAGTTGCTGGTTGACCGCTTCCAACTGGCTGCGGGGCACGCAGACCCGGATGCGATCACCGAGCTCCACCATCAGATCGTCGTGAGCCAACAGATCGACGTCCCCGCGCCCGACGTCACGGTGGCCTACAGCCCGAGGGACGCCGCGACCGCGCGGACTTCCTTCGCCGAATGATGCAGCTGATCGAGCTCGCGCTGGGACAGCGGCACGTCCAGCACCGCGGCCACCCCGCTGGCGTTGACCACCGACGGCAACGACAGGCACACGTCGGACAGCCCGAAATGCCCGTCCAGCAGCGAGGTCACCGGCAGCACGCCGTTCTCGTCCCTGACGACGGCCTCGATCACCCTGGTGGCGGCCAGCCCGACCGCGTAGTTGGTGGCGCCCTTGCCGCGGATGATCCGTTCCGCAGCCGTAACCACTTCGCGGCCGATCTTGTCCTCCCTCTCGGTGTCGAGTTTGCTGCCACCCGGCATCGAGAAGTCCTGCACCGGAACACCTCCGACGGTCGCGGTGCTCCACAGCGGGAACTCCGAATCGCCGTGCTCGCCGGCGATGATCGCGTGCACGCTCTGCGGGGCGACGCCGAAATGCCTGGCGATCAGATCACGCAGCCTCGAAGAATCCAGCACCGTCCCGCTGCCCAGCACCCGGTGGGCCGGCAGGCCGGAGAACTTCAGCGCGGCCAGCGTCAGCACGTCGACAGGATTGGTGACCATCACGATCACCGCGTCCGGGGCCACGTCCAGCAGCTTGGGCATCACGGCGCGGCAGATTTCCACATTGGTGCCGGCCAGTTCGAGCCGGGTCTGTCCCGGCTTCTGCTTGGCGCCTGCAGTGATCGCGATGACGTCCGCGCCCTCGCAGACGGAGACGTCATCCGAGCCGTGCACCTCGGCGCGCGGCACGAACTGCAGTCCGTGCCGAAGGTCGAGGACCTCGGCCTCCACCTTGTCGGCGTTCATGTCGTACAGCACGACGTCGTGGGCGACACCCCGAATGAGGCTGGCGTATGCCAAGGTCGCGCCGACCGCGCCGGCTCCGACAATGGCCACCTTGTTCCGGCGAAGTCCGTAGTCAGTCATACCCAGAACCATATGCATCTGCCCAGTTGTCCGCAGAGTCGAGGGTCCTCGGTCCGGATCGACCCCCGGAGATGTCGGGTCCGGTCGGCGAGCCCGGGTCGCGCCGGAGGCGAGGGTTCGGAGTCGTGGGTCAGGAACCGGCCGGGCCGGCAGGTTCCGCAGATCGCCGACGGCTGGCTCCGCCGGCCGGAACCGGGCCGTGCACCCGCTGTTACCGTGCCGCCCATGGCATTCCACGGCGACCGCACCGTCCTCGCGCCGCGCGGGATGGTGTGCACGGTGGACCAACTCGCTTCATCTGCCGGCGTCGCGGTGCTCCGGGCCGGAGGGAGTGCCGCGGACGCTGCGGTAGCCGCCGGCGCCGTGCTTGCCGTCACCGCCCAGCACATGTGCGGTATGGGCGGCGATCTTTTCGCGCTGGTGCATTCCGGTGGACCGTCGCCTGCCACCCTGGCTTCGGTGGGCCGCGCGGGATCCGGGGCTTCGGCCGCCGCTCTGCGGGCCGACGGCTTCGACGAGATGCCGATGCGGGCTGACGTCCGCTCGGCCACCGTGCCCGGGTGTGTCGACGGTTGGCTCGCGCTGCACGGCCGGTTCGGCCGGCTGCCGCTTGCAGAGGTGCTCGCCCCCGCCCGGGAGTACGCGGTGTCCGGGTTTCCTGCGTCCCCGCTGCTGTCCAGGGCGGTCAGGCGGATCGGGGGCGTGCCGGGCGCCGACGACTACTTCCGGTCCGGTCCGGTCCGGGTGGGTGGGATGTTGCGGCGCCCACTGCTGGCCCGCGCATTCGACGCGATCGTCGAGGGCGGGCGGGAGGCGTTCTACGGGGGTGAGTTCGGAGCCGGGTTGATCGACCTGGGCCGCGGGTTGTTCACCGCCGACGACCTGGCCCGGTCCTGCGCCGGGTGGGAGACGCCGCTGCGCGTTCGGGCATGGGGCCACGACGTCTGGACGGTGCCGCCGCCGTCACAGGGCTACCTGACGCTGGCCGGCGCCCGCATCACCGACGGGTTGGACCTGCCGGAAGACCCCGGCGATCCCCGGTGGGCGCACCTGCTGTCCGAGGCAGCGCGGTGGGCCGGGTACGACCGGCCCTGGGTGCTGTTCGACGGGGCCGACGGGGCGGCGTTGCTGGACGAGGGCCGGCTGGCGGCGCGGCGGGAGGCCATCGACCCGTCGGCCAGGACGGCGCCCGCTTCCGTTACCAGGCCCGGCGGCACCATCTACCTGTGCGCCGCGGACTCCGACGGCATGGGCGTCTCGCTCATCCAGTCCAATGCCGCCGGCTGGGGCTGCCATCTCGTGGTGCCCCGGACCGGGATCTTCCTGCAGAACCGGGGCATCGGCTTCAGCCTCGCCCCGGGCCACCCGGCCGAACTCGCGCCGGGGCGTCGTCCGCCGCACACCCTCGCGCCCGCCCTCGTCACCGACCCGTACGGCGGGCTGACCGCGGTGCTGGGCACCCAAGGCGGGGACATCCAACCGCAGGTGGTGCTGCAGCTGCTGGCCCGGATGCTGGACGCCGGGCAGTCCCCCGCTGCCGCTGTGGACGCCCCGCGCTGGATGCTGGGTGACGGCGGGTTCTCCACCTGGGAGGACGACGGACCGCAGGTGACGATGCTGGAGGTCTGCGCTCCTGCCTCGTGGGCGCGGGGGTTGACCGAGCGGGGTCACCGGGTGGTGCGGGCCGAGGCCGGCGCGAATTTCGGCCACGCGCAGGCCATCCGGGTGCTGCCGGACGGAGTGCTGGCCGGCGCCGCCGACCCGCGAGCGATCACCGGGGCGGCATCCGGGTGGTAGCCCTGTCGGGGCGAGGCCGGCCGGCGGGCGTCGGCGCGGGTCACCCGCACCCGGCCCTGCGCTGATCAAACACCCGCGGACGGCACCCCGCGCTGATCAAACACCCGCGGAGGTGGACATTTCGGGCGCATTTTGGTGATGTTGATCAGCGCACGATCCGTGGTGGCGTGCGATTCGTGGATCTGATCAGCGCTTCTTTCGCGTCCGCCATACCCTCGTCGCAGGTCCGTCACTGCTTTCGCTGATGCGGATAGTCGACAGCCGTTGGCGCCACGAAGGTTTCCTTGATCGACCGCGGTGAGGTCCAGCGCATCAGGTTGGCCGCCGACCCGGCCTTGTCGTTCGTACCGGACGCCCTGGCACCACCGAACGGTTGCTGTCCCACCACCGCGCCGGTCGGTTTGTCGTTGATGTAGAAGTTGCCGGCGGTGTACCGCAGCGCGCCGCTGGCCTGCTCGACGGCGCTCCGGTCGCGCGCGATGATCGACCCGGTCAGCGCGTACGGCGAGGCCTGGTCCACCTCGGTGAGCACGGCCCCGAACTGATCGTCGGGATACACGTGGATGGACAGGATCGGGCCGAAGTACTCCGTGCAGAAAATGTCGTCACGGGGGTCGGTGCCGACCAGCAGGGTCGGCCGGACGAAATAGCCCAGCGAGTCGTCGTAGCTACCCCCCGCCAGCACCTCGATGGAGTCCGCCGCCTGCGCGCGGTCGATGGCCGCCTTGAGCCGGCCGAACGCGCGGTCGTCGATCACCGCGCTGGTGAAATTGCTGAAGTCCTCGACGGAACCGATTGTCAGCGCGTCGGTTTCGCCGGCCAGGCCGTCGCGGAGCCGGGACCACAACGAATTCGGGACGTAGGCCCGGGAGGCGGCCGAGCACTTCTGCCCCGAGTATTCGAAAGCCCCGCGGACCAGGGCCGTGCGCAGCACGTCCAGGTCCGCCGAGGGATGGGCCACCACGAAGTCCTTGCCGCCGGTCTCGCCGACCAACCGCGGGTAGGACCGGTAGCCGGCGATGTTCGCGCCGACCGTGCTCCACAGTTGCTGGAAGACCCGGGTCGAGCCGGTGAAGTGGATTCCGGCGAGATCGGGATGCGCGAGCACCACCTCGGAGATCTCCGGCCCCTGACCGGGCAGCATGTTGATCACTCCGTCGGGCAGCCCGGCCTCCTGCAACAGATCCATCACCAGGGAGGCGGCCAGCTGCTGCGTCATCGACGGCTTCCACACCACCACGTTGCCCATCAGCGCCGGCGCGGTCGGCAGGTTGCCGGCGATCGCGGTGAAGTTGAACGGCGTGACCGCGTAGACGAACCCCTCCAACGGCCGGTGATCGGTGCGGTTCCAGATCCCGCGGGCGTTGGCGATCGGCTGCTCGGTGAGTACCTGGCGGGCGAAATGCACGTTGAAGCGCCAGAAGTCGGCGAGCTCGCAGGCCGAGTCGATCTCCGCCTGGTAGGCCGTCTTCGCCTGGCCGAGCATGGTGGCGGCGTTGATCCGAGCCCGCCACGGCCCGGCCAGCAGGTCGGCCGCACGCAGCAGGATCGCGGCCCTGGCGTCGATGTCCATCGCCCGCCACCCGGCCACGGCGTCGAGCGCGGCCGCGACCGCGTCCTTGGCGTCGGACTGGATCGAGTTGGCGGAGATCGCCAGGATCCTGCGGTGGTCGAACGGCGCGACGACGTCAAAGGATTCACCGCCGGGGCGCCGGGCCTGCCCACCGATCACGGCGCCCAGTTCGACCGGCTCGGTGACCGCAGCCAACGCGGCGACCAGCGATTCCCGTTCCGGGGAGCCGGGGGCGTAGTCCAGCACCGGCTCGTTGACCGGCAGCGGGGGGTGGGTGATGGCGTCCATGACTTCTCTCCTGACGGGGTGTGCGGTCGGAGGTCTGCGCGGTCGGAGGTCTGCGCGGTCGGAGGTCTGCGCGGTCGGAGGTCTGCGCGGTCGGAGGTCACTGCGGCAGTCGGCGTCCGAGCCGGGGCCGGGCCCGGCGCACACCCGGGCACGCGCCCCTTGTTGGGCGCGGATCAACTTCGTCGGCGCGGTTGATGTACCCCGGAAATGGGACGGGTGGGACTGAAGTACACGATTTCCTGCGCGCTGTGGAAGATGATCCGCGCCAATAGGGGGCGGCGCGGGGGTCAGTCACGGCTGACCACCGAGCGGGCGAAGAACAGCAGGTTCGCGGGGCGCTCGGCCAGCCGGCGGGCGAAGTAGCCGTACCAATCGGTGCCGTAGGGGATGTAGACCCTGACCGTCCGGCCCTCCGCGACCAACCTGGTCTGTTCATCGGGCCGGATCCCGTACAGCATCTGGTGTTCCCAACGGTTCGGGGTGCGCCCGGCGTCGTCGGCCAGCTTGGCGGCGATGGCCACGATCCGCGGGTCGTGCGAGCCCACCATCGGATAACCCTTGCCGCTCATCAGCACCTTCAACGCGCGGACGTAGGCGCGGTCGACCTGCGAAGGGTCCGTGAACGCCACGGAATCGGGCTCGTCGTAGGCGCCCTTGACCAATCGCACCCGCGATCCGGGGCCGGTCAGCTCAAGCAGGTCCTTCGGGGTGCGCAGCAGCATTGCCTGAACCGCCACCCCGACATCCGGATGGTCCTTGCGCAGCGCCGCCAGCACCTCCAGCGTGCTGTCGACGGTGGTGTGGTCCTCCATGTCCAGGGTGACCCGCGCCCCGGCCGCGTAGGCGGCCTCGGTGATCCGCCGCGCCGCGGCCAGCGCGTAGGCGTGCCCACCGCCGGGGACGTCCTCGGCCGGCGGCAGCGCCTGGCCCACCGCCGAGAGCTTCACCGACAGTTCCGACCCGGACACCTGGCCGGCCGCCGCCATCACCTGCAGCAGGTCCAGGTAGGCATCGACGGTCGCATCCGCGGCCGCTCTGTCCTTGGTGTCCTCACCGAGGTGATCGAGGGACACCTGCAACCCGTGCGCGTGCAGGTCGGAAACCGCGGCCAGGGCATCTGTCGCTGTCTCTCCCGCGATGAAACGGGCCACGACGGACCTGGTGAGCGGCGTCTTCGACATTGCGGACCGCACCACAGCGCTGTCCGAGACCGCGAGGATGGGCTTGCGGAGCAGGAACAACGCCTCACCTCCGCCATCGATCGTCCCGAGAAGGTCCCCGCCAGAAGGCCGCTGCCGCCAGCCTCGCCGCCTGTGGTGCGGACGTCAATTCGGACGGGGCGGGCCGCACGCATCCCGACGTCACCACCCCGACGAGCGCGGCCGCTACCCTCGCCTACGGCCCGCCGGTGCGCCGCATCGCTGTCCGCCGGGCACCGGGCCGACCTCAACGCCGACCAGCCAGCAGAGCGGGAGTCTTCGATGCAGATCGCCGGTACCTCGGCCATTGTCACCGGCGCGGCGTCTGGATTGGGCGCGGCCACCTCGGCGGCGCTGGCTCGCGCCGGGGTGCGGGTGATCGGCTTCGATCTCGCCGCCGGGTGGGAGCGGTCCGGGCCTCCGGTGACGGACGGGATCGTCCCGGCCAGCGGTGACGTCACCAACCCGGCGGATGTCGCGGCCGCGCTCGCGCGGGTGACGCCGGACGCGCCGCTCCGGCTGGCCGTCAACTGCGCGGGCATCGCCACCGCCCGACGGGTGCTGTCCCGCATTGGCGCCCACGATCTCGACGTGTTCACCAGGGTGGTGACGGTCAACCTGATCGGCACGTTCAACGTGGTGCGGCTGGCGGCCGAAGCGATCGCCGCCACCGAAACGGTCGACGACGCGGGGCAGCGCGGGCTGATCGTGAACACCGCCTCGATCGCGGCCTACGACGGCCAGGTCGGGCAGATCGCGTACGCCGCGTCCAAGGGCGGAGTGGTCGGGATGACGCTGCCCGCGGCCCGGGATCTCGCGCAGTACGGGATCAGGGTGATGACGATCGCGCCGGGCATTCTGGACACCCCGCTGCTGGGCTCGGTGACCGAGGAGATCCGCGAGGCGCTGGCGGCCACGGTGCCGTTCCCGGCGAGGTTCGGCCGGCCCGATGAGTATGCGGCGCTGGTGCTCTCGCTGGCCGCGGCGGACTACCTGAATGGCGAGGTCATCCGGTTGGACGGGGCGCTGCGGATGCCGCCCCGGTGACACCAGCGACACCAGCGACACCAGCGACACCAGCGACGCCCGCACCGGCCTCAAGGTCCGCCACGGTCGGCAACGTCATCCCGTTGCGCCCCAACCACTCCCGCACCTCGAGGGTGGCCCGCACGTCGTCCTCGTTGTAGCGCAGGATCCGCTGCTCCTGCTCCGGGTCCGGGCCGGCCGACCCGTCGCCCACCGCAGCCCGGTACCAGGCCAGCGAGTTCTCCCCGCCCGGCTCGGGATCCCGCCAGGAGAACCCCAGCGCGCCGGCCACCGCCTTCAGCCGGAGCGAACCGGTGGGCAGGAACAGTCGCTTGAGCTCGGCGTGCTCATCCACCCAGTCCGGCGATGCGCAGAACTCGGCGATCTCCTGCGCGGTCGGCATACCGGGCACCCCGGGATACCGCAGCGGGATGGCACGCATCCACCGTTCCTCGGCGGTCCGGGCGTAGCAGAAGGCGGCGAAGCTGAGCCCGCGCGCCGTCGCAGCGGCCCGGACGTCGAGCAGGAACCGGTAGAACTCGACGAACACCTGTGCCTCGCTGACCGACGGCAGCGGCCGCCAGGTGGCGAAGGGTCGGTACCCGGGGGTGAACCCGACGTCCGCTCCGGACAGATAGGTGCCCCACAGGTAGGCGCCGTCCTGGCCGTAGGACTCGGAGTCGACATCCAGCTCGACGTCCGCGCGGCGGATCGCGTCGCGCCGGCCGATCCGCACCAGCGGGATACCGAGCTGGAAGGCGCGCGCCCTGACCCGTGACTGGCTGACCGGCGCCGTGCTGAGCCGGAGCTCGGCCGCCAGCTCCCGCGGTAGCTCCGTCGGCAGCTCGGCCAGCTGGTCGATCGTGTGCACCCCGGCGGCCTGCAGCAGCGCGACGTCGCCGCCCGTCACCAGCAGCGAAACGTCACGGGCCTGCTCGAGTTCGGCCGAGCAGCGGGGCCACCACGGGCAGCGCCGACACTCGGGGATCCGGGAGGGAAAGGCCAGCGGCTCCGCGCCGCTCGCGGCGGCCCCGGCCACCGCCAGCCGGTCGGCGAATCGCCGATCGTACTCGGCGAGCGTCGACGCACCCGGCAGGTCGAGGTCGTGCCAGACCACCAGCGCCTCGTCGCCCGGGTCCCCGCGGCCGATCACCCCACCACGGGCGGTTGACGACGCCCACCCCAGTTCGGTCAGCTGGCGGTAGTGGTGTGCCAGCGCGATGACGTCGGCCCGACCGCGGCGAGCCCGGCGGGTGGGGTCGGGCAGCACCCGGGCAGGGTCGCCGAACGTCGAACAGCGCGCGCCTTGCCCCGGGTCAAGGGTGCGGTGAGCCCTGATGATCACCGGCTGGTACCCGTCGCCGGCCCAGATCAGGAGGTCCGGCCATCCCGACCGGGAGCTGTCGGGCAGGCCCGGGTAGATCAGTACAGGAGTGATCAGGACAGGGGAGATCGGTGCCGGAGCGGGCGGTGCGAGCGCCGCCGGCGCCGGGACGTCTGCTGACAGCACGGCTCCGCGGGGCACCAGGACGGTGCGGTCGGCGTCGTCTGCCGGCTGGCCGCGGGCCGCCCGCAACGCGCGCAGCACTGCTTCGCGATGCTCGGCCAGCTCTGTGATCGCGCGGTGGGCGCTCGCCGAAGCGACAGGCCTTTGCAGGCCGACCGCCCAGTCCAGGTGCACCCGCCGGCGGCACCGGTAGGCGGCCGAGGGACCCAGCCGGACGGGACGGCCGGTCACCGACGCCTGCCGCTCGCAGTCGTCGCGGTCGGCATCACACCAGGCACGGCATCAGGCACGGCATCACGCACGGAGTCACGCACGGTGTCAGGCACGGAGTCAGCCACCGCCCGCCCGACCGCCGGCGCGCGCCCCATCCCGGCCAGAGAGATCATCGCCGCCCAGGGTAGGCCCGCCGGGACTCCCGAATGCACAGGCGAGCCGGACCCCTCTACGCTGACCTCTGATCGCCGGTCGCCGGCCTGAGAGGGGAGCACCCGTGGCATTCGGCCGCAAAGCGCGCAAGAAGAAGCCTGTCAAGCCACCCAAGCAGTCGGCGCGGCCCGGGTTCTTCACGATGGTGACCGACCCTCGGACGGTGCTGCGGGTCGTCACCGCGATCAGAGTGGCCGGCCCGTTGGTTGCCGCGGGGGCCATGCAGGCCTCGACATCCGTCCGCGGCCTGTTGGACGAGCAACGTGCCAAGCATCTGGGCGTGCCCGTCGACGACGTGGCCGCCTACAAGGGCCCGACAGGTCCGGCGCGGGCACGGATCGCGGGGTTGTCGTCGGCCATCGACGAACTCCGCGCGCGCCGCAGTGGGGACACGGCGGTCATCCGTTTCGCCGACACCGCGACCACCCGACTGACTGACCTGACAGCGGCGGTTGATGCGACGGTCTCGATGCCGCCTGGTACCCGCGGCGCGGCACTGCGCGCCGTCAACAGCGATCTGGACAGGGTGGACGCCGAGTTGATGACGTTCCTGGTCGGTCCACGCAGCTCCTGAGGCGCTCTTCCGCTCTCGGAAACCTCGCGGCACCCCAGATTGGGGAATCGTCACCGTGCGACGCGGTCAGCTAGCCTGACGCCGTGCGAGCGCCGACCTCCCCGCGCTGGCGGATGCTGCGAGCCTCGGTGTTCGCAGTCGTCGCCACGTCGCTGGCTGCGATCGGTCACGTGAACGGCGGTGGGCACGCACCCGATCCGGCGATCCTGATCGTGCTGGCCGCGCTGGTCGGGGCGAGCGTGTCCGGGTTGGCCGATCGGCGCCTCAGCGGGCTGCAGATCACCGCGATGCTGGCCGCCAGCCAGGTCGGCTTCCACCTGCTGTTCGAGGTGACGGCCCATCAGTCGGGTCCCGTCGACGTCGCGCGGATGGTCTCGTTCCACCTGTTCGCCGCTGCCGCTTCCGCGTGGCTGATGACGGTCGGTGAAAGTGCGCTCTTCCGGCTCTTCGCCGCGCTGCACCGGCTGATCGTCCGGCTCCGGGTGGCGGCCCCGATCTGCGTCGCTCCGAGCTGGACCGCCATCCTGGTCGATCACTCGTGTCCCGGGCAGCGCCGCTCGCTGGCCGCCTCTGTCACCCGGCGGGGTCCGCCCGTCGCGCTGCGCACCGCCGGCCACTCGGCCGGCTGATTACTCGGACGGCACCGTCAGGTCCGGGTGCGTTCTTCCATGCCGTGATCCTGCTGTCCGATCGGCCCACCAGGCGTCGCCTGACGCTGATCACGACACGCGCTCACGACGGCAAACGCCCAGGGCTGCTGGGTACGTTGCCGCGTCGAGCCCCCCACGAAACCACTGCAAGAAGGCTTCCTCATGCTCAAGAAACCAGCTCGCGGGCTTCGCCTGCGGCGCTTGCTGACCCTTGTCACCCTCACCGCGGTCACCCTGATCGCCGGCGCTGGTGCCGCCGCGGCCCACGTCACCGTCAACCCATCGAGCGCCCCCGCAGGCGATTTCACCAAGCTCACCTTTTGGGTTCCCAACGAATCCGACACCGCCGGCACCGTCGCCGTCACGGTGACGCTGCCGACCGACCATCCCTTTGCCTTCGTCTCGGTCAAGCAGGTGCCCGGATGGACGGTGACACCGACTAAGCAGACGCTCGCGGCACCGGTCACCGAGGGTGACCTCACCATCGAGGAAGCCGTCACCTCGGTGACCTGGACCGCCCAGGCCGGCAACCGGATCGGGCCCGGTGAGTTCGCCGAGTTCGAGATCTCCGCCGGACCCGTGCCGGACGTCGCATCGCTGGAATTCCCCACCACCCAGACCTATGACGACGGCACCGTCGTCGAATGGAACGAGCCGACGCCGGCGTCCGGCGAGGAACCAGAACACCCGGCGCCGACGTTGACCGTCGCGGCCGCAGGCGACGCCGAGGATTCGCACAGCGACGAGACCGCGGCGGCCTCGACCGAGGTCGAGGCGAGCGCCGCGACCGTGTCGGCGGCGTCGGAAACCGGCGAGCCATCAGGAGGATCCGACAGCACGGCGGTGATTCTGGCGGTCATCGGGATCGTGGTGGCGGCGGCGGCATTGCTGACCGCCGCCGTCGCGCTGCGCCGCCGTCCGAGCACCGGGGAGAAGACGTGATCATCACCATGGGCGCGTCCACGCCCCGCCGGCGTCCGGCGCTGCGGATCGGCCTGGTCGCAGTGCTGACTGCACTCGCGGCGGTCGGGTTCGCCGGACCGGCGGCCGCGCACGACGTGCTGATCAGCAGCGATCCCGCGGACGGATCGACCGTGCAGACCGCGCCGGCGACGGTCACCCTCACCTTCGACCAGCCGGTGCAGAACTTCGAACCGGTGGTCACGATGACCGGACCGGAGGGCCAGTCGTACCAGAGCGGGTCGCCGACGGTGGACAGCACGGTCGTCACCAGCGCGGTCGGCGAGATCACCCAGGCAGGCGAGTACGTCATCGCCTTCCGGGTCGTCTCTGCCGACGGCCACCCGGTGACGGGCGAGGTCAAGTTCCAGTTCGCCGGCGCCGCCTTGGCGGTGGAATCGACCGGGGCCGGCTCCGCGGCGACCGGCACGTCCGCGGCTGCGCCAGCGCCCGCGGCAACGTCGTCGGCGGCGGCGGCGGCGCCACCATCGGCGACGGTGTCCACCGCGGCCGTGGGGCCGGCCGGCTCGTCATCGGGACTGTCCGGATGGGTGTGGGCCGCGCTCGCCCTGGCGGCCGTGCTGATCATCGCGGCGATCGTGGTGGTCCTCCGCCGGCCGCGCCCGTCCGGCTGAGCCGGCGCCCTCAGGTCAGCTGGGAAGCGGGGAGGTTCGGGTCGGCGCCGGTCAGCCGGACCGACTCGTCCCACAACCACCGCGCCGCGTCCGCGTCGGTCGCCACCTTGGAAAGGGTCGCGGCCGCCGGCGCGCCGCGGCCCAGCCTGCTCGGCCCGACGAACTCCCCGCCGGTCAGCTCCGGCGCCGTCGCCGCGTAGAGCTGCGCGCGGGCGCCCTGCGCCGGCGAGGAACCGAGGATCGCGGTGGCGCGGCGGGCGAGCAACACCGACCGTCCGGCGCCGTCGTCCGGTTGGCTCTCCGCGGTCGCCGACCAGCCCGGATGGGCCAACACCGACACCAGACCACGACCCGGCGCAGCACCGGGCGCCCGACCGATCATGCTCGCGCGACGGTGCAGTTCCTGGCTGGAGAGTGCGACCGCGAGCTTGGACTGCCCGTAGGCACGCATCGGCGAGTACTCGCCGGTCAGCCCCAACCCGCGGTCGAGCGGACCGACCCTGGCGTACGTCAGTGACGTCACCGAAACGACCCGAGCTCCACCGGCCGAGCGACCCAGCGCCGGCAGCAGCCCGACGGTGAGCGCGAAATGGCCGAGATGATTCACCCCCATCTGGCGTTCGAACCCTGCCGGGGTCAGCTCCCGTCGGGGTACCAACATGACCCCGGCGTTGAGCATCAGCACGTCCACCGGTTCGGGCTCCTCGACCAGACCGGAGGCGAAGTCACGGACCGACGCGAGTTCGGCCAGGTCCATGTGGATCACCCGGAGTTTCGCGTCCGGAACCTGCTCTCGGATCCGTTGCGCGGCGGCTTGTCCTCGGTCCAGGTCGCGGACCGCCATCACCACCTCTGCACCGGCGTTGACCAGGGCCAGCGTGGAGACATAACCGAGGCCGGTGTTCGCGCCGGTGACGACCGCCCGGCGGCCCCATTGGTCGGCGACCTCCAGATGGCGCCACCGGTCGATCACGACCGTTCCTGCATCGGCATGATCACTTCACGGACGATCAGCATGATGGCGGCGGCCACCGGCACGGCCAGGATCGCTCCGGTGACGCCGAGCAGTGAGGCACCGATCAGGATCGCGACGACGACGGCGCCGGTGGAGATCTCGACGGTGCGGCGCATCACCCTGGGATACAACCAGTACGCCTCGAACAGGTGCTGGCACAGGTAGAACACCCCGGCGATGATGCCGATCGCCAACGACTGGGTGAAGCCGAGCAGGGTCATCGAGACGCCGATGATGATCGGGCCGACCACCGGGATGAAGTCGAGCACCGCGGCGCCGAGCGCGATCGCCCACGGATAGGGCAGGCCGATGATGAAGGCGAAGATGCCCGCGATCAGCCCGGCCTGGATCGCGATGATCGTCGCGCCCGAGAGGTAACCGCCCATCTGCTTGAGCACGCGGTCGCTGAGTTCGATCACCCGCGGCCGGCGGGTGGCGGGCACCAACCGGTAGGCCGCGGCCTTGATCCGCGGGAACCCGGCCAGGAAGTACAGGGTCAGGATCAGGATGATCACCAGGTCGAGGAACACCGAGGCCACCGTGACGCTGGCGGTGAGGAGCCCGCCCGCGGCCCCGCTGCCCACGTTCTGCACGATGTTGGAGTTGCGCAGCGCGTTGAGCAACTGGAACCGCTGGTCCAGGTTCTGGATGGTCGGGTTCTCCTGCAGGCTCTCGATCAGCTGCGGCACCGACCCGACGAACGAGCCTACCTCGTTGACGATCGGCGGCACGATCGCGTAGATCGCCGCGGCGATGACCGCCAGCAGCGCCAGGAACACCGTCGCCACCGCGCCTCCCCGCCGCAGGCCGTTCCGTTCGAGCAGGCTGACCAGTGGGTCCAGCCCGATCGACAACAACGTCGCGATGGCGAGCAGGACGAGCGTGTCGCGAATGGTGTCCAGCATGAGGTAAGTGACGTACGCGATGAGCACGCCGAGTCCGCCGAAGAATCCCCAGTTGAACGGCGAGTGGTATGGGTGGTCGCGGGAGTCCCCACCCGCGACCGCGGTCTCCGCGGCCTGGGCGCTCGCAGTGGCGGCGGCCGCGGCGGCCTCGGTCGCCCGCACCGCCCGTTCGGACATCATCCGAGTGGACAGCGTGGTCAGCGAGGCGAGCAGACCGGCCCGGCGGCGGCCCTGTTGATCGTCGCGATCGTGACCGCCCGGTGCCCCCGATCCCGGTGGTGAGCCGTCGACGGCGGGGCCGCCTGATGCGGCGCCCGCGGGCTGCGGCTCGCGCGAATCATCACCGAACGCGTCCAGTGCGTCGTCGAGCGCCGCCTGCCAGGCGGCGGCTTGCTCGTCAAGACTGCCGGCGCTCGAGCCCGATGAGCCGTCGGCAGCACCCGGAACGACCCGTGACGAAGAAGCCGGGGCTGCGGCCGGATCCTCCGAGGACGAGTCCTCCGGCGCCGGATGCTCGGTCGAGGACGGCGTGGCTTCAGGGTCTGGCCGACCGGGTGAGCCGGGCACAGCGCCCGATTCGCCCGGGGCCGGACCCGTCATGCCGAGGCGACCAGGTCTTCGTAACCCGGGTGGTGCTCGGTGATCCACCAGTTCACGTACGGGCAGGTCGGGATCACTGTCACGCCCTCGGCGCGAGCGGTGTCCAGCGTGGCCTTGACCAGGTCCGATGCGACGCCATAACCGCGGGAGGCCGGTTCCGTGTAGGTGTGCACGATGTTCCACTTGCCCGGCAGCCGGCGGTAGTCCAGCACCGCCACTTCGTTGCCGTCGATGAGCAGGCGGAACCGGCCGAGCTCGGCGAGGTGTTCGACGACCTGGGTGCGCGTCGGTCCTGCGCCCAAGGGCTCCAATTTCGAAATGTCCAGCGTGCCTGGCTCAGCCGCCTGATCGGTCATTCCCCGATCCCTTCTGCGTTGTTGTGCGAGCGGGTGTCGCCGATACCGATCGTGGCACATTCCCCTGCCACCAGCCGCGCCGAGGGCCGGTAATGGCCCGGCTGGCACCTGCGACCTGCTCGCGGACCGGACGCATCGTGTTCCTGCGCCGGTTCGACGGCGGACGGCTCTCTAGCGAGGTTCGCCGGATCATCGGTCGCCTCGATCGTGGATTCTTGACCTCCGGATGGCCGTCGCAGTGTCCGAGATACACGACGACGCAGCGCGATGGACCGCCGCTTCAGCACCACATGCCTCCCGTGCACTGGTCGGCTGCTGTGCGGGAGATCCTGCAGCGGCTTCACCCGCTCGGGTTGGATCTCGTCGAGCAAGCCGAGGTCCCGTCACAGATGACCCGATCGCCGCGGCGAACCGAGCCGCCCGCGGGATCACCCACCGAGGATGAGTCGTCTTCACCTGACGAATGTCACTGTGGACCACAAGACAGGGATCACCCGCGACGCGCTTGTGACCAGAGCGTCCAGGCCAGCAGGGTGCGGTCGCGGGTCCGACGAGGGGTGGACTGAACGGTGAGCCCGAGTTCGCTGTGGACTCTCCTGCTGGTGATGACCGTTGCCGCGTTGGCACCGATCATCTCCCGCCTCGTACCGGGTCGGCCGCCGCAGGTGTTGTTCCTGATCCTCGGCGGCATCGTCATCGGACCCCACGCGTTCGGCTTCGCGGACTCAGGCGACATCGAACTCCTCGCCGGACTGGGGCTGGGGTTCCTGTTTCTCCTCGCGGGACACGAGTTGGACCCACAGTTGCTGCGGGAGAAGGCCGGACAGCAGGCCCTCGTCGCCTGGACGATCAGCACCGTGCTGGCAGTCCTGGTCGTCGGTGGCCTCGCGGCGATCGGATTTGTGCAAGCGTTCGTACCGGTGTCGATCGCGTTGACCACCACCGCACTCGGCACGCTGCTCCCGATCCTGCGCGACCAGAACATGCTGACCGGCACGTTCGGCCGCTTCATCTTCGCCGCCGGCGCTGCCGGGGAACTCTTTCCGATCCTGGCGATCTCGCTCTTCCTCGGCGCCTACAAGACCTGGTGGGAGGCGCTCATCATCGCCTCGATCGCCGGCCTGGCGTTCGTGCTCGCGTGGCTGACCCGATTGCTTTCCGGAACCCGCGTAGCGGCAATCATCGGCGAGAACAAACACGCCACCTCACAGTCGACGCTGCGCATCACGGTGGTCCTGCTGGTCGGTCTGCTGCTCATCACGCAGAAGTTCGGAGTCGAGGCCGCGCTGGGAGCATTCTTCGCGGGCATGGTGCTGCGGCGTACCTCAACCACGGACGACAACAGCGAATTCGAGGAGAAGCTGGACGCCGTTGGGTACGGCTTCTTCATCCCCGTCTTCTTCGTCAATTCCGGCATGGCCCTTGACCTGCAGTCCATCGTGGAGAACCCACTCCGGCTGCTGGTGTTCTTCGTGCTGCTGCTCGCAGTGCGCGGTGCACCCGCGCTGCTGGTCTACCGCAAGTCCCTCGCGCTGAGGGAGCGTTTCGAGATGGTGTTCCTGACGGCCACGGCGCTGCCGCTCCTCGTCGCGCTGTCCGAGATCGGTATCGATTCCGGTGTGATGCTGCCGCAGAACGCGGCGGCACTCGTGGGCGCGGGCGTCCTTTCCGTCGCCATTTTTCCGTTGGTCGCTATCCGGATCCATCGCCCCACCGGTCCGGCAGTGGATCGCGGGAGCGCTGGTCACCCAGCGCCGACAGAACCGCCACCGAACAGCCCCCGGTCCCGTCCTGATTGACCGTCCCCACCGGTCAGCGGCCCGCGGAAGCTCCGGCCACCACCCTCGGATGATCTTCCCGTCGACATAGCGGTACTCGGCGGCGGTTCCGATGACATTCTCCTGGTAGATACCCCAGGTCTCTTCCGCGAACACCCGGATGAAGCCCCGGCCACCGCCGAGCAGACGAGCACCCGGAACTCGCTGGCCTTCAACAGCTCGAACAATTCCAGCATCGGCCGGTAGAACCAGGTCCAGGTACGACACCCGGTGCTGGGGTTGCCGCGCAACCGCCATCCATTCCCGGACCTGGGCCTCGAACTGTGCCGGGGTGGTGCCGGCCCAGCTCCGCCCGAACGCCTCGAACAGCGATGTGATCACCGCCGGCTCCTGGTTGGCGACGCCCTGGAAGAGGGCTTGGTCCCGCTCGAGAATCGCCTTGTAGGGCTGTTGTTCGGCCAGCGACGGATCCTGCTTGATCTCCACCGCCCACCGGCCGAAGACGAAATCGAACTGCGGTGGTCACGGAT
>Ga0207931_1000101_pt1 | contig 31594 bp, 23 predicted proteins | sample NGESurdeep092012_2_FD_184478 | JGI IMG/M metagenome (GOLD analysis project Ga0207931, IMG submission 184478) | Arctic peat soil microbial communities from Barrow, Alaska - NGEE Surface sample 415-1 deep-092012 (SPAdes) | ecosystem: Environmental > Terrestrial > Soil > Wetlands > Peat ...
AGTGTGAATGGTTCGAAAAACGCCGCGCGGCGTAAGAAATCCGAAATCCCCTGTCCGGGAAACGTCGGGCTCCTCAGACGGCCTCCGGTTCCAGGCCCTCGACCATCATGATCGTGCTTCGATCGACACCGGCGTAGATCCGGTTGTCCCAATCCCGGGTCTTGGTCGAATACAGCAGCCGCGAGCCGCGGCAATGCCACACGCTCGAACGCGAGGGTGCTCGAGCGGCACGCGGCGACATGGTCGGGGTGGCCGGTGCCGCCGTCAGGCCCGAAGGTCAGCACCGCGTCCGGCCGAACCTCGGTCATCACCTCCGCCAGGACGGCAACCGCTTCTTCATCGGGAACATCGGCGCACCGTCCATCGCCGTAACCGAGCCAACGATGCTCGGTGACACCGAGAACGCCCAAGCAGGCGGCAAGTTCGGCCTCACGGACCGCCTGACGCTCGTCGATGGAGCTCGGGTCGTCGGCCGGGAAGCCGGCCTCGCCCCTGGTCGCGGTCACGCACACCACCCGGTGGCCGTTGGCCAACGCGCGCATCATCAAGCCGGCCGACAAATAGGCCTCGTCGTCGGGATGACCCCAGACACCCAGGACGGTACCCAGATCGCCGGTGGTGTCCGGGCTCATTGGATCCGCCTTCCGCTCACCTCGATGGACGGGGCGCCAACCGAACCGTTCCGCCCGCCAAACTGCCGACTCGCGATCCTACTGGCGTCAGTACGGTTGTTTGATGGCGCCGAGCCAGTCCGGCGATGCTCCGGATGTGTCCGCCGGCTTCACGACCGTCGACAGGCAACCGGACACCGACTTCCCGGTGGCCACCATGGACGCCACCGCGAGGTGGCCGGCCGTCCGGTACCTCAAATCCTGGGAGCGAAGCCACCTCGCCCTCCAACCCGGTGAGTGGATCGTCGATGTCGGTTGCGGCCCAGGCGATGTCACCATCGGGCTCTGCGGGGATGTCGGCGCGGCCGGGCATGTTCTCGGGTTGGATGCCAGCACAGCGATGCTGGATGTCGCCCGTCGACGCGCTGCCGAGGCCGGCGCGAACGCCGAATTCGGGGTCGGCGACGCGCAAGCCCTTGCGCTCCCGGACGGCGACATGGACGCGTGCCGCTCCGAACGGATGCTGCAATGGGTACCCGCCCCCGAACGGGCGCTCGCCGAAATGGTGCGGGTCGTCCGTCCAGGCGGCCGCGTGGTCATCGCGGACACCGATTGGCGCAGCCTGATGTTCGACCTGATCGAACCCGACGTGCACGCCGCCGTGACCGAAGCGTTCCGCGCCGTTCGCGGCCCCGGCTACGACGTGGGCGGCAGGCTGCTGAACCGTTGCCGTGATCTTGGGCTGGTGGACGTCGAGATCACCGCCGCCACCCAGGTGTGGACCCACTGGAACCCCGACACGGACGACGCACCGATCGGGTTCTTTCCGCTTCGCACCGTGATGGAGCAGCTGGGCGACCACGGCATGATCGACCGCGTCATGGCCGAAAGGTTCGTGCTGGACATCGAGGACGCCGGCCGACGGGATCGGTTGTTCTGCGCGCTCACGATGTTCGCCGTGTACGGTCGCCGACCCGCCTGAATCTGTCCCGGGTGCAGTTTGCCCGAAAGGGCAAGCTTCAGTGAAATCCCTGGTCAGGGGTCATTTCCCATGGTTGGATGCCGAACTGAGGACCTGACGGGAGGTCGGGCGATGCGCGCTGAACACCGTCTGCGTGATGGTGGTCAGACCGCGGATCGGGCCAGCACTCCCCGCAGCCGGGCGGGCACAACCCGTGCCCACCATCCCGGCGGAGATCTGCTCGCGCTGCAAGCGAGTGCGGGCAACAGGGCGGTCGGCTGGCTGATCGCTTTCGCGCTCCAGCGCTGCGGACCGAATTCCGACTGCGACTGCCCACCCGAGCAGAAGCTCGCCGCTGAACTTGATACGGGGATCGACACGGCTCAGGAAACCAGCGACGAACCGCTGCAGAAACTCGAGGATGCCTCCGCGGCAACAGCAATGCCGGTGCAACGCGACCGGATGGCCGCCGCTGGATTCGCCCAGCCGCTCAACGAGCAGGAGGAATTCAACGCGGCCCACCGGAAGACCGCCGACGGCAAACCGGTGACGAATTGTTGGGAACCGCAGAGCCAGGACTTCAAAGCGGCGGCCGGCGGCCCGGCACTCGGATCGTTCGACGACTTCATCAGCACCCTGAAAGGCCGGGGCACCGCGAAACAGGACGTCACCTTGATCGGCCACGGCACCGGACGGGAAGGCGGCTTCTTCGGGTTCGGCGGCCCGGTGAACAAGACTTCGGGCGGCTGCGACGACGTCCATTTCACGCGGGCGACCGGCATGTCGTTCGACGCCGTGCAGGCCAAAAAGGCCGAGCTGGCCATCGCCGGGAAGGCCCTCACTTCTTTGACCTTGGCAGCGTGCAACTCCGGAGTCGATCCACAGATGGTGCAGCAGCTGGCCGATGCGCTCGGCGTGGTGGTGAAGTCGTTCAGCGATCCGGTGACGATGTGCCTGGGCGGCAACCCGGGCAGCTTCACCCGAGGAAAGGTGTTGTCGGGATCCGAGGTTCCAGAACTGGCCAGCTGCAACGACATCACCGCGCTCGCCCCCGACAGGTCGACGAACCCGCGCAAGCCCTCCGGCGGTGCCGAGGTCCGCGATCTCGAGTTCGACCCCAACGCACCGTCCTCGGTCACCGTGCTGGACGATCAAACATTGACGATCCCGCCGGTGCAGATCACCGATCTCACGCCGGCCGGACGGGCAAAGGCACGCAATCTACGCGTCCCAACACGACCGGTACACCCCGGCATTCATCACCAAGATGCAGACCGCGCTGGGCATTCCGGCACCCACCGGCAAGATCGACGACCCCACCCTGGACGCGATTGCCACCTTCCAGGACACCCACCCGCCGCTGAAGGGCGACGGCATGGCCGGCCCGCGCACGCTCAGCCGGCTGCTGGAATTCGGCCTGGCGACGCAGACTGACCGCACCCACTACTCCGGCCTGATCGATGACGCGGTCGACGGCCTGAAACCGGCGTCGAGCATCGACGAGCGGCTCGCCGCGGCCTGGGGTGCGGTGATCCCATCGCTGACCGAGGAGCAGGTCACGCCGATTCCCGCGGTGTCCAAGGGCGACACCGGCGGCGAGGGCGGGTTCCGGATCAGCGAATGGACCGCCTTCATCACCCCGCAGCTGCTCGACCCGATCCCGCTGCCGCAGGACAAGCGAATGAACCTGCGGCGCACGGTCTATCACGAAGCGAGGCACGCCGAGCAGCTCTACAACCAGGCCCGGATGCTGGCCGGCAAGGATCGCTCGGCGAAGGAGATCACCGGGCTGATCGGCACCACGAACAAGCCAGAGGTCGCCGAGGAAGCCAAGTCCCGACCGCTGACCCGCGGATCCACGGAATTCGTGGTGGCCGAGCAGATGTTCGAGGCCAGCCACGGCGAGGCCGGCAGGCGTCACGATGCCCTGGAGAAGGAGGTCGTCGCCAAGCGGAAGGCCCGCGATGATGCGCTCGCAGCGGCGGGCGGCAACCGCACCGATCCGCGGGTCGTCAAGGCGCAGGCGGAGTACGACAGAGTGCACGCCCAGTACGCCGATCTGGCCGACGAGGCCGACGCGTTCGCGACCTCGGACGACGCGGCGAAAACACCACGCGACTCCAACCTCGAAGTGTGACCGGGCCGCCGCTCCGGCGATCCCGGTGCCGTCGCCACCCGAGCCGCGGAGTCGCTGCGAACTCTCAAATGACCCCGTCGAGGTGCTGGTGAAGCAGCTCGCCCGCGACCTGTACGGGCGGGTCAGCAGGGCCGGGCTTGATCGGGTTTCCCTCGGCGTGATGGGCCTGCCCTACACCGCTATTCGTTGATGTCTGCTGCAGGTCAGGGATCCGGCACAGGTCCGTGCGCTGGTCGAGCGGGCCGCGGGTGCCGTCTTGTCCGTCGACGGCATCTCGACGGAGTACACCCCCGGTACACGCGATGGCGTAGCTTACTTCCATGGCCCGCGTGCGGACGAATATCGAGATCGACGAGGTCTACGTTCAGGCGATCATGGATCGCTTCGGCGTGAAGACGAAGACCGAGGCGGTGGAACTCGCCCTGCGCCACCTGGCCGGTCAGCCGATGACCCGGGAACAGGCTTTGGCCATGCGGGGTGCACACGCGATGGAGGTACCGCAGCCCGACGATCGTCCTGGCGGGCCGGCGTGATCCTGGCCGACACCTCCGCGTGGGTGGAATACGACCGGGCGACAGGAAGCCCGGTCGAACAGCGACTCACTGCGCTGATCGACAACGACGGTCCGCTTGCTGTCACCGAGCCTGTCGTGATGGAGGTGCTGGCGCGCGCACACCACGGGCCACGGGAAGACGACCTGCGTCGACTGATGTTGCGGTTCGACCTGTTGCGCTTCGACGCCGCCGTCGACCTGGATGCCGCGATGCGCATCTACCGACGCTCGCGGCACGCCGAGATCATCCCGACGGGGATGGTCCAGTGCATGGTCGCGTCCGTGGCCTGGCGCTCTGGCGCGTCGCTGCTGAGTTCCGACCGCACGCTCATCCGTATTGCCCGCGTGGTCGGTATCGAGGTCGACCGGGCGTCGCTGCACGGACAACCCGCCACTCCGTCGTCGCCCCCCGTGACGACGCGTCGGGCGCACCGGCGCTGACCGGGTTCACACGGTCGGCGCGCAGGTTGTCGGAAACGGCAGGACGACCCGTGCGGGTCGCGACCACCGCCGCCACCACGGCCCGGGTGACAACCACGGCCAGGGCCATCAGTACGAACGCCGCCGTCCACGCGTCGGCACGGTGTTGTGGTGGGCAATGGAGAAAGCGCATCGGGTCGCGCTGCCGCGCGTGGCACGTCGAGATCCGATCGCCCGAATTCCGGCCGAACCGGGCGGCTGCCGGGCCACCGCGGTTACCCTGGCATCCGAAGGAGGCGCGACCCGTGAGAGTGGACCCGACCAGGATCGATATCGAATTCGATCCGATGACCCAGCACATGGTGGGCGTTTCCGCACACGGCCTGATGCCCTTCGATGTGCCGTTCATGAGCGAAATCGTTCCCAACCTGTGGCTGGGCGGTTGTGAAGACGGTCTGGTGCTGCCCATCTTCATCAAACATCTGGTGTCCCTGTACCCGTGGGAGAAGTACACCGTCCATCACGAACTGCACAGCTCGCTGATCATGCGGATGTACGACAGCACCGATCAGGCCTTCGACCAGGTCGACAGCCTCGCACGATGGGTCAATGACAGCCGCGACTGGGCGCCCACACTCGTGCACTGCCAGGCCGGACTCAACCGGTCGAGTCTGGTGGTGTGTCGCGCGCTCATGCTGGGCGGGATGCCCAGCGGCGACGCGATCGAACTGGTCCGCACCAAGCGGTCACCAGCCTGCCTGTCCAACCCGTCCTTTGCGCGATGGCTCGCCGCGCAATGAAAAATCCGCAGACGCTGGGCATCGTCAGAAGGTTTGATGGACTCCGGACCTGCGCCGGGAAGATGATCACATGCGAGTCGGCCGGCCGACCGGGACGACAGCATAGCCGAACGATTGCGCGTGGCCGTGTTCACCGGCCGGCGACCGAAGGACGAGCGATCGTCGCGACAGGGGATGGTGGGTCATGGAACGATGGCTCGGCGACAGCGCGACCGACGGACGATCACGCAACGCGCAGCATCCCCCAACGCCGCGGCGGTATCAGCACGCCACGGCCGTGACATCACAGCGGGACTTCGCGACCCCAACGCCCACCGACCCCCGTCGCGGCCCCCGGCGTCTCGCCCTGGTCGGAGCCAGTGCCGCCGCAGTGTTCGTGCTTGCCGCGGCGACCGCATGCGCCGGTATCGGCGGGGTCGCGAATACCGCCAGCACGCCGACACCGGCCGCCGGCTCGTCCTCGCCGACCGTGGCCGGATCATCCGCGCCGGCGAGCAGTCCGTCGGTCGCTGCCGGCGGCACCGCCATAGGTTCGGGTTCCAGCAACCCGCTGCCGGTGCTGGGTATGCCCATGCGGCACCGCTACCCGACAACGTGCTGCTGGCGACCCGGGTCGTCAACGGCAGCGAGGACCTGTACCAGATCGACGCCGTCACCGGCGCTGTCGGCAAGAAGTTGACCAACGGCGCGACAGGACCGCAGTACGCGATCTTCTCGCCCGACCGGGGAACGATCGTGTACATGCAACTGGGAGAGCATCACCAGTTACGAACCATGGCTGCCGACGGCGCCGGAGACCGCGAGCTGTTCTCGGGTCCGCTGGCAGACTGCGTCACGATCCCCGCGTGGAATCCGGTCGAACCGAGCGTATTGGCGCTGCGCTGCGTCAATGACGGCAAGATCGAGCTGAATCTGGTGAACGTGGACGGGACGATTCGCAGCACGATCAACACCGGGATCCCCAACATCGACGATGTCAGTTATTCGCCGGACGGAAAGTTCATCATGTATTGGGGGACGCAGAATCCGACAGCCACCGGCGGTGCGCTCTATATCCAACCGGCGGACGGCAGCGCGCTCCCGAGGCAGGTCACCACGCCCGGCGATGCGGGCGACGCGGACGCCACGTTCTCGTCGGATGGTAAGACCATCGTTTTTCGTCGCGCGAATTCCGGAAGGGACTGGGGAACCTCCGCGCAGATCCTGACGGTGCAGACGGATGGATCGGGTCTGCGACCCGTCAGCGACGGCACGGCCTATGACGAAGACCCCACCATTTCGCCTGACGGAACCCAGGTCGCCTTCAAGAGCAACAGGAACAACGCCGCCGGCACCTCCGAACGGCAGATCTGGGTGATCGGACTGGACGGAACCGGATTGCGGCAGCTCGGAATCGGTAGCCCGGGGATTGCGGACGGTGCCCCTGCCTGGGGCCATCGCTGAGACCTCGTTCGGCCGGCAACATCACTGTGGCAGTCCGAGGTCGGCGATCTGCCGGCTCGGCCCTACCGCTCCGCCAAGCGGAGCCGCAACCCGCTCGCTCGGGCCGCGGGCCGGGAGATCGCCGCACGCAATTCCGCTTCGGTGCCCACCAGTCGGACGAAGGACTCCGCGCGGGTCAGCGCCGTGTACAGCAATTCCCGGGTCGACAGCTGAGAGTCCACCTCGGGAAGCAGAAACGTCACGCGCTCGAATTGGCTGCCCTGACTGCGGTGCACCGTCATCGCATGCACCGTCTGCACCTCGGCCAGCCGACGGGGTGAATAGCGGAGCAGTTTGCCCTCCCGGGTGAACACCACGGACAGACCCCCGCCGGGCTCGGTCACCGCCACACCGGTATCGCCATTGAAAAGTCCGATGGCGTAGTCGTTTTTCATCACCAGCACCGGACGGCCCGAGTACCACTCGGCCTGCCGGTTGGTGCCGTGCAGTTCGGCCAACCACAGCTCGATCTGACGGCTCCAGTCCAGCACCCCGCGCGGCCCGGTGCGGTGCGCGCACAGCAACCGGTGTCGTTCCATCTTGTCCAGCGCGGCAACGGCGTCCCCACCCAACGCCGCCTCGCGGACCGCGGTCGCCGCATCGACCACGTCGGTTTGGACGCCAGGGTCGGTGGCGTCCACCAAGACCACCTCGTCGGGCCCTTTCTGCACCACCGCCACTGCCGCGTCGGGATCGCCGTCGCGCACCGCGGCCGCGAGATCGGCAATGGCACCGCCGAATCGCCAGGTCTTGCGGAGCAACACCACACCACTGCGCGGGCCGTGGTGTGCGGGTGAATCCGACACCGCCCCGCTCTCGACGGCGCGAGCGTCCGCGCGCGAGGTCAGCCCGGCGACGAGATCGGCCAGCACCGCGCCGGCTTCGACCGACGCCAGCTGATCCGGATCACCGACCAGGATCAACCTGGCATCGGGGCGCAGCGCCTCCAGCAGCCGGGCCATCATCGTCAGCGAGACCATCGACGTTTCGTCGATCACCACCACGTCGAACGGCAGCCGGTTGTCCCGGTTGTGCCGGAACCGGGTGCCGCGACCCGGCACCCATCCCAGAAGCCGGTGCAGGGTCGAGGCGGAAAGGGTGGGCAGGTCGTGCCGATCGGGCTCGGCGAACGTGCTCGCCTCGCCCTGGACGGCCGCCTGCAATCGGGCGGCGGCCTTACCGGTCGGCGCGGCCAGCGCCACCCGCAGCGGCGGACCCGGTTGCGCGAGCAGCAAGGCCAGCACCCGGGCCACGGTGGTTGTCTTCCCGGTGCCCGGTCCGCCGCCGAGCACAGTTGTCCATTGCGTCGCGGCGACCTCGGCGGCCAACCGCTGCTGCCCGGCCTCGGTGCCGGGAAACAACCGATCCAGACCAGCCGCCAGCACGTCGCCGTCGACCTCCGGAGCCGGCTGGGCCTCCCGGGCCAGCAGATCACGCCGGACCTGCTCCTCCTGCCTGCGGTAGCGGTCCAGGTAGAGCAGGTCGAACTCCCAACGGAGCGGTTTCCCCTCCCCGACCAGCGGACTCGATATCACCGCGCGCAACCACGGTTCCGGCTCCGGCCAGGGCAGCGCGGGATCGACCTGCCGCACCTGGGACAGGTCGACGCACACGGACCCGCTGCGCACCCCGCGGACTGCCAAGGCGATCGCCAAACGGACGGCCTCGTCCGGCTCACTGGCGAGTTCGGCCAACCGACTGGCGACGTGCACGTCGGCCGCGGTCAGGATCCCCGCCTCGTTGAACTCGCGGAGCAGGCCGGTGGCCCCCATCGCCAGCCGGGCGTCGAAAGGGTCTTCCGGAACGAGGATCTCGGCCGTCACCGTGTCGGAGAGCGGGCCGCTGGGCAGCACACCGGTCATCCGGCGCCTCCGATCGCATGCGAGGATCCACCGGCGCCGTCGAGCAGGTCCGACAAACCGGTGACCAACTCCGCCGGCGGTTGCCAGCCGAACACCCCGCAGGGCCGCCCGTCGACCAGCGGCGTCGTGTGCCCGCACATGCCGCGCACGAACAGGTACAGCACCCCACCGATGTGCAGCGCCGGGTCGTATCCGGGCTGTCGCCATCGCAGGAAGCGATGCAGCGCAACGCAATACAACAGTGCCTGCAACGGATAATCGGATTCGGCCATCACCGCGTCCAGAGCCGCCGGACGGTAGTGCCATGCCGAGAGACCCTGCGGGATATCCGACATCAACCCTGCCGTTGCCGTCGAGTCCGGTGCGGGCGGCGCCGCCCGGCCTGGCGGATGGCTCGGCGCGCCGCCGATCTCACCCAGCCAGTTGGTCTTGTAGTCGACGACCAGGTACCGCGGTCCGGCGATCCGCAGCACCGCGTCCAGGCTGCCGGTGAGGTACCCGCGCAGCGGCAACCAGGAGAACCCCGGTGAGGAGAGCCGGTCGGCGTAGCCGGCCAGCGGATCTCCCGGCCGCAGGTGACGGCGCAGAACAGGTGCCAACTCCCCCAGGGTGATCCCGGTTCCGGACCCGTCGCCACCTGACTCGTCGCCACCTGACTCGTCGCCACCTGCCAGGGGCACTTCGAACTCCAACTCCGCCAACCGATCCCGGATCGGAATGTCCCGCAGGGTGATTCCGGTGGCGAGCGGACCGAGCGGGGTGTGCAGGACCGGAAGCAGGGCTTGGGCCAACTGGTCCGGGGTGAGCGGCGCGGTGCGTCGGGCCAGTTGCTCCGCGCACCGCACGCGCAGTTCGGCCAGCAGGTCCGGCGCCTGCGGGTCGGTGGTTTCCAGCACCGCGTGCACCAAGGTGCCGAAGGACGTCCCGGCCGGCAGGTCGGCCATCGGTGACGGCACCGCCAGCAAAGCCTCGTCGGTCGCGAACCCGCTCCGCAGCAAGGGGATCGCCTCGTCCTCCCGCTCGGCGGTCTCCGGTTCGCTGCCGACTCCGCTGTCGCCCGTGGCGGCCCCGGTCACAGCGTCGTCCGCGCCGTCGGTGAGCGCGGCGGACCCCGCGGCCGACAACGACGAGTACGACACCCGGCGCCACCCGGCATCCACCGGACGATTGAGAACGCCTACTGCGAAGGTGGTATCGGGGTGAACCGGCGGTGCCGGCGGTTGTGTCACGCCCACCGCCGCCCGCTCCACCACTGGTCCCCCGCGTTGTTCCAGTTCGCGCAACTGACGGGCGGCCGCGTCATCGGCGACGAGAGACACCTCGTCGGGGACCCCGCCGGTGAGGTCCCGGCGCCCGAACAGCGCCCGGTGCAGGCCCGAACACGGCGTGTTCTTCGTCGGTGCCCACCAGGTGATCACCTGCGACTGCGCCCGGGTCAGACCGACATAGAGCAGGCGCAGCGCCTCGCCCGCCTCCTCTGCCAGCGCCTGCCGCTGCCGCTCCGACCTGCCAGCGGTGCCGGACCCACCGATGTCCAGGACCCGCTGCCCGTTCACGTGCAGCAGCAGGGTGTCCGGTGCGCGGACGAACCGGTCGAAGGCGAACGGCAGGTAGACGACCGGGTACTGCAGGCCCTTACTGGCGTGCAGGGTGACCACTTGCGTTGCGGCGGCGTCGGTGTCGAGCCGGCGGATCCGGTCGGTGGCAATCTCGGCGTCCGTGTCGGATCGCCGACGCCGCAACCACTCGGTCAGCGCCGTCAGCCCGAGACCCTCCTCCAGCGCGGCGGCATACAGCGCCTGGCCGACGTGCCGGAGGTCGGTCAGCGCTCGTTCGCCGTCCACCAGTGCGAGGACCCTGGCCGGAAGGTCCAATTCGGTGACGGCGACCTCCATCAACGCGGCCACCCCGCGCTCGGCGAGCACGGTGGCCCACCGGCTGAACAACGCACTCAACTCGTCGGTCAGCCGCTCGCCACCGGACGCCAATTGCGCGGCGGTACGGCCGACGAACGGGGTCAGCGCGGCGGCGCGGACCCGCCCGGAGCGGTGCGGTTGCTCCAATGCCTCCAGGAGCACCAGCCAGTCGTCACCCGCCCTGGTGTGGAACACGCTGACATTCCCGGCAACCACCGCCGGAATGCCCGCCGCAGTGAGGTTCTCCCGCACCAGATTCGCCTGCTGGTGCGTCCCGACGATCACCGCGACATCCCCGGCAGCGATCGGGCGACCGTCGAAGCTTGCGCCGGAGCTCAGCAGGGCCGCCACATCCGCGGTCAGATCGCGGGCGACGAACTTGCGCACCCGATCGATCGGGATCTTCCCGTTCCGGCCGATCTCGAAGTCATCGCGCCGCACCACCCGCAGCCGCAGCGGCGCACTGGAGGGCGCGCCGACCAGCCGGGACTTCTCGCTGACGGCGGAGACCGGTCGTACTCGGATGTCCTGGCTGCCCATCGCCATCTCGCCGAGCAGCACCTGAAGGGCATTGACCAGCGGGGCGTCCGCCCGCCAGTTGTTGTTCAGTGTCGGGTGCGCCCCTGCGGTCTTCGCCGCCGCCAGATAGGTGTCGATATCCCCACCGCGAAAGGCGTAAATGGACTGCTTCGGGTCGCCCACCAGGACCACCGTCGCGTGGCCTGCGAACGCGCGCTCCAGGATCTGCCACTGCACCGGATCGGTGTCCTGGAATTCGTCGACCAGCACGATCGACCACCGCGCCCGCATCCGGTCCCGTGCCGCCGCATCCTCCGGTTCGAGAGCGGTGGCCAGTCGGGTGAGCAGATCGTCGTAGCCGAGAATCCGGCGCCGCCGTTTGCGGCGATCCACCTCGGCCCGCACGGCGACGCCGAACGCCACCCTCCGGGCTGCCACCGTGCCCGGCTCCTCGGTGGCCGGCACCAATGTGGCCTGCGGATCGTCGATCACCGTGCGGGCCAGCGACAACGCGGTGGCCCGATCGAAAATGGGCTCCCCGGAACGGCTTCCGGCGAACGCCCGGACGTACAGGTCGTCGACCACCTCGACCACCAGATCGTCCAGACTCTCCACCAGCTCGACGTCGGCGTCCCCGTCACCCGCGATACCGAGCCCGGTCAGTACGTACTGGCAGAACTGATGGGTGGTGACGATGGTGGCCGCGTCGAACCCGGCCAACGCGGCACGCAGCCGCTCCCGGCGGGTCGCGACATCGTCGTCGGGCACCGCGGCCAGCAACGAGTAGAGCGGGTCGCCCCCCGACCGTGCCACGGCCGGATCGGCGAGGACCCGTTCGGCCTCGACCAGATGACCGCGGACCCGTTCCCGCAGTTCCTGGCTGGCCGCACGGCCGAAGGTGATGACCAGCAATTCGTCCAGGGTGGCGACACCCTCGGCCACATACCGGGTCACCAGTGCGCCGATGGCTTGCGTCTTACCCGTCCCGGCGCTGGCCTCCAGCACGGTGATCCCGCTGGGCAGCTCGCCGCGGATGTCGAACGGCCTCGTCGCATCGGCGGCGCTCACAGCACTGCCCGCCCTTCGCGTTCCAGCAGCGGGAACCACAATCCGACCGCGAGTTCGCCGAACACGTGTGGCTCGCCGCCGCTGTCCTCGGGGGGCGCCTTGTGGAGCACGTCGAACGGTGTGTTCCGGCCCCAGACCTGTACGTGGGCAACGTCTTCGACCTCGCCGGGAAACGTCCCGGTGGCCCATTTCTGCCCGGCCCGCCGCTCGGCCTCGGCGACCTCGATGCCCTTGAATCTGGCTTCGGCGTAGGCGGCGGCGCTCTTCACCGGCAGCGGCAGCGGCTCCCGCAAGCCGCGGTCGTACAGCGCGACCAGCTCGCCCAGGATGTCCTGCGCGTACTCCTGCTCCAGCGGCTGCACGGTGGCGCCCAGCGGTTGCCCTGGATCGCCACGCCCGACACTCGCTGCTCCCCACAGTGTCTCGGGATGGGCGGAACTCAGCGCCAGCATCGCGATCCAGGCCCGCAGCCGCACCGCGGGCCCGAGTTTGGAGTACGTCACGGTGACCAGGCAGCTGTCGTGAAGACCGGCAACGGTGCCGCGAACCTGCCGCCCGTCGGGAAGCTGGACCGCGACGTCGATCGTGCGCCGGGCAGCGGCTCGCAGTGCTGCCGTCCGCTCCACCAGCGGCCGCACGTCGTACAGCACGTCCTCCAGGGTGCGGGCGCCCAGCGGGCCGGGCGGCAGCACGCCGCGGCGCCACTCCGCCTGCCTGCAGTCCTCCTCGCTCATCCCCGCCAGCCGGTCGCGGAGCAGCCGCTCGCCGATGCTCCATTGCTCCAGCGCGTTCAATTCGACCGGCAACGCATCGGACGGCTCGTCCTGCTCGAACCGGACCGCGACGTCGAGTCGTTGCCGCAGAAACCCCTTGGCGGGATGGGTGAGCAGCGCGCTCATCTCGGCCAGGTCGATGTCGCCGACCGGCGGCGCGGGCAGTCGCGACGGCAGAAATGCCGGCACGGGGGTGCGCAGGCCGGCGGCGGCGCGGGCTCCGGTCAGCGCCGCCGGGTCGAAGGTGAAAGGGCCGGGCCTGCCGAGGGCGCCGGGGGTGACGGTCCGCGGGTCGAACGGCTGCAACGGATGCTGCACCACCACCCGGGTGCCGGCCTTCGCGCCGGTCACGGTCCGCGCGGTGTCGTCCAGGGCGTCCAGCAATTCGCCCAGTGGCACGGCCGGCGGGCGCCGCGCACCCGTCCGCTCATCGGCGCCGGTATAGGTGATGATGACCTTCTCGGTGGCGGCCATCAACGCGTCCAGCATCAGCTGCCGGTCCTCGGATCGCAGATCACGTTCTCCCACAGCGGGTTCGCGGGCCAAGATGTTGTCGCCGTCCTCCCGGGCGGCGCGCGGGAAGACCCCGTCGTCGAGCCCGAGCAGGCACACCACCCGGTGCGGCACCGACCGCATCGGCACCATGGTGCACACGGTCAGCGTGCCGGTACGGAAGTTCGCCCTGGTCGGCCGACCGGCCAGCCGGCCGGCCAGCAGGGCCCGGATGTCCGAGCGGCTGAGCCTGGTGGTCGCCGCACCCGCCTCGGCCGCGTTCTGCTCGACACCGGCCAGCTCCCGGCGCAATTCCGCGGACTGCCAACCGTCGGTTCCGCGCACCATGGTCAGGCTGTCCACGGCGCGGATCAACGCGGCCAGCCACTCGTCGATGGTGTGATCGCCGGTGAGGGCGTCCAGCGCGTTCGTCACCCTGGCCATCAGCTCGGCCAGCCGCCCGGCGAGGTCGACATCCGAACTCCCGACGTCGTCGAGCGGCAACGCCACGCCGAGTCGGTTGTTGTCCTCCTCGGCCATCGCGACCCCCAGCAGCACCCGATCGAGCCCGGCGCGCCAGGTGTTCTGCGGGAAGTCCTGCAATCCGAAAACGCCGCGGTGCCGGGCGTCGAGCCCCCATCGGGCGCCGGAATCGACCGCCCAGGAGGCCAGTTGTTCGAGCTCGTCATCGTCGAACCCGAAACGGCGGCGCACCGGGGGCCAGGCAGCCAGGTCCAGCACCTGGGAGGCGGTGACCCGGCCGTCGGCCAGGTCGAGCAGTCGATCCACCGTGGCCAGCAGGGGGTTGGTCTGGGTGAGCGCACGGTCGGCCAGCCGCACCCGCAACCCGTGCGCTGGGTGTCCGCCGTCGACGACGTCGGCGAGCCCGAACGCGCCCTGTACCAAGGGGGCGTAGGCCTCGATGTCCGGGCACATCACCAGGATGTCGCTGGGTTGCAGGGTGGCGTCGTCGGCGAGCAGGCCCACCAGCACATCCCGGAGCACCTCGACCTGGCGGGCCGGGCCGTGGCACGCGTGCACCTGGACGCTGGTGTCGGTGTCGTCGAGCAGATGTGTTGACGAACCTGGTCTCTCGTTCTCGGCAATGCCTCGTTGCAGGGTCGTGAGCACGGTCGCTGCGGGTCGGTCCGCGGGATGATGAATGTCGGAATGCGGTGCTCGGCACAGCGTGGTCTGCATCTCCCTTGCGTCCCGGCCGAGCGAGGACAGCAGCGGGTGTCTCGGGGCGGCGGCACTGGGATCCGCGCGCCTGCGCACCGGACCGTGCGGGTTCGGCGGGCCGCCGGCCAGCGTCGTCCACAGCGCCGGCGAGGGGTGCGGGAGCCAGAGGTGAACGTCGCGGTGCTCGGCGAGCGCGGTCAGCACTCGGAATTGCCGGTCCGGCAGCGCCGTCGGCCCGAACAACGAGAGCCTTTCCGGCAGAGAGGTTTTCGTCGGATCGGCGCGGAGGTCGTGCACAGTGGCGGCGAGCCGCTGCACGGGGTCCGGGCCGCCGATCCGCTCGCGCAGCCGGCGCCACAACTCCGGCTGCCAGGCCACGTCACTCGGTACCGGATCACCCCAGCCATCCTCGTCCTCACCCTGCGCCCAGGCAGCCAGCATGTCCGGCCGATGGGTGGCGTAGCCGTCGAACAGCCCCGCGAGCCGGCGGGCGACCGCGTATCGGCGACCGCGCCGGTGCTCGGCGTCCGGCACGCTGTCAAGGTAGCCCAGGTGAGCGGCCAGCGAACGGCACCAGGGTTCGGTGGCCGAGGAGTCGATCACCTCGAGCAGCGGCCATGCCGCGGCGTCCGGTGCCCACGGGTCGTGATCCTGAGCACCGCCGAGGCTGCCCGCCGCCTCCTCGAGCAGCCGGGTCGGTGACGGAAAGCGGACGGCGGCACAGATGCCGTCGTGCCGGCCACCCCTGGCCCCGAGGTGGTGCGACATCCGCTGGGTCAGCCACCGCTCGATGCCGCGGGCCGGCACGGCCACCACCTCCTCGGCAAAGACGTCGTCGAGGGGGTCGGTCAGCAGTTCGGCCAATGCGGCGGCCAGGGTGTCCGCGCGTTCGGCGCGGTGGATGTGCAGCGTCATCGGGAACCCGCCGACCCTCGTACGGATCGGTTCAAGCCGCCGACATGCCCGGCGGTCCGGTCGTCGCGCCCCGCGCGGTCGCCCGACGGTCGCGCTGATCGAGTATCGCCGCCGTCACCCCGTCCCCGTTGCACCCCGACAGTGTGTCTGACGGGTACGACAGTCGCGGTTCCCGGCCCAGCCGATCGGGCGACTCCGCGATCTCGCGATCCACTGTCTCGGCAATTCCGCACTCGCAGAGTTGACATGTGAAGCTGTGGCTGACCTGCTGCCGGTTCCGATCCGCCGCTATCCCACCGAGCCGCTGGCCGGCCGGATCTGGTCGATGCGTCACACCATGACCGTCCATGACGCCCACTATGTCGCCTTGGCGGAGGTCTTGAACGCCCCACTCCTGACCGGCGATCGCAGGCTGGCCGCCGCGGCCGGTGAACTCGTCGAGATCCACCTGACGTAACGGCATCAGCGAACCCGCAGGGCCGAAGCGCAGGATCGTGGACGCTCGGCACGACCGCGCCGAGCCGATGATCCACGCTGCGCGAGTTCCCCGACAAAGCCGGAACCGTTGCGGGGCAAGTCGTTGGTCGCGGTGCGTGGCTGCTACTGCGGTGAACTCGACGACGGCAAGTCGCTGATCGAGAAGGCGCGGGCCGCGCTGGGACCTGCGGCCGTCGACACGTTCGCAGTGATGCCGGCGGCTGGGCCGGCGGCGATCAGCTTGGATCCGGTTGATCCGAGGGGCGCGATGAGCCATTCGGAACTGCTCGCCGCACTCAGCCCTGACGTCATCGACGCGCTGGTGGACCTGGCCGGTCCGGAGTCCGGGTCGCCGTTGGTGATGCTGGAGATTCGGCAACTCGGCGGTGCCCTCCCGGCCCGGCTACGGCGCTGACCCCGATGGCCCACACCGAAGCGGGATTCAGCCTCAATGCCATCGGTGTCACGCCGACCCCGGAGCGGGCCGCCGCCGTCGGGGTTCACCTCGACCGGATCGAACAGCGCATCGGTGCGCTCGCCAACGGCGACACCTGCGTCAACTTCCTGGATCTGGAGGGTGCCACCGAGAAGCGGGTGCGGGCCGCCTATTCGACGGCGGATTGGCAGCGGCTCGTCCGGCTCAAGGAGCGGTACGACCCGTCAAACCTCTTCCGCTTCAACCGCACTATCCCGGGATCGGTGACCGCCGGGCCCGCGTATGTCCACTGAACCCCTACCGAAAGCTGAGCCGAGAGATGACGACCATCCTGGTCACCGGTGCCACCGGCACCGTTGGATCCACCCTGATTCCACTGCTGCGAGCGCGGGGAAGAGACGTCCGGGCATTGGTCCGCGACCCCGACCGTGCGCAGCGAATCTCCGCTGCGGGCGCCCAGATCGTGCAGGGCGACTTGGCAATCCTGCCTCCCCGCGGGCCGCGCTCGACGGCGTCGACGCGGTCTTCTTGGCCTGCGGGAACGTCCCCGAGCAGGTCGAGCACGAATGCGCCGTGATCGATGAGACCGAAAGGTCCGGCGCGCGAAGGATTGTCAAGCTGTCCGCGCGCGGAGCCGCGGAGGGCTCGCCCGTTGCATACTGGCACTGGCACGCGATGATCGAGCGGCACCTGCGTATGTCGAGCACACCGGCAACGGTGCTGCGGCCCCGGTTCCTGATGACGAAACTGCTTGGCGCCGCCGAGGGTGTCCGCCATCAAGGAATGCTGTTCGCGCCCGCGGCGGACGCCCGGATCGCGATGATCCACCCTGGCGATGTCGCAGCCGTGGCGCTGACCGAAAGCGGGCACGACGGACGCACCTATGTACTCACCGGTCCGGAAGCGATGACCTACCAGCGCGCCAGCCGCCGTTCGTGCTGAGGTCGCTGTTCATCCTGGTGGTCTGCTTCGCGTCGGGCGGCATCACCGTCATCGCGGCAGGGCGGGAGTGTGGTGGCGGACGCGGCGGGCCGCACGACAGTCGGCGGCCCACGGCGATTCGCGCGCATCATCTGGTTGACTCGCGTCACAGCAGCCCCACAACCGCGACGTTCGGGCGCGCCGAGGAAGTTGATCCGCGCTGGACAGGCGAGGCGCCGGGGTGGCGCGGCATGGGGGAACCTTGACCGCATGTACCTGGCTGACCTACCGACCGATTCCGGTGACGCGCCCGTCGCGTGGCTGGCCCTGACGATCGTCGTCGCCGCCGTGGGGGCGCTGATCCTCGCCGTGCTGCTCGGCGCCCTGTTCCGCCGGCTCGGGCGGCGGTGGCCGGTGGTTGTCGAGGCATCACGGCGCGGCCGCTTACCGTTCCGGCTGCTGCTGGTGCTGATCGCGATCCGTCAGGTGATCGCCTCGACAACCGTGCTGGGCGGCTGGCAGGACACCCTGGTCACCGTCGTGCAGCTGGCGATCCTGGCCGTCTGCGGGTGGTTGCTGGCCGTGCTCGCGTTCGTGTTGGAGGACCTGACGCTGGCCAGGTTCCGGATCGACGTGGCCGACAATCGCAAGGCCAGGCGGGTACGCACCCAGGTGACGCTGTTCCGCCGGCTGGCGGTGGCCGCGATCATCACGCTGGTCATCGCGTCGATGCTGCTGACCCTGCCCGGCGCCAAGGAGGCAGGCGCGACGATCCTCGCCTCCGCCGGGGTCATCGGCATCGTCGCCGGCCTCGCCGCGCAGTCCTCGCTGTCGAATCTGTTCGCGGGCCTGCAACTCGCGTTCACCGACGCCATCCGGGTGGACGACGTCGTCGTGGTGGAGGGCGAATGGGGCCGCATCGAGGAGATCACCCTGACCTATGTGGTGGTGCACATCTGGGACGACCGGCGGCTCATCATGCCCTCGACCTACTTCACCACCACCCCGTTCCAGAACTGGACCCGCAAGGAATCCGCGGTGCTGGGCGCCGTCGAGCTGGACGTCGACTGGCGGGTGCCGCTCGACGACCTCCGGGTCGAGCTGGACAGGGCCCTGCAGTCCTCCGAGATCTGGGACGAACGGGTCGGCATCCTGCAGGTCACCGATGCGGTCGGCAGCGTGGTCCGGGTCCGGGTACTGGTTTCCGGTGTGGACGGGCCGACAGTGTTCGACCTGCGTTGTGAGGTTCGCGAGGCGCTGGTCGGATACCTGCAGCGCCGCCATCCCGACGCGCTTCCCCGGATCCGGGTGGAGAGCTTCGCGCCGGGTATCCCGGAGCAGGCGGGTCCGACCGACTTGGCCGACGGCCCGGCCGACGACACCTTGCCGGTGTCGCGTCCCCGGGCTCGGGGCTCGTCAGGCGAGAGCGAGTCCGAATCGACGCACAGCCAGGGACTTTTCACCGGAAGTATCAAGGCGATCCAGCGGGCCCGGGGGTTCACCGGGACCGGGCCACAGGAGCAGGTGGACGATACGCCGGACGCCCCCGCCGATCGGACATGACGGGCGCAGTTCTCCCGCCGCGACCGTGCTCGCCGGGCCAGCGGAATCGAATCACTCCGAAAGGAGGATGCGCCGGGGCAACCCAGCGGCTCGAATGGCCAGAGGTGGTCAGAGACACCGCGACCAGGATCCGAACGGTCAGTCCGGGGAGTAGCCAGCATGCTGTCCACGACGAACAGCGCCAGCTCGACGAGATCGAGCGCGCACTCCGCGAGGACGACCCGAATTTCGCCGCCACCTGGATTTCGGCCAGGCTCGGCGTCGTCGGATCATTGCGCCCGTCGCGACCATCCTGCTCGGCCTGGTTCTGGTGGTGGTGGGTGGGATCGCCGCGCAGTGGTTGTTGATTGCCGGCGTCATGCTGAGCGCGACCGGGTTCCTGGTCACCGTCGGCGGCTTCTGGTGGCTGTCCGTGGTGGGCACCACCGCGCCTCCGCCGGCTGACCGTTCCCCAATGGAGATCCTGGACCGCCGATCCGGACCGCCGATGCGCCATGTGGAGGAACTCAGGGTGCGCCCGAGTCGATGGCGGCCGATGATCATGACGGAGCGAAGCTGTGCTCGAGCCGAGATCAACGGGAGATGACCAGATGGGCAAGAACGAGAAGAAGGCCGGGCAGGCGGGGACGAAGCTGAGCCGCAAGGAGTACGAGGCCGAGCTGGCCGCGCTCCAGGGCGAACTGGTGGCCATGCAGGAATGGGTGAAAGCCACCGGCGCGAAGATCTGCATCGTGTTCGAGGGACGAGATACCGCCGGCAAGGGCGGCACGATCAAGCGGATCGTGGAGCGGGTCAGCCCCCGGGTCTTCCACGTCGTCGCGCTGTCCGCCCCCACCCCGCGCGAGCAGTCCCAGATGTACGCCCAGCGCTACATGTCGCACCTCCCGGCGGCCGGCGAGGTGATGATCTTCGACCGCAGCTGGTACAACCGCGCCGGGGTGGAGCGCGTGATGGGTTTCTGCACTTCCGAGCAGGTCACCCAGTTTCTCGCGCTGACGCCCGGCGTGGAGAAAGCCATGGTCGACTCCGGCATCATCCTGCTGAAGTACTGGCTCGAGGTCGGCCCCGACGAGCAGACCAAGCGGCTGGAGAGCCGCATCGACGACCCCCGCAAGATCTGGAAACTCTCGGACCTGGACCTGAAGTCCTACAGCCGCTGGTACGACTACGCGCAAGCCAGGGACGACATGTTCAAGGCCACCGATACCGCTTGGGCGCCATGGTTTATCGCCCACACCGACGACAAGAAGCAAGGCCGGCTGAATATCATCAGCCACCTGCTCAGCCAGGTCCCGTACGAGCCACTGCCGAAAAAGAAGGTCACCCTGCCGAAGCGGCAGAAGCGCGGCGGCTACACGGACCCCGAACTGTCGTTACGGCACATCCCCACACCGTTCTGAGCCTGGGGTGGGTTGCGGGTGCGCGGCGAGTTCGGCTTCCCGGCGGGGTGCGCGTCCAAGCTGGTCGCGAACGCCCAGCGCCACCCGCTTGGCCCGCTCCAGCGCCTCGATGTCCGAAGCCGGCAACCCCGCCGTGCGAGCATCCGCGACCGGCAGCTCGAACTCGACCGTCGGTGCGTCCCTGGCCAGCAGCTCGAGCAAGTGGCACACCCCGGCTGCCATCCCCATGGGCACAACGCTGCCACCGGCATCGACCGCCGCTCGCCCGGCCGGGGGCGGCGGGTGTGGACCGCGCTGGGCAGGGCCGGCGGGGTGCTGGGCCGTGCTGGCGGTCAGCGGGCGCCCCAGCCGCCGTCGAGCACCAGGTCCGATCCGGTGATCGAATCGCTCCCCGGCGAGCACAGATACACCGCTGCCGCAGCGATCTCGGCGGGATCGATCAGCCGCTTCACCGGCGAGGACGCCAGAATCACCTTGCTGAGCACCTCGTCTTCCGACAAACCATGCGCCACAGCCTGATCGGCGATCTGCGCCTCGACCAGCGGGGTACGGACATACCCGGGATTGATGCAGTTACTGGTGACGCCACGTTCGGCACCCTCCAGCGCGATCACCTTCGACAGCCCTTCCAGGCCGTGCTTGGCCGTCACGTAGGCGACCTTGAACGGACTTGCCCGCCGGCCGTGCGCGGACGAGACGTGCACCATCCGCCCCCAGCCGCGGTCGTACATTCCGGGCAGCACGGCCCTGGACAGCACGAACGGTGCGGTGAGCATGATCCGCAGGATCTTCTCGAAATCGGCGATCGGGAAATCCTCGAGGCGCTCGACGTGCTGGATCCCGGCGTTGTTGACCAGGATGTCCACGCTCCCGGCCACACTCTCGATGGCGGCCGGCAGGTTGTCGATGTCGGACAGGTCGATGACCAACGGCGTCACGCCGATCTGCTGGGCGAGTTCGCCCACCGCCTCCGCGTCCCGGTCGACCGCGATCACGGTGGCGCCCTCGGCGGCGAACCGGGTCGCGATCGCCCGGCCGATACCGCTGGCCGCACCGGTGACCAGTGCGGTGCGGCCGGCGATTGGTCGGCTCTGCTGTTCGGACCCCGTCGTCATACCGGCAGCGTAGGCCCAGGCGCGGCACGGGACTATGGCCCGAGCCCACACTGCGGGCAGATACCGATGGGCCGGCGCCACATACCCGGGCTGGTTGCGGTGCCGACCATGCTCAGTCGGCGTGGCGCGCTCGATCGGCAGGAAGCCGGCCGGATCGCAGGCTGAGTGGGTTACCGTTTGAGCATGGCGCTCGAGGTGCCGCCGCAGACGATCCGTTTCGCCCGTTCGGCCGACGGTGTACGGATCGCGTTCGCGCGTGTCGGGCAGGGCCCGCCGCTGGTCATCGCGACCTGCTGGCTCAGCCACCTGGAGTACGACCTGGAAAGCCCGGTCTGGCGGCACTGGGTGACCGGGATGGCCGGAATCGCGACCACCATCCGTTACGACGAAAGGGGTTTCGGCCTTTCAGACTGGCATGTGCCGGATTTCGCCCTTGAGTCGCGGATCAACGACCTCGAGGCCGTGATCGACGCGGCCGGTCTGGAATCCTTTGCGCTGCTGGGGATGTCCCAGGGCGGACCGGTCGCCATCGCCTACGCGCTCCGCCACCCTGAGCGGGTCACCCGGCTCATCCTGCACGGCAGCTACACCGCCACCCTTGGACCCACCCCGGAATCCACTGAACTCGAGGACGCCTTCACCCGGATGATCGAGGTCGGCTGGGCGCGCCCCGAGGGCCGTTTCCGTCGGGTCTTCACCGACATGCTGATGCCAGGGGCCACGCCGGAACAGATGACCTGGGTGGACGACCTGATGCGCATGTCCACGTCCACGGCCAACGCCGTTGCCTTCCGTCAGCAGCGCCGGGATGTCGACGTGGGCGACCTGCTTCCGCACGTCGCTCTGCCGACCCTGGTGCTGCACGCGAGAGGTGATCAGTGCAACGACTTCTCCGAGGGCAGGAGGCTGGCCGCGGAGATCCCCGGCGCGCGGCTGGTCACCCTGGAGTCGGACAACCATGTGCTGCTGGCCGACGAGCCGGCGTGGCCGGTGTTTCTCGCGGAGATCGATAAGTTCCTGGAACCCGACCGCCGGGCCGATCGGGCGCTCGGTCCGCAGCGCCAGTCGCGGCCCGGCAACAGCGGGAATGGCCGCTCCGGCGCGCCGTCACTGGAGGCGCTGGAGTCGTTGACGGCACGGGAGCGCGATGTGCTGCGACTGGTCGCAGCCGGTCAGGACAATCGCGAGATCGCTTCGACATTGACACTGAGCGTGCGGACCGTGGAACGTCACCTGCAAACCATCTACCGCAAGCTGGATCTCGCCGGTTCGGCGCAGCGGACCGCCGCGGCAGCGCTGTTGCTCGCGGGCGACGGCGACCGGTTGGCCCGCACCAACCGGCGCCAGTAGCCGGCGTACAAGGGGCGCTCAGGTTCCCGGCGTGGACCTCAGGCCGCGAGGCGGATCGGTGCGGAAGTGCGTGCCGCCACCACGGCGGCCAGGGCGAACAGGCCGGCGGGCCGGCCGTAGGCGAGATAGTGAGCCGCTGCTCTTGTCTCCCGCGCGGTGCCGTGCCGTTTGATGAGGCTGTAGGCCGCCTCGACGCGAGGCCGTATCACGTGCCATGGCACGCCGCCGGAATCCGCGTGCGAGGGACGGCCGACCGGTTCCGAAGGGCAGGCAAGTACTGCCGCCCTCTGGTGTTCGATGTCATTGGCATGTCCGTCCCCCCTCTGGATCGGGTGATTTCCCCTGCCCTCCTGATACCCGGAGGCTCTTGCCCGACCCGATGCGGGCTGCGCTATGGCACACCCGCTGGCCGGGCGGAAGCTGGACCAAGGTATCGGTCCTTTCGAGGTACCGCGGTGGCGACGAGCGCTGCTGGCCGGCGACGACTACGCGTGCGCCGCCTTCGTCACCGGTGCCGGCCGGCGCTGACTTACGCGTCGGCGCGGTGTCGGCGGGTACCGCGTGGTACCTACCGTCGAGGGCATCAACGACCCGACGCCGGCCAAGAACTCGCCGGCCCGCAGAGAAGGACGGCTCGCATGACGACAACCATCGACGCCCTGGATGCCGACCGGCAGCTCAAGGCGAAGCACCGCGCCATGTGGGCGCTCGGCAACTACCCGGAACTGGCAACGGATCTCATCTCCAGCCTGGGTCCCGTGCTGGTGAACGCGAGCAAGATCCGGCGCGGAGATCGGGTCCTGGATATCGCGGCCGGTTCGGGCAACGCGGCAATTCCTGCGGCGCTGGTCGGCGCCACCGTCGTGGCCTCCGACCTGACACCGGAACTCTTCGACGCCGGGCGCTCCCAGGCCGCCGCGTGCGGTGCGTCGCTGACCTGGGAAACTGCCGACGCGGAGGCGATGGGATTCCCCGACGGGGATTTCGACATCGTGATGTCATGTGTCGGGGTGATGTTCGCACCGCATCACCAGCGCGCCGCCGACGAGTTGACCAGGGTCTGCCGGACCGGCGGAACCATCGGGTTGCTGAGCTGGACTCCTGGCGGCTTCGTCGGGCAACTGTTCGCGACGATGAAGCCGTACGCACCGCCGCCGCCACCCGGTGCGCAGCCGCCGCCGTTGTGGGGCAACGAGGATCATGTCCGGGAACTGCTCGGTGATCGGGTGACCGACATCTCCGCCCGCACCGATGCCGTCACCGTCGATCACTTTCGCAGGCCGGCGGATTTCCGCGAGTACTTCAAGTCCCACTACGGCCCGACCATCGCGGTGTACCGCTCGATCGCGGACGATCCGCATCGGGTCGCCGCCCTGGATGCCGACATCGACGCGTTGGTCCGGCGGTTCCAGCTCGGCGACGGCGCCGCGGTGATGGAGTGGGAGTACCTGCTACTGACCGGGAGCAAAGCCTGAGATCCATTCCCTCACAACGGAAATCGGCCGTTCCTGCGCTCGTCGATCGCCCGCCACCAGGGCCGCTCATCAAAATCGTCGACGCCACCAGGCCGGCAGCCGGGACTACCAGCGCGCCAACGGGTTTCGGCGCGGCCCAACCGCGGCCGGGGCCGGGCCGGCACCGGCGTTCCGGAGTTCAGCAGGGAGGAAATCGTCGAAGGCGGGGCCGAGCCGGGCACCGGCACTACGGCGGCGCTCTCCTTGATGTTCCGCTGACTGGCGATGCCGGTCCCGAGGTCGTAGGCCTCGTTGATCGCGCCGACCAACGCGCCGGCGCCCGGGGCTCTGCGCGTCGACCAGGTCTCCGGTGGCGATCCCGCCGAAACAGGTGATGGTGTGCGCACGTGGCGGCGGCGTCGGCGAATTGCCGGTACGGTACGGCGTTTCACCGCCGACGCCGACGCCGACCGTTTCGGCGAGCAGTTCGTTCATGACCTCCGACCCAACCTGGGTGACGGTAAGGGTCCACCCCCGCCCGGCCCCGGGTGCTATCCGCCCGCGCGGACGAACGTTACGGTTGAGGGAATGGTGTGGCAGGAGTCAACCCGTTCATCCGCGCGGTGGAAGTTGATCCGCGCCGTTGCGGGGCACCCGGTTCCTTCGGGGTCAGCCGGTCCGGTCGGCCAACTGGGCAGGGGCGACCGAGTTCGGCTCGGCGGTGAGTTGCTTGGCCGGCAGGATGTGTGCGGGCCGGCCGCTGGGCGGTAGGTCCGAACTGAGCTCGTCACCGGCCTGCTCGAAGGTGATCACCCGGTGGCCGCGGTTGTTGGAGAACCACATCGCCCGCGCCCAGGTGTACAGCGTGCCCAGCCGATTGCCCCAGCCGATGAGATAGAGGCAGTGGATGAAGCCCCACATGACGTAGCCGATGAGGCCGGTGAACTTCAACCCGAAAGCGTCCGCCACCGCCGCCTTGTGGCCGACGGTGGCCATGCTGCCCTTGTCGAAGTACTTGAACGGCTCCGGCGCCGGTTCGCCGGACACCCTTGCCCTGATCACCTTGCCGACGTAGGTACCTTCCTGCATGGCCGGCTGCGCGACGCCGGGCAGCTTGTTCAGCGACACCATGTCGCCGAGCGCGAACACCTCCGGGTGCCCGGGCAGCGTGCAGTCTCCGTTCACCGGGATGCGGCCCGCGCGGTCCGTCTCCGCGCCGGTCTTCTCGGCCAGCATCTTTGCCAGCGGAGACGCCTGTACACCCGCGGCCCAGATGCGGGTGCGCGTGCGGATCGTCTCCGGACCGTCGGGACCCTTGATGGAAATCGACTCGTGATCCATGTCGACGGCCATCGTGTTCAACCGGATCTCGACGCCCAGCTTCTCCAGGTGCTTGTGGGTGTACCGCTGCAGCTTCGGGTCGAACGGCGGGAGCACGGACTTGGCGCCTTCCAGCAGCAGGATCCGCGCCTCGCGGGTGTTGATCGAGCGGTAGTCCAGCGGCAACACCTTGTGGGCCAGTTCGCCCAGCTGGCCGGCCAGCTCCACGCCGGTGGGTCCGGCGCCGACCACCACGAACGTCAGATACTCGGCCCGCTCCACCGGATCGGTCGACATCTCCGCCATTTCGAACTTCGACAGGATGCCGTCCCGCAGATAGCGGGCGTCCTCGACCGTCTTCATGCCAGGGGCGAATTCGGCGAAATGGGCGTTGCCGAAGTAGGAGTGCGACGCGCCTGCGGCCACCACCAGGGTGTCGTACGGCAAATCGATGTCGCGGCCGTCCGGGCCGTTGGCCCGCACCCGCTTGTTGTCCAGATCCAGGTCGTAGACGTCGGCGAGCAGCGCGCGGGCATTGCGCTGCTTCTTGATCACGCTGCGCAACGCCGGGGCGATGAGACCGGGCGGCAGGATCCCCGTCGCCACCTGGTACAGCAGCGGTTGGAACAGATGGTGATTGGTCCGATCCACCATCGTCACCGTCACATCGGCTCCCGCCAGAGCGCGGGTGGCATTCAGGCCGCCGAAGCCGCCGCCCACCACCACTACGCGATGCTGCTCGCTCGCCATGAGTTGCCTTCCTGTCCAGATTGGGGCATACAAGTCGTGGGAGGGTGGCCATCATCCCGCGATGCGCTGGAATCCGACACCCGGCAGGTCGCGCCGTCGTGGCTGCATTATGGCAAGGCGGACACTGTTCCCCGCCGATAGCTACCGTTCAGTGGAAGCGCATGATCGCCCGGACGATCGTCGCGCGCAGCGACGTCCATCGCGCCGGTCGACGGCTGTCCCGGTGGGGTTCCCCTCGTCACTCCGGCGCATCATCACTCCGGCTGATCGTCACTCGGGCGCATCGGCCTACGGTCCGACAGCCTCGGGATCGAGCCAGCCCCGGCTCGTCAGCCTGTGCACAAGGAGCCGGTGGGCGTCGACGCCCTCGGCGACGACGAGCGCGCCGCCGGACACCGCCAGCTCGGGGAACGGGTCCGAACCCGGCATCGGCTGCTCCGCGACGAGGTCGACGGCACGCCTGTCGCCCGAGCCGGTCACGATTCCCCATCCGACAAGGACGACGTCATCGGCATTTGACGAGCGAACCCAGCCAACCCCTTCAGCCGACCCCACCACCCGTTCCAGGCCCGGAAGCTCGACCCTGCCCAGGACGTCGCCGCCGGTCGACACCAGGGTCAGCGCGTCGGTCCCACCGATGCCGAGCACGCCACCGGCCAACCCGAGCACGACTCCCGTGACCGGCGCCGGCCAACCGCCGGCGGGGAGGACGGGCAGCAGAACCTCTGGCCGCCAGTCGAAGGCCGCCAGCGTCGCGCGCTGGTCCTGCCATCCCCAGACGGTGACCAGACGCCGGCGCCCGTCGATGGCCACCTCTTCGGGCTCGAAGGCGAAATCCGCGAAATCCGCGAAATCCGCGAAATCCATCGACAGCGGATCCGCCTCGAGCGACTCCCACACGGTCACCAGCCCCTCGCGCGTCGCGCCGACCACCAGTCGCCCCGCCACCGCCAGCCGGCACAGCCCTGACCCGGGTGCCGCAGCCCGCTGGGAAGATCCATCCGGGCCCGTCCACAGCACCGAATCGGCGCCGGCCACCGCGACCGCTCCGCCGCCGACCGCGACGGACGTCCAGTCGAATCCGGGGGTGATGTCCACCACCGTCGCACCCCGCCGGTGCCAGCTGACGCGCTGCTGGGTGATGACCACCAGGTCGCCGGTGGAGGAATCGACAAGGCCGCGGGCGCGGGCCGGGGTGATCGTCATCGGATCGCGAAGTATTCCGCGCGAAGCTTTCCGGCCAAGTTCGTCAGCGCCAATCGGTTGAGCTCGATGTTGTGCACCAACGTCTTTCGGTCGAGTTCGTCCAGGGAGGCGATCGCCGCGCGCACCGCCCCTGCCTTGGCGTTGGCCGGCCCGGTGCCGTCCAGGAACTTGTCGTCGGCGAGGCAGTCGGCCGTGGTGCAGGCATTGATCTTTTCACTGAGCGTCTCGATGCGCACCGAGTTGATCGGGTTGAAACTCTCCGGTGTCCGGTAGTTGACGACCATCGTCCGCCAAGCAGCGCGTTGGGCGCGGTCCGTGTCGTTCCAGTTCTTGCGCATGTACGGGTACAGGTCCGGGTACGACCACAGGTCCTGGAAGATGGCGAATTGCCGTTGCGTCCAGGTGTTCCCCATCCGAGTGACGCGACGTCGCGGCGACAGGTAGTCGAACTTGCCCTCGGTCCAGCGCGCGTTGACCTCCGACTTGAAGTGCCCCTCGTCGGTCTCCGGGGTGTGGTCGGCACCGTGCTGTGCCTCGTGCTTGATGGAGCTCATGAAGTACTTGCGCCCCATCGACACCGGGTCCACGATGCCGATCTCGCCGGTCGACTGGAACCCGCCGGACGGCGCCTCGATCGCGACATTGGTGTTGTCAAAGGTGGTCTCGCCCTTCAGCTTGCGCAGGTACGGCACCGGCGCCTCGGACAGCGAACCCTGCGGATAACCGAAGATCGCGTAGAAGCGCCGTGGCTGGTGTTCGGCCTTGACCCGTGCGGCCGAGTCGTGAGTCTTGGTCTGGCAGAAGATCTTGGCCCGACCCGACCGGAACCACTGCGCGGAATTGCGGAGCACCAGGTCCTTCGTCTGCCCGATGGCCTGGTCCAGCCATGTCTGCATCTGCGCTCGGCCGGCGAGGTGGTAGTCGACCGCCTTCTGATAGGCAGCGGTCCCCTCGGTGACCAGCAGACCCTTGCGCCGCTTGGTGCTGCCACGAAAGGGATAGCCGGAGGCGTAGGACTTCTTCAACTTGGTCAGGCCGGGAAGGAACCCGGGGAGCGCGGCCGGATCGACCGTTCGACCGATGCCTTCCAGGACGACGATGCCGGCGTCGTAGTCCGCGTTGGAGACGTGCGATTCCTCGTGCAGCAGATTCAGCACCAATTCCACGTCGGCCGCATCATTGGTCTCGCCGGTGCCGACACCGGCCACCAGATCGGCCTTGAGCGCCTTCCTGGCGGCGGGCTCGGACAGGGTCGGCGCCGCACACTTGGTGATCGCGGCGATGGTGTTCGGGATGTCGCCCGCCATGATCCGGCCGGTCTGCGCATCCATTTTCGCCCGATCGGCCGCTGCTTCCTCCTCGGACAATGCTCCCACCGCGATCAGCCGTTTCTGGACGAACAGCACCGGTTTGCGTTCGTTGGTACCGGGACCGTTGACGTCGGTGACCCGCCCACCCCCATGGACGTACAACTCGACCACCCGCTGAACCACCGACTGCCCGGTGAGCAACCGGCTGACCGCCCGATTTCCGGCGTCCCGCTGCAGACGCAGCACTGTCGGTACGCGGGCTCGACCGACCGACCGGCCCGTCCGGACGCCCTCTGCTCGGCGTGCGGCGGCGGTTCGGACGGGCAGCACCTCGCGCTGCATGATTTCACTGAACCGCGGCCGCGGACCCCGGACAAGGTCCTTTCGGGCAGGCTCGTCGACCCTGTCGCGTGCCCGGGGTGACTCGGCCGCTGGAGGGTGCGGATCCTGATCAGCGCTGCGGGACACCAACGGCCGCAGCAGAGAATGCCGGCGCGGATCACCTGCCACGTTTCGTCAGCCACCCGACGCCGAGCGTGAAGTTCGGAAAACTGTTCTGTTCTAACCTGATGCATGCGCCGGAGATCATCAACCCAGCCGACCGTGCCCCGAAGAGCTGCCGTGATCGCCGTCTCACTGACGGCGCTGATAGCACTGGCGGCCTGCTCCGGCAGCAGCACGCCCGCAGATACCACAACATCGAGCGCGCCGGTGACGGTGGCGGGCAGCGTGGTAAGCACCGCCGGCTCTTCCAACGAGACCGATATCGTGCTCCCGGCGCCGATCACCGCGAGCCTGACCGGTCTCGGTGGCTCCGGATCGGGAGTGGAATGGGTGTCGGTCTCGGGGGACGGCACGACCATTGACACCGAACCCGTCGGGTTGGCCGGGGATGCCGGCGCGGCGATCACCGGGCTGACCGAGAAGATGAACGCACTGCAATCCCAGGCTCCCGGCGCCCGGTCCGCGTTGGCCGGGCTTGCCGCGATCAAGTCCCCGGCGGGTTCTCCGGTATGGGTCTTCTCACCGCTGCTGGAGACCACCGGGGCCCTTGACTTCAACCAGCTGGCCTTCGAAGAGTCGCCGCCGACCGTCGTCGCGGCGACCACCGCCGCCGGTGCGCTGCCGGACCTCAAGGGCCGCGACGTGACCTTCGTGGTGACGCCGGTCGCCGGCCAGCAGCAGAAGCTCTCGGACCTGCAGGTCGGCTACCAGCACGCGGTCTGGGAGGGCATCGCCACCGCCGCCGGCGCCGGCAACGTCACCTTCTTCGACGGCACCGGCACGACGCCCGGCACCGGAACCATCGCACCGGTGCCGATCCCGGATCCGAACGCCAAGATCGATTCCGAGCAGCAGGGACCGACCCGGACCTGCACCCTGCCGTCGCCCGCGCTCTTCGTGCCCGACACCCCGAACCTGATCGACAAGAACGCGACCCTGACGGCGCTGGGCGAGTGCGTGGGCACCCTCGACCCGACGACCAGGATCACCGTCGAGGGCCACACCGCAGCGGTCGCCGGTGGCGACGAGGCGTCAGCGACGGACCTGTCGACCCAGCGCGCCACCGAGGTCGCCGCGCTGCTGCGCGAGCTCGGGGTGCCGGCCGAGAACGTCGCCCAGGTGGTCGGGTACGGAGAGACCGAGCCGCTGGTCGAACCGGCGTCGGATCCGGCCAACCGTGCCGTCGTAGTCACCTTCACCACGGCCGGCTGACCGAACCGCGGCGCTCAGCGGGTGACTGTCAGGATCGAGAAGGCATTCCCGCAATCCGGCCAGCAGGGCCAGTTGCCCTGGGCCGCGATCGTCGCGGCGGACAGGTTCGCAACCCGGGTCGGGTCATGATTCAGAAGACCCGGATGGCGACTTCGGCCGGTTCGGCGAGCAGTGCTTCGATCTCGTCGTCGAGCTTGACCAGGGTGATCGAGGCGCCGGCCATGTCCAGGGACGTGCAGTACTCGCCGACGTAGCTGCGCTTGACGGTGATGCCCTGGTCGGCGAGCCGCTGGTGCGCACGGCGGTACAGGATGTACAGCTCGCTGATCGGGGTGCCGCCGAGCCCGTTGATCATCAGCGCCACGTTGTCGCCCGAGCTGTACGGCAGGTCACTCACCACGGCGTCGAGCACCTCGTCGACGATGGCATCTGCCTCGACCAGCTTCTTCCGCTCGCGGCCCGGCTCGCCGTGAATGCCGACCCCCATTTCGATTTCGTCGCCACCGAGTTCGAACAGCGGGGAGCCCTTGGCCGGCGGGGTGCACGCCCTCAGCGCCACCCCCATGGTGCGAGTCACGTCGTTCACCTTGCGACCGATGCGGATGCATTCGTCCAGATCGGCACCGTTCTCGGACGCCGCGCCGACGGCCTTGATGACGAAGAAGTTCCCTGCCACGCCGCGCCGGCCGATGGTGTACGTGGAATCCTTGACGGCGACATCGTCGTTGATGCTGAGGATCTCGACCTTGATGCCCTCGGATTCGGCCATTTCCTTGCCCATGTCGAAGGCCATCCGATCGCCGGTGTAGTTGTTCACCAGCAGCAGCACGCCCTTGTCCGAGGCGAGCCGCTTCGTCGTCTCGTAGACATAATCCATCGGCGGCG
>Ga0207931_1000102_pt1 | contig 31465 bp, 24 predicted proteins | sample NGESurdeep092012_2_FD_184478 | JGI IMG/M metagenome (GOLD analysis project Ga0207931, IMG submission 184478) | Arctic peat soil microbial communities from Barrow, Alaska - NGEE Surface sample 415-1 deep-092012 (SPAdes) | ecosystem: Environmental > Terrestrial > Soil > Wetlands > Peat ...
CGCCGTCACCGAAGTCCTGATCCGGTTGCCCGCCGGAGTCGTACCGGGTCAGCGAGAACTCGCCGGCCACCACAATCTTCTGATCCCAGGGCTGCACGGCGACGGCATAGGCGCCGCGCTGGCCGGGTGTGGTCACCTTGCCGTCGCCGTCGAAACTCTCATCGAGCGCGGAGTTTGCGATTGGAGTGAGGCAATGGACGGCGACGTCGGTGATGTCGGCGTCCGCCACCACTCCGGTGCCGTTGCTGACGGTGCAGATCTGATCGGGATCTGTGGGCTGCGCGGCCACGGTGACCTCATAGCCCTGTCCGGACAGCAGCCGTCCGGTGAATGCGAAACTGCCTTCAGCCGGAGTGGTTTCGTCCACAAGATTGTTGCGCAGCATGAGGCCGCTACCCTGCAGTCCGTCGACCGTGCCGGTGACGGCGTAGTCGGGGTCGGATGCCGCCTGCTCGTCGTCGGTGATGGTGAGTGTTGCGGCCGACGGAATGCCCAGCGTGACACACGCCGGCTCGGCCAGGGTGAGTTCGACGGTTTCGTCACCCTCAACCGCCCGGTCCTGCAGCATCGGCAGCCGGACCAGCCGTGGGGCCGTGTCGCCGTCCGCGAACGTGACGGCGGTGTCGAGTGGGGTGAGATCGTCGCCGGCATGGGCTGTTCCGCCGGTGACCAGCACGCTCGCGCTCACCGCTCCGGCGCTGCCGCCGACGCGGGTCACCAGGACCCGGGCGCTGTCCGCATCGGATTCCTCAGCCCGGTAGGCGCTCTCGCTGAATTGCAGCTGCCCGGCGGCCGGATCCGGTCCGGATTCGCAGGTTGCCGGTGCGGTGGGGTCCTCCGGGGGCGACACCAGCAAAGGATCGGCGATCGAGGTGAGGCCCCGGGTGCGAATGTTCACCCCGTCGGCGTGCAGCGGGTCGACAAGCGTGGCAAGGGCTCCGGATTCCAGGCCGCGATGGTTCATCACGCTGGCCGAGGCGATGGTCCGCAGCGTGAAACCCTCTCCGACGTTCAGGCCCGAAAGATCGATGGTGTAATGCGGGTTGGCGGCGAGGTCGACCTCGAATTCCTCTTCCTGGTCGACGGTGGGAGTGAAGTCCGATGTCTGCCACAGCGGGGTGGTCACCGGTCCCTCCGTCCAGGCAATGATGTCCCATTGACCGGTCCGGCCGGTGACGAACGCCGTGCCCGCTGTCTGGAAAAGGTGCTGGTCACTGGTGTAGGCGCTCACCTCGAGATGCAACATCGCGTCCACCGTGAAGCAGTTCACGGTATCCGGGCCGTCGCAATCCGGACCCGGACCGTTGTGATCGATGGCCCGCATGAACGCTTTTTTTAGACCGAATTGCAGGGAGGCGCCGGGCAGGGCTTTCGCGAACGCCTGGTATTGGATCAATTGCGCCTTGTTCCCGCCGATGCCCTCAGCGGTTTCGGTCTCGGTCCAGTATTCGGACCCGTCGCCCCTGGAGAAGATGTCGGCCACGGCACTCGGGCCCTCGGGAATCGTCGCCGGTCCGAAGTCATGCCTGCGGAACAGATCGCCAGCCACATCGGTGCCTTGGGCGACCACCACTTCGGTCCCGTCGGGATCGATATCGGAGAATTGCCATTGCCGGATCGGGGCGAACGGTATCAGCGGGGTGGCGCCCGCCGGCGCCGACTGGACACCGGCGAGGGTGGCCAGGCTGGCGATGACGGCCAGCACGGTGACGCAGACCCTCCGCACGCGCGATGACGTCATGGCAAGCCCCGATCTGGACCCGCACGCGGGGCGCGGCATCGACACGACCTTCCCGGGATCGGGAGCTGTGAGGCGTCGACTACCTGGTAGTACGGATCGTCGAGCGCGGCGGTTCTCGGCGCGCCGAGCGAGTCACTGACCGAATCCGTGACCTCAGCCGCGGATCGTGTCCAGACCCGGGAAAGTCCATGATCCATCAAGAATCTCGGGCTCCGGCTTGGTACATCCGCGCCGCGTGGTTCCAGCCGTCCATGATCGGGATCTGGTTGGGGGTGCAGATTTCTGCATGATCCGTCCGCGGGGCGCGCGGGGTGGGCTACCCTCCGCTCGTGCCTCCCGAGACCCCGGAGCAGTCGGCCCGCGTCGAACGCCGGATCCGGCTCGGCTGTTTGGCAATCCCGTTGCTGGGAATGGGTTTCCTCGCCGGTGTTGGTGTCTGGAAATTGATCACCAACGGACAACTGTCCGTCAGCGGCTGGATCTACATCATCTGCTTCCTGCTGATCATTCCGGCCGGCATCCGGATCTTCCGGAGCGGCCGCCCGCGATCGGGCAAGGATGGCCCGCCGAACTGAACACCAAGGCCACGACCACGATGACGGGCACGCCCGACGCCACCGTTGCGGCGGGACTCAGCCCCGTCCCATCGCGGCGACCAACCTCGCGGTCGGGCCGCCGACCCCATGCCGCCTGACGAGTTCCGACAGCGCTGCCGGGTCGACCGGCTCGGCCGGTAGGGTGCCGGGGCCGTCGGGGGTCACCATCAGCGGAGCGTCTGTCGAGACCCGCACCACGGTCGGCGCGACCAGCAGATAGTCACGGGCAGCGGCCAGCTTGGCCCGCATTCCTGCCGTCAACCCGGTGGACCGCCCGTCCAGCGCCTCGAGCAAACCCTCCACCGTGCCGAACCGGGAGATCAGGGTGGCCGCGGTCTTGTCGCCCACCCCGGGTACACCGGGTAGCCCGTCGGACGGGTCCCCTCGTAAGGCGGCAAAGTCGGCGTAGCTGCCCGGCGGAATGCCGTAGCGCTGCGCCACGGTGGCTGCCGAGTACACCGCGGCCTTGCTCATCCCGGCGCCGATGTAGCGGACCGTGACGGCCGGGTCGGTGTCCCGGGCGACCTGGAACAGGTCGCGGTCGCCGGTGACCACCTCGACCGGATCCGTACGCTCGGTCGCGGCAAGCGTGCCGATCACGTCGTCCGCCTCGAACCCGGGTGCCCCGGCAGTGGTGATGCCCAACGCGGCCAGCACGTCGAGCAGTATCGGGACCTGCGGGGACAGTTCGTCGGGCACCACTTCGATGTCGGTGGAGGCGCCGGGCGTCCCGCTGTGCGGGGTGTCCGCCAGCTCGACAGGAGCTGTGCTGAGCGCACTCTGCGGGTCGAGGACCCGATGCGTCTTGTACGACGGGATCAGCTCGACTCGCCAGGCCGGCCGCCAGTCCAGGTCGAGACAGGCCATCACCCTGGTGGGGCGGGCGTCGGAAATCACCTTGGCCAGGATGTCCAGCGACCCGCGCACGGCGTTCACCGGCCTGCCGTCGGGGGAGGTCGTGGACATCGGCACGGCGAAGAAGGCGCGGAAGTAGATGCCGGCGAGGTCGAGCAACTGGAGCATGGGCGAAGACGCTACCCGCCGGATCATCCGCCCTGTGGGAGCGCCTCGGGCAAAACGGACAGCCCGCCGGGCTGCGCGTTAGGCTGCCGTCCATGTCCATCGACCACTCGCGACCGCGGGGGACCGTGGCCGACCTCGTCCCGGCCTTGGCGGACCGGCTGGCCCGGTTGGCCGGTCAGGCCGACGTCACCGGGGCCGACGTCATCCTGATCAGCCCGGGCCCCGATCTCGAGTACTTCCTTGGCCATTCGGTGGGCTCGCACGAGCGGTTGACCTGCCTGGTGGTCCCCGCATCCGGCCAATCCGCGCTGCTCGTGCCGACACTGGAACGGCCCGGCTGGAGCGGCACCCCGGTGGAATCCTTGGACGTCGCGATCAGCACGTGGACCGACGGCGAGGATCCGTACCTGGCCCTCGCCGCGGTGCTGCCGCCGCAGGCCAGGGTGCTCGCGGTCGACTACCACATGCCGGCCGTGCATGCCTTGAACGCGCAAGCCGCAGTACGTGGAAGCGAATTGACCCTTGCCGGTGAGGCGATAGCCGAATTACGGATGCGAAAGAGTGAATCGGAGATCGCCGCGCTGGCGGACGCGGGCGCCGCCATCGACCGGGTGCAGCGCCGGATTTCCGAATGGCTGCGCGCCGGCCGCACCGAGAACGATGTCGCCGCGGACATTGCCGCTGCGATCGTCGCCGAAGGCCACTCGCGTCCGGATTTCGTCATCGTCGGGTCCGGTCCCAATGGCGCCAGCCCGCACCACGAGGCATCAGACAGGGTGATCGAGGCCGGTGACGTCGTGGTCATCGATATCGGTGGGCCGATGCCGTCCGGCTATTTCTCCGATTGCACCCGCACCTACGTCATCGCGCCTGCGGACGGTGACGACATCGCGAAAGACGCCTGGGACGTGTACGAGATAGTCCGCCGGGCGCAGGCGGCCGGAGTGGCAGCGGTCCGCCCTGGGGTGACCGCGGAATCGGTGGACGCCGCGGCCCGGGCGGTGATCGACCGGGCGGGATTCGGGAAGTATTTCATCACCAGAACCGGTCACGGCATCGGGATGGAAGTGCACGAGCACCCCTACATGGTCGCCGGCAACAGGCAGGTCCTCGAGCCGGGAATGGCGTTCTCGGTGGAGCCGGGCATCTATCTGCCGGGACGTTTCGGGGTGCGGATCGAGGACATCGTGGTGGTCGGGGACAACGGTCCGGTGTTGATGAACACGGCACCGACCGAATTGACAGTTGTCGGCGCGAGCTGAAAGGACCCCGTCATGTTGGAGGAGATCGACGCGCGCATCGCTGGCGTGCTGGCCGCCGATGGCCGCTGCAGCTACACCGATCTGGCCGAGCGGGTCGGGCTGTCCGTTTCCGCGGTTCATCAGCGGGTGCGCCGACTGGAAAAGCGCGGCGTGATCCAGGGCTATACCGCACAGATCGACAGCGAGCAGATCGGGTTGCCGCTGACGGCCTTCGTGTCGCTGACCCCGATCGATCCGAGTGCACCGGACGATTATCCGCAGCGTTTGGCGGCCTTGCCGGAAATCGAGGCCTGCCATTCGGTGGCGGGCGTGGAGTCCTACATCGTCAAGGTGCGGGTCGCTTCCCCGTCCGCGCTGGAGGGGCTGTTGGCGCAGATTCGCGGGACGGCCGGGCTGTCGACCCGGACGACGGTGGTGCTGTCCACGCCGTTCGAGCATCGCGCGGTCGCGCCGGCGGTGCTGGAGTCCGACCTCGACAGCGGGGTGGTCGCGGCGGAGGGTTGATGCGTGTGCCGGGTGCACCGGCCGCTCGTGATGTGATCGGTGAGTGACCTTCCACTACCCGCCCGCCGACCGGGACGCCACCGTCGACGTCCTGCACGGCGTCGTCGTCGCCGATCCGTACCGCTACCTGGAGGACCCCGATTCGGAGCGCACCCGGGCGTTCGTCCGAAACCAGAACGGTCTGTCCACGCCGTATCTCGACGCCCTGCCGGCCGCCAGACCGTTTCTCGCGCTGACCACGGCGCTGGTGACGGCGCCGCGGCGCGGGGTGCCGTGGGAGCGCGGCGGCCGGTACTTCGTCATCGCGAACCCAGGGGAACTGGACCAGGATCTGCTGCTCACCGGGAGTTCGCTCGAGTCGTTGCTGGACGGACCGACGGTGCTGATCGATCCCAACGAGTTGTCCTCCGACGGCACGGTGGCAATGACCGCCGCCAGGGTCAGCCCGGCGGGCACCTACGTCGCTTACGCCCTGGCCGAGGCCGGGTCCGACTGGCGGACGATCAAGGTGCGGCGCACCCACGACGGCCAGGACCTGACCGACGAGCTGCACTGGACGAAATGGGTTGACCCCACCTGGCTGCCCGACGAATCAGGCTTCCTGTATTGGCGCTACCCGGAACCGTCAGGCGCCCGGTTCACCGATGCCATGGGTGCCGGGGACTTGGTGCTGCACCGAGTGGGCGATGACCCGGAGTCCGATGAGGTGGTGTGGTGCCGCCCCGATGGGCCTGAATGGATCGCCTCACCGTGGGTCGCCCCCGACGGCGAGTGGTTGGTGTTGACCACCAGTCCCGGCACCGACTCTCGGACCACCTTGGAAGCCCGGCGGCTGGTGCTCGACGACCGAGGTCGGTGCTGCATCAGTGAGCACAGCGCCGCGGTCGTCGCCGAGCTGACTGACGCGCAATCCGTGGTCGGTTCTGCCGGGGACACGCTGTACCTGCGCACCGAACGCGCCGCGCCGCGCGGCAGGTTGGTCGCCGTCGACCTGAGCGCACCGAGTCGGCCGTGGGCCGACGTCATCACCGAACACCTCACCGACGTGCTCGTCGACGTCGGCCCGGCCTCGGGGGCGTTCGTGGTGCTCTGGTCGTCGGACGCCGCCCATCGCATCGAGATCGTCGACAGGGCCGGCCGCTTCCTGGGCCGTCCGGAGTTGCCGGCGCCGATGTCGGTCACGACACTCAACTCCCGCCAGGCCAGCACCGAGATCTTCGTCGGCGTCACGTCTTTCACCCGTCCAAGTCGGTCCTACCGGCTCGACGTCGCCGGCGGAGCGGTCGAGCTGTCCGCGTTGCCACCGGCGGGCGCGGAGGTTGATCTGCCCGAGGTCAGCTTCGAGCGAGTCCGGGCGACCTCGGCGGACGGCACAGCGGTGCCGATGTCGGTAGGGCGCCGGGTGGATCTCTCAGACGGTCCGCGGCCGACGCTGCTGTACGGCTATGGCGGGTTCGACATCCCGGTCCTGCCGGCGTTCTCGGCGCTGTTCTCCGCCTGGGTGGCCGCCGGGGGAGTGCTGGCGGTGGCGAACCTGCGCGGCGGCGGGGAGTTCGGGGCGGACTGGCACCGCGGCGGGATGCTGCACGACAAGCAGAACGTCTTCGACGACCTGTTCGGCTGCGCCCGCGAGCTGTTCTCCTCGGGCGTGGCCACGCCGGCGCAGCTGGCCGTGCACGGCCGATCCAACGGCGGGTTGTTGGTGGGTGCGGCCATCACTCAGCACCCCGAGCTCTTCGCCGCGGCGCTGCCCACGGTCGGTGTGCTCGACATGCTGCGGTTCCACCTGTTCACCATCGGCTGGGCGTGGACCAGCGACTACGGCTCACCGGATGATGCCGACGACTTCGCGGTGCTGCACGGATATTCGCCGCTGCACCGCCTGGTGCCCGGCACGTCGTACCCGCCGACCCTGATCTGCACCGGCGACCACGACGACCGGGTGGTGCCGGCCCACTCGCTGAAGTTCGGCGCCGAGCTGCAGCGCTGCCAGGGCGGCCCCGGACCCGTGCTGCTCCGGGTCGACACCCGCGCCGGTCACGGGATGGGCAAGCCCGCGCGGGCCCTGGCCGCCGAGTACGCCGACCAGCTGGCCTTCGCCGCCGAACACACCGGCCTCCCCCCACCCTGCTCCACGACCTCCTCGCCCCTGTACGGCGCGGATCATCATCCACAGCGCGGATCAAATCGTTGACTCCCGTCACTCCAGTCCCACAACCGCCACGATAATGCGCGCTGACGATGATGATCCGCGCCGTTCAGGGGACGGCGATGCGGCGGGGGCGGGCATGAAAACGGTGGCCGCGAGCGTTGCCAGGAGGGTGCGGCGGGGAACTGTCGGAGGCGCTCAGCCTGGGCAACGACCAGACGTCCGGACCACCGGCCGAGAGGAGCATCGGGCATGACGACGGCGGCTTCGTCGCAGCGAGCGGGCGCTGTCGGCTTCCGGTCCGAACGCGGGCCGATCCTGATCTCGTTGATGCTGGCGACCTCGCTGGTCGCGCTGGATTCCACCATCGTCGCGACCGCGGTCCCCTCGATCGTCGCCGACCTCGGTGGGTTCTCCCAGTTCCCCTGGCTGTTCTCGGTATACCTGCTGGCCCAGGCGGTGTCTGTTCCGGTCTATGGGAAGCTGTCCGACCTGTTCGGGCGGAAGCCGATCATGCTGTTCGGCATCGGGCTGTTCCTGCTCGGCTCGATCCTCTGCGGCTTCGCCTGGAGCATGCCGGCGCTGATCGCCTTCCGCGCCGTGCAGGGGCTGGGTGCTGGCGCCGTCCAGCCGATGAGCATCACCATCGCCGGCGACATCTACACCCTCGCCGAGCGGGCGAAGGCGCAGGGTTATCTGGCCAGCGTCTGGGCGATGTCCGCAGTCGTCGGCCCGACCCTCGGCGGCCTGTTCGCCCAGTACCTGACCTGGCGGTGGATCTTCTTCGTCAACATCCCGCTGTGCGCCCTCGCCGCCTGGATGCTGATCCGCCGATTCCACGAGACGGTGCGTCCCCGGGTGCGGCGCCGCATCGACTACCTGGGCAGCGTCACCCTCACCGCCGGCTGCACCTTGATCATTTTGGGGCTGCTGGAGGGTGGTCAGGCCTGGGCCTGGAATTCAGCCACCAGCATCCTGGTTCTCGCCTCCGGGGCCGTGTTGATCGCGATCTTCATCGCCGTGCAGCGTCGGGCCGCGGACCCGGTGCTCCCGCTGTGGATCTTCAGCCGTCGCGTGCTGTTGGCCAGCGCGGTCGTCGCCCTGCTGGTCGGCGCCGTACTGCTCGGATTGACCACCTACGTACCGACCTTCGTCCAGGTGGTCCTTGGCACCGGACCGCTGGTCGCCGGGTTCGCGCTGGCGACGCTGACCATCGGCTGGCCGATCTCGGCCGCCCTGTCGGGCCGGTTCTACCTGCGGTTGGGGTTCCGGACCACGACACTGATCGGCTCCGTTGCTGGTCATCATCGGCGCCGCCCTGTGCACCTTGCTCGGCCAGGGATCCACGGTGTGGGAGGTCGCGGTTTGCTGCTTCGTGGTCGGACTGGGCATGGGGCTGGTGGCCAGCCCAACGCTGATCGCCGCCCAGAGCAGTGTCGGCTGGGCCGAGCGGGGCGTGGTGACGGCGAACAACCTGTTCTCCCGGTCCATCGGCAGCGCGGTGGGTGTCGCGGTGTTCGGCGCGATCGCCAACGCGACCCTGGGATCCGCCACGGCCGCCGCGAGCGCCGGGTCCACTGCCGGGTCCGGGGGTCCGGCCGCGCTGGCGCAGGCGACCCACGACGTCTTCCTGGCCGCCCTGCTGTTCGCCCTGGTGATGTTCGCCGCCGCCTGGCTGCTGCCCGGCGGCCGGCCGACCCCCCTGCAATCCGGCGATCCGTCAGCCGATCCGGCGGAGCGTGATGGTCAGCGCGATCCGGATCCGGTGCCCGATCACGGCCCCGGGGGCCTTGCGTAGCCCGGCATCGCGGCGATCGCGGACTCCTTGGCTGGTGCGGTGGTTGGTGTCCGGATCACGGTCCCGCCGATCCGCGGCTACAGCACAGCGTCGGCCAGCCGCTCCACCTGCGACAGGTCAGCCACCGTGGGGTCCAGGATGAGCTCGTCCACGCCGGCATCCTCGTAGGCATTCAGCGCGCCCTTGATCGCCTCGGCCCCGCGCAGCGCACCACCGGCGATCATCTCGGCGTACTCGCCCAAGAAGCCGTAGTAGTGCCGGAGGTACGCGTAGGAGGCGGCCTCCACGTCGTCACCGATCGAGAAGTACGCCAGTGCCAGGATTCTGGGCACACCTTCGCGGCCGCCCGCTGTCCACGCCTCCCGCACCCGCGCGGCCAGCGGCGCGATCTGGTCGGGCGGGGCGCCGCCGACGGTCCACCCCACGCCGTACTGCACGGTGCGGCGGACGCCGGCGTCCCCGCCACCACCGATCAGCAGTGGAACCGTCCCGCCGGGAACGTCGGGTGATACCGGCTCCCGGCTCCCGGCGACGGGCTCACCGCGCCAGGCGGCCAGCATGGTGTCGAGCATCTGGTCGGTCCGCTTCCCACGGCCGGCGAAACTGGTTCCGGTGGCGGTGAAGTCGTCCTCGCGCGCGCCGACGCTGACGCCGAGCGTCAGTCGACCGGCGGAGATGGACGCCACCGACCCGGCCTCCTTGGCGATCAGCACCGGGTCGCGGGTGGGCAGCAGGAGAATGTTGGTGAGCAACTCGATCCGCTCGGTCACCGCCGCCGCGGCCGCCAGGGAGATCAGCGAATCGTGATTCGGGAACGCCACCCTGTCGATCGTCGCCAGCGTGGTGAACCCGCGCTGCTCGGCAGCGGCCGCCCACGTCGGAATCAGTGTTCCGGGGAAGTGGGGGACGGGGTTGGGCAGACCGATGCCGATTTTCATGAACGTGAATCTAGTTGTTGGAGGCCGAATGGGCCAGGCCAAAGCCGCTCCATCGCTGGGACTTTCCGCCGTGTTGCGTCGGTTGCGTCAGATGGCCAATTGCAGGCTCAGGACCAGCGCCAGCGGCGCGATGCCCCGGATGAGGAACCAGGACAGCTGTACCGGAGCCGGCCCGAATCCCAGGTCGGCCACCAGCCCGTCGAACTCCATGGGCTTCGCGGTGGCCCGCAGCCACAGGTTGGTCAGCACGCCGATCGGCGTGAACGCGAGCGCGATCCACCGGTCGGCGGGCATCGCCGGCGCCGCGGCCAGCGTGAACAGCACAGCCGCGACGGCGGGCACGACCAGGTGGAGCATCTTCAGTGCGGAGTCGGTGCCACCGAGCATTCGCCGCAGCGCCGCGGATTGGCAGACCTTGCGCAGCCCGGCGCCGAACGGCGACACCGCCGGAACAGCGCTCAGCAACGCCACCACCGGCAGCCAGCGCGCGGGTACCACGGCGGCCGCGACGTAGGGCACCAGCAGAGCGCTCACGAAGATCCCGGCAGCCCGATGATTCCGGACGGCGCGGACCCACTCCGCCGCCAGCAACGCGCGCCTCCGCCCGGCGGGGAACGATCGCGACCGCTCAATCCGCATCTGGGAGAACCGCCGCTGGGCCAGCACATCTCCCAGCAGCGCCGGATCCATGAACAGCACCGCGGCTCCGCCGGCCGTGAACAGCGCGTTCCCGGCGGTCAGCGCCAGGCGGTCCAGCGCGGGGATGGTCCGCCAACCCCACACCACCGTCCACACGGCGAGCAGCACGGCCAGCGGTGCACCGACCGGAGCAACCCACCCCGGAATCGCCGGGGTAGCGCCGCGACGGATCAGCAGCACCGCCAACCCGACAAGGACCACCCCGACGGCGGTGGTCCCGGCCTGGACGGCCCGGCGTACTCCCGCGGTCCGGCCCTGCAGACCCGTCGCGCCCGCCGCCACGCCCACCCCCAGGCCCGCGCCGACCACCACCGTCAACCAGAGTGTCACAGGGTCCGCGCCGCCGGCCGCGGCGCCGAGCGCGGCCAGCGCGGTGCCCAACACGCCGGTGCCGGCGAGCGTGCGCAGCCATCGCGGGGTCAACTCCGACCGTCGATCGACCGGACCACCCAGCACCCAGGTGTACTCGGCGGGGCTGCCTCGCACCGGTCCGAGTGCCATCGCCACCGTCAGCAGCAACGCCGCCAGCAGGACGGCCACGCCGACGGTCAACGCCGCCGGCATCGCCGCGGTCACGCCCGCCGCCCGCCCGGCGCCGAGCCCGATGATCACCTGAACCGGAAAGCCGGCCAGCACGAAAACGGCCAGCAGCAGCGTCCACCAGTCAGTGGGCTCCTTGCGTCCGCGACCGACGCGGCGCACCTGGGTGAGCAGTCTCACCCGCTCGGACCCCCCGGTTCGAGCCGTTCGTCGGCGACCGCCTCGATCAGGCCGGCGTGGTGAGAAGCGAACAACACCGCGCCACGCGCTGCCTTCTCGTCCAACAGTCGCCCGATCAGCCAGTCGATGCCCTGACCGTCCAGCCGCTGCTCGGGTTCGTCCAGCAGCAACAGCGAGCGGGGTCGGACGAACCCCGAGGCCAGCGCCAGTCGGCGGCGCTGCCCCGAGGACAGCGTGCCCGGCAACTGGTTGCGCTGATCGGTCAGCCCGACCTCCTCGAGCAGGGCCAACACCACCGCGTCAGCATCGGGCACGTCGTGCACCGCGGCCAGCAGGCCCAGATGTTCGGCGGCGGACAGATCCGGGAAGAAGTCGACACTGTCGTCGACGGCGGCGATCTCGGCGCGGACCGCGGGATCGCTTTCCACCAGCGGGGTTCCGCGAAGAGTCACCGTTCCGCTGTCCGGGCGCTGGATCCCCATCACGCACTGCAGCAGGGTGCTCTTCCCGGACCCGTTGGGTCCCACCACCGCGACCGCCTGACCGGGATGGACTTCGAAGCTCAAGCCGTGCAGCACCTCGTGCTCGCCGAACCGACGTCGCAGCGCGGACACCCGCAGCAGTTCTCGCGCACCGCCCTCGGGCTCACCGTCCCTCGTCACGCACCCGCCCCTTTCCCACGCCGATCGTGCCAGCCTGCGGCAGACCCCCAACCCGTCAGCGCCGAAGCGCGGGGCCCCTCAGGTCGCGGCGGCAGCGCGCATCGCGGGTTCAGTGCGGTAGATGATCTCGATACCCAGCGCGCCCACGGCACCGACGACCAGTGATTCCCACAGGGTGGCGGGCGTCAGCGAGAAATTGAAGAACGACTGGCCGATCGGCAGGATGAAGGCGAGCGCGGCCAGCGCCACCATCGACCCGACCAGCGCGGCCTTCCAGGGCCGGAACGGGCGGGACAGCACCACCAGGATCCAGAACGCGGTGAACAGCAACGAAATCGTCGCCGCGGTGGACGGCTGCCAGCAGATGACGTTCGCCGCGTCCTGGTTGGATTCGGTCTGCACGAGGCACTCCGACGCCGGGGGAGCGCCAACCGCGTTGCGGGCCAACATGTACGAGACGAGGACGACGATGCCCGAGACGATCCCCGCCGGTACCGCGAACCGCAGCACCCGGCGCAGGAACCCGGGCACGTACCGCCGCTTGTTCGGGCCGAGGGCCAGGAAGAACGCGGGGATGCCGATCGTCACCGCGGACACCAGGGTGAGATGCCGTGGCAGGAAAGGGAACGGCAGGGTGAACAAGGCCGCCGAGATGATCGCGACGAGGCTCATCACGTTCTTCGAGACGAACAGGTTGGCCACCCGCTCGACGTTGCCGATCACCCGGCGGCCCTCGGCAAGCACGGAAGGCATGTGCGAGAACCGGCCGTCCAGCAGCACGAGCTGGGCGACGGCCTTGGTGGCCTGCGCGCCGTTGCCCATCGCGACACCGATATCCGCGTCCTTGAGTGCCAAGGCGTCGTTCACCCCGTCACCGGTCATCGCGGCCACGCGCCCGTTCCGTTGCAGCGCCCGCACCAGCGCACGCTTCTGTTCCGGCGACACCCGGCCGAACACCGTTGTCCGCTCGACGATCTCGCGGAGTTCTTCCGGATCCTCGCCGATGGTCCGCGCGTCGACCACGTTCTCGTCGGTGATGTGCAATCCGACCCGCCGGGCGATGGCCGCGACGGTCGTCGGGTTGTCCCCGGAGATGATCTTGATGTCGACGCCCTGGTCGGCGAAGTACTCCAGAGTCTCCTTGGCATCAGGGCGGACCTGTTCGGTCAAGGTCACCAGCGCGGCCGGTGCCACATCGGCCGGCAACTCCTGGCCGTGCAGGGCGCCGTCGGACCGGGCCAGCAGCAGCACCCGGCGGCCGGTCGCGGCCAGCTCGCTCACCCGTGCGCGCAGCGGATCGTCCGCCGCCAGCAGCACGTCCGGCGCGCCGAACACCAGCGCGCCCCGGCCGGTGAAGGAGGCCGCACTCCATTTTCGCGCGGAGTTGAACGCGATCGTGTCCTCCCGATTCCAGTCCGTCGGTGCCGACAACGCCGCGGCCAGCGCCTTCAGCGTGCCGTTCGCGTTGGGGTCGTCGGCCAGCGCGCCGAGCGCCGCGCACACCTGCGCGGAGGTCCACGGATCCGGGCCGACCGGCTCGCAGTCCTCGTAGGCGATGTCGCCGATGGTCAGCGTGCCGGTCTTGTCCAGGCACACCACGTTGACCCGGGCCAGGCCCTCCACCGCGGGCAGTTCCTGGACGAGCACCTGCTGCCGGGTCAATTGCACCGCTGCCAGCAGGAACGCCACCGAGGTCAGCAGCACCAGACCTTCCGGGACCAGCCCCACCAGACCGCCGGTGGACCGGATCACCACCTGCTGCCACCCCTGGTCGCCGATGGCGCGGGCCTGCGACCACAGCTGCAGCGGCAGCGCGATGATGATCACCCAGGTGATGTACTTCAGCAGCTGGTTGACCGATTCCTGGATCTCCGAACGGGTCTTGGTGAACTTCTTGGCCTCCGCCGCGATCTTGTTGATGTACGCGTCCGGTCCCACCGCGGCGGCGCTGAAGCGGCCGATGCCGGCCACCACGGTCGTCCCCGAGCGGACCTCGTCACCCGCCGTCTTGGGGATCGCGTCGGCCTCTCCGGTGAGGTTGGATTCGTCGATCTCCAGTCCGGAGGCGGACAGCATCGAGCCGTCCGCGGGCACCTGGTCGCCGGTGCGCAGTTCGATGAGGTCGTTCAGGACCACGTCTGCGGTGGGGATCTCGATCAGTGCGCCGTCGCGCAGCACCCGGGTGGTGGGGGAGTTCATCAGGGCCAGTTGGTCGAGCTTCCGCTTGGCCAGGTATTCCTGGGTGATGCCGATGGCCGAGTTGACGATCAGCACCACACCGAACAGGCCGTCGGCCAGCGAGCCGGTCGACAGGATCAGCACGAACAGCGCGCCCAGGATCGCGTTGAACCTGGTGAACACGTTGGTCTTGAAGATCACCCACAGCGAGCGCGACGACGCCTGGCTCGTGGCGTTGACCTGGCCAAGGGCGACGCGCTCGGCCACCTGCGCCGACGTCAGGCCGTTGGCGCCGCCGGGTCGGTCGGCGACCTGCGCGGATTCCGGCGAAATGCTCACCGGCTAACTGTGACAGATGATCACTGACCGTCCTACCCCTGAGCCCTACCCCTTCAGACAGTTCGTTAGGGTGACCACACGACTCGATGCCGCCGGTGTTTGACTGTGCTGGATGACGCTCACCTTGCTGCGCGGCGGCCGGATCCACACCGCCGCCGATCCCGATGCCACCGCGCTGGCCTTCGACGGGTCCACCGTCAGCTGGATCGGTGGCGAGCACGCGCTGTCGGTGGCCGGCCGGCCGGACCGGGTGATCGACCTTGACGGTGCTTTGGTGGTACCCGGTTTCGTAGACGCGCACGTCCACACCACCGACGCCGGGCTGGCGCTGACCGGCCTGGACCTGACCGGCGCCCGGTCGCTGGCCCAGTGCCTGGACGCCATCGGACGATACGGCTGGGCGCATCCCGACGGGGTGCTGTGGGGGCACGGCTGGGACGAACACTGCTGGCCGGAGAACCGGCCGCCCAGCCGCGCGGAGGTCGACGCGGTGGTCGGCTCGCGCCGCGCCTACCTGTCCCGGATCGACGTGCATTCCGCGCTGATCAGTTCACCGCTGGCCGCCGCCATCACCGATGCCCGCATGTTGCCGGGGTGGTCGGACACCGACCCGATCTCCCGGGCAGCCCACGCCGCGGTCCGGGGCTTCATCAGAGGAGCGCTGCCGGCGGAACAACGCCGCGCCGCCCACCTCGCTTTCCTGTCGGCGGCCGCCGCTCGGGGCATCGTCGAGGTGCACGAATGCGCCGCCGCTGACGAGACCGGACGCGCCGATCTGGCCGCGCTCTTGGCCCTTGACGGGCCGATTCCGGTGCGGGGCTACCTGGCAGCTGCCGTCACCGACCCGGAGCAGGCCCGGTCGTTGCTCGCCGAAACCGGTGCGCACGCGTTGGGCGGCGACCTGGTGATCGATGGCGCGATCGGCTCCCGTACCGCCGCACTGAGCAATCCCTACCTTGACGATCCGTCGACCAGCGGGGCGCGTTACCTCACCCTCGAAGAGATCACCGATCACCTCGTCGCCTGCACCCTGGCCGGGGTGCAGGCCGGCTTCCATGCGATCGGTGACGACGCGGTCAGCGCCATTGGTCGGGGGCTGCGCGCGGCGGTGAAACGGTTGGGGGACAACGGTACCGTCAGGCTGGCCGGCTGCGCGCATCGCGTCGAGCACGCCGAGATGCCCGACCAGGAGGCCATCGCGGCGATCGCCTCGACCGGCACGGTGGCCAGCGTGCAACCGCTGTTCGACGCCGCCTGGGGCGGAACCGACGGGATGTACGCCCGCCGACTCGGCGCCGAGCGGGCCGCTGAGATGAACCCATTCGCGACGATGGCCGTGGCCGGCATCACGCTGGCGTTCGGCTCGGACGCGCCGGTCACCCCGGCTGATCCCTGGGCGGCCGTCCAGGCCGCCGTGCACCACCGGACGCCCGGGCAGGGATTGTCGCCGCGCGCGGCGTTCACCGCGCACACCAGGGGTGGTCATCGCGCGGCCGGCCGCACCGACCGGGGAATCGGCACCCTGTCCGTAGGCGCGCCGGCGCATCTGGCGATCGTGCACGCCGGTGAACTGGTCCGGCCGGCGGGGGATCCGTTGGTGCAACGCTGGTCGACAGACCCGCGGTCACGGGTGCCGCTGCTGCCCGACCTGACGCCCGGGGTCGCCTTGCCGCGGACGCTCGCCACCGTCGTCTCGGGCCGGGTGGTGCATGACGTCGGGGTGTTCGGGTGACGGCCCGACCGACGTGTTGCGGTGCAATCTCAGGTCAGGTCGACCGCGCCCGAGTGGCACAGCCCTGGGTCGGAGCGGCAGCGTCCTGATGCCGTTCCGACGCGATGCCAGAATCCGGTGTCGAACGCCATCCGCAGGAGCGGGCGTCGCTCCGATCGGCGACGTCGTGCTCCGGTGGGGACGAGCCTGCGGGAGGTCAAGGCCCCGGTCCGCCCGCCGACCGTGAATTCAGACATTCGACCACCTCCAGCGCGTTCGGCCGAGGTTATCGAAAGAGAAGGGACATGTCGCCTGTTTTCGGTCGAACAACCCAGAAGGCCGAAGCCGGAAATCGGCGGACGAGAATTCCCACCCGATTGGCGCGCGCGGGGTTTGCCCACGGCCACGCAAGCCAATGCCTTGACTCCCTTGAAGTCCGAGGTGTGACGTCGATGTCGGCAACGCTGAGTAGTCGCTCGGGACGGGCCGGAGGTCTGGTGTGCAAGACCCCGAGTTGGATGCCCGACGACGTTCAAGAGGTGGATCGCGCCGTGCGTTTTCCGCGATTTCGGCCGGCATTTCTGGCCGAGGTGGCGGACGCAGTGCCACCTCAATCCGGCTCTCAATCCGGCTCTCGAATCCGACTCGCCGGCAACTGCCGGCGCTGGTCGCGAGTCAGCCGTGGGCTGCCGACGCACCGACCAGCACCCGGTGGAACCATAGGTCCGCATCGACGAACTCGCCGTGTCCGGCGCCGGAGACCACCGCGGCCGCCCAGACCGGCATCAGCCCCTATTTGCTGGCGGCGGCCAATACCTCCGGCGGTGTGCTCGGCAAGATGATCTCCCCGCAGAACCTCGCGATCGCCGCCGCGGTGGTCGGCATGGAACACAAGGTCGGCATGGAACACAAGGTCGGCATGGAACACAAGGAGAGCGCGTTGTTCCGCAAGGTGATCTGGTGGAGTCCGGGCCTGCCGCTGGGCATGTGCGTGCTTGTCTATCTGCAGTCCACCACGGTTCTCGGTTGGATGGTGGTCGGCTGATCCGCCCCGACGCGGGAACAGCAAGTGCGGCAGGTGGTCTCTCGCGCGAGCGGCCCGGTGAGCAGTGGACGAGCAGAAGGAGCACGGTGAACAAGCATCGGCACAGCACGACCCTGCCCGACGCACCACCAGGTCTGCTCGCGGCGCTGGTCGGCGCGCTGGCCGGCCCCGAGCAGGTCCGCAGCCGGGCCACGGACCGGCTCGCTCGCGGCCATGACGCCTCGCACTTCGCACTCACCCCGAGCGCCGTGGCAGTACCGAGAAGCGCCGACGAGGTCGGGCGGTTGTTCGCCGTCTCGGCCGCGCAGCGGGTGCCGCTGACCTTTCGGTCCGGGGGCACCAGCCTGAGCGGGCAAGCCGTCACCGACGGCATCTTGGTGGACACCCGCAGACATTTCCGGGACATCGAGGTCCTGGACGGCGGTGCCAGGGTCCGGGTGGGTCCGGGCGCGACGGTCCGTCAGGTGAATGCCAGGCTCACCGCCTATGGGCGCAAGTTGGGCCCCGACCCGGCGAGCGAGATCGCCTGCACCCTCGGGGGTGTCGTCGCCAACAACTCCAGCGGAATGGCGTGCGGGACGGTCGCCAACACCTACAACACCGTCGAGTCCCTGGTCCTGGTGCTGCCCAGCGGGTCGGTGATCGACACCGGCGCCGCCGATGCCGACGACCGGCTGCGCGCGCTGGAACCGGAGCTGTTCGGTGGCCTGGTCCGGCTCCGCGACCGGGTCCGGGGCAATCCGCAATCGGTGCGGACCATCGAGCACCAGTTCTCGATGAAGAACACCATGGGCTACGGGCTGAACTCGTTGCTCGACCACACCAGCCCGGTGGACATCCTGGCCCACCTGGTCGTCGGCAGCGAGGGCACCTTGGCGTTCGTGGCGTCCGTGGTGATGCACACCGTGCCGCTGCTCCGGCATGCCATGACCGGGCTCCTGGTGTTCGACAACCTCAGTGGCGCAACGGGTTCCTTACCGGCGATTCTGCAGACCCGGCCGGCGACCATCGAACTTCTCGACGCGGCGTCGCTGCGGGTCGGACAGGCAAACCCGCAGGCTGACGAGACCCTCCGGCGAATCAAGGTCGACCGGCACGCCGCCTTGCTGGTCGAATACCAGGCCGACTCGGTCGCCGCTGTCGCCGATCTCAGTGCGGCCGCCCATCCGGTGCTGGCCGCGCTACCGGTCACCGACCCCACCCGGCTGACGGCCGATCCCAGGGCTCGCGCCAGACTGTGGCACACCCGCAAGGGCCTGTACGCCACCATCGCCGGTGCCCGTCCGTCCGGAACGACGGCGCTGCTGGAGGACATCGTCGTCCCGGTGCCCGCGTTGCTGGACACCTGCGAGAAGTTGACCGACTTGTTCGCCCGGCACGGCTATCGGGACAGCGTGATCTTCGGTCACGCGAAGGACGGCAATGTGCACTTCATGCTGACCGAAAGACTCGGTGGCGGCGGACCTCTTGACCGCTTCGTCGGATTCACCGAGGACCTGGTCGACATGGTCCTCGGGCACTGCGGCTCACTCAAGGCCGAGCACGGCACCGGCCGGATGATGGCACCGTACGTGCGACGGCAGTACGGCGACGAGCTGTACGAGGTGATGCAGCAGATCAAGGCGCTGTGCGACCCGCGCGGTCTGCTCAACCCCGGCGTGCTGATCAGCGAGGACACCCAGGCCCACATCACCCACCTCAAGGTCGCTCCCACGGTGGAGGTGGAGGTCGACCGCTGCGTGGAATGCGGCTACTGCGAACCGGTCTGCCCGAGCAAGGACCTGACCACCACGCCGCGGCAGCGGATCGTGCTGCGCCGGGAGATGGAGCATGCCAGGTCCGTCGGCGACGTCGCACTGCTCACCGAACTGCAGGACGAGTATTCCTACGACGCCGTCGAGACCTGTGCGGTGGACGGCATGTGCCAGACGGCCTGCCCGGTGCTGATCAACACCGGCGACCTGGTCAAACGACTCCGTACGGACAACGCCGGACGCCTCGCCGGCAGGGGCTGGGCCACCGCCGCGAAGCACTGGGCGGGCACGACCCGCGCCGCTTCGGCCCTGCTGACGACCGCCGGCAGACTGCCGGCGCAATTGGTGACGGTGCCGAACTGGCTGGCGCGCAAGGTCATCGATGAGGACGCCTTGCCGCTGTGGTCGCCGGAACTGCCCGCAGGAGGGCCCCGCCGGGACAGCGGCCGGGCGGCGGGCGCCGGTCCGCGATCAGCGGTCCGAGCCGCCGACGCGGTGTACTTCACCGCCTGCGTCGGAACCATGTTCGGGCCGAGCGAGGGCGGGCCGGGCGTGCGGGAATCATTCGTCCAGATCTGTTCCCGGGCCGGCATCACCCTCGCGTACCCGGACGATCTGCCCGACCTGTGCTGCGGAACCCCTTGGCGCTCCAAGGGAATGAAGGCCGGGTATGCCGAGATGACCAGCCGGGTACTGCCCGCACTGTGGCAGGCAAGCGAGCAGGGCACACTGCCTGTGGTGTGTGACGCCGCCTCCTGCACCGAAGGTCTGCGCCAGATGCTGGAATCAGAGTTGTCCACCGCGGCGACTGTGACCACTGTGACCACTGTGACCACTGTGACCACTGTGACCGCTGGAGGCGACAGGTACGCCGCGCTGCGCGTCGTCGATGCCGTGGAGTTCGTCGAAGAGACTGTGCTGCCGAAGCTCTCGCTCACCCGCAGGTTAGGGGCGATGGCGCTGCATCCGACATGCTCATCGACCCGAATGGGCCTGAACGACTCGCTGCGCGCGGTGGCGGCGGCGGTCGCTGACACCGTCACCGTCCCGGACAGCTGGGGCTGCTGCGCGTTCGCAGGGGATCGCGGCCTGCTGCATCCGGAGCTGACCGCGTCGGCCACCGCCGCCCAGGCGGCTGAATTGGCAACCGGCCACTTCGATGCGTTTGCCTCCTGCAACCGCACCTGCGAGCTGGGCATGACCAGGGCGACCGGCGAGCAGTACCGGCACGTGGTGGAACTGGTGGACTGGGCGAGCACGGAACAGCACTGAGCAACCGGTCGGACCCCGGATGACGATCCCCGCCTCATCGCGATCTCACGGCATCGACAACCGTGCCGGTTACGCTGGCGCCGTGGCATCCCCGACCGTGGACAACGAGCCGGCGCTCCCGTCCGGTCTCCCGCCGGGGACGTTGCGTCGACTCCGCGCGGCCCGCGCGGTCGACGGCGCCGAAGGCCACATCGGTCGGTTGACGCGGTGGCGGCGGTCGCTGTTCGGCACCGGCGGAGCGCGCATCCTGGCCAGCGCCGTCGGCGGCCTGGCGCTGTACTCGGCGTTCGCGCCGTCCACCCGGTGGTGGTTGGCCATCGCCGGTTTCGCGCTGTTCGGGCTCGCGCTGGCCGGTCGATCCTGGAGAGCCGGTCTTGGCCTGGGCCTGGTGTTCGGTATGACGTTCTACCTGCCGCTGCTGACCTTCACCAACGTGTATGTGGGCAACCTTCCTTGGATCGCGCTGGCCGTCGCCGAAGCGTTGCTGACGGCGCCGGTGGGCGCGCTGGCAGCTGCTGCGTCGCGGCGGTTGCCGGCCTGGCCCTTCTGTGCGGCGGCCGCCTGGGTCACCGGAGAGGCGCTGCGCGCCCGGTTCCCCTTCGGCGGCTTCCCCTGGGGCGGGGTCGCGTTCTCGCAGGCCGACGGGCCACTGTTGCCGGTGGCGTCACTGCTGGGAGCGACGGCGCTGGGCTTTCTCACCGCGTTGGCCGGGTTTGCGTTGGCGGCACTGATTCGGGCCTTCGCGGTGCAGCGCCGTCCGCTGCGATCGGCGGCCGTGCTCGGCGCCATCGCCATGCTGATCAGTCCGTTCCTGCTCGGGCTGGCCGGCCTGGCCACGGTCCAGCAGGGCACCGACTCGCCCACCCGGACGATCGCCGTCATCCAGGGCAACGTTCCCCGTGCGGGTCTGGAGTTCAACGCCGAGCGGCGTGCGGTGCTGGACCTGCATGCCCAGCGCACCCACGAGCTGGCCGCAGCGGTACGCGCCGGCACCGCACCGGCGCCGGCGCTGGTCATCTGGCCGGAGAATTCCACCGACATCGATCCCTATCGCAACCAGGACGCGAACGGGGTGATCACCGAGGCGGCGCAGGACATCGGGGTGCCGATCCTGGTCGGCGGCGTGGTGCAGACCGGCACCCCCGGCGAGGGCTACAACCAGGCGATCGTCTGGGACCCCGTCACCGGACCTGGTGAGGCCTACAGAAAGCGTCACCCCTTGCCGTTCGGGGAGTACATGCCGTACCGGTCGTTCTTCCGGATCTTCTCCGACAAGGTGGATCTGCAGCGCGGCACCTTCCTGCCCGGTGACGTGCCCGGCAACCTGGATGTCGGCGGCGTCAACGTCGGTGACGTGATCTGCTTCGAGGTCGTCTACGACGATCTCGTCCGGGATGTGGTGCGGGGCGGGGCGCAGGTGCTGGTCGTGCAGACCAACAACGCCACCTTCGGCTATACCAACGAGACTGTTCAACAACAGGCGATGAGCCGGGTCAGGGCCGTCGAACACGGCCGTGAGGTGCTCATCTCGGCTACCAGTGGAGTCTCTGCGGTGATCGGCCCGGACGGAACGGTCCAGTCCACAGTGCCGCTGTTCACTGCCGGGTACATGACGCCGTCGGTGCCACTGATCACCGCGACGACGCCCGGTACGGTACTCGGTGGCCCGCTGGAATGGATCCTCGCCGCCGCGACGCCCCTGGCGCTCGCGGTCGTGCTGATCGCCGCCCGGCGCCGGGCTGCTGGCGGCCGACCGACGGCGACCGCGCAGGAGCCGGCCGAGAGCATCACCGACACCGCCGCCGACACCGCGACCAAGAAGGACCCGACACCGTGAGCCCCGAGAGTGCAGCGTCGCCCTTGCCAGCGTCGCCCTTGCCAGCGTCGCCCTTGCCAGCGTCGCCCTTGCCAGCATCGCCCTCAGCCGAGTCCGACGATGAACGGCCCGACACCGACCAGGCGCCGACCGAACGCGTGCTGGTGATCATCCCGACCTTCCAGGAGCGAGAGAACCTTCCGCTCATCCTGGACCGGGTACGCGCCGCGGTCCCGAGCGCGTCGGTGCTGGTGGTGGACGACGGCAGCCCGGACGGCACGGGCAAGATCGCCGACGAACGGGCGACCGCCGACGATCAGATCCATGTGCTGCACCGCCCCGCCAAGGCGGGTCTGGGTGCGGCCTATGTGGATGGCTTCGGCTGGGCTCTGGAACGCGGCTTCGACGTGCTCGTCGAGATGGACGCAGACGGCTCCCACGCCCCCGAGCAACTGCCCCGGTTGCTCGCCGCGCTGCAGCACGCCGATGTGGTGCTCGGCTCGCGGTACGTCCCCGGCGGCTCGGTGGTGAATTGGCCGAAACGCCGGGAGCTGCTGTCCCGCGGCGGGAACCTGTACTGCCAGGTGATGTTGGGGGTGAACCTGAAGGACATCACCGGCGGCTACCGCGCGTACCGCGCCGACGTGCTCCGGGACCGGCTGTCCGGACACGTCGAGTCGCAGGGGTATTGCTTCCAGGTCGACCTTGCCTGGCACGCCGTCCAGGCCGGGTACCGGGTTGTCGAGGTGCCGATCACCTTCACCGAACGGGAAATCGGCACATCGAAGATGAGCGGCGGGATCGTCCGGGAGGCACTGCTGAAGGTCACCGGGTGGGCGCTCGCGCACCGGTGGAATCAGCTGAGGTCGCTCGCGGGGCGCCGGGAGCCGGCAAGCATGAGCTGACCCGTCTGACCGCCGAGCCGGGGCGCTGCTGCCGGACACACGACCAGCGCCGCTCGCGGGACTCCCGCGGGACGGCGCTGGTCTGATGGTGCGTTATCGGTTCTCAGGAAGCGGTGCGACGGCTCTTCAACTCGCTGAGCCGCTCGTTCAGGATCTCCTCGAGCTCCTCGATCGAACGCCGCTCGAGCAGCATGTCCCAATGGGTTCGCGGGGGCTTGACGACCTTGCCCTCGGGGACGGAGCCGTCGATCAGCATCGAGGACAGTCCGTGCATCCGGCAGTCCCACGTCGTCGGGACCTCGGCGTCGTCGGCCATCGGTACGGTGAACTCGTGGTCGCGCGGACACCGGTAGGTCGCGGTCCGGCGAGGGGCGAGGTCGTGGTTGCGGTCGGCCTCGTAGCTGGTGGATCCGAGGCGGCTACCGCGCAGGACACGGTCGGCCATGGTGTTCCTTCCCTGCAGCGTCGACTGCTGCTGTAATCTCTGCGGCGACTCGGCGCGCAGCGTTGCCGGAACTTCCTCCGGCGGCGAGCCCGATGGGCTTCCTACCGATGAGTAACGCATCTCAGGCGGTGTTCGTTCCCAACACGGCTTCGGCTGGGTCTTGTGGTGCGAAGTTCACTCTGTAGTGTTCTTACCGCTGTCGATGGGCGGTTGGATGCCCCGGACACCTGTGAGACGCCCGGACGTGTCCACCGTCACGCCTGCGGACAGAAGAAACTACGGATCGATGGGTGAAACCCGTCACCAGATCCCTTCGGAACGACGCCCCGGGCGGCGGGCGGGGCATGCAGCCGTCAGTCTGCCGAGCCGTCGGGACCGAGCTGGCCGGATCGGTGATGCGCCCGGCACAGCACCTGGTACCGCACCGCCGGACGCGCCGTTGCGTGCGCCGGGGCGTCCCCGCGGACGTTGCCGTCAGCGGCCGGCAGCGCCGATGCTTCTCCGCCGCCAGGTGAGTCGTCGGCCGAACCGTCCGGCGCGGGCACCGTGTCCGCGACGACGACGGTGGCGCCGTCCCTGACGAGGTGACCGTCGATCACCCGACCGTTGAACCGGCCGATCCGGCCGCACCAGCAGAGCACCTCGACCTGTAGCGGGAGGACCACGTCGGCCAGCTCGAAGAGCCGCGCCGAACCGGCGAACAGGCGACCCCGAAAGTCGGTGGCGATGCCGAACGCGTAGACGTCGACCTGCGCGTCGTCAGCGAGCAGGGCCAGCTGCTCCACCTGGGCGGGGGTGAAGAACTGCGCCTCGTCGACGATCAGGTAGTCGACCCGGCGGCCCTGTGCCCAGGACCGGCGCACCAGCGCGCCGAGATCCATCTCGTCGTCGACCTCGACAGCCGGCCGGCTCAACCCCATCCGGGAGCTGATCCGGGCCGGTCCCGAACGGTCCAGCCTGGTCAGCAACAGGCCGTGCCTGCCCTGCCGGGCGTGGTTGTAGTCCAGTTGCAGGGCGAGCGTCGACTTTCCGCAGTCCATCGGCCCGTGGAAGAACTTGACCGAACCACCCGCGAACCGGCTGCGCCCGATGCCGGCAGCCGGGACCGCGGACAGCGCCGAGGGAGACTGTGGTCCGGTCGGGTGGCTGGCGGCTTCCTGCATGCCGCGCACTGTAGCGGCGGCCCGGTCCGCTCAGCGCCAGGCGCCGCGGCCGACCAGGACGTCCCGCAACAGGTCAGGGCGGTCGGTCATGATCGCGTCGACGCCCAGGTCGAGCAGTCGGTGCATCTCGGGCTCTTCGTTGATGGTCCAGACGTGGACCTCGAGATCCGCCGCGTGCGCCGCCGCGATGAAGCGTGGCGTGACGATGGGGAACCGCTGCCAGCTCACCGGAACCTGGGCGGCTACGGCCGACGTCGCGAATCCGCGGCCGCGGGCGGTGGCGCGGACCAGCCGGAAGATGTCCCGGGGACCCATCGAGGTGTCGACCTGTGGTCCCAACATTTGCCGGAGCGTGGCCAGCCTCCGGTCGGAGAAGGAGCCGAGACAGACCCGGTCCGCGACCCCCGCCGTCCGGATCAGATCGGCCAGCGGGCCGAGCACTCCGGCGGACTTGGCGTCGATGTTGAACCGGGCCTCCGGCAGGGCCTCGAGCAGTTCGGACATCAGCGGGATCGGGTCAGTGCCGTGAATCTTGGCCCGGCGTACCTGGTCCCACCTCATTGTCGCCACTCGACCTTTGGCGTCGGTGACCCGATCGAGGAACGGGTCGTGGAACGCGATGAGCGCGCCGTCGGCGGTGGCGTGCGCGTCGGTCTCCAGGTAGCGATAGCCCTCCTCGAAGGCTCGCCGAAACGCGGCCAAGGTGTTCTCCCGGCCGGTGAGATCGCCAGTGTGCCAACCGCGATGGGCGAAGGCCCGTGGTGGTTGTCCGTCCAGATACGCCACCGCCGCAGTCTGACATGCCGACCCTGGTGGCGAGCCGTCGGCAACCAGCGCGGCGCCATTCAAGTGGTGGCGAACTTTCGAGCGGGCGGTTGCGGCGGAATGTCGTCACGGTGACGGAGCGCCCGCACGTTACGGTCACCGACATGACCGAACTCGTCACCCGCGCTCCGGTTCGATCGGCGCCCCGCTCGTCGGCCGAAGCGCCGCCGCGTCCGGGGTCGAGAGCGCCCGCCCGCTGCCTGTGGTGCGGCCGTGAGCTTGCCGGGGCAAGCGGGATCGGGCGCCGCCGGCGGTATTGCGCGCAAGCCTGCCGGCAACGCGCGTACGAGAACCGGAACGCCCTCGAACGGGGAGCGCTGCCTGCTGACGCGGTGATGCTGACCTCACAGGAGCGGGACGATCTTGCCGACCGGCTGTACCAGGTGCGTTGTGCCGCAGAAGATGTGGCCACTGCACTGGCCGAGCGCGCCCCGCGGGGTGAGCTGGAATCGCTGGTCGATGAACTCCTTGCGGCCGCTCAGTCGGCCGAGCGGATCCGGTGAAACCCTCAATGTCAGCTTGACCTTGAAGGTTTGGCGTGGGATTTCAGGTGGAACGGGGGTCGCGTCGCACCAATTCCGTTGACACGGAGAGCGAGGTAGCCGCCGAGGGGTTAGGTTGGAGGTGCCGGGCGCCGGAATGTCCCCGGGCCCCGTTTGTAGAACCACCCTCGCGGACTACCGCGGTCGCGAGACCGGCCGGAGCCGCGTTGGGCACGTCGCTCTGAGCGACTCGGCGCCCGGCGCTACGTGTGCGATCGGCATGTCTGACCAGCCGACTACGCCTCGCGTGGTGCGCTCTCCAGGTAGGCGAGCACGGCCAGCACCCGCCGGTTGTCGTCCTCGCTCTGTTCCAATGCGAGCTTGCCGAAGATCGAATTCGTGTGCTTGCCGACCGCCTTCTCGGTGATGAACATCCGGGCGGCGATCGCCGCGTTCGACCGGCCCTCCGCCATGTGTGAGAGCACCTCGCGTTCACGGGGCGTCAACGACGCGACCGGTGACGAATCCTGGTGACGGGACAGCAGTTGGCTGATCACCTCGGGATCCATCGCGGTGCCACCGGCGGCGACCCGGCGGATCGCGTCCACGAACTGGTTGACGTCGGAGATCCGGTCCTTCAGCAGGTAGCCGACGCCTCCGGTGCCCTGCGCGAGAAGCTCCCGGGCGTAGAGCTGTTCGACGTACTGGCTCAGCACCAGCACCGGTAACCCCGGCATCTGGGCGCGAGCCGCAAGCGCGGCGCGGAGCCCCTCGTCGGTGAAGGTCGGAGGGAGACGCACATCGACGACGGCGACGTCGGGTTGATGCGTGGTCAGCGCCCGGAGCAGGGAAGGGCCGTTGTCGACGGCCTCCACCACCTCGAACTGGTAGGCGGTGAGCAGCCGGATCATGCCGTCGCGGAGCAGCGCCAAGTCCTCGGCCAGCACGATGCGCACGCGTCTGCCCTTCCTCGGGTCCGTGGGCGATCCTCAGCGCCGAGCGTATCCACCGCGGGGCTGGACGCTCGTTCCGGGATCGGCGCACGCTGGGGGCTAGCCGGCTGCAGCGCTCGCCGTGAGGGCGCAGGGCACCTCCAGCGTCACGATCGTCGGCCCACCGAGCGGGCTGGCCATGGACAGCCGACCGTCGAACGCCGCCAACCTGTTCTCGATGCCGGCCAGTCCACCGCCGGGCGTGAGCTGTGCGCCACCCACGCCGTTGTCCCCGACCAGCGCGGTCAGCGACCGGCCGTCGTGCCGGACCCAGACCCAGGAACTCTGCGCCGCGGCGTGTTTCGCCGAGTTGGTGAGCGCCTCGGCGACCGCGAAGTAGACCGCCGACTCCACCGGTGCCGGTGGGCGGCCCGGCAGGTCGATGTCGACCTCCACGGGCCGTGGTTGCGCCAGCGCAAGCGCTTCGACGCCGCCGGACAGCCCGCGGTCGGCGAGTACCGGGGGATGGATCCCCCGCACCAGTGAGCGCAGTTCCTGGAGCGCGGTCGTCGACGACTCCCGGGCCTCGGCGATCAGCGCGACCGCCGCCTCCGGGTCGCGGGTCACCAATTCCTGCGCCAGACCGAGGTTCATGCCCAGCGCGACCAGCTGGGCCTGCGCGCCGTCATGCAGATCCCGTTCGATCCGCCGGAGCTCGGCGGCGGAGTGGTCGACCGTGTCCGCCCGGGACGTCTCCAGCTGACCGATGCGCTCCCGCAGGTGCTCGTCCTGCGGCCCGATCAGCAGGCGGGTGGTCGCCGCGTCGGTGCGCAGCAGCAGGGGCGACCCCCAATAGCCGAGCGGGAGGATCAGGAAAGCGACCAACGCGGACAGCTCAAGGGCGAACCCGATGCTCTGTACTTCCAGCAGCCAGGCCAGGTCCCGCCAGGTGGCGCGGTCGGTGAACCGGAAGCGCATCTGCGCGAACACGCCGCCCGGAATCCTCGGCGGGTACGGCTCGGCGATCGTCGTTCCCAGCACCTTGCCGGCCAGCCGGCGGTGCAATGTGGCGAATCCCCGCAACGCGGCCAACGAGCCGAGCAGGAGCGGGATGCCGATCCAGATCACAAGTAGCGCGGTGGAGGCGACGAGGAAGGCGAACAGCACGAAGCCGGCGATCCGCAAGCCGATCAACGCCCAGACGATGCCGAACAGCGTCCAGCGGCCGGCCGGTTGGCCGGGCCGGGCCGCGGCGGAGGCGGAAGCATCGGGCATGTGTTCATTCTTAGGGCGACCGCAAGCGGGTGGAGTAGGCCCAGACCCCCCATCGGGTAGGGGGAACCCCGAATCGGTGGGGTCGTCCGTCGAGCGCGGTTGGCCGCGCTGACAGGTGGGTACAGTCGATTTCATGATCACCGTGCAGCGCACCGTCACCACCGCCTTGGACCCGAAGTCCACGTTCGACTACCTGTCGGCGTTCGAGCACACCAGCGAATGGGACCCCGGGATACCGATCGTCGAGAAGCGCAGCGACGGGCCCGTCGCCGTCGGATCGAAATACCACGGGGTCGCGGAGTTCCGCGGCAAGCGGCAGGAAATCGACTACGTGGTGACCGAGTTGGGTGAGCGCCACATCCGGTTGCGCGGCGAGAACAACACGGTGCTCGCCATCGACACCATCACCGTCAAGCCCGCCGGGACGGGCAGCGAAGTCACCTACAAGGCCGAGTTCAGCATGAAGGGCCTGTTCGCGCTGGCGCAGCCGTTCCTGGGACCGCTGTTCGAGAAGCTGGGTGACCCGGCCGCCGACGGGATGAAGAAGAAGCTCGAGTCGTTGGCGAGCGCCTCGGCGGCCAGCTGACCGGGCGACATCGGGGAGCCGAGTTCGGTCCCGACGTCAGTCCCGATGGGTGGCCCGCTCGACGATGTCCGCGGGATTCGGCAGCGAGTCGTCGACGTGATGGGTGGCGGCCCGCGGGTGCGGCGTGCCCGGACGTGCAGCGCGGAGCGTCAGCAGGCTGATCTCGCTGGGCGCGAAGATCCGGAACGGCGGTCCCCAGAAGCCGCTGCCGCGGGTGACGTACAACTGGGTCCGGTCCCCGGGCCGGGAAAGCCCCTGCAGCGCACCCTGTTCCGCGCGGACGAGCAGGTGGAACGGCCACATCTGGCCGCCGTGGGTGTGCCCGGACAGCTGCAGGTCCACCCCAGCCTCCGCGGCGCCGCGGACCTGCTTCGGTTGGTGCGCAACGAGTATCACCGGGACGTCGGGGTCAAGTCCGCGCAGCGCCGCCGGCAGGTCGGCGCCGTGACCCGGTACGCCCGACCCGGCGGCGGTCAGGTCGTCGATGCCGGCGACGGCCAATCGCGCGCCGCCGCGTTCCACCACGACATGACGGTTGTGCAGCACGGTCCAGCCCAGGTCGCCCATGTGAGCCACCCAGCCCAGCGCGCCGGAGAAGTACTCGTGGTTGCCGGTGATGTAGACCCTGGCCAGAGCCCCGCGCGTGGTGCCGAGCGGGGCGACCTGCGCGCGCCGCTGGTCCACCGACCCGTCGGCGAGATCGCCGGCGTGCACGAGAATGTCGGGCTCGAGTTCGTTGACGGCGGCGGCCAGCCGGGAGGACCAGCCCGCGCGGTTGATCGGTCCGTAGTGGGTGTCGGCGATCAGCACGACGCGCGTTCCGTCGAGCTCGGCGCCCAGCCGATCGATGGTGACCTCGGTGCGGCGCACCCGGGGCAGCCGGCGTGCCTGATAGGTGCCCCACGAGCACAGCAGCAGCACCACCGCCAGCACGCCGAGCGCGACGACCCGGGCACGCAGTGGGTCGGCGACACCCGCGAGCAGGAGAACGAGGCCGGCCGCCGAGCCGATCACCGTCCAGGCGAACAGCTGCCAGACGATGCCGAGCCAGGTATCGCCGAGCATCGCCAAACCGTCGACGTGCCGGCGTCCGTGTCCGGCGATCATCGCGGGCGGAAACCCGATGACCGCGACGACGGTGATGACGGAGCCGATGATCGTCACCGGCGCGGGCCAGTCCGGCGCGAGCACCAGTCGCCACCACGGCAAACCGTGGAGAAGTGCCAGCACCGCGACGAGCACGCCGACGAAAACAAGACGGCGGCTCATCGGGAGGTAGCGGTCCGATCGGCGCCGCCGGGTGATTCCGGTGAATCCGGTGGGGTGGCCGCCCGCGGATGATCATCGCCGGATACCGGTGGTCCCGCCTGGTTCCTGGCCACCAGGGACCTGCCCGAATGTGCCGGCGCGAGCGCGCCGACGACCGGGCGCAGCCGCACCTGTAGCCGCGTCACGTCGTCCACGTACAGCGACGCGCCCCACAGCGTCCGGGCAAGGGCCGCGACGCGGTCGTCGGCCAGTGCCGACGGGTCCGTCCGCAGCGCGCTGAGCACGCCGCGTTCGGCCTGGACCGGATCCGGGGCTCCCGCGTCGGCCGCATGGCCGGAGCCGTCGAGAACGGACGCCGCGTAGTGAAACCACCGGGAGGCCGCGATCGTGCGATCGGTCAGGCCTGCGCTTGCCGCTGCCAGCGTCGGCTCGGGCCGCCGCAGCGGTGCGGTGAGCGCGAACGGCGCCAGATCGGCGACTGGCAGCGGTGGGAGGAGATCTCCTTCCTGCTCGGTCGACGCAGGTGGTTTCGTCAGCGACGGCAACAAACCGGGTACGGCCATTGCCGCGATCGCTTCCGCGGCCAGCCGGATCCGGGTGGCGCCGTTGGATGCGGTCGTCAACTCGTCCACCGGTACGGGCTTCGAGCCGCGCTCGGCCAGGTATTCACGGAACGCGTCGTCCAGTCGGCTGGCTGCCGACCGGGCGTGTTGCAGCTCCAGCCGCAGGTCGAGCTCGGCTGTGTCGGAGGATTCGGACGGCGTGCCAGCGCCCGGCTGGGCTGCAGTCGGGTCGGCGACCCTGCCCTCGGCCGCGACCAGGGCGCCGGCCGCGGCCCGCAGACTCTCGGCCACGGCGGTCCGGATCTCGGCCGCAGCACCCCGCGGCCAGAACAAGACCCCGGACACCAGACCCGCCGCACAGCCCATCGCGATGTCCTCGACCCGCAGCAGGCCGACGGTCCAGCCCACCGGTTCGATGATGTTGAAAAGGATCACCACCATCACGGTGAACGCCGCCTGGCCAGCCGCGAACGACACCGCCTCCGGGAGGAACGCGGCGACCAGGATGACGAACGGCAGCACGGCCCACAGATGGCTGGCGTCGGTGCCGAGCAGCAACACCAGTCCGGCGCCGATCAGGAACCCGAAGAAGGTCCCGATCAGCGCGCGAAGCGCGGTCGACCCGGTGGTCAGAGCGGAGGAGCGCAGCACCGACATGGCCGCGAGCACCACCCAGAAACCGTGAGCGATCTGGGTGACCTCGGCCAGCAGCACGGCGAAGGACAGGCCGAGCGCGCCGCGCACACTGTTCTGGAACCAGACCGAACGCCGGTTGACGTGGCCGGCCGTGATCCGCAACGCCGCGGCGAACGG
>Ga0207931_1000105_pt1 | contig 31177 bp, 31 predicted proteins | sample NGESurdeep092012_2_FD_184478 | JGI IMG/M metagenome (GOLD analysis project Ga0207931, IMG submission 184478) | Arctic peat soil microbial communities from Barrow, Alaska - NGEE Surface sample 415-1 deep-092012 (SPAdes) | ecosystem: Environmental > Terrestrial > Soil > Wetlands > Peat ...
CGGTGGTCGCGGCGACTGTCGTGAAGGTCTACGAGACCGTCATCGCCGCCGATCCGAGGCTGGTCGCGGAAGCAGATTAACGAGCTTGACCGGCGTTTGTCCGCCGTGCTTCGCGCCACGATCCCGCCATCGGCGTGTCCGTGCACGCGTAGCGACGTGGGACCCTGGTCCGTCGGCGAGTGTCGTACCTCGTCGGGATTGCGTCCGGTAGCGAGCGGTCGAGGGAGTGTGCATGACCACCGTCGTCGTCGTCATCATCGTCGTGCTGCTGCTGGTGGCCGCCTTGCGATTGTGGAGCACAGCCAATCGGATGGACCGCCTGCACGTCCGTACCGATGCCGCCTGGGCGGCCCTCGAGGGGGCTCTTGCTCGCCGGATCGTCGCCACTCGCGCGGTCGCCGCGGCGGGCGGCCTGGAGCACGAGCAGGCCGACGAGCTGCGAAGGCTGGCAGACACCGCCGACACCGCCGACCGTCAGCACCGCGCCGACGCCGAGAACGACCTTGCCCGCGCGCTGAGCACCATGCCGGCGGTGACCACACCGGAACTTGCCGGAGAATTGGCCGACGCCGCCGAACGCGTCGTGCTGGCGCGGCGGTTCTACAACGACGCCGTGCGCGATACCCGTGCGCTGCGCGCCGAATGGTTCACCCGGATGTTCGGGCTCGCCGGGCGGACGGCCTTGCCCGACTATTTCGAGATCGCCGAATCCCCGAGTGTACCGCCGCCGGTGCGGCGGACCGCGGCCAGGGTGGTGCTGCTCGACGAGTCGAACCGGATCCTGCTGTTGTCCGGAACGGACCCGGCGGTGGGCTCGCGATGGTGGATCACCCCGGGAGGGGGGGTCGAGGCGGGCGAGGACCTCCCGCACGCCGCGGTCAGGGAGCTTGCTGAGGAGACCGGTCTGCAGCTGCGGAGCGAGGAACTCGTCGGGCCGATCTGGCGGCGCACCGCCCGGTTCGTCTTCACCGGCATCGACTATGAGCAGACCGAGTTCTACTTCGCCGCGCGACCACCGCGAGACATGATGCGCCCCAACGGTATTGCCCCAGTTACCGATGCGGTGAACGGCGCGACGGCTGACGGCGTCGACCCAAGAGCCGCGCCGGTATCGAACGAGCGGCACACCGAACTGGAGCGCCGCACGCTGACCGGGCACCGCTGGTGGGAGGTGCAGGAGCTGTCCGTCTCCGAGGAGGCCGTGTACCCGGTCGAGCTGGCGCAGCGGGTGGACGAGATACGGGCGGCACTCGGATCACGGCTGGCGCCGGCGTCACCACCGGACGTGCACTGACCGGTCTTGCCGAGACCGCTGGGCCTCGCTCCACCCGCCGGCCCGTGCCTGACGGGTGGATTTTCGTCCCGCGGAACCCTTCGGCTGTTCACGCCGAAGCAAGGGTGGGTCGACGCATGTCCCCAGCAGCCTGTCACGAACCCACAACAACCGGCGGGTCTGTCCCGTCGACCGGTTCTACTGGCCTAGCGTGGGCGCGGACGTCGGGGGACATGCCGCGGTTCAGCCAGCACTGAATACGGCCGTACGGGTCGCTGCGCGGACCACCGATAGACCATTGTCACCAGGAGGAAGCGATGCGTCTCGCTCGGTTGTTGAGCGTGCTGGCTGTTCCGGCGCTGTTGCTGGCCGGCTGCTCGTCCGGCAACAACGAGGTCGCGCCGACCGGCACCACGGCCAGCTCGTCCGCGCGGCCGTCGCCAAGTCCGTCACCCACTCCGCCGCCCGCTCCCGCCCCTGCTCCCCAGCCCCCTCCGCCACCTCCACCCCCGCCGCCCACCGACCCGCTGACCGGCGGTGCGGTGGTTGCCGGACCAGCGATCGCGGCCAAGATCGACAACACCTCGGCGGGATTGCCCCAGTACGGCGTGTCCGAGGCGGACGTGGTCTACGTCGAGCAGGTCGAGGGCGGCCTGACCCGGCTGATGGCCGTGTACCACACCGCCCTGCCGACCGACGTCGGCAATGTGCGGAGCGTGCGGACCACCGACGCGGAGCTGCTGCCCACCTTCGGCGTTCCGGCGCTGGTCTTCTCCGGCGGTGGCGGCATTCCACTGGCTGCGTTGGCGGCCACGCCGGTCGTGGGATTTTCCGAAGAGTCCGGCTCGCCCGGTTTCTTCCGGTCGGATGCCGCCAGCGCGCCCTACAACCTGCACGCCAACCCGCAGACGATCGCCGCCAACGCCAACGGGCTCAGCCAGCCCAACAGCCCCGGGTTCGTGTTCGCGGCGACCGACCCGCGGGTTGAGGCCGGACCGTCGGCGACGTCGCTGTCCGTACAGTTCCAGGCGGCCAGGATCGGATTCTCCTTTGCGGATGGCCGCTATCGGCTCGTCCGGAACGGCGATCCGCAGTCGGACGCGTCGGGCGCCCCGATCGTCACCGACGACGTCGTGTTCCAGAACGTGGACTTCCAGCCCGACGGAGAGCGGGATTCTGTCGGCTCCCCGTCCTTCATCTCGCACACCGTGGGCTCCGGCAGCTTCACGCTGTACCGCGACGGGCACGCGATCTCCGGGAACTGGAACCGGCCGGCCGCGGACCAGCCGACGCAGTACCTGGACGGGGCCGGTCAGCCGGTGCCGTTCAAGCCCGGCAAGACCTGGGTTGCGCTGGTGCCGCCGGTGGCATCGACCGACGTGTCCTGAACGGTTGGCCGCGCGGGCCCGATACCGGTGGTGGGATCGGGGACGGATTTTCCCGCGGATCCGCCCGAGTAGAATTCGGTGACGAGTGGGGGTCGCAGCACTGTAGTTCAGGCCCCCGGTCGCGTGCCTATCCGCGCGACCATCCCCCTGATGAGGAGTCCGCACCGTGTCCGCCCCTATTTTCCCTGAGCACTCGCCCGTCACCACCGAGTCGCTGACGACCACCGGCACCGCAAGGGTGAAGCGTGGGATGGCCGAGATGCTCAAGGGCGGCGTGATCATGGATGTGGTCACCGCCGACCAGGCCAAGATCGCCGAGGATGCCGGCGCTGTTGCGGTGATGGCTCTGGAGCGGGTGCCGGCCGACATCCGTGCACAAGGCGGGGTCTCCCGGATGAGTGACCCGGACATGATTGATGCCGTGATCAGCGCTGTGTCGATACCGGTGATGGCCAAGGCAAGGATCGGGCATTTCGTCGAGGCGCAGGTCCTGCAGTCGCTCGGCGTCGACTACATCGACGAGTCCGAGGTGCTGACGCCGGCGGACTACGCCCACCACATCGACAAGTGGACCTTCACCGTGCCGTTCGTGTGCGGGGCGACCAACCTGGGCGAGGCGCTGCGGCGAATCACCGAAGGCGCGGCGATGATCCGGTCCAAGGGCGAGGCCGGCACCGGCGATGTGTCGAACGCGGTGACGCACATGCGCACCATCGGTGGCGAGATTCGCCGGTTGACCTCGTTGTCCCCGGACGAGCTGTACGCAGCGGCCAAGGAGTTGCTGGCGCCGTACGACCTGGTCGCTGAGGTTGCCTCACTGGGCAAACTGCCGGTGGTGATGTTCACCGCAGGCGGGATCGCCACCCCAGCCGACGCGGCCATGATGATGCAGCTCGGCGCGGAGGGCGTGTTCGTCGGGTCGGGCATCTTCAAGTCCGGTAACCCGGCCGCTCGCGCCGAGGCGATCGTCAAGGCGACCACGTTCTACGACGACCCCGACGTCATCGCCAAGGTGTCCCGCGGGTTGGGGGAGGCCATGGTCGGTATCAACGTCGACGACATCCCGGTGCCGCACCGGCTGGCCGAGCGCGGCTGGTAGTCACGACAGGGCGGGCGCTCACGCCGTGCGGCGCGGGTAGCGATGTGCCCGTGCCTTGCTCTGGGTTTGCTGCGGTGCTCAGGCTGTGGGTGCGTTGCTCTCGCCGTGGGTGCGAAGCCCGTGCTGCAGCATCGGGTCGGCGCACGTGAGCATCGTGGCGGCAGCTTTCCACCGCAGCCCGCGGAATCACTGTTGACGACCTGAGTACAGGGTCTAGACTCAGCACTGTGGCGGACAATGTGACCAGTGTGCTGGAGGTGCTGGGCGAGCGGTGGGCCCTGCTGGTCGTCCGCGAGGTCTCGTTGGGACTGCGGCGCTTCGACGAGATTCAATCCGCGACCGGTGCACCGCGGACTGTGCTGTCCGATCGTCTGCGCCGGCTCACTGGCGCCGGCATCCTCGCCACCCGCAGCTATCAGGTGCCAGGGTCCCGATCCAGGTTGGAGTACGCGCTGACGGACGCCGGCATCGACCTGCTGCCCGTGTTGTCGGCTCTGTCGGATTGGGGCGAGCGCCACCTCCCGCAAGGAGGGATGCCCGAGATCGTTTACCGCCATCGCGGTTGCGGCGGACGGGTCAGCGCCACCCTGCAGTGCGAGTGCGGCCAGCGGGCGGACCCCCGCGGCCGGCTGATCGCCGAAGTCAATCGTTGAGCCGGCTTGCCGCCGACTGCCATGAGTCCTCCATCAGTCCTCCATCCGCCGGCAATCGCCGAAACTCATGAGGGAGCAAGCCATGTCGCTGACCGCCACGACCGATGCCACCTTCACCGCTGACGTGCTGGACAGCCCGGTACCGGTACTGGTGGATTTCACCGCCAGTTGGTGCCCGCCCTGCGTGATGATCGCACCGGTGCTCGATCGCATCGCCGCCGACGAGGCCGAACGCCTCCGGGTGGTGTCCCTGGACGTCGACGTGCACCCGGCCACTGCCGCCAAGTATCAGGTGATGGGCATGCCCACCCTCGCGCTGTTCATCGACGGCGAGGTAGCCGTGCGGTTCATGGGCGCCAAGCCGCGAGCCGCGATCATGGCGCTGCTGGAGCCGCACCTGCCGGTGGCCCAGCCGGTGGCCCAGGCGGCGGCCGGCGCGGTGGGTGGCGCACGGTCTACCTGAGTGGGGCTGTCCCGGACACCGAGGTCCCGCTGTCGGCCGATCTGCCGGCCGGCGCGCCCGTCGCCTTGCCAGAACGCTGATCGGGTGCGGCCGTCGCGGCTTGGACCAGGGCGGCACGCTCCACGGTCAGCAGGCTCTCGGCGTGATGTTCGGCGTGGTAGGCCGCGCCCCCACCGCGCAGACCGAACAGTCGCTTGGACCACAGCAACCAGATGACCGCGGCGACGTTGATGATCAGCGCTCCCACCCGCAGCACGGTGATCTTCTCGGTCACCTCGTAGATCTCCCACGGCAGGAAGACGCTGGTCGCCACCACGGTCAGGTATTCGCCCCAGCGCTTCATGTTCCACAGCCCGTACGACTCCACGAGCTGCAAGGACGCGTAGGCGACAACGCCGACGGTGATCCAGGTGATCGCGGTGGGGGACAGGTCGAACACCCTGCTGATCCCGCGGACGATCCGAGAGTTCTCCAGGTTCCAGCCGATCTGATCGGCCAGCGGGTGAAGCAGGGCGAGATCGGTGGTGAACGCCTCCTTCAATTCCGCTTCCGAACCGCGGAACCGCACCAAGAGGTAGGCGACGAACAGCAGCACGATCCCCCGGATCATCCGCTCAGCGGCCAGCAACCTCATGATTGTGCGGTCGCGGAGCAACTTGCCGCGCGGCACCTCGGGCGCGTCCGCTGCTGGGCCGGATCGCCGGACCGCACCGATCACGAAGTCACCGCACCGTAGGCACCGCCACGCCTCGCCGGCCGGCGTCACGACTGTCAGCCGGGCACGCAGGTCGGCTTCATCGGGCGCGTACGTCTCGTGACCGTGTCGGCCGCAGGCCCGCACACTCCAGTCCACCCCTGGCAGGGTAGCCGCGTTCCCGTCGTGCGACGGTTGCCGCTCGATCATCCTCAGGCCAGCCAGCCCGGTAGCGAGGACCGTGCGCCCAGCGCTGCCTGCCCGGCGACGGTTGCCAGCCTGGCGACGCCGGCGGCGAGGCGCTCGGGCGCGGCGGTGAACGGCAACCGCAGGTAGGACGCCATCGTGCCGTCCGGTCCGAACCGCGGGCCCGGCGCGATCCGCACGCCGACCGTGGGTGCGAGCAGCGCCAGATCGGTGGCAAAGGGACCGGGCAGCCGGACCCAGAGCGATGTCCCGCCCTGCGGGTGCGTCGGTTCCCAGTCCGGCAGGTCCCTGGCCAGGGCGGCCTGCAGCGCCGCCGCGCCGGTGGCCAGCCGGGAACGCTGCAAAGTCAGGGCTGGTTCGGGGTCACCCAGCAGCTGGGCGACCACCAGCTGATCGAGCACCGGCCCCGACATGTCACCCAACGCGCGGGCGGCCGCCAGCCGGTGCACCAGTGGAGCTGCGGCCCGGATCCAGCCCACCCGCAACCCGCCCCAGAACGACTTGGACACCGAGCCGAGCGACAGCACCCGCGTCCCGCCCGATTCGGTGTCGAAGGCCGCGACGGGCGGCGGTATCGGTGCCGTTCCCGGGAACGGCACGTCCCGGAACGACTCGTCAACCATCAGCATTGCGCGCGCGGCGCGGGCGGCGCCGACCAGTTTCTCGCGGGTGTCGACGTCCATCAGCGCGCCGGTGGGATTGTGGAAGTCGGGGATCAGATAGCCGAGGCGGGGCGCCGTTTGGCGCAGGGTCGCGGTGAAAAGTTCAGTGTCCCAAGCACTTCCGCTGTCCACACCGGCCGGCGGGTCGGCCAGACCGACCGGCGCGGGGATCCGCCGCTGGGCGCGCAAGGCATCCAGTGCGACCGGGTAGGTCGGGCATTCGATCAGCACCCGGTCGCCGGGAGCGGAGAGCTCTACCATCGCCAGGGTGAAGGCGTGCTGGGCGCCCGACGTCACGAGGATCTGTTCCGCGGTGGTCGGAACTCCGGCCGCGGAGTACCGCGCGGCGATCGCCTCCCGCAAGACCGGCAGGCCGAAGGGCAGGTAACCATCGCCGCGGAGATATCCGGGGAGTTCGGCGACGGCCGCGGCCACCGCGGCGCCGAGCGGTTCCTCCGGCGCCGGCAGGCAGGCGGTGGTCAGATCGATGACGCCCATCGCCTGCGCCGAGTCAGCAGCGTTGACCACGTCGACAGCGTCGTGATGCCACCCGAAGATCCCGCCCGCGCCGAACGACGGACGCGGGTTCTCCCGAGCGGGCGACCCGGGCGGTGCCAAGGATCGGCCGTCCCCGGAGGGCAGCCGCAACCGACTGCCGGACCCGCGCCGCGAGTCCACCCAGCCCTGATCGCGCAGCAGCGCGTAGGCCGCCCCGACCGTCGTCCGGGACAGCGACAGACCCGCCGCAAGGTCGCGTTCACTCGGCAGGCCGGTGGCGACCGCCAATCTCCCGTCGAGCACGGCGGCGCGGATCCGATCGGCCAGCGCCCGGTAGGTGGGCTGGCCGCGGTCGGCGGGCGGCGGGCCGAGCCGCTTGGCCAGCGTGGCGGCGGAGATGCGGGTGGTCTCGCTCATGCAGACCACTTTCTCGTAATTGGTACTGGAAGTCCAGACCAGTTCGTCCAAGTATGGACGGATGCGCTTGCTCGCCTCCATACCAGTCGACCGCCGTCGGCGGCGGTTCGTTCAACTCCTGGCAGGGCTTCTGCTCTACGGGGCGACGATGGGCATGATGGTCCGCGCCGTGCTCGGCCTTGACCCGTGGGACGTCTTCCACCAGGGCGTCACGGCCTGGGTCAACCATTGGATCCCGCTTTCGTACGGGGCGGTGATCACCCTGGTGTCGGTGGTTGTGCTGCTGCTGTGGATCCCGCTGCGCCAGCGACCCGGCATCGGCACCATCGCCAATGCTGCGATCATCGGTTTCACCACCGACGCCACCCTGGCCGTGCTGCCCGCGTTCACCAATCTGCCGGCCCGGATCGCGCTGATGACGGTGGCGATCGCTGGCAATGCCGTCGCCGGTGCGCTCTACATCGGTGCCGGTCTCGGTCCGGGGCCGCGGGACGGTCTGATGACCGGTCTGGTCGCCCGCGGCGTCGGTTCGATCCGGGTGGTGCGAACCACCATCGAGCTGACGGTGCTGGCCCTCGGGTGGGTGCTCGGCGGGGTGGTCGGGGTCGGCACCGTGCTGTACGCCCTGGCGATCGGGCCGTTGCTGCATCTGCTGTTGCCCCGGCTGACGGTGAAATCCACTGTGCCACAGTCGGTTGGCGCGGGACGGGTCCTGGAGACCATCGCGGCGGCGTCGGGCGGCGTCAACGGCTATGCGTCGGTGACCGCTGCCGACGGCGAGCCCAGCGGGCAGCTGCGCACCGAGTTCCACGATCCCGTTGCTGTTGACCCCGATCAGATCTGGGAGGACGGCGAGGGCCGGTGAGGCGCGCCGTCTGGGCCGGTTCGGGTGCTCGACGGCACGGTCGGCCGGCGGCATTTCTCAGACCGGCAGCGTCCGGGCGGCACGATCCGAGCGCAGTGTCAAACCCCTTGCCAGGTAAGACCCGTCGAGAGAACCTGACTCGAATGAACGGGCGCTCACCTCTTGACCGCGTCACCATCCGGCTCGCGACTGTGCTCGGTGTGCCGGCGATCGGCTCCTGCCACAACACCTGTTGGCGACAGGCCTACCGCGGGCTGGTGTCCGAGGAATTGCTCGCCGCCCCGGACGACAATTCGCGCGCCGAGATGTGGCATCGGGCTTTGTCGGAAAGGCCCAGGCCGACTCTCGTCGTGGCCGAGATCGGCGATCGGGTGGTCGGTTTCGCCGCCGCCGGGACGAGCAACGACGACCCTCCGGTGCGGGATCTGGAGTTGTACACGCTGTACGTTCTTGATACCGAGTACGGAACCGGCGTCGGGCAAAGCCTTTTCGACGCGGCGATGGCCGGCCGACCGTGTTCGTTGTGGGTCGCTGAGGGCAACGCGCGGGCGATCGGCTTCTACCGGAGGCAGGGATTCCGTGCTGATGGCGCACGCAAGCAGATCGAGCAATGGGAAGGTCTGACCGTCATCCGGATGCTCCGGTGAGGGTCGCGGTATCTGTATCCGCACGCGGCGAACGCTGCTGGCCCTCGCATGATCACGACCTCGGGCCCTTTGAGGTCGTGGAGCGACCTCAGATGGCCAGACATCTTGACCTTGCTGACGTTTCGCTGAGAGGGCGCACCGCAAGAGCGCTAGTCACCGGATCGGCGGGACTTCCTCGCGTCCGCGGCGAGCACCACCCCGGTGATCACCGCGACCAGCACCCCACCCGCCCCCGCGACCACGAACGTGACGCGCGGCCCGGTCGCAGCCAGCAACAGGCCACCGAGCACGTACGACAGCCCGGCGGCGAGCCCGATCGCGCCGTAGAAGGTGGAGAACGTCCTGCCCTGCAAGGCCCGCGGGACCCCGCGCTGGATGAAGGTGGACGCCGCGACGTCCTGCGCGGCGATGCCCAGCCCGCGGATGGTCTGCAGCGCCAGCGCCACGATCACCGCCCCGGCCAGCCCGGTGAGCAGGTTGCCCAGGCTCGTCACGCCATACCCGACGACCAGCATGAGGGCCGTGGACCAGACCCCGGACATCCGGCTGACCAGGGCGTACCCCACGATCAGCCCGAGCGCGGCGCCCGCGTACAGCAGGCTTGCCGCGGACTGGCTGCCGCCGAGCGGACCGGTCGCCAGAAACACGAGTGCGACGTCGTCGACGCCGTTGAAGGCGACCACCGCGGCGAAACTGATGATCACCACCCGCAGCCCGACCGCCCGCCACACCTCCCGCAGCCCGCGTCCGGCGTGCCGCAGGAACGAGCCCTCCTCACCCAGCTCCAGAGGGGTCGCCGGCATGCTGGGCAACCCGATCAGCAGAACTGCGGAGAGCAGGAAACTGCCGGAGTCGATCAACAGCAATCCCTGGATACCGACCATCGGCAGCAGTACCGCCGCAAGTACCGGGCCGAGCACCGCGACGCCGTGCTCGCCGAATCCGAGCGCTCCGTTCGCGGCCGGAAGGTGTTCGTCGGCAACAAGTGTCGGCACCGCGGCGCGGGACGCGGGCTGGAAGATCTGAGCCAGCACCGAGCGAATCGTGAACAGCGCCAACAGGATCGCCACCGCGGGCAGCCAGATCGCGATCACCGCAGTGGCCACCGCCTGACCGACCTCGCAGATGACCATCAGCCGGCGTAGTTCGATCCGGTCGGCCAAGACACCGGTCAGCGGTGCCAGCAACGCGGGCAGCATGTCCCCGCACAACAGCAGCAGGGTGACCGCGGCGACCCCGACGGTGGTCGATGCCAGGTGCAGCAGCAGCGCCACCAGTCCCGTCGAGCTACCGACGAAGGAGATCGCTCGGGAGATCACCAGCAATCGCATCGGCCGGTTCGACCGGACCAACCCCCAGCCGGTCATCGGCGGCAGCGCCCTTCCAGGCGCAGGGCCGGCGCCGGGGGGGATTCCCATGACCGACCACCTCCTGCGCCGGGTACTGCCGAACCCGATGATCAGGATCCAGTACCGCCGCCGAGCGTCCCACGGCGGGTCTCGGGACCAGAACGAGGTTGCCGTGCGGGACAGCGTTCTGCGGCGCCCAGGCGGTCCTGACCTCGGACAGCGGCAGGTGTTCGACGTCGACGGTGAGCCGACGGGCCGCGGCGTGCCCGGCCATGGTGGCGTATGCCGCGGCGCGGTCGACGGCCGGCGGTCGGGCACGGCGCGGGGAACGATGCGGAGTGTGGTGTTCCGGGACCGGTGAGAACGGCGGCTTCCATGACATTTCGCGGCGGGGGTCGAGAGTGCTTGCCCCGCAGCCGGTCCGCCAGCCGGTCCGCAGCCCGTCCGCAGCCCGTCCGCAGCCCGTCCATGGCGCGGATCAACTTCGCCGGCGCGCACAAAGGTTGCGGTTGTGGGATCGGAGTGACGCAAGTGAACCTGTTCATCCGCGCCGTGGAAGTTGATCCGCGCCAACAAGGGCCGGCGCCCCACGCCATCCTGTCCGAACTGATGTACCCGGCGTGTGCGCCCGGTACTCATCGCTGTCGCCATCCCAGAAAGTCCGATTCGGCGCAACGTGATCGGTCATGGGCACGGATCGTATGGCTGCGTCAGCGGGCGACCGGCGCTGCTGCCATCCGTCCCCATTCCGCCCACGAGCCGTCGTAGACGCGGACGCTGTCCCGGCCGAGCAGGTAGGTGAGCGCGAACCAGGCCGTGGCCGCCCGGCCGCCGATAGTGCAGTAGGTGATCATCTCGGCGCCGTCCGGCAGGCTGGCCGGCGCGAACACCCGGCGCAGCTCGTCGGGATCGCGAAAACGCCCGCCCTCGTCCAGGATCCGCTCGGTGGTGAGATTGATCGCCGTCGGCACATGACCGGCCCGGCCGCCTTCTTCCATCCCGCCAGACGGCCAGAACCGCTCGCCGCTGAATTCCAGATCGGTGCGGACGTCGAGCAGGATGCGCGTCGGATCGCCGATCGCGGAGGTGACCTGCCGGTGGTCCGCGCGGATCCCCTCGTCGGGTGACGGCAGCGGATAACTGGTGGGCACTGGTTCGGTCAACTCGGTGGTCCAGGGACGTCCGGCGTCCGCCCATGTTCCCCGCGAGGCGTCCAGGATCCGCACATCCCGGTGTCCGTAGACCTTCAGCAACCAGAAGGCCATCGCCGGTGCGTAGCCGTAGCAGACCACCGTCGAATCGGCAGCGATTCCCGAACGGGAGAAAAGCTCTTCGATCGCGGCATCATCGACCAGCCGGTAGTCGGCGTCCTTGAGATCCTGATAGACGTTCCACAACACGGCACCCGGGACGTGGCCCTGGCGGTACGCGGCCGGGCTGACATCGACCTCCACCACTCGCAAGGCCGGATCGTCCAAGTGGCGTTCGAGCCATTCCGGGTTCACCAGGACGGCCTCGCGGGCCGCGCTGTGGTCACCTGGTGCGCGCTGGGCCGTTCCGCTGCGACTGGGTGCTGTCCGTGATGACGTCATTGCCGACCTCCTGGTTGGTGCGGGCTATTCGACCTGGATCCAGCCGAGCAGGTCCTCCCGCCCGACGGTGTCCAGGAGGGCGGGATGGTCGGTTCGCATGTGCTCGCGGATGGCGTTCACGGCGTCGTCGTCGGTCTCACCGCGCGCCACGTACCCGCATTCGCATCGAATGATTCTGGCCAACTTGTCCTCCTGAGAAGGTGTATCGCGTCTGCCTTGACAGAATGTTGGCATGACCTTGGCGCCAGCGGTGCCGCCACGTATCCAGCTCTGCGGGCCGACCGTCGTCGAGTGGAACGGCCAGCGGATCGAGGGACGGCTGCCGGGGCGCCAAGGTCGTGTGCTGCTCGCCTTTCTGGTGCTCAACCGGCACCGGATGGTCGGTCGTGACGAGCTGGTGGAGTCCCTGTGGCCAGGTCACCCGACGGCGGCCGTGGAGTCCGGTATCAATCCGTTGATCTCGAAATTGCGCAGGATTCTCGGCCCGGAATCGATCGAAGGCCGATCGAATGTGCGCCTGCGGATGGCGGCCGACGCGCGGGTCGACGTGGAAACCGCGACCGAGGCGGTGCATCGAGCGGAATCGCGGATCGCGCTGGGTGAATTCACCGGTGCCTGGGGCCCGTCGCTGGTCGCGTTGTTCGTCACCGAGCGGGAGTTCCTGCCGGGAGGGGACGGCGTCTGGATCGCGGACGAACGAAGGCTGCTGGCCGACATCCGGGTGCGGGCGTTGGAGGTCTACGCGGCAGCGGCGTTCGGCACGGGCGGCACCGAACTGCCCGCGGCCGTGCGCGCGGGGCGGCAGCTCGTTCGGCTGGTTCCACTGCGGGAGAGCGGCTATCAACTGTTGATGCGCGCGCTGGCGGCTCAGGGCAATGTCGCCGAGGCGCTGCGGGTGTATGCGGATCTGCGCGAAGTGCTGCGTGACGAGCTCGGAGTCTCGCCGTGCGCGTCGAGTCAGGCGGTGTACGAGGAGCTTCTTCACTCCTGACCGACATGCCGTCGGTCCCGACCTGGTCCTGACCCGAACCGGTGCCGGAATAGGGTCAGGAGCATGGAAACCGTGGTTTTTGCGCTTCACGTGGTGGCGGCCGTGTTCATCGTCGGGCCGATGGCGATCCTGCCGATGACCGCGATGCGCGCGGTGCGGTCCGGGCAGGGTGGCCAGGTGGCGGTGCTCGCCCAGTCGACGTTCGTATTCTCGCTGCTATCGCTGCTGGTCGCCGTTCTCGGCTTCGGCGTGATCGGACTGAACGAGGAGGGCACGACGATCAGCACACCTTGGGTGCTCTCCTCGATCATCCTGTACGTCGTCGCGCTGGCGCTGAACCTGATTGCCGTCGTGCCGGCGTTGCGCAGCGCCGCCGAGCATCTGCAGGACTCGGCGACCCAGGAATTGCAGAAGCCCGACTACCGACGGATCACGATCGGGTCCGGAGTGGTCACCGTGCTGCTCGTGGTGATCACCGTGCTGATGGCCTGGCACCCAGGGTCTTCATGACGATGCTCGTCGCGCCGCCTGCACGGCGGATGACGCCATCCGTACCGGCTTCGCATGCAGGGACTCGGCCGTGAGCCGCGCCGACCCCGTCGTCGGTGTGCTCGCGCTGCAGGGTGACGTTCGGGAACATCTGGTCGCGCTTGCCGGTCTCGGAGTGACGGCGCGGCCGGTGCGCCGGGCACGCGAGCTGGACGATCTCGACGGCATCGTCATCCCCGGCGGCGAATCGACGACGATCTGCCGGCTGCTTGACGTCTTCGAGCTTCGCGAACCGCTGGCCGAGCGGCTCGCCGGTGGCCTGCCGGCGTTCGGGTCGTGCGCCGGGATGATCGTGCTGGCCGGGCAGATCCTGGACGGCCGGCTCGATCAGGTACCGCTGCAGGCGATCGACATCGTGGTGCGCCGCAACGCCTTCGGCCGGCAGGTCGACTCGTTCGAAACGGATCTGGAGCTGGACGGGGTGCCCGGCGGCCCGATGCGCGCGGTCTTCATCAGGGCGCCGTGGGTCGAGCAGGTGGGGCCGGGCGTGCAGGTGCTGGCCAGGGTGGGGGAGCACCCGGTGGCGGTCCGTCAGGGTCCGGTGCTGGCCACGTCCTTCCATCCCGAGGTGGCCGGCGATGACCGGCTGCACGCCTTGTTCCTGACCGTCATCGCATCGGGCTGAGCCCCGCACTCTGGTCCGGCAGTTGTCCGCCCGAGGTCGCAACGACGTCCGGCGGGGTCGGTCGGGACGTAGGATCGCCTGTCGAGCCGCCCGGTTTCGTTCAGCCACCGTGGGCAGCACGTGGCCGACCGGGCACGGACCAACCAGGCATCACGCAAGCATCACGCACCACCACCACCGACGTAGAGGGGTTCGGCGAGACATGAGCGGCCACTCCAAATGGGCGACGACGAAGCACCAGAAAGCGGCCAAGGACGCCAAGCGGGGCAAGCTCTTCGCGAAGTTGATCAAGAACATCGAGGTGGCCGCGCGCACCGGCGGCGGCGATCCCGACGGCAACCCGACGCTGTTCGACGCCATCCAGAAGGCCAAGAAGTCGTCGGTCCCGAACGAGAACATCGACCGTGCGGTCAAGCGCGGGTCGGGAGCCGAGGCCGGCGGGGTGGACTACCAGTCCATCACCTATGAGGGATACGGGCCGAACGGTGTCGCGGTGATGATCGAGTGCCTGACGGACAACCGGAACCGGGCGGCGTCCGACGTGCGGGTGGCCGTCACCCGCAACGGGGGGTCGATGGCCGACCCGGGCAGCGTGGCGTACCTGTTCAGCCGCAAGGGGGTCGTGCTGGTTCCCCGGGAGTCGGGTGGCTCGTCGGTCAGCGAGGACGACCTGATGCTGGCCGTGCTGGACGCAGGTGCCGAGGAGGTCAACGACCTCGGTGACGCATTCGAGGTGGTCTCGGAGGCGTCCGACCTGGTTGCGGTGCGGACCGCCGTGACCGACGCCGGGATCGAGTACGACTCCGCCGATCCCACCTTCATCGCCTCGGTGAACGTGCCGCTGGACGTCGACGGCGCGCGCAAGGTGATCAAGCTGATCGACGCGATCGAGGACCTGGACGACGTGCAGAACGTGTACACCAACGCCGACATCGCTGACGAGATCGCCGAGCAACTCGAGAACGACTAGCAGGCGGCGCACTGTGCGGACCGGGGGGAGGCCACCGTCGCCCGGCGTGGCACCGCCGGTCCTGTCGGACCCGCCCGGTAGCGTCAGTTCGCGTACAGGTGTTCGGCTACCTGCTGGTGCGTGGGGATGGTCCCGCCCCGACAGTGGCGATCGCGCCGACCAATCGTGGGCGCTGGCGGAGGAGGGCTCGTGCGCGTGCTGGGCGTCGATCCCGGGTTGACCAGGTGCGGCATCGGCGTCCTCGACGGCGGTCCAGGGATCCCGCCGACGATGGTCGAGGTCGTGGTGGTGCGGACCCCGCCGAACTCCGACGTCTCGCTTCGCCTGCTCGAGGTCGCCATCCGGGTCGAGGAGCTGATGGACCGGCACCGCCCCGACACGGTCGCGATCGAGCGGGTGTTCAGTCAGCTCAATGTCCGCACCGTGATGGGCACCGCGCAGGCCGCCGGAGTGGTCGCGCTGGCCGCGGCGCGCCGTGGCATCCCGGTGGCCTGGCACACCCCCAGCGAGGTCAAGGCGGCGGTCTCCGGCAACGGCAATGCCGACAAGGCCCAGGTCACGGCCATGATCACCCGGCTGCTCCGGCTTCCGGAGAAACCGCGGCCGGCCGACGCGGCCGATGCCCTTGCGCTGGCCCTGTGCCACCTGTGGCGCTCGCCCCTGCAGCACCGCCTCGCCGTCGCCGCGAGGTCGGCGCAGGCGGCGCAGGCGGCGACGGCGGTGCAGACGGAGCGGGCGGTGGCCCGGCCATGATCAGCTCCGTCCGCGGCCAGGTGCTGTCCGTCAGCCTGGACCACGCCGTCATCGAGGTCGGCGGTGTTGGTCTGGCGGTCCGGACGACGCCCGCCACGCTGGCCGGGCTGCGCCGCGGCGAGCAGGCCAGGCTGGCGACCACCCTGGTCGTCCGCGAGGACTCGCTGACCCTGTTCGGGTTCGCCTCCGACGAGGCGAAGGAGCTGTTCGAACTGGTGCAGTCGGTGTCCGGGGTCGGGCCGAAGATAGCCCTGGCGCTGCTGGCGGTGCTCGATCCCGAACAGTTGCGGCGCGCGCTGTCGTCGGGGGACACCATGACATTGACCCGAGCGCCCGGCATCGGGAAGAAGGGCGCCGAGCGTCTGGTGCTGGAGTTGCGCGACAGAGTCGGCGCGGGCGTAGCCGTAGGTGGGTCGGCAGCAGCACCCGGCACCGCCGTGGGCGGCCCGGCGGGGTTGGCCTGGCGGCCGCAGATCTCCGAGGCGCTGGTCGGCCTTGGCTTCACCGCGAAGCAGGCCGACGACGCCACCGCCGCGGTGGCCGCGGATGCCGACGATCCGGCGGTCGCCGACGGTGATGTCGGGGTGTTGCTGCGCCGGGCGCTCGGCCTGCTGGGACGCAACCGATGACCGCGGCGGCGTCGGGCCCCGATTCCGGCGAGTTCCAGACGCACCCGGTCGACCCTGCGGAGGTGGCCGGGGAGGAGAAGGAGGACACCACCAGCCCGGCGTTGATGCCCGGCGACGCCGACGTCGAGGCGTCGATCCGGCCCAGGTCGCTGGACGAGTTCGTCGGTCAGGTTCGGGTACGCGAGCAACTCGAACTGGTGCTCTCCGGCGCCAAGCTGCGCGGCACCCCGCCGGATCACGTCCTGCTGGCCGGGCCGCCCGGGCTCGGCAAGACCTCGCTCGCGATGATCATCGCCGCCGAGCTGGGCGCGGCCATCCGGCTGACCTCGGGGCCGGCCCTGGAACGGGCCGGCGACCTGGCCGCGATCCTGTCCAATCTGGTCGAGGGTGACGTGCTGTTCATCGACGAGATTCACCGGATCGCCCGACCGGCCGAGGAGATGCTGTACCTGGCGATGGAGGACTTCCGGGTCGACGTGATGGTGGGCAAGGGTCCCGGCGCGACCTCGATCCCGCTGGAGGTCGCTCCGTTCACCCTGGTCGGCGCGACGACCAGGTCCGGCCAGCTGACCAGCCCGCTCCGGGACAGGTTCGGGTTCACCGCCCATATGGAGTTCTACTCACCGGGCGAGCTGACCAGGGTGATCACCCGCAGCGCCTCGATCCTCGGCATCGATCTCCGCCCGGACGGCGCGACCGAGATCGCCCGCCGGGCCCGCGGCACCCCGCGGATCGCCAACCGGCTGCTGCGGCGCGTGCGCGACTACGCGCAGGTGCGCGCTGACGGGGCGATCACCGTGGACATCGCCCACGCGGCACTGGCCGTCTACGACGTCGACGAGTTGGGCCTTGACCGGCTGGACCGCTCGGTTCTCGGCGCACTGTGCCGCTCGTTCGGCGGCGGCCCGGTCGGGCTGACCACGCTGGCGGTGGCGGTGGGCGAGGAACCGACCACGGTCGAGGAGGTCTGCGAACCGTTCCTGGTGCGGGTGGGCATGCTCGCCCGCACCCGGCAGGGCCGGATCGCCACGCCCGCGGCGTGGGCACACCTCGGCCTGGTCACGGGCGGGGGCAACACTGGCGCCGCTCCGGCTGCTTCGATAAGGGAGGCCACGCTGTTCGACGGGCTTCCACCGGGCGGCTGACCCGACTGCCGTCCGACTCTGTTGTCAGAGTCGCTGTCAGAGTCGCTGTCAGAGTCGCTGTCAGAGTCGCTGTCAGAGTCCGGGCCGTGTTCCTGGTCGGGGGAGCCGACGATCAGGCCCGATTCCGGTAGCCTGGCCCGTACCGAGGACCCGCAGAGTGGCTGGGCGGGAACCTACGGTGCCCGTGCCTCGTTAGGTGCGCGGACAACGATGACGCGCCCGCTCCCGTCCACGCGGACGCGAGGACACGATGAGTGGGCGCCGCAAGCCGTCACACCAAGGAGAACCATGCAACAGATGCTGCTGCCGATCCTGATGTTCGCCGCGCTCGGCGCCATGATGTTCTACGGCATGCGCAAGCAGAAGCGCGTCGCCGCCGCGACCCGGGAGATGCAGGATTCGCTGGTGCCCGGCGCCAGGGTGATGACGACCTCGGGCCTGCACGCGACCATCACCGCGATCGCCGACGACACCATCGAGCTGGAGATCGCCCCCGGCGTGCGCACCACCTGGATCCGCGCAGCGGTCCGCGAGGTCGTGGTGCCGGTGCCGACCGAGTTCGACGATTCGGACATCATCGACGGTGTCGGGGGGCAGCTGGACGACAGCACCGGACGGATAGATTTCAGCAAGGATCGCAAGTCGAACGACTTGAACTAAGCTGTGTTGTTGCCCCGGCCCGCCATGGGCCGGGGCATCATCATGTGGGCGTGACGACCGCCCGCCTGATCAACACGCCCGGCCCGAGTGGACGTCGGTTCACCACCGGTGAGTGTTTCGAGGGGATTGGCGCGACGTGGCGACACCAGCTGGGCAGTTCCGGCCCTGGCGATTGATCTGGACGTTCCTCGGCATCACTGCGGTGTTGTACGGGCTGGTGTTTTTCACTCCGGGGTCGAACACGCCCAAGCTCGGCATCGACCTGCAGGGTGGCACCAGAATCACCCTGACCGCCAAGACGCAGGATGGCGGCGATCCCGACCGGGCCCAGATGCAGCAGGCCCGCACCATCATGGAGACCCGGGTCAATGGCTCCGGTGTTGCCGGCGCCGAGGTGCAGATCGATGGCGCCCGGCAACTGGTGATCACCGTCCCCGGCAACGAGGACCTGTCCGGTCTGACCCGCAGCGCCCAGCTGAACATCCGGCCCGTGCTGACCAGCCCACTGGACGCCGCGTCGGGGCAGGGCACGCCGGTGATCAGCTACCCCGCCGGGTACACGCCCCCGGCCACCAGTGCGGCAGCCACCACACCGGCCTCGGGCGAGACCACAGCGCCCAGCGGCGACACCGCGGCCTCCACCGTCCCGGCGATCGGGGATACCGCGACAGCTACAGCGAACACGGAGCAAACCCCGGGGCCGACTACAGCGCCGGCGATCGGCGACACGGCCACGGCGGGAGAGACGGCAGCTCCGGGCACCGAGTCCCCCACCTCGCCGGCGGGTCTGCGCGCGCCGAACGCGGCGCTGGCCCCGGATACCGGCACCACCGCCGCCACCGAACCTGCGACGGACACCGCTGCCGCCAGTACGCCGGCCGTCGACACGGCCGCCACAAGCGTCCAGGCAACCGGCACCACCGACACCGTCGCGACCGCAACCACCGGCACCCCTGCATCTGGGACGAGCGCCGCCGCGCCCGCCTGGCCCGCCGGCAGCGACCCGGCAAACCCGACCCAGCCGGCCGGCACCGACCAGACGGCGTGGACGACGTGGGAGACCGCGGCCACCACCGCCCTGCCGACGCTGAGCTGCGCAAACCTGGAGCCCTACCGGGGGCTGGACGACCCCAGCAAGCCGTTGATCGCCTGCAGTGACACCGGCGACGCGATCTACCTGCTCGGGCCGACCCTCATCGCCGGCACGCAGATCAGCACCGCGAGTTCCGGACAGAGTCAGCAGGGTGCCGGCTGGGTGGTCAACCTGTCCTTCAAGTCCGACGGTTATTCGACGTGGGCGAGCTACACCGCGTCGCACACCGGCACGCTGACTGCGATGACCCTGGACGGGCAGGTCATCTCGGCCCCGCGCATCTCCGGACCGATCACCACCACGACCACCGAGATTTCCGGCTCCTTCACCCAGGCCTCCGCCGCGGCGCTGGCCAACTCGCTGAAGTTCGGGTCGTTGCCGCTGGCGTTCGAGGCCGCCGAGTCGGTCAGTGTCAGCGCCCAGCTCGGCCTGGAATACCTGACGGCCGGACTGATCGCCGGCGGCATCGGGCTGCTGCTGGTGATCATCTACTGCCTGATCTACTACCGGCTGCTCGGCGTGATCACCATCCTGTCGCTGGTGCTGTCCTTCGGGCTGATCTACGCCATCCTGGTGCTGCTGGGTAGATGGGTCGGGTACAGCGTCGACATGGCCGGCGTTGCCGGTCTGATCGTCGCCATCGGCATCACCGCCGACTCGTTCGTCATCTATTTCGAACGAATAAAGGACGAGGTCCGGGAGGGCCGGACCTTCCGGTCCGCGGTACCGCGAGGTTGGCAGCGGGCCAAGCGCACCATCCTGTCGGCGGACGCCGTGTCCTTCCTGTCGGCCGCCATCCTGTACATCCTGGCGGTCGGTGAGGTGAAGGGCTTTGCCTTCACCCTGGGCCTTTCCACCGTGCTCGACCTGGTGGTCGTCTTCCTGGTGACGCACCCGCTCGTGCATCTCGCGGCCGGCTCGCCGCTGTTCGCATCGCCTCGCTGGTCGGGGCTGGGCAAGGTCGCCAAGGCGGGGGCGGCTCAACGGGCGGCCAATGCCAGGCTCGGCGCCAAGGAGGTGTCGGTATGACCGACGACCAGAGCGGTGCCAAGGGCAGCGCCGGGATCGACAGCACGCGCCACGACGACCCCAGCCCGCTGGCGGTGCACAAGCCGTCGCCCGACAAGCTGTACGGCCGCGACGCCGGTTTCATCAGCAAGCTGACCACGGGCACCGGGGCCTTCAACATCCTCGGTCACCGCAAGACCTACTACATCGTCTCCACGTCGCTGGTTGTGGCCTCACTGCTGTTGATCCTGTTCCGGGGCTTCCAGTTCGGCATCGACTTCGCGGGCGGCACCACCCTGCTATTCCAGCCCAACCCGGGCCAGAGCATCTCCACCACCGAGGTCGCCCAGGTGGTGACGTCTGCCACCGGGATCGAGCCGGACTCGGTGCAGACCGTCGGCAACCAGATCCAGGTCAGCTCCGCGACCCTGTCGGTCGAGCAGGTGGTGTCCGCCAAGGGTGCGATCAATACCGCCTATGCACCGGCCGGCGGTGTGTCGAATTCGGCCGTGTCGGAGACCTGGGGCTCGGAGATCTCCCAGCGAGCGCTGATCGCGGTGATCGTCTTCCTCATCGCGGTCGCCATCTTCCTGTGGATCCGGTACGAGAAGCGGGTCGCCTTCGGCGCCGTCCTCTCCGTCGTCCATGACCTCATCGTCACCGCAGGGGTCTATTCCCTCTCCGGCTTCGAGGTGACCCCGGCGACCGTCATCGGACTGCTGACCATTCTCGGTTTCTCCCTGTACGACACCGTTGTCGTTTATGACAAGGTCCAGGAGAACACCAAGGGCCTGACGTCGCTGACCCGCCGGACCTACCCGGAGGCCGCGAACCTCGCGATCAACCAGACGCTGATGCGGTCGATCAACACCTCGCTGATCGCGCTGCTCCCGGTGGCGGGACTGCTGGTCGCCGGCGTGGTGATCCTGGGCTCGGGCACGCTGAAGGACCTGTCCCTGGTCATGTTGATCGGCATGTTGATCGGTGCCTATTCGTCGGTCTTCCTGGCCGTCCCGGTCGCCGTCGACCTGAAGCTGCGGGACCCGCTGATCAAGGCGCACACCGCGCGGGTGCTGGCCAAGCGGAAGGGCGAGGGTCTCGTGGTGGATGCCGACGGCGACCCGATCGGCCGGGTGCCCGGCGTGTCACCGCCCAGCAAGAAGCAGCGCGCCGGGCGGGCCGGCGGGGCGGCCTCGTCGCCGGCTGCGTCCAGCGGGGTGGTCACCGCGACTCCCTCGGCACCTGTTCAACCGCTGGCCACCTCTACGCTGACCCCTGGTGCCGCGCCCAAACCCGGCGCGAAACCTGTGCGCCCGCGCGGCGGGTCGAGCGGCGGGTCGAGCGGTGGCAAGGGCCGGCCGACCGGCAAACGCGGTCGCTAGCAGCCGCCTGACCGTATGACGGGGATCGGATGACACAGGCTGGGCCGACGGGCGATTCATCCCGCCTGATCCCGTCGGTTTCGTCCCCGACGGCACTTCTCGACGCCGCCGGGGGCTCACTGGACCGACTGGTCCGGGTGCAGCAGGACTTCCCGCAGCCCGGTGTGCTGTTCCGCGACCTGACCCCCGTGCTGGCCGATGCCGGCGCGCTGCGCGACGTGGCTCGGGCACTGGCCGCCGCCGCGCCCGACGCCACCCTGATCGCCGGTCTGGAATCCCGGGGATTTCTGCTCGGCGCCGCCGCCGCGATGATTGCGGAGATCGGCGTGCTCGCCATCCGCAAGCCCGGCAAGCTGCCCGGTGCCGTGCTCGGTGAGGATTACGCGCTGGAATACGGAACCGCCCGGCTGGAACTGCATCCCGACGACGCACCCAGCGGGTCCCGGGTGCTGGTGATCGACGACGTGCTGGCCACCGGCGGCACCGCCGCGGCGGCCTGCCGGCTGCTGCAGCGCGCGGGTGCTCACATCGCCGGGGTGGCCGTGGCGGTGGAACTGACCGACCTTGGCGGCAGGTCGGCGCTGCCCGGGATCCCGGTCACCGCACTGCGGCAGTGGTGATTCCCCAGTCGGCTGGTAGCGGACGCACCGCGGATGATCTGGGCCGGCTGTAGCGGCCCGATCATCCGCAGCGAGCCGTGAACGGCGCCGCGGACGCGCCGGCGGGGCGCCTCGATCACGTGCAGACCGCGCTCTGGGCGGTGGCGACCAGGATCTGCACGGTCTCCTCGATGTCCAGCCGGCGACCGGTGTAGAGCTGATCGAAAGCGTCGAAGCTGCACAGCATCCACAGCACGTCGGTGGCCCTGGCGACGGTCATGCCCTGGCGCAGCGCGCCATCCTCCGCGAGCCGGCCGGCGACGTGGGCCATCCCACCCGCGCGCTCGGCCTCCATCTTCTGCACGGCGCCGCCGACCGAGGCGGGATCGAGCTGAGCCATCGAGTACAGCACCCGGTAGATGTCGCGGTCGGCGGCGTACATCCTGCTGGCCGCGGATATGCCCGCGCGGAGGTGCCCACGAGCGTCCGGATTGGCCACGGCTTCGGTGAGCGACGGCAAACCCGTCCGCGCCCAGAGATCGTCGACAAAGGCGTCGAACAGGCCCGCCCGCGAGCCGAACACCGCATAGATGGTGGAGCGGGCGACCCGGGCCAAGCGGGCGACATCGTCGAGGCTGACGGGCTCGGTGGGCGCGGTGCGCAGCCGCGTCGCGACCGCGTCCAGGATCCGCTGGCGGGTCTGCTCGGCGTTCTCGGCGCGCAGCCGTTTCTGGTACTTGCGCGTCACAGGCGGAGATGGTGGTGGCGTCACCCGGGCAGTCTAACTTTCATCCGACGTGTTGTCTTTCAACGAACAGTCTGTATTTTGAACTACATGATGTTCGATCAAAATGGCCACAGTCGAGGACGGGTCATCGTGGTCGGCGGCGGGCCCGCCGGTCTGGTCGCGGCGATCACCCTCGCGCGGATGGGGGTCCGATGCCTTCTCGTCGACCGCCGCCGGACACCGTCGGCGCTGCCCCGGGCGACGGTGCTCAGCCTGCACACCATGGAACTGCTCCGGAGCTGGGGACTGGAGAAACGGATCCAGGACGGCGGCCACGACGTCGAATGGCTGATGTCGCTCAGCCCCACGCTGCGCGCGGCCGGGAAAGGGGCCCGGATCGAGGTCGGGTACCCGACCGTCCAGCAGAGCGCATTGATCAGCCCCTGCCGGCCGGCAAACGTTCCGCAGGACCATCTCGAAGGTGTGCTGCTCGATCACCTGCGCAGGCTTCCGGCGGCACAGGTGCGTCTGGGGGTGCAGCTCGAGGACATCGGACGGGACGGCACGGGATACCGGGCCGTGCTGCGGGATCAGGAATCCGGCACGGTCGACGCCGAACGGGCCGCGTTCGTGCTCGGCGCGGATGGCGCACACAGCAACGTCCGCACCCTGCTGGGCATCCCCATGCCCACCAGCGGAAGTCACTACGAGGCGCTGAGCGTGGTGCTGCACGGCCCGCTCTGGGACCTGGTCGGAGATCACCGCTACGGCATCTACGTCGTGGACGGGGTGGCCGCTGGGACGTTCCTACCCGCCGGGCACCCCGATCGCTGGGTGTACAGCTTCGGCTGGGACCCGAACCGGGAACGGCTGGCCGACTATTCTCCGGCCAGAATCGTTGAGCTGGTGCGGGTCTCGGCCGGCGATCCGCTGCTTGATGTTCGTCTCGGGCGGGTCGGGGCGTTTTCCTTCGTGGGTGGCATCGCCGACCGCTACCGGGAGGGGCGCGCCTTCCTGCTCGGTGACGCCGCCCATCGGGTGACTCCCCGCGGCGGAACCGGTCTCAACACGGCCGTCGCGGACGGGTTCGACCTGGGCTGGAAACTCGCCTGGGTGATGCGGGGTTGGGCCGACGAATCACTGCTGGACAGTTACGAGGCCGAGCGCCGACCGGTCGCCGAGCACAACCTGAGCAGGTCGCTCGACCCGACCGGCAGTCGCCGTTCGGTCATCGACGAGGTGCACGTCGACCTCGGGCCGCGACTGCAGCACCTGTGGCTCCCGTCTGATCGCCGGCACCCCGATGGCGGCCGTCGCTCGACCCTCGACCTGCTCACCACCGGCCTGACCGTCATCACCGGGAATCCCGAAGCGGCGGTCGCCGCGACGACGGAGCCGGCGGGCGTGACCGCTCCGGTCACCGTGCGCCGCGTCGACCGGATGACGGCCCGTGCGCTGGGCGCCGGTCCGGCCGGCAGCGTGGTGCTGCGGCCCGACGGCGTCGCGGTCCATCCGTCACTCCATGCGGGCGCTCAGCGACCGCCCGACGGGTCCAAGTGCCCTGTTGAGCCGCTCGTTGCGCGGCGAGGATGAGGTGGAGACCCGAACGATGGCTGACGACACGAGAAGGGAACGACCATGCATGCGACCAAGGGTGACTGGCTCGTCGTCGAGAGCGCGGTTCTGGATCGGCCCAGCCGCAAGGGACTCATCCTGGATGCCGAGGGCCCGGACGGGACCCCGCCGTTCCTGGTGAGGTGGGCCGACAACGGCCACGAGGGCCTGATCTTCCCGGGTCCCGACGCGCACGTGGCCCCCGCCGACACCATGCACTCCTAGCACTCCTAGCACTCCCGAGCACGGCCCGCGGCGCCGACCGCGGCGGGTGGTGGCGATGGCATGATCGGCACTGCTTTGTCCCGAGCCGGGAGTGAAGGAGTGCCGATGTCCATCCCCCAACACGCTGCCGCGTTGTCCGGCACTTGGAACTTCCGCGACGTCGGCGGCATCTTGACCGCCGACGGGCCGGTCCGGCCGGGCGTGGTGTACCGGTCGGCGGTGCTCTGCCGGCTCGATCCGGAGGGCCAGGCAGCGCTGGAAGGCCTTGGCGTGACGGAAGTTTTCGATCTTCGCGGAAGCCGGGAGATCGCCGCGGAGGGCGCGGATCAGGTGCCGGACTCGGTGACGGTGCGGCATGCCCCGTTCAACCCCGAGGACGACGACACGCCCGTGCACGAAGCGGCGGAGGTGGCGGAGGCGGCCGCCGATCCGCGGTCCCCATCGGATTTCATCCGCGACTATTACGCCGCCCTGCCGACCATGCCGTCAGCTCAACGCTCGGTCGCCTCGCTGCTGCGCACGGTGGCCATCGGGCCGGGAAGCGTGCTGGTGCACTGCGCTGCCGGGAAGGACCGGACCGGCTGGGCCATCGCGACCCTGCTGACCGCGGCCGGCGCGGCCCGCGACGCGGTGACGGCGGAATACCTGCTCAGCAACTCCGCCATCGACTCCCTACGGGACTGGCTACGAATCCAGTACCCCGGCGTCTATGACAACCCCACCGCAATCCTCGGCGTGCAGGAGAGATTCCTGCACGCGGCCTTTGACACGGTGGACGCCACCTTCGGTTCCTTCGGTGGGTACCTGGACGCGATCGGGGTCGAGGCGGACCTGGTCGGGCAGTTGCGCGGCAGGCTCGTGGGCTGAGCCGGCCGGCCCGCGTGGGCTGAGCCGGCCGGCCCGCTGCACCCGCGGCTGCGACGTCCCTATCGCCCAAGGGACTTCGCAGCCTGCCCGGTGGAGAACCGCTGTCAGTGAGCGGGCCTCAAGAACAGCGAGGCTGCCCGGTTGCCGATCTTGATACCCCGGCCGAGCCCGTCGGACACGGCCTTGCGGAAATGGAACCCGACGAGGATCCGCGACTCCCCGTTCTCCGCAGCCGCCTGCGCGAATCCGGAGAAGTGGCGCAGCAGCGGTGTGCTTCCGCCGCAACGGTTTTGCGGATCGGGAAGGGTCAGACTGCAGACCGAGAAGCGCACGTTGTCCTTGCCGAAGAATCGGGTGAAGACGGCCGCCGCCGCGCTGCCCTCGACGGCGTGTGCCGAGTCGTAGTCGGGAATCGGCGGTGTCGTCACCAACGGGTTCCAAGTCGGATCCGCGCTGGTTGCAGGGTTTCCGTCGGTGTCGGCCAGTCGGATCGCGGTCACCGGGCGCCAGAACTTCACGGTGAACTTGGTGGCGAAACTGCTGGTGTATCCGTCGGCCATCGCCATCCCCAATAGCCCGAACAACCGGGCGCTTTCCCACAGGTTGAGATGACGGTCGGTGGCCAGGTTCCGGGCGATGTTGTTCCACTGATAGGGCGAGCTACCCACCCAGAACAAGGCGATCTCGGTCTGCTCCACGGTTCGGCTGCTGGTGTCGGCGTCCCCGCCGAGCCGCTTGACTTCGTTGAGGTCGGCCGCATATTTCGGGCTGGTCAACGGGTACGGCCCGCTGGGCGCGAACTGCTGGTTGTTCCTCAGGACGAAAGGCGTCACCGAACCCCATTTCGGCGCAAAAGCAAACGGGTGGTCGGGAGTGAATCGCCATTGGCCAGGCTGAGTGCCCTGCGGGTATTTCGAATCGAAGACGACAACCTCGCTGGAATGGTCGGTCTTTCGAACGTCCTGGATCGCCTGGGCCGCATCCTGGCCCACGTCAACACCGCCGCGCTTGGCCGGACCGTCCGGGATCGCCCCGAGGGCAGCGGTGTACGCCGCCTCGACCGAGGCGATGGCGTCGGTCACCGCCTGCTGGTCGCTGAGTTCGGGTCGCAGCGCGTCCAGGCCCGGCACGAGGACGTCATGGGCAGCGGCCGCCACCGCGGCTTCCGGTGAGGCGCCGCGGCGGGCGTGCCGTTCTCCAGGCAGGTAGGGACGGTACCGCCGGTCGATGTCGTTCAGTGCGTCGTGCACCGCGACCGCGGTGATGGCGTACAGCCGGGATTCAGCGAGCGGATCGAGATCCGGTGACAGACCGGCGGTGACGGCCGCCGCGGTGGCGGTGGCGTTCCAGTCGACAACGGCGTTCGATCGCGGCTGCGGCGGTCCGTGGCGGCCGCCGGTGACCTCGGCGGACCCGGCCTGCGCCATCCCGGCGGCCGGCAGCAACATCGATGCCGTCACGGCAAGTACCAATGCTGTGCCGATCCGGGGACGACTCAGGGCATGAATCTTGGTGCGAATCTGCGGGCGCATGCGACCCTCCCGTTCTGGAGACAAGGACCCGCCGGGTAGCCGGTCCATGGGGTCGAATGACGTCGGAACGGGGCCCCGGGCGAGATGTCATCCGCTGACAGATTGGTGGCAGGATCAGCCCCGGGCATGACCAACAATGGCTGTATTGGCACATCCGCTCCGATAGCCAATTCTGACCATCGACCGGCCAGGCCGGCCCGAGTAGCGTCAGAGCGATGGCCGAATGGACCTCGCCGCCGCTTCCGGCTCGCTGGGGCGCGACGAATCGGTCCACCTTCGTCGGCCGCGCCCGAGAACTGGCCGCGTTGGCAGATGCCTGGGACCTTGCCGTGCGGGGCGCGCGGCAAGTCGTTTTCGTGGGCGGCGACGCCGGTGTCGGCAAGTCCCGCATCGTTGCGGAGATAGCCACCGATCTGCATCGGCAACAGGCCGGCGTACTGGTCGGAACCTGCGCGTCCAGTATGGGCGCGCCCTACCAACCGTTCGTGGAGCCGATCGCATCGCTGCTCTCGGCGGTGGTGTCCGGGCAGCTCACGATCGACGCAGCGGGGGAGAGCCTGGACGGCCAGCTGGAGCGGATACGGACGATCGCCGGCGCGCACCGCTCCGCCGAGCCGCTCCCGGAACGCCAGTACACCCCGCAGTTGTTCCGGGCCAGCACCGACGCGTTCCTGGCCGCCGCACGGGTCCGACCGCTGGTGCTGGTGCTCGAGGACCTGCACTGGGCAGGCGAGACCGCTCTGCAATTCCTCAAGTTCCTGGTCGCGCAGACGGCGGAGGCGCGCATCCTCGTGCTCGCGACGCAGCGGACCACGCCCCCGGATCGATCCGCCGACATGGTCAGCACGGTCGCCCAGCTGTACCGGCTGGACGGTGTTCGCCGGCTCGACCTGGAGGGATTGACCACCGAGGAGATCACCGACTACCTCGCGCGGGAGGCCAACGTGGCCGCTCGCAGGGCCCGCGGACCCGCGGCGATGCTGCGCGATCAGACCGGGGGGAACCCGTTTCTGCTGCGGGAGGTGTGGCGCGAACTTGCTGCCAGGGGCGGCCTCACCGCGCTCGCCGACGTCGACCTGCGGGCACCGGAATCGGTCCTGGAAACGGTGCGACATCGGCTTTCCGGGCTACCGCCAACGCACCGGAGCACTGTCGAAACGGCGGCAGTGATCGGCGAGGAATTCTCCGTGGCCGTACTGACCGCAACGGCCCGCCAGTCGCGCCCGGATACCGATGCAGCAGCGTCGGTGTACGCAGGGCTGGAGGCGGCCACCGCCGTCGGGCTGCTGGAAGCCGCCCGTGGATCGGACGGGGTCTTCCGATTCCCGCACGGCCTGGCCAGGCAGGCCGTGCTCGACCTGATGACCGAATACCAGCGTGCCTGCGAGAACCTTTCTGTAGCAGGAGTTCTCGAGGAGCATTTCCCCGCAGTGGATCTGCGGGTGCAGCGTCTTGCGCATCACTACGCCAATGCGCAGGCCCTGGGCCAGGCCGACAAGGCCGTGTACTACCTGTCGCTGGCCGGTGAGGCGGCTGAGGACGGGCTCGCCCATCACGAAGCCGCCCGGCTGTTCGAACGCGCGGCGACCGTGGCCGGCGAGGCGAGCCTGCGCGACGAACTCCGGCTGAAGGCGGCCCGCAGTTACATGCGCGCCTCCAGACTCGCCCGGGCACGGGAGCTCAACGAGCTGGTCGCGATCACGGCCACCGGGACCACACTCCTGCGCGCGGCGATCGGCTTCGAAACTGCATCGTGGCGCAGCGGGCAGCCGGGTCAGCGGTCGATCGAGATGCTGACCAAGGCCCTTGCCGGCGTCGACTTGGATCCGCTGCACCCGCTGGCCATCAAGGGCATCGCGGCGCTCGGCCGCGCGCACGCGTTCAGCGGTTCCGAGCGATCCGTCGCCTTGGGCGCTCGAGCCGTCGAGCTGGCTCGGCGCAGCGGTGATGACAAGCTCCTTGCCGCTGCTCTGCAGACCGGCATGCACGACGACGGGCTGACCCCCACCAACATCGAGGACAAGCTGGCCAGAGCGACCGAATTGAGCCGGCTCTCCGCGCAGGTCGGCGACCTGCGGCATCTGGGTCCGGCGTCGTACTACCGTGCCGCGATCGCCTACATCCGGGGTGACCCGGTCGGCCTGGCCGACGCGCACGAGGACATGGCCCGCACGGCCCGGGCGACAGGCCAGCCGTTCTGGGCGTGGGTGGAATCCTGCCTGACCTTCGGTCGGCACTTCCTGCGTGCGGATTTCGCGGCCGCACAGCGCGTCCTCGCGGAAGCGGAAGAGATCGGTCGCGCCTTCGGGCCGAATCGGGAGACCGACGGCCCGGTGGGCCTGCAGACTTTCATGATCCGCCGGGAAACCGGCCGGCTGGATCAGGTCCGCGGACTGGTGAGCGGTGAGGAGGATCCGGGGACCGTGTGGGCGCCCGGGCTGCTGGCGCTCTATTGCGAACTGGGTCTGCGTGAACCTGCGCGCCGAACACTGCATTTCCTCATGAATCGCGACCTCGGGCGGCTACAGATTTCCTCTACCTGGCCGGCGGTGATGTCCTTCCTGTGCGACGCCGCGGTCTGGCTGGACGATGTGGATGTCGCGCAACAGCTTCACCCGCTCGCCGCCGAGTACGCGGGGCTGAACCTCATGGGCGGCGAGTTCCTGGCGGTGATGGGCAGCGCCGACCGTCAGCTCGGTTCGCTGGAATCGCTCCTGGAGATCGACACGGCGCGGGACAGATTCGCGGCCGCGCTGGAGATGGACGCCCGGATGGAGTCGCCGCTGCACATCGCGTCCACCCTGACAGCCACCGTCACGCACCTGCGCCGAGCCGGGGAGAGCTCGTCCCGGGCCGCCGAATTGGCGGAGCGTGCCAAGGCGTTGTGCGCTCAGCACTCGCTGGTCCGGGTGCGCCGCCAGCTGGACGCGGCCGACCAGATGCCGCAGTCCATGTCCACCCGCACCCTGGAGACTGCGGCACGACGTCTCACGCAACCATCCGGGTTGACTGCGCGGGAGGCCGAGGTGCTGTGCCTTCTCGGCAGCGGCCTGAGCAATCGGCGCATCGCCCGCGTGCTGGTGATCAGCGAAAACACCGCCGCGAATCATGTCCGGAACATCCTGATGAAGACCGGCGCGGCCAATCGCACGCAGGCGGCGATGTACGCGGCCGCCCATGGCCTTCTCGACGCAGCGCCGACCTCCGGTGGGCCGATCTCCGGCGGGGCAGGGGAGTCAACTCCCCACAGGGTTCAGTGATCCGTCGGGAAGGACCCGGTCGGACACCTCGACGATCACATCGGCCGGCAACCCGGCCCGGCGGGCGGCGCTCCTGATCGCCTCGGCGGACTCCGCCTCGTACAGGCAGTAGGTCTTGCGTTTGTCGGCGGCCAGGAACGAAAACAGCCAGCGGACATTCTCGTCGTCATTGATGAAGTTGATCTCGCGAGCGCCGTCCGCGTCAGGAGTGATGACCTCGGCATAGCGACGTTCGATCATGAAGATGGGCACGGCGACGGGGCCCCTTTGCGCTCAATCATCATTGTCCGAAATGCGACGATTCAGCAAGGTATACGCCCATTGCCGGGCAGACTCAACGGCCGGCACGGACCTGCCGTGCGTCCTTACTCGCCGCGTCGGAATTCGGTCAGGCGTCCATCCGGAAGCCGACCTTCAGGCCCACCTGGAAGTGCGCGACCTGGCCGTCCTGGATGTGCCCGCGAACTTCCGTCACCTCGAACCAGTCCAAGCCGCGCAGCGTGTTCGAAGCCCGGGAAATGCCGGTCCGGATCGCGTCGTCGACGCCCTCCGATGAGGTCCCGACGATCTCGGTGACGCCATACACGTTCGCGCTCATGTGTTTCCCTTCAGTGTTCGGAATGGGGAGTTCCCGCAGTGCCGGCCCCGCAGAGCCAGCGCCAGCAGGGCCAGCACTGCGGAATGCTAGACCCCCGACCCGCGCGCAGCTGGGTGTTCTACACGGTGACGGCCGGTTCGCGG
>Ga0207931_1000107_pt1 | contig 30443 bp, 25 predicted proteins | sample NGESurdeep092012_2_FD_184478 | JGI IMG/M metagenome (GOLD analysis project Ga0207931, IMG submission 184478) | Arctic peat soil microbial communities from Barrow, Alaska - NGEE Surface sample 415-1 deep-092012 (SPAdes) | ecosystem: Environmental > Terrestrial > Soil > Wetlands > Peat ...
AAAAACAAGTGCCCCTTTGTCAACGGCTATAGCATTCACTTTTATCCATGCCGGAGCCGCTTCGCTCCCGGTAGTGACACATTTCATGTTGGAAGAGGAAAGACCTGAATTGCCGGCTGAAGCAGTTGCATAAATACAGTAATCAGCAGCAGGGGAAACAAGTGACAGGGAGTACTCCCTGGAACTCAGTGGCAAACTGGTAATTAATTCTGCAGGATTATCTACAACACTCAACCAGATTTTATACGAATCAGCCACATGTCCGGGATTAAAATAGGGAGACCATGAAAGGTTGATGGCAGCATTGCAGGTATCGTTGAAAGCTGTAAGATATATTGTGCTGAGGCTGTTGCTAAGCGGACTTATATTCAGTGATGAGTCCATGGCAGCAACTACATAGGTGACACTCATATAGCTTACTGAAGAGCCCGTATGTATGTACTCCGTAATAAATGGTGACCTGATCGTATCAACAGCAAATGCTGTATTGTTGCTGTAGGTATAAACAACGTAGCTGCCCACGTCAGTGGAGGCTGACGGCAGCCACTTTATCGTCGCAAAACCGGTCTGCGGATCCACGGTAACCATATCCAGTTCAGGAGACAATGGCCGGATGACATCCTGTCCGTAAAGAGTCGTCATCAGGCTGGCAAACAATAGTGTCACCAATATAACCGTGAGTTGTCTCATTTTGCTCCGGCTATGATCTCAAACGCATTGTCAATAATAAAATACGTATTAAAAAGCTCTTTTATTTTGCCCGGCGTAATTGTTTTTACCGTCTCTACAAACCTTGAAAAATAATCATGGCCGCAATTATTATCTATAATGCTTCGTATTGTCTCGGCGCTGTTGAAAGGTCCGTCAAACATACGCGCAATCTCACCCATGAAGTGGTTCCTGACGATGTTGAGCTCATCATTGCTGACCTCATTTATACACAGATCAATAATCTCCTTCTTTATTTCCCGGATCGTTTCTTCACGGTAACCATTAGCCACCTCGGTGATAATAACTATATAACCTGCACCGTGGAAAGCTCCTACAACTGAATTTATGCCGTAGGTATATCCTTTGTCCTCCCTGATGTTTCGCATAAGCCTCGAGCCGAAATAACCTCCAAGTATCATACTGGCGACCTGAAGCCCCTGGTAGTCCGGATGATTCCTGGTGATACCTTTCCATCCCAGCCGCACGGCACTCTGCACGGAGTTGCTGACTTCAGAAAAGATGCGTCCGGGTTCTGCCGGCTCAAACAAAAATCGGGGTATCTCAGGTTCATGCCAGGCTCCGGTGCCATTGCCTGAAAAGTACTTCTCAAGTACAGGTAAAGCCTGCTCCGGGTCACGGCCTGCAACTGTTATATACATGTTGTCAGGCTTGTAGTAAAGTGAATGGAATTCAGCCGTGGCTAAGGTCGTCAATGAGTTGTAATCATCCAGTTTTGTGATCCTTCCATATGGATTATTGTTTCCACAAAGAGCCCTGTAAAATTCTTCCCTGCCTATGACAGAGGTCTTTTGCCTGGACGTCAGGAAAGACTGCACTCTTTTATCGATCAGCATCCGGAACTCCGTCTCGGGGAAAGAAGGATGAAAAAGCACCTCTTCAGCGAGAGCTGCCACTTCCTCCAGCTTTCTCGAAAGTGTGATCATGACCATACTGGCAGTCTCCTTATCAGCCGTATGATTTAACATTGTACCTGTACTGTCAATAAGATCATTGATTGTTATGGCGTCATGCTTCACAGTCCCTTCAGTGAGCATGGCATTGGTCGTGGATGCTGCCATATGCACTTTCTCCATCTGCTGTCCGGCATTAAGAACAAACTCTATCCTGAGGAGGTCGACAGTACCTTTGCCCAGAAGATATACAGGCACGCCGTTACTCAGTCTTGCCGTTTCAGGAAACAGAGTCTCACCGGCAGAAGGAGTGATGATCACAGGGGGTTGTTTAACGGTCAGTCTTTTCATTTCGTTTCAGGAAGGTAATAGATCACATTGCAGTTATCCGGGGTGAATGTGCGTGAAGAACTGTCAGTTATCTCCTCAGCAGTGACGCTCATATACCTGTCTATTTCCGTGTTGATCCCATTGGCGTCACCAAGCAGCTCATGGAAAGCGAGATTGAAGGCCTTGTTCGAAGCGCTGAGGTATGACAGCAGCCTGATTGATTCATAACGATTACGGGCTTTATCAAGCTCAGCAGTCGTCACTGCCTCAGTGGCAATCCTGCCGAGTTCATTCATTACGGCCGCTTCAGCCTTTTTGATGTCAGTACCATTTTTCAATCGCCCGCTGAAGATCACCAGCCCGGGATCAATCTCACCTGAGAGATAGATATCAGCTTCACTGAAAAGCTCCTTCTTCCTCACGAGCAGGCTCGGAAAACGACCTGAGTCACAGCCGGAGAGGATGTCAGTCAGGAGATCAAGAATATAGAAGTCACGACTTTCCCTTCCTCCGGTATGAAAGGCCATAAGTAACTGGGCGGCAGGGACATCACGATAAACAGTGATTTCACGGCGCTCCTTCTGGGGAGGCTCCTGCGGGAGCACCCTGACAATTTTCTCTGATGACGGCAGGTCACCGAACCATTTTTCCGCCATCATGAAAATATCATCAGGTTTTGAACTGCCGGCAATACTCAGAATTGCTGCGGAAGGAGTATAATGCTTCTGATAAAACTGCCGGACCCTGTCACTGCCGGCCTTCGCAATATGACTGATATCCTTGCCTATAGCAGACCACATGTACGGGTGAACTTTATAGGCAAGAGGCCTTAAAAGGAGCAACAGATCGCCATAAGGCTGGTTCAGATACCGCTGTCTGAACTCTTCGGTGACTACACTCTTCTGGTTCATAAGCCTGTTTTCGGACAGGTCAAGCCCTACCATCCTGTCTGATTCAAGCCATAAAGCAATCTCAAGGTTGTTGGCTGGAAGTGTTATGTAATAGTTGGTAATGTCATTGTTTGTGAAAGCGTTGTTTTCTCCGCCGGCAAGCATAACCGGAGTATCAAAGACAGGGACATTATCAGATCCTTCGAACATCAGGTGTTCAAAAAGATGAGCAAAGCCGGTCGCCTCCGGATCCTCGTCCCTCGATCCGGTATCGTACAGAAGGTTGGTTGTAACCATTGGGGTGCTGTCATCATAATGTACAATCACCTTCAGGCCGTTCGACAGGATGTGTCTTTCAAATTCTATCATAAACACAAAATATTTCAAACTTACCAAAATAAACAGCTGCTCCTCATTTTATTCTATATTTGTCAGGCTGATACCGCGATGCTTTAATAATGACGTGGTTAAACTCCCTGATAACAAGCAAAATAAAGCAGCTGAAAACCATTATTGCTGATCAGCAGACGCTGCTTTACCTGTTAAGTTTTGTTGTTGGTCTGGCGAGCGCGTTGGCTGCGGTAGTGATGAAGAATGCCATTCATTACACGCATATTCTCTTTACCCAGGGAATCATGAAAGGTGCTGGAGGAATCCTCTCTCTGGCCTACCCGCTGGTTGGTATAATCCTTACCGTTCTGGTCGTAAAATTTCTTGTGCGTGACAACATCTCTCACGGGATAAGCCGTGTTCTCTATGCCATCTCGAAGCGCAAGAGCTATATTAAAAAGCACAACAACTGGTCTTCGATTCTCACCAGTGCGCTGACAATAGGTTTCGGAGGGTCAGTGGGAGCGGAAGCTCCAATAGTTCTAACGGGCGCCTCAATCGGATCTAATATCGGACGCTACTTTGGCCTTAACTATAAGAATGTCACCCTCCTTCTGGGCTGCGGAGCTGCAGGAGCCATCTCAGGCATTTTCAAAGCCCCTGTCGGGGGGATACTTTTTACACTTGAAGTCCTGATGCTTGACCTGACAATGTCATCCATTGTACCTCTGCTGATCTCATCAGTCACAGCCGCCACCGTCGCCTTCTTCTTCATGGGCAATGATGTTCTATTTACGTTCCAGGTAAAAGAGAGTTTTCTTCTGAAAAACCTCCCGTATTATCTCATTCTGGGGGTCATCTGCGGGTTCGCCGGAATCTATTTCACAAAGGTCACTATCGGTGTGGAAAAACTCTTCTACAGGATCAGCAACATCTATGTAAGGATGATTGCAGGCGGCATCATACTCGGTGTACTTATATACCTTTTTCCTTCGTTATACGGAGAAGGCTATGATACGGTAATGTTTCTTCTTAATGCTCAGCCGGGAGTTGCCACAGGAGCTGCAATGTTTGGCGATATAGTCTCCGGTTTCTGGGTTTTCATGGCTCTTCTTGCAGCGCTGATCCTGATAAAGGTCATTGCCACGGCTGCCACCAACGGCGCAGGAGGAGTGGGAGGCATTGTTGCACCTGTTCTCTTTACAGGAGGTATTGCCGGCTACCTTTTCAGTAATCTTTTCAATCACATTTTCGGTTTGTCCCTTCCTGACAGCAGCTTTACCTTAGCAGGAATGGCCGGGGTTTTCGCAGCTGTACTGCATGCTCCGCTGACGGCTATCTTCCTTATCGCCGAGATAACAGAAGGGTACGGGCTTTTAGTACCTCTCATCATTACTTCTACCGCAGGATTTATAACCATAAGAAGCTTCCAGAAGCATTCAATATATCATCAGCAGCTGGCTGCAACCGGAGAGCTTATTACCCATGATAAGGACAAGGCAGCGATGACCCTCCTGGACTGGACCAAAGAGGTGGAGAAAGATCTCCTGACAGTCAGCCCAAACGGCAATCTCGGTGACCTGGTGAAGCAGATAGCCAGATCAAACCGCAATATCTTTCCGGTGGTAGACGAATTCAATATTCTTGAAGGCGTTGTGTTGCTTGATGATGTCCGCGATAAGATGTTCAATCCTGACCTTTATGATAAAATAACAATCAGGGACATCATGACAATCCCTCCTACCTATATTGATGTACACGACAGGGGTGAATCTGTCCTTGAAGCTTTTGAACATACCGGTGCGTGGAACCTGCCTGTGCTGAACAGGGGTGAGTACGTCGGTTTTATATCCAAATCAAGGATATTCTCTGCTTACCGTGAGCTGCTCCGGCAGTTCTCCGAGGAGTGACCGCCCTCAATAACAGAATTAATATTTAAATGTATATTTGCCATCAACCCTGCCGTAATCCTTCTTTCGGAAACGGCTTAAAAAAATTAAAATTCAGTTGGTAAAATGAAAAAAGACAGTGTGATATTTGATATGATCGATCGTGAGCGGAAGAGACAGACTGAAGGGATAGAGCTTATCGCTTCCGAGAATTTCGTCAGTCCGCAGGTGCTGGAAGCTATGGGATCGGTTTTAACAAACAAATATGCAGAGGGTTATCCCGGAGCCAGGTATTATGGCGGATGCGAGGTTGTTGATGAGGTGGAACAACTGGCGATAGACAGGCTCAAACAGCTTTTTAATGCTGAGTATGCCAACGTACAGCCACACTCAGGTGCCCAGGCGAATATGGCAGTGTTCATGGCATTTTTGAAACCCGGAGATACATTCATGGGTCTTAATCTGTCACATGGTGGTCATCTTTCACACGGATCACCTGTAAACTCTTCAGGGATTTTATACCGGCCGGTTTCTTACGGAGTAAAGGAAGAGACAGGACGGGTTGATTATGATATGATGGAAGAAGTGGCACTGCAGGAAAAGCCTAAGCTTATTGTCGGTGGCGCTTCCGCCTATTCAAGGGAATGGGATTACGGGCGGATGAGGGAGATCGCAGACAAGACCGGAGCTTTCCTGATGATCGATATGGCTCATCCTGCAGGACTAATTGCCGCCGGACTGCTTGACAACCCTCTTAAATATGCTCATATTGTCACATCTACGACTCATAAAACTCTGAGAGGACCGCGCGGAGGCATCATCCTGATGGGGAAGGACTTCGTCAACCCATGGGGAGTTACCACACCGAAAGGGGAGGTAAAAATGATGTCCACCATGATCAATTCAGCAGTGTTCCCCGGAGTACAGGGAGGTCCGCTTGAGCACGTCATAGCAGCCAAGGCAGTCTCCTTCGACGAAGCACTCACTCCTGAGTTTCGCCTGTACCAGCAACAGGTTAAAAAGAACGCTGCTGTGATGGCTGAAGCCTTTATAAAACTGGGCTATAAGGTTATCTCAGGGGGCACTGACAACCACTCTATGCTTATCGATCTGAGAACCAAATTCCCCGACATGTCGGGCAAAAAAGTTGAGAACACGCTAGTCAGAGCCCATATTACTGTCAACAAAAACATGGTACCGTTTGATACGCGTTCACCCTTCCTGACTTCAGGCATCAGGGTCGGTACTCCGGCAGTAACGACACGCGGTCTGAAAGAAAATGATATGGTCAGCATTGTGAGCCTCATTGATGAGGTGATCGCTGAAATTGAAAATGAGACCGTAATCTCATCTGTAGGAGAGCGGGTAAGGAAAATGATGAAAGACTACCCGCTGTTCATGATGTAGAAATCATAAGCAGTTAAGGAAATTTAAAAGTATAACAGCGGCTTCTGATGGAATGGTATATGTATCTGGCTATCATTGCAGCAGGTCTCTTTGCAGGCTTTGTCAATACCCTTGCCGGAAGCGGTTCGCTGATCACGCTGCCTCTGCTGATGTTTCTGGGCTTGCCGGCCAACATCGCCAATGGCACTAACCGGATAGGCGTTTTGGTTCAGAGTGCGGTAAGCAGCTGGAGCTTCAAAAAACAGAAACTGTACAATATCAGGGAAAGCCTGTGGATGGTTATTCCTGCCGTTGCCGGATCATTCCTGGGCTCACTGATGGCAGTCAGGATCAATGAGCACATAATGGAGATGCTGATAGGCGGTCTTCTCGTTTTTATGTTCTTTGTTATCCTCTATAAACCTGAAAAATGGGTAAGTGAACACGTTCCGGTATTGAGTAACAGGAGAAAGTGGTGGGTCTCAGTAATCTTTTTCTTTATAGGAATATATGGTGGCTTTATCCAGGCTGGAGTAGGTTTTTTTCTTCTGGCGGCGCTGGTTCTGGGAGCAGGTCTGGGCCTGACAAAAGCCAATGCTCTTAAGGTGGTAATAGTGGCAGCACTGACCATCGTTGCACTGGTAGTGTTTATCTTAAGCGGGCAGGTGAATTACCTGTACGGAATTATTCTTGCCGTGGGGCAGGGGGCAGGAGCATGGCTCGCCTCAAAGGTCGCGGTCAGCTGGGGCCCTAAAGTAGTGCGCATCATCCTTCTTGTGGCAATAATGGCATCAGCCATTAAGCTTACCGGTGCATGGGATTATCTGATCGGATTGTTCTGAAAGCGACACGGCAGGTCACTTCAGCTTGAAATTATAGTAAATGAATCCTTTCTGCAGGAGGGGAGCATTATCGTTACTGTCGAATTTTGCCTTCATTGCAGCTGCACGGGCTTCCCTGCAGAGATATTCGTCCAGTGTGGTTGATCCCTTAACACCGGCAACAGCTTTGGTGACGGTTCCGTTTCTGTCAACGGATATCTCTACTACTACGACACCTTCACCCTGGTAGTCGTATTTTGGAACAGGAAGGGATTGAAATTTTCTGTCTCCAAGTCTGTAGGAGATTGTTCCGTTGCCGGTTCCCCCGCCGGGTCCGTAATTACGTACACCGACTGTACCTGTCTCCACCCCCTGGTTTCCTTCACCGCCGGCAATACCTTCACTCGTTCCTGATTCCCCAACATTGCCAGCATTGCCAAATGCATTGCGGGTGCGGTCATTGATCTGGTTCAGTCTGCGCTGTTCCTCTTCACGCCTGAGTCTCTCGGTATTTTCCTCTTGTATCCGCTTTCGCTCTGCTGCAACCTCTTCCCTTCTTTTCAATTCTTCAGCGGTTGGTTCGGATTTCTTTACAACAGGGGCCTCCTCAAAATCCTGGGTGAGAATGGCATCATTCTCTTCTGCTTTTTCCGGAGCAGGTGCGGAAGGCAAGGCTTCAGCCGCAGGGGCAGGCTCAAACAGGCCCTCTCCGGTTTCATCAAAGCCGAAGTTTACCAGCAGACCTTCTTCAACCTCCACAGGCATTGTCGGCTTGACCTTGAATGACATAAATACAAGGAATAATGCCAGCAGCAAGTGTACCAACACACTTACTGCCATCCCCTGCTTTTTTTCTTTTGTCAGGGCTGATTCCTCTCTATTTTGGCGTTGTTGCAAGGATAAGCTTATATTGGTTCTTTGCCGCAATGTTCATGACATTGACCACGTACTCAAGCGGAACGCTCCTGTCTGCATGCACCGAAATGTATATTTCCGGTTCCGCACCTACCTTAGCCTGAAGGGCTGCTTCAAGATTGTCAATATCAATTGGTTGATCTTCAATGTAATATTGATGATCTTTCGTTATTGAAACGGTAGTCATCGGCCGGGCGTTCGATTGTGTTGTTCCTTTGGGAAGCAGCACTTTGAGCGCGGTTGGCTGCACAAGGGTTGAAGTAAGCATGAAGAACAAAAGCAGCAGGAAGACTATATCCGACATTCCCGCATTGCTGAAGCTGACGCCTACCTTATTTCTATTACTTATTGCCATCGACCTTTACTTTACCGGTTCATTCAGAATATCCATGAATTCCTCAGATGTTGCCTGCAGCCGGAACACCACGTTTTCAACCCTTATAACAAGGTAGTTATATGCAAAGTAACTAAGGATACTAACTATCAGTCCCCATACAGTAGTAAGCAGTGCAACATATATGCCACCACTTAAAGTGCTTATATCAAGGCTGTTGCCCGCCTGAGACATCTCATAGAACGCTTGTACCATACCGATAACCGTTCCGAAGAAACCAAGCAGTGGTGCAGCACCGGCTATTGTTGCAAGAGTAGGAAAACTTTTCTCCAGTTTATAAATTTCCATTTTCCCTACGTTCTCAATTGCTGTTGAGACATCTCCAAGCGGTCTCCCGAGGCGGGTGATGCCTTTCTCAACCATTCTGGCATGAGGAGTGTTGGTTGATCTGCATAGCTGCAGGGCAGCGTCAACTTTTCCTTCATACATGTAGTCTTTGATACGGTTCATGAAGTTAATGTCTGCCTTTGTGGCTTTTCTTATCACCAGAAACCTCTCAACAAATATATACAGCGCAGCCAGTGAGAGAACGCTTATTACATGCATAACCCATCCACCGGCAAAATAGAGATCAGCCAATGACATTGACATTTCCTTTTCGACTCCTGTTGCTACCGTACCTTGCAATAAAATGTTCGCTAATATCATTTCCTTATTAATTATGTTTAATGTTTGACTTGTTACAGTGTTTACCCGCAGGGTAGTTCGCCGCGAATATATGAAAAAAACGGCCATTCCGTCCGCTAATTATCCCGACGGTGGAAAAAATAGACCGGTTGTTGAAATGTTATTGCCCGGTTGGATTTTCTGTGGCTTTGGATGGCTTTTTCTTCCTGTTCTCAGGAACAATGAAAAGATCCCTGAACTTGTTGAAATCACGCCTGTAGAAAATACCAACCCCCTGGGTATTTGCTGATGATGATGTCTGGTATAAAAGGTTGTTGTTAGAACGGTTGAACACCTTGAAGCGCAGCTTCTCAGTAATCTTGACCTCAATGTCGAAATCTCCGCTGAAATATTTTGCCTGATTGCTCGACTGATTTCCTGCAAGATCAACGTTACCGTTTAGACTAACCTTATCATTCAACAGCTGTGTTGAAAGGGCAACCTGGACTTCCTGATTGGTAATTTTATCTCTCGGCCTGTAATTAAAACCTATGTCGAAGTCGTTGCTGATCTTTGAGAGCCAGTTGCTGAGCTGATTGGAAAGCATTTCGATGGTTGTCACACTCATTGCAATAGTTCCCTGGCTTTCTGCGAAGCTGGGGTTCTGAACGCTTGATCCGGAACTGATAGCATATAATGAAGGGTCGGGATAAAAACTGTGCATCACGAGCAAGTAAAGGAACTGATAGCTGAGCGCCTCCTCAGTATTGATCGCCATATTGAGGTATTCCCGGGTCCGGTCATCAGCGGTAGGAAGATATATGTCAAACTTGACAACAGGATTCATCAGCTTACCTGTGAGACCCAGCTGACACTCAACAGGAATTTTTTCCTTCAGGCTCGGATCCACCGGATAGATATCAGATAAGGATGCCTTGAGCTTATAGATAGCCTTGATATTGATTGTAGCATCATCAATGGCTCCATTCCAGGATATTGTTCCTCCTTCCTGGACTGTAAAGCGTTTGTTAATTATGTTGCCAAGAGTGAAAAGATAATCGCCGTCCTGGATTATATAGTCGCCGGCCATCCTCAGCTCGCCTTTAGTATTCATGCTGATATTCAGATTACCTCTCCCGGTACCCCTGATCACATCTCCGGAAGTGGCATCCATTATCAACTGTACTTCTGCTGCAGGCGTGACTTCAAGGTCAAAATTAAGTTCGATATGGCTGTTTTCCGCCTTTTTCACAAAGAGGTCCTCTTCTTTTCTGGCAATCTCTACCTCCTTTTTTGTGTCGACGAAGATGATATAGGGATAATCACTAACCTTTTCCGACGAGTTCAGAGGAACAATAAATGTTGTATTGTCTTCTGTTTTTGCTGAAATATTAAATACGATCTTTTGCGCATCTCCCCTGAGGCCAGCATAACCGGAAGCATAGGCCGTACCATAGAAATATTCGTTATCCTTGGCTTTCGTATTTAACACCAGCATATTATTAACGTTAAAATCGAAGCTTACCCTGAAATCCTTGAACGAATTATGATAAATTATACCGTTGGCTGTGCCCTGATTTTTCTTATCATCAAAGATCTTTATATTCCTGAATTCTATTCCTTTTGAAGTAAACCTGACACTGTCAGAAAAATTATATGCTGTCTGAAGGAAATCGATCTTCATTGAAGCATCTTCAGCCATTATAGAACCACTTAGAATGATTTGCCTGAGCTTTCCGTGAATTCCGACAGTGCCCGAGCCTGTACCTTTCAGATCAGAAGCCCATGATTTGATGAAAGGACTGAGGATGTCAAGCGGCATGCGGAAAGTGGAAACGGTAATGTCAGCTATCTTGGATGAAGGTGCATAAGTGCCTTTTATGTCAAAGAACTTCGATCCGGCATAATTGTTGGATGCATTTATTACTGCCACTTTTTGCTTTGGATCCCATTCACTTCTTAAAGTCACCAGACCGTACTTATTACTGTTAACCATGAAATCACTGACATTAATGTTGCTTTCAAAAAGCATATTGTCATAAACGTCTGATACAGTGACCTCACCCTTCATGGTACCTCCGATGGTCATTTCTGCAGGATTCTCTTCTTTACCAGATTCAGGTTTCTTTTGGAGATTGTTCAGATAGGAGAGATTGAGTCCTTCAAAGCTCAGGGTCAGTTTATCACGGGGATCGGATGAGAGTTTACCGTCAAGTCTCAGGAAATTGGTTCTGCTGTTAAGCAGCAGGTTATTAAAAGAGACACTGGTCGAGTCGACGACAATATGTGCAGGACTTATTGTCCACTTCATATGATTGACATTAAATACTGCGGGAAGCACACCTATGATCAGAACAGGCTTTTTCCGGCCATTAAGGCTGAAGAAACCTTTAGCCCTGATGTCACCCAAAGTCCGGTCTCCGTCCTTATTATCCCATTTAATGCCCAGATCAATCGTGTCATGTCCGCCTTTGGCTTCAATTCTGAAGTTACCCATCACTGATTTGCCTGGAAGGAGGAGCGTGTCTGCGCTTACAGTAAGAGCAACATTATTGCGACTTATTGAGCCATTAAGCAGTACATTTCCCATCCTTATGCCGGCAAACCCGACAGCGCCTGACCTGAATTCTGTTTCAGTCTCAAAGCGGTCAGACATAAAGCGGCCGGTAAGACGGCTCCCATCCGCGATGCTTAATCCGTTACCCAGGAACTCGTTTAGTTTATCGATTTTTTTTATCCGCGCATCGAAAGTAAAATTGCTGGCTGATGACTTTTCAGATGAGGCCTTTAAAGGTTTGGGAAATTTAGACGGGAACAATCCAGCGAGCATTGATTTAACTGTAAACACGATGTCATCAAATGAGTACGGGCCCCTCACATCCGCATCGGCAAAGTCTGACTTCAGTTTAAGGATCGGGACGCCGCTATCTTTTACTGAGCTGATCAGTAAATCGTAAATATTTATTTGTCCGTTTGAATTCTTAAGGGTTGAGTTAAGCAATCTCAGATCACCGTCTATATTATCGAACCTGCTGCCTTTGAATGAAGCAGTGAGCAGTGCGGAAACGTCAAAAAGAGTGTCGCTTTTTATTATATTCAGTTTAGGGAGGTCTGCATATGCAATATTCATAGTAAAATCAAACTCGGGCATGCTCTTTTCAAGATCAAACCTTCCCAGGATGTCCATTTTAATGTTCGGATCCTTTATAGCAATGGCACCATCCCATATCTTGTCAACATAATTTCCCTCAACCGAGACATCACGGTAGAGATATTTGTTTATCTCAACACTGTCGATGACGCCGTTAATGTTAGCCGAAAGGTGTTCGAAAGACTTCATCGATCCGTCGACGTTGGCATGCAACCATAAACCACCGAACATCTCACTGTTCCTGGTGACATATGCAAGGTCAACGTTTTCTGCTCTGAGCAGACCTTTGAAACTAAACGTAGCATTTCCTTCAGGCCTGAGCGACAAATCAGTTACAAATGTACCCCGTTCAGTTGTGAGGGTACCAAAGCTCACGAAATCGGTTGTGAAACCTGTAAAGCTGCCTTTATATGAAATCACGCCAAGGTCATGAACAACTTCAGGAAGTTTTATTGCTTTCTTACCGGGCAAGCCAACCTGTTCAATATCTTCTGCCCTCGTGGTCATGTCTTCGAAATTTATATGTAGATAACTGTCATTGATGGAAGGAAGGCCCGAAACATCGAAGTCAAATGCCATTCTTGTGGAACCGGAATATTCAATATTAATGTTGCGTCCTTTAATTTCTGCCACAGTGCCACTGACCCTGCCCGAGATGTTTACGGTCTCAGAGATACCTTCCAGGGGTTTAATGAAATAGGCAAGGTCACCGGACCAGAGATGTGAATCATTAAGGACTATATCAAATTTGACCTTGTTGATGAAATCTGACCATGAGGCAGTGTCCTCAGGCATCAGTAATATCCTTTCGGCTATTACTGAGCTGGAGTCGGTCTGAACGCTGAATTCCCTGAATGTCAGATATTTACTGCCAAAGGAAGCATTCATATTCAGTCTTTTACAGTCGAAGCCGCCGGCCTCGGCGAAGGCAAGTTCCCTGACATTCATGCTTACGGAGTCACCTGCTATACTCAGATCCCTGATCTTTGAATTTACAGAGCTCATTTGCAGGGCCATAAAATTGACATACCCGTGGCGTTTACCTAATGTATCACTTCTGTTCGTGATTGAAAAGGAACCATTGTACAGATCAACATCTGAAAAGCTAATATTTATGCCTCTGGTTGTGTCAGGCCCCGTGTTGCCACTGAGCAGATCGATGTACCGTGAAATATTCAGGACCCCTGATGTATCAATGATCATCCTGAAGTCAGGTTTATAAAGATCAACCCTGCTGAACCTGAAAATCCTTTCTGAAGGCCTGAAATCCCTGATCCTCAGATCCATCTTCTGCACAGCAAGGAGAGTGTCGCCGTTATGATCCCTGAAGAGAACGTCATTAAGCACAATTTTGTTGAAAATGGTGTATGAAGTCTTTCCTATACTGATCTCTGCTCCTGTCTTTTTTGACAGGCTCTCTGTCAGGAAGCGTACTATCAGGTTCTGGACCCTCGGTGTCTGAGCAAGCATAAAGAAAATGGCCGGTACCAGAATAAGCACCAGAATAACTGTAAGAAGTACCTTACCGATTTTTTTAATAATTTTGGCCATTCCCGAGAGTGTTCCCGCCAAAGGCGAAGTTAATAAAAAAGGATATATCAAAAGTGATACCAGGCATAACGATCCTTGCGATAGAATCATCCTGTGATGATACCTCTGCAGCCGTCATCAGTGACGGTTATGTACTTTCAAACCTGATTGCCAACCAGGATATACATAAAGCTTACGGCGGTGTTGTTCCGGAGCTGGCGTCAAGGGCGCACCAGGCAAACATTATCCCGGTTGTTGATCAGGCGCTGGCAAAAGCACGCAAAAAACCCAATGAGATAAATGCGGTGGCATTCACGCTGGGACCGGGACTGCTTGGCTCATTGCTTGTTGGCGCCTCGTTTGCCAAGGGTTTTGCGCTGGTAAATAATATACCGCTCATCGGGGTCAACCACCTCCAGGCCCATGTGATGGCACATTTTGCACTTGAGAAAGGGAAGGAAGGCCATATACCCGCCTTCCCGTTCCTGTGCCTCCTGGTTTCCGGCGGTCATACACAGCTTATTGTGATGAATGACCACCTGTCTATGGAAATTATCGGAAATACGATTGATGACGCCGCAGGCGAAGCATTCGACAAATGTGCCAAGGTGATGGGGCTTCCTTACCCCGGCGGGCCGGTCATTGACAGGCTGGCTTCTGAGGGCAATCCTCATGCCTTTCATTTTGCCAAACCCCGCATTAAAGGATTGAACTTCAGTTTTTCGGGCCTTAAGACCAGCTTCCTCTATTTCCTGCGCGACAGGTTCAGGGAGGATGAAAACTTTATTGAAGGGAATTTGAATGACCTTGCAGCATCCCTGCAGCGCACAATCATTGAAATACTCATTGGCAAGCTTGTCAGGGCATCAAAAGAGACAGGTGTTACAGAGATCGGGATAGCAGGAGGGGTATCAGCCAACACCGGACTGAGAAGGGCAGTTGAAAAGGAAGCAGCGAAACGCAGATGGAACCTGTTTTTGCCGGAGCTCCGCTATACCACTGATAATGCAGCAATGATTGGCGTCACAGCCTATTACAAGTACCTCAGGTCTGAATTCACAGATCACAGCGTCATACCACAGGCGCGGATTGAATAGCCCTGAGGGATTTTCCGGTCCGGAGCCGAAACATAAATTCTGCCGGGCGTCAAACGGGTTCCTGATCTTTGTTCTGTGTGGCATCTTTTCCTTCTTTTCTTTTTTTCTCCTGTGCCAGCCATGCACTTAAATAAAATATGGAAATCACAAGGTAAAGTACACCTATGGTAAGAGTTATGACAGCCAGTGAGACCGACGGTTCTTCCTGAGGACCAGTTGCCATCCTGTGACGGTATGTATAGCCAAATACAGTCATCAGTATAACGGTGACTGCCAGCCCCAGCCCCAGGAAAACCATCGTGCCATCAATCACAGTGGTGCTCTGATACAATGGGCTCTTTTTAAATGCCTGATATGTGGTCCTGGAATACGCCTCGGCTCTCTTCCTGGCTTCAGCCTGCCTGTAGTCGACCCATGCCTGGTAGTTCCTTCTTACCTCTTCCTCTGTTATGTTCCTGCCATGGGGATGTGATGTCAGATACTCATAAGCCTCTGTGATTGTGACGAATATTTCCTGAGCTCCTTCAGAATGATTACGGTCAGGATGATACTCCATAGCCTTGCGCCTGTAAGCCTTCCTGATCTCATCATCAGAAGCACCCTGTCTGACCCCAAGTACTGAATAATACTCCCAGAGATTCATTCTTATGTATAAGCCTTATCCTGTAGGAATAAGTCCAGATCGTTCGGATTTAGTGCTGAATATTTTTAACTGCTTCAGGCTCATGCTTATGTCTGAAGAGTATGGCAAAGAGTATTGCCACGACAAGAGCGTAGGCAGCAAATGCAAGCCATATACCCCTCCAGTCAAATGCACCGTTATCAAGTGTATAGTATTTATCAATGAGGATACCGCTGATCCGGCTACCAAAGAATGCGCCAAAGCCGTTAGTCATCATCATGAAAAGCCCCTGGGCGCTTGCTCTGATTTCAGGAGCGCTCTGCGTCTCCACAAAGAGTGAACCTGAAATATTGAAGAAGTCGAAAGCCATGCCATAGATGATGCATGATAGAATTATCATCCACAATCCCTCTGCAGGATTGCCAAAGCCGAAGAGGCCAAAGCGGAGGACCCATGCCACCATACTCATAAGCATGACCTTCTTGATACCGAACCGTTTGAGAAAGAAAGGTATTGTCAGGATGAAAAGTGTTTCCGATATCTGCGAAATGGACATTATAATTGCAGGGTACTTTACAGCAACAAGGTCCTTATATACTGCGATATCTGCAAAGTCATGCAGGAAAGTGTCGCCATAGGCGTTTGTCAGTTGCAGTGCTGCACCCAGAAGCATGGCAAATATAAAAAAGAGTGCCATCTTACTGTTTTTGAAGAGTTTGAAGGCATTAAGCCCAAGCGCTTCAACCAGGTTCTTCTTATGACCTCCTCCCAGCGGAGGGCATTTGGGCAGGGTGAAGGCATAGATACCAAGTCCCAGAGATGCAGCGGCAGCGACGTAGAACTGCATTGATGATGTCTCGAAGCCGGAAAGACTTATAACCCATAATGCCACGATGAACCCTATGGTTCCCCAGACCCTGATCGGAGGATAGTCCCTGATTATATCCATGCCCCTGGTCTTCATGGAGCTGTACGCCACGGTTATCGCAAGAGCAATAGTCGGCATATAAAACATCATGGTGAGGAGCATAACCCAGAAGAAGGTGTGGGGATTCTTTACTGACGGCAGGAGTGAGAGCATCACTGCACCCATGATATGAAAGGTACCATAGAGCCTCTCGGCGTTGACCCACCTGTCAGCAATGATACCTGCTATGGCAGGCATAAAAAGTGAAGCAAGGCCCATTGTGGAAAAAATTGCACCGAACTCGGTCCCTGACCAGTTCTTATTCTGAAACCAGTATGCACCAATTGTCAGCAACCATGATCCCCAGATGAAAAACTGGAGGAAGTTCATAATGATTAATCGGTTCTTAAGCCCCATTTTTTCAATACTTGTAAATCATTTATCTGGTTCCGAAAAGTCTGTCTCCGGCATCGCCCAGGCCGGGTACGATGTACCCCTTATCATTCAGATGGCTGTCGAGTGCAGCAAGGTAAATATCCACATCAGGGTGATCTTTTTCAACCCGGGCAACACCTTCAGGGGCACCCACGATACATACCAGCTTGATTGTTGTTGCACCTCTTTTCTTTAAAGCTTTAATTGCTGCACTGGCACTGCCTCCTGTTGCGAGCATGGGATCAAGGACCATGACGACGGCTTCTGACAGATCAGAAGGGAACTTGGCGTAATATTCCGTTGGCTCCAGTGTCTCATGGTCTCGGTAAAGCCCTATATGACCAACCTTTGCAGTGGGTATGAGGCTGGTTATTCCATCAACCATACCCAGTCCCGCCCGCAGAATCGGGACGAGAACTATCCCTTTTGAAAGCTCCGAAGTGGTACATGAAGAAATAGGAGTTTCAATAATGATATCCCGCAGGGGCAGGTCCCTGGTTATCTCATATGCCATCAGGCCGGCAATTTCACTCAGGTTCTCCCTGAAATCCCTGGTCCCTGTCTCTTTCCTCCTGATAATAGACAGCTTATGGGTGATCAGGGGATGATTAATAAGCTTAAGCATCGAAAATTTAAAGCTCCTTTTTGTGTGGCAGTGTACCTACCTTACAAATTTGTATGCAAATCCAACTCCTATGACCTCCTTGAACTGAACCCGTTTACCCTTGACAGGATTAGCATCTGTACCTCCAACCTTAACTAAGATATCATCATCATAGACCAGCAGGGTGTTTATTGTGGCCGAGATGAATTTATTAACCTTCAGAATGAGCAAGTTCTCCCAGCTGACATCGATATTCTGAGGATTGTGAAAATAATTACTGAACAGATCAAGCTTAGTCAGGAAGCTGACATTCTTCATTATCTCATCCTTTTTATATGCAATGTTGGCGTAAGCGCCCAGTTCTGACCTGAATTTTTTTCCGGGGTCAACTCCAAAGGAAGTTGGATCTATATCATTAGCAAGAACAAAAGTGTTTTTTAATGTCAATGGCGAAAGAAACACACTAAAATCAGGATTGGGTTTATAGTCCATTCCAAGTGAAAACAAAAGGTAAGCCGGAGACATGAGGTCAGATATTTTATTTTCAATGTTGGGGTAGTTATACCCTGGGGCCATCTGTGTCCTGAAACTCACAAGCCCCGAATAGTACCATTTTTCTGATGCCTTTCTTCCATACTTCGACTGAAGGTCAATGCGGTCATCAGTTTTGACCCAGCCAATATCGCTGCCCTTCTGCTGCATCTTGCCGTATCCGATGATAAGGGCATTGTCCCATGCCGATTTGTCTTTCTTGTAATTGGCGGTTAGGTTGACAAATCCGTTAAGAGCAACTGAGTTCTGGCCGCCGCCGGCCCAGTGCGTAAATGAGCTCTGAGCCAGGTTGAGCGAAAAGATTCCTCCTGTATGCCATACGGTGTCAGTGACCTGACTTTGTGCCGCGCAATTTAAACCGGCAACTATAAAAAAAGTGGATAATGCAATAATTAGTTTCTTCATTATTTTTAGTAATAAGTTATTTATTATCAAGGCTTCCGAACACTTTCTGAAGGATAGGAGTGACCCTGGCCGAGACTTCTTTTCTTATTTTCAGCTCCTCGCCCTCCACTTTCAGGAACATTCCGTCAAGTGCCTTTTTCGTCAGGAAGTCATCAAGATCGGTCGTGACCGGTTTGAATCCAGCCAGCCTTCCGGCAATGCTGGTGGCAACGGTATTCCATTTGTCAGTAAGCATAGTCCACGATTCCCGGGCCGAAATTCCACCGGCAATTTCTTTGCCTGTCGAAGCGCTGATCTTTGGCTTGTACAGATTATAAAGCTCATCATAAGTTGTACTTACCAGGTATTTAGTAGCTGCATTATCAGCACCATTCAAGATACCGAACGCATCAGAAACAGTCATTTGTGTCACTGAGTTAACGAAGATAGGAGCGACCTCTTTTGCAGCATCTTCTGCTGCCCTGTTAATATTGTGTACCACATCCTCAATGAGCTTTTCACCGCCTGGTAATTTGCTGATATTCTCAACTATCACCTTTGCCTCATCCGGCAGTGGTATCTTCACTGTCAGGTCGTTATAATACCCTCCTTCTGATGACAGTCTTGCGGCAGCATTCCTTGCACCCACGATAAGTGCCTCTTTCAAACCGCTTATAACGTCAGCTTCAGTCAGTTTTTCCGCTGTCGATACCGTCTGGAGTACCTGGGTGAGCTGCGCACAGCCGATACACAGTAATACCGACAGAATAATAATAGCTATTCTGTATTTCATGTTCTGAAGGATTTAAGCTGACAGATCACTCACAGGGACTGATAAGGCAAGGTAGATTCAGTTCCAGGCTCCTTTATTGACAGGATCTCAATGACGACATATTTGCTCATACCTCTCCAGGGGAGCGGTTTTATGTACTCCTTATAGCGGAGTTCAACAAATTTACCGCTGGCTCTCTCGAGTGATTGCGCAATGCTGTCATTTTTGATGCTGAACTCAAATTCATTGCTTTGCATGGAACCGGGAGCGGGTGCCTTAAATCCTGTCTGGATTAGCTTTCCTTCCCAGGTCTTGAATATATATCCTTTCCTTACCATGTAATTCAGATCTCCGGCTTTTACTCCTTCTCCGAACACAAAGTAATGCCTCCACCAAAAGAGCCCTGCAGCCACGATCAGTAAGACAAAAAAGCCGATCTTAAGTCCTTTTTTCATAATCAACAATTTAGTTTTTCAGAAATTCAGCTTCCACGTGCATGATGTACGGCAGGAAGCTGAATTTTTCTTTACAGTCGGGTAACCCTTACTTTTTGACTTCGTCGTCGTCTTTGAATTTTTCTTTGACTTCTTTAAAGGTGGCCTTCATGGTATCCCATATTGAATCTGCACCTACCTTAATTTCCTTCCAGGCTTCCCCTCCTGATTCCTTGAGGTCATTAAGCTTCGACTTCCCTTCATTCAACCTAAGCTCCAGCTTATCAATGCTTTCCTGGTATTTCAATTTAGATTCAGCTTTTGCATTTTTGGCTTTTTCCCTGAGCCTGTCAATATCAGCTCTCCACTCATCAAGCTGAGCTTCAATTTTTGACTGATAGTTGTCTTTGTTTTCCTGATTTTCCATAGTTCAATTTTATATAACTGGTTGTTGTAAGAAAAATAAATGTCACTCTTTCAATATAATTTAACAGTATTCAGCTTATCCTTAAATTTTTGCACCACAGCCTCCTGTTGTGTTATCTTTGCCCTCATCGCCTCCTGCTCACTCTCATTCAGCGGTATTGCCCGGTCGGCCTGGTTAATTGATGACTCGGCTTTCTTAACTTTTTTCTCTGCATTACTGCTTTCTTTCTGCAGTTTCTTCTTTCTCTTCTCTAAATCTTTGACCTGAGCTGCTTTTGCGTCCTTGTCAGCTCCTGCTTCCATTCCAATGAGATCAGTTCTCTGCTGATTTAAGTCTGCCGTCACCTGAGCAAGTTCATTGCTATTTAATCCGAGCAATTCCTGTTTGTCTGAAATTGTTGACCTGCCGGACCTGGCCTGCCTCTGTGATTTTGAATTGGTATTCTCAAGGGCGTTCATCTCATTGTTCAGCTCTTTAAGCTTTTTTTCTTCTACTGCAACTTCATCCTTGATGAATTCAATGTACTGGTCCTTTGCAAATGCTTTAAGATAATCCTTTGCTGTTGTCATCTGGGCATCACCAAGAGCGGGTTCAAGATACTGATCCTTCTTCAGCTCAATGCATACCATCAATTTATTAAGCGTGTCCTGGTTGATCAGTCTGCTGTACATGTTTATCGGATTTGGTGATATTTTCTTCAGCATTGCCCCGAATAGTGTCATCAATCCGTCTTCTGAAACTACTTTTGATTTCGTACCGGTCTCTATCTGCTTAATCCAGTTTTTCAGTGTCTTCTGGTAATCGACCTCCGGAATGGTAATACTTAATCCGGGGTGCATATAGTTGCCAACCAGAACGCTGTCTTCATAGACTGTTATCGGCTTCTGTGCGGTCAGATTCAAAACCGGGATAACAAGAGCAAGACAAAAAATTAGGTAAAATTTTTTCATTACGAAATTTAGTTTAGGTTTATCCCGAAAGGTAATATTTTTCCGGGGAATCTACAAGAAAAAATTCAAATTTTACTTGATTTGCTGCCTTGTATAAGTTCCCGGGCGACAGAGCTGAAAACCTTCATGTTCTCAATATCTGTCCCGGGCGTTATTTCGCAGCCTGCGGATACGATCGCGCGTCCGCCGGCCTCTTCATAAAATGAACGGACAGCTTCACTTATCCGGATCCTATCTCCGTCCTGTATTACAGACACCGGGTCACTCTTGCCTGAAAAGACCTGCCGGTGGGACAGATCTGTCAGTACATCAGCAACAGAACCCGTCCGGTGATCAATATCAATAATATCAGTGCCCGTCCTGATGACATCAGGAAGTATGGCCGATATGTTCCCGCAAATATGGATTTTTGCATAAGCTCCGCAGGAATGTATATGGTCAACAAGAATTTTCTCACGACTGAAGCAGAATTCTTTGTACAATTCGGGCGAGATGAGCGAGCAAACAGAATCACCTATTCCGATGCAGTGTGCACCGGCTTTTACCTGGCCAGTAATGAAGCTGATGGCGCTCTCCGTAATGATGTCAAGAGCTTTATGCACCTTTTCAGGGTATTCATAGAGGTCTGTAAGTGCAAGATTGATGTCTCTTATATCGCAGTACTCTGCCAGGGGGCCTTCCACCCATCCGCAAATGAACATACTGTTTGCAGTCTTTTGCCGGTAATCGCGGAGCTCAATAATACGCTCCCTCATCCGTTTGTGATCTGAATACTTCTTTACTGAAAGCTGGTCAATATCACTAATATCTCTGACGGCATACTGCTGAACTGCCGGCAGGTCATTTTCGGGATACGCCAGCACAGTACCAAATGCTTCAGCTTCGGCATACGGGTCTGACATGGTATTTACCCAGTCGGAATGAAAATCCTTGGCGCAGATGATGTTCGCATTGCATTTATGGCTTGCTCTCAGGCAAAAGTCCCTGTATTTCACTCCGGCATAGCCAGCAGCAAAGCGCATCATAATAGGATGGAAGGGGACCCTGTCAACCCTTCTGCCCTCAATAAAATCAATTGTCCTTTCGAGAGAGTTCATGATGCTTCCTGATTATCATACTCCTGCTATCCGGTGCTTATATTCTTCCAGCGCCTCATCGAGCCTCTCTCTTGCAGTAGTATCTCCGGGAACATTATGTGAAGGATGGATATAAAGCTTCACTCCCCGCCCGGCGAGTATCTCGGCTACCGTTGTAATTGTCATCCAGACGCAGGTGACGAATGCCATCGTGGATACCGGGCCTATCTTGTCATAATGATTCTTTAGCCTGACAGAAGCATCTTCAAGAGGTGCACAGGTGTCGACAACGATGTCAGCAATGTCAAAAATTGTCTTACCTGAAGTGTGCCTTGTTTTCTTCCCTTTTGCCTCTGCCGCTGAACCGAAAACGACAACCTTCATTCCTTTTTTCTTTGATTCAAGGGCTATGTCAATATTGACGTTGTTAATACCCGAGTGGGAGAATAGCCACATCGTGTCGCGCTTGTCGAAAGTGTAACCCTTCATGATCTCCACACCGTAACCTTCAACCCTCTCAAGAAAAACGAACTGATGCACTCCCATTTCTCCGGTTATATGCGTGAAGAAACTAAGGGGGATCTCAATCATCGGATGAAATCCGACAAACCCGCCAATTCTTGGGTACATCTCCTCTATGGGAAGGGTGGCATGGCCGCAGCCGAAGGTATGAACCCATCTGCCGCACTCAATGGTGTCAGCCATCACTTCAGCTGCCTTATGAATATTATCCATCTGAGTCTCTTCAATACGGGACATGACATCCCTGGCATTTTTCAGCCATTCATTTGCTAACATGATTTCTGTGGTTTAGGGTGTTTGTTGATTGTGTCTTAATTTCCGGAATATAAAAATTGCGATGATGACAATCATGAACAGCTCGGCAAATGTCAGATTGGAAAGATATTTTATGCCGTAGCTTTCAGCTATCAGTCCCATAGAATAGTTTACCAGCATGTTACCCAGGAGGGCAATTACCAGGACGAAGCTGAAGGCTGTTCCTGACAAATGAGGATACCTGTTGCCTACCAGTCCCAGCATCGTTGGGAAACCGGCGGCAAGACCTGAGCCAAGCAATGCTAGTCCTGCTGCTGCCGGAGCAAGAGTGCTGCTTAACCTTATAATAACCAGTGCAACAAGTATGACAGCGAATGAACTGAAAAGCAGGTTCCTCTCGGACACCTTTCTGAATAAGCTTCCGATGAGCAGCCTCATAATTGTCATCCCGGCCACATATGATGACAGGCCAATCAGAGCACTGCCCTGCGGAACGGAGAGCCGATCGATAAGATAAGTGGCGGTCCAGTTATTAATGAGACCCTCAAATGCACTCTGGAAAAAGAGAAAAAAGGCTATAAGCAAAAGCGCACTGTCCCTGATAAGCCCTCCGATCAGTTTGAAAGAGATACCTCCGGATTGTTTGGCAGGGGGGAAGGTGACAGCAAGGAAGATGAGAGCTGCTGCCAGTGCAAGGAACCCTGTTGCAGCAATAATAATCTCAAAATCAACTGATTTCTCAAGGAGGCTGAGGATAAGAGGCATGCCAAGAGCGCCGACACCGAAAAATACGCCCAGGAGACTCAAGTCAGCACCCTTGCCGGTAACGCTAATATCGGCAACGACGGCATTCGTAGCGCCATTGATCGCTCCGCCGCCAAGACCTATCAGCAGTACGGAAAATATCAGGAGTCCTGTTGTGCCGGTAAAAGCGAGTCCTTCAAAACCGGCAAACAGCAGCAGAGACGAGACGGTGAGCAAGGGTTTGTATCCATACCTGTCACATACAGGACCAAAAAGGAGGGATCCTCCGATTACTCCAAGAGGCAGAATTGAGAAAAGTGTTCCGGCCGCAACGGCATCAAGGGCATGTTTGATCTTCAGGTCAGGCAATATGGCACCCAGAGTTATCAGGTCTATGCCGAAAAGCATCATGCCCAGGCATGCCGACCAGAAGACCGGTTTTCTGCTATAAGCCTTGTTCATTTGTTTTTTTGTTCATCAAGTAGTTTCTTAGCCAGAAATCCGGCCCCATAAACACCAGCATCACCTGCAAGTGCAGAGGCTTCAAAGGTCACCTGTCTGATGCTTATCGGCTGTGCCCATTTCTCTGCCTCACGCTTTATTTCAGGAATCAGTTCTGTTGCGGGGCCAAACACTCCTCCGCCGAAAATTATCTTCTCAGGATTGAAAAGGCTTACGAGGTTGGCTGTCGCCATACCCCAGTATTCAACAGCCTGCTGAATTATTTCGGCCGCAACCGTATCACCTTTATGATAGGCAGAGAAGACATCCAGGGAGGTTATTTTTCCTGCATCATCAAGCCTCATCTCACCTTCATAAGATTCATGTTTGGCAAGGTATTCGGAAGCCTGTCTTGCAATACCCTCACCTGATGCATAGTATTCAAAGCATCCGCATATTGCATACTTGCTTTTAAATGGCCTGCTCAGCGCCATCCATCCTATTGCCCCTGAAATATTGTCAAATCCACGCAGGATCTCCCCGTTGGTAATAATACCGGCGCCAATTCCCGTACCAACAGCTATAAATATGGCATCCCTGCACCCCCGGGCATTTCCCTTCCAGCCTTCACCTGAGATGTAGCATACCCTGTCACTGGTAATTACGACAGGTAAATTTTCTTCCACTGTTCTGACCTCTTTCATGAGAGGGTAGTCATCCCATCCGGGGATATTGGGCGCCCAGACAGTACCTTTATCACCACGGCTGATACCAGGTACTGAAATGCCTATTGATTCAACCGGATCGCCATTGCTGCATGCTTTTTCAAGCATCAGAGCCGCAGTGACGGTAATAAGATTGCCAACCTCGGTGCCCCTGCGGTTGCCGATGGTCAGTATCTCCTTTGTACTGATGTTTCCTTCGTTGTCAAAAAGTGCAAAAGCAATTTTGGTTCCTCCGATGTCTATTCCAAGCAATGCCATAATATCAGTTTATGAAGTTCATCTTTTCATTAATAAAAATACCTTTTAACTCAAGATCACGATCAAGAGCGATTAGTTCAGCCCGTGCACCGGGAGCGATAATACCCCGGTCCACGATTTTTATTACCTGTGCAGGATACCTGGAAGCCATTTTCAGGGCTTCCTCAGCTGAGATGCCGGCATGGGCAATACAATTTCTCACTGCTTCGAGCAATGTAAGCCTCGCGCCTGAAAGTGTTCCGTCAGGCAGCGTGAAACGATCAGATTGTTTCACATGCTGATACGCACCATGATCATTCTCTTCAACGGCATCTGACACAAGGAAGAGTCTCTCTTTCAGGATCTTCTTGGCCAATGTCAGCATGGTGTAATCGACATGAATGCCATCGGCAATGATGCTTGCACATGCCATATCGGAGTTGAATACCGCTCCCGGAAGGCCGGGGTCACGATGATGCAACGGAGACATAGCGTTAAAGAGATGCGTCGTTGTCTCAATGCCCCGGCTGAAGCCGTCTGTTGCCTCCCGGAAGGTGGCATTGCTGTGGCCTGCAGCTACGGTTACGCCATGATCCTTAAGTATATTTATAATCTCCGAAGTGCACACTTCAGGCGCCACTGTCATCATTTTAATGGCTCCGTCAGCCTCGTTAAGAAGTGAGGTCAGCTCAGAGGGTGACGGACGCCTTATGAGTTCCCTGACATGAGCACCTCTTTTGGCAATACTTATGTACGGACCCTCCAGATGCAACCCCAGTACAGCCGGATTAGTGTTCGCCCTTACTGTTTTAAACGCGCTGCTGTAAACTTCCCGCGTATTTGTAGGGAGAGTCAGGAGGAAGCCTGTGGTTCCGCTCTGAAGGATTGCTTTTGCTATTGCTTCAAGTGCCTCCGGCGTGGGATCTGCCGAAAAAAGAAATCCGCCGCTACCGGCGATCTGCAGATCGATCATACCGGGCGTTATCAGGAGACCTTTACAGTCAATATGTACTATAGCCTCAGGCAGTGAGTCCGGGTCAGAAAATCCTGTGATTGTATTGCTGTCGGTAAGAAGTGCCTTTCCGGTTATCATCTCACTGCCGGTGAAGAAAGTCGCATTAATTAAAGCTGTCTGCATCTTACAATTTTGCTTCTCGAAATTAAAATAGCTGAATAAAAGACTCAACCGTACCCCAAAGATATAATTTTCCTGTAGCCGCAGTGTCCGTACAATCTTGAAATACCGGCAGCAATGCGCAGTTATATGTATGCTTACGGTTATCAGAACACCAGGCTGGCGAAAGCAACCCTGGAAGATGCCGGCTTTGACGGGAAAAATTGCGAAAACTGCAAAGCGTGCAGCGTGAAATGTGCGGCAGATTTTGATGTGAAGAAGAAGATCAGGGATATATCAAGACTTATGAGCGTGCCGTACGATTTTCTTATTTCCTGAATGTGAAGGGTTTACGGCTGCGTTGCCTGTTATACTTCAGTGCAGGACTCAGATCTTAATTATTGTCCTTCTTTTCTGCATAAATAAAGATCCTGAAAATCAAAACTGAAATCGGTCAGCGGTGAGACGGCTTCCATTGTAATTGTCGCCGGTTTGCCGTTTTTGTCAAGAGCGAAGACCACAAAAGCGTCAGCGTCGAGGGTCCTGTCATCCCATCTGACAATAAAAGTGTTGCCGGTATAGTATATCAGATCTCCGCGCAACTTTGGTGACCGCACTGCATTCAACCTGAGCTTTCCTTCAGCCAATGAGATGATTATGTCACCGAACCAGTTGTCAGAGTAAGTGCCGGCGTAGAGAGAGGGATCTGCGACCCGGGCTCCCATTCTCTGCTGTTCATCTATCTTTGCCCAAACTTCATCAGTGACTTTCTTTGCCTCAGCCTGGTTTTGCAGAACGTGCTCATACTGCTCCTTTACCCTGTCAATACCATTTATACCTAAGTAGCTGTCTTTGATAGTATTGGTAATCGCACTGAAGGCAGCGCCTTCCTGTTGGTTGGTAAAGACAATGATTCCAAGCTTAAGCTCAGGGATCATTGTCACCTGGGTCACTATCCCCATCAGGCTTCCGGTATGAGATGCCTGCATGTAACCGTGGACATCACTGAGACTCCATCCGAGGCCATAGGCGGCAAAATGGGTGTTGTACGGAGTGTGGCCTCTGACCGGGATGATCGTCTGAGGTGTCCACATCTCATTATGCACTTCTTCAGAGAAGATCTGCTTCCCCAAATCTTTACCATATTTACCATTATTCATCTGCATTATTACCCATTTGCTCATGTCGGTCACATTGCTTATGATTCCGCCGGCCGGATTATGAAGCTCACCTTCATGTTTTTGCACAACCTGGAGCACACCGTTAACAGGAACATGGGCATCAATTATATTCGATCTGTCCTTAAGCCGGGTTATCGATGCAGCTGACATTGTCATCCCGAGAGGTTTCATGATCCTCTGCTCGACGAATTCTTCCCAGCTGGTACCGGATACACGCGCAACAACCTCTCCTGCAACGATATAAAGAAGATTATCATAGTCGTATTTCGTTCTGAACGAAGAAGTCTGTTTCAGGTAACGAAGGTTATGGATGACCTCCTCCCTGGAAAAAGCAGCCGAGTCAGGCCAGATCATAAGGTCTCCGGCACCCAGACCCATTCCGCTCCTATGCGTGAGAAGGTCCTTTAAATTGAAATCCTCTGTCACATATGGATTATAAAGCCTGAATTCGGGGATAATGTCTGTGACCTTTGTGTTCCATGTTATCTTTCCTTCATCCACAAGGATTCCCAATGCGGCAGACGTAAAAGCCTTGGTATTTGAAGCTATGGCAAACAGAGTATTTTCATCCATCTTCTTTCCTGTGGCTATTGAGCTGACACCGTATCCTTTAGCATGTATCACTTGGTCATCTTTTATTACTGCAACGGAAATTCCGGGCACATTAAAGGCCTGCATGGTATGTTCCACAAGCCTGTCGATCTCAGATGACTTAATGGGCTGTGAATAAGCTGAAATGAAAAGCAGTAAAAAAAACGCGGATGAGAGTAGCTTCTTCATACTTTGTGGTTTTACATTTTAACGGCGAATCAATGTGGCCAATTTTTTCATCAAATCTTCATAATTGCTTAATAATTTTGTTTGGCTATCTGCAAACTAAAAATTAATGAGCTGAATATGAGAAAGATTTCAGTTCTGATTGTTGTTTTTGCAGACATGCTTACGTGGCACCGACAATATTTTATCAGAATTGTTGGTTCCTTCTTTCTTTCCATAAGTCCGTTTTAATGCCGAAGACTGCCGGGTCCCCAAGCCGGCAGTCTTCATTTTTTGGACTATTACCTGTGATTCAACTTTGCATTAAGGTAAGTGTACATCAGAGCCCACATGTCAGCCTCCTGGGCATTGGTGGATGCTGCTCCGTGACCACCCTCAATAGTCTCATGGAAATATACCGGATGCCCCATGTCTGTCATCTTTGCAGCCATCTTGCGGGCATGACCCGGGTGTACCCTGTCGTCTTTCGTGGAGGTTATAAAGAGAGGTTCTGGATATTTTGTTTTCTTGCTCAGGTTCTGGTAGGGTGAATATTTGCTGATATATGCCCAATCCTCCGGTTTATCAGGGTTGCCGAACTCATCCATCCAGCTTGCTCCGGCAAGCATATGAGAGTAGCGTTTCATATCAAGCAGAGGTGCACCTACGACGACTGCGTGATAAAGGTCAGGTCTCTGGGTAAGTGCCACACCTGCAAGCAATCCTCCGTTGCTCCATCCGTAAGCGCCCAGGTACTCCGGAGAGGTAATCTTTTTACTGATTATATCTTCAGCGACAGCAAAGAAATCGTCGTAAGCATTCTGACGTTTTTCTTTAAGCGCCGCCTGGTGCCATGCAGGACCAAATTCACCTCCTCCACGGATGTTGGCAATGACATAGACACCTCCCTTATCCAGCCAGCCGATACCGCATACTGAATTGTATCTTGGCTGTTCGGAGACATTGAACCCGCCGTAACCATATATAAGTGTCGGATTTTTACCATCATAGACCATGCTTCTTGGGTGAACAATGAAGTAGGGTATTTTGGTGCCATCTTTCGAAACTGCCTCATATTGCTTTACTTCCAGACCCGAAGCATCGAAGTAATCCTTCTCTTTCTTTAATGCGGTGATTTTTTTGCCGTCACCGTAATAGAGCGTTGAAGGTGTCACCGGATTACTGAAAGAAAAGAAATAATCATCCGACTGTTCGTCTGAACTTAACATATAAACTTCTCCAAATCCCGGAACAGGGACAGCTTCTTCTACCCACTTCTCGCCTTGCGGGCGGAATATCTTCAGCTTGCCCTGAACATTTTCAATTGTGGAAACAACAATGAAGTCTCTTGTAGAAAGAAGTGAGACAAAACTTGCCCGCTCCTCAGGCTGATATATTGTCCTTACCGTTTTCTTACCGGCAAGGAAGTCCTGGAGATCAAAGCTTACCAGTGATCCGGACTTATACGTTTCATTTCCGATTTTCCAGTCTGACTGAAGGTAAAGGAGCATTTTGTCTCCTTGCATCCCGTAAGACTCCACATCTGACGGAATCTCTATTCTGCGTATCCCTTCCGGGGTATACAGAAATATTTCCCTCTCATAGAACCCTTTACTGTCAGCGATAAACGCGTATTGCTTATCTGGGGCATTCATTCCAAAGACACTAATACTAACATGGGAGGTATCTGTTGTGAGGAGTGTCTCAGCCTCAGCGGGATCTGCGCCTCTTTTCCATATTTTGACTATGCTTGGATAACCTGAGGTGGTCATGGTCCCGGGTCCGTAATTTGTGGCGACCAGAATATGGTCTCTATCAACCCAGACAGCATCGCTCTTACTCTCATTGACAGAAAAACCATTGTTCACGAATGATCTGTTACTGACATCGAATTCCCTGATCACACTCTCATCCTTGCCACCGTCGGAAAGGGACAGCAGGCAGAGGTTATTCTCCGGCCCAAGCCAGCTTGCACCGTTAAATACCCATTTCCTGTTTTCTTTTGCTGAGAGATGGTCAAGATCAAGCACTACTTCCCAGTCATTTTTTCCACTCAGATAATCTTCTTTTGACATCCTTCTCCAGAGGCCACGCTCATTCTTTTCGTCCTGCCAAAGATTATAAATGTAGTTACCTTCCATGTCAGGATAGATTACCCTCTCCTTATCGTTAAATACTTCTAGGAACCTGTCTCTTAGTTCAGCGAACAGAGGCTTTGTTTTGAATGCTTCATCAGAGATTTTATTCTGTGCTCTTGCCCAGTCGAGAGCCTTCTCCCCCTCAACATTCTCAAGCCAGAGATAAGGATCAGATTCCTCTGCTGAATTTTTCTTGTCTGATCCGC